>OHQT01000021.1_pt1 | contig 95026 bp, 76 predicted proteins | sample 1578221 | NCBI WGS metagenome assembly OHQT01 (sample SAMEA3879547, study PRJEB24766) | human gut metagenome | biome: human-associated habitat; feature: feces | place: USA | collected 1985/1987
ATCAGGGATTTAATTTATAGAAGTCCCCTAAAGTAATTCCATCATTACTTTGTGGATACCGGCAGGAACAGCCTCTTCATTTACGAAACATGTTTTGATGAAATCTATCACCGAGTCATCGATTGCGTTCGCCCATAGAAATTCCTCGAAATCCAACGGGTACATGTCCACCACGGTTTCGTATCCTACGGGAACAGAATCCTGTTCTTCATCCTCCTGGCTTAACTTTTTCTTTTTACCGTAACCCTTTACTCCTAAGAGGGAGCCTGTGGCAATTACATCGAAACGCCCGTCAATATGGAATGATTTCAGGGCCGTCCGGGCCTCTTTACACTCTTGTATCTCATCCAGGATAATGCACGTCATACCTTTGATAAAACGACTACCCGGGATTAATGCGGACAGGTTAAGAATGATAGTATCAACATCCATATTCCCGGTAAACGCAGCCTTTTTGTCCGGCTCGAGAATGAAGTTCATGTAAACCACACTCTCATAGTTTTCTTTCGCGAATTTCTGGACAATGTAGGTTTTTCCACATTGGCGAATGCCTTTTATCACAAGGGGCTTTCTCTTTTTGGATTTCCTCCACTCGGCTAAGACCGTTTCTATCTTTCTTCTAAGCATCGCGTGATTCTATTCTTTAGCCACAAAGATACACTTTTTCCAACGAATCACGCAGACTTCGCTACACTTTTTCCAACGAATCACCAGACTTCGCTACACTTTTTCCAACGAATCATACAGACTTCGCTACACTTTTCCCAACGAAAGGAAGTAATTCTACGGGCGAACGCGCCTGCTTCTATGGCGTCCCTGCCACGCCGCCGGCTTATAATCATGGGGGCTTGATGTTCTGGAGCAACCGAATTACACCGATAAAAGGGGAGAGGTCGGTCAGTGGCTAATGGGATATGAAGGTTGAATAGCTTGTAGAATAGGCAAGACAGGGTACTGTATTGTCTCTATTTTTCGGCACTATTTCGGATTAGTGCCGATATTTGATAAGCTGGCGATTCAGGACCGCGATATTAACAAGGCCCGTCCGTACGCCGTAACCCGGTCATTGCCGATATGTTTACCCAGCTTGATTATATGGAGAAACGCGGTTCCGGTCTGCGGAAGATGCGCGAATTGACAGAGAAGCTGCCCAATTTCCTACCCGGCAAAGAACCTCGCTACAAAACCGAAGCCTCTTCATTCTTCACCACGTTTTATAATTTAAACTGGGACGCAGACGGACGAATCCCTGTCGAGAAAGTGGCTGACAGGGTAAATAGATTCCTCGAAAAGAATCCTGCAAATGGAAACCGTCCGGAAAGGAAGTTCGGCATAAATGATAAAAGTTCGGTGAAAACCTTCGGTGATTTGCAAAAGTCTTCGGTGAAAACCTTCGGTGATTTGCAAAAGTCTTCGGTGAAACAAAAGCGCTTGGGACGGACTGCGCAAAGCATTCTCGACCTCATTATCTCTGACGGTTCTATCTCTCAGGAAAAAATGGCAGAAAAAATAGGAGTAAGCAAACGGGCCATAGAAATGCAGATAGCCAATCTAAAAGCCAAAGGATTGCTCGTTAGAGAAGGAGCAGACCACGGCGGCTACTGGCGTATTGTGATTAATCCTCAAACAGAGTAATAATCCAAATCTTATACATACTACTCAAGTAATAGTCGTTATTAGTTTACCTCCTTAGCACAGGTAATTTATAGGACGCGACGCGGGGGCTTTACGGAATAACCATCAAGCCGTTTACCATTATTTCTATAAGTGCGGATATGCTTGGGTACATCCGCCGGGCTTGTCGCAAATATATAAGATAAAGTCATAGGAGCCACGAGGCCTATAAACGCAAAAACTGGGGCAGCTTGTTGAGCTGCCCCAGTTTGCTTGCTATTTAGTATGTATCTACTTGTCGGGATCAATGGACCTCTTCAAAGTCGGCGTCCTGGATGTCGTCCTTGTTGTTCTGGGTGTTGGAAGAGGAGGACGTTTGCTGGCTCTTCTGACCGGCTTGCGCTCCGGCGCCGGGCTGGGCGCCCGTCTGCTGGTACATTTGGGCGCTGGCGGCCTGCCATGCGTTGTTCAGTTCGGCTATGGCAGCGTCGATGGCGGCCAGGTCCTGCGACTTGTGAGCGTCGCGCAGTTTCTGCAGAGCGGCTTCGATGGCCGGCTTCTTGTCGGCGGGCAACTTGTCGCCCAGTTCCTTCAGCTGGTTCTCCGTTTGGAAAATCATGCTGTCCGCCTGGTTCAGTTTGTCCACGCGTTCGCGCTCTTTCTTGTCCGCTTCGGCGTTGGCTTCGGCCTCGGCCTTCATGCGGTCAATCTCCTCCTTGCTCAGACCGCTGCTGGCCTCGATGCGGATGGCCTGCTCCTTGCCCGTAGCCTTATCCTTTGCCGAAACGTTCAGGATACCGTTCGCGTCGATATCGAAAGTTACCTCAATCTGCGGCACACCGCGACGGGCCGGAGCAATGCCCGACAGGTTGAAGCGGCCGATGCTCTTGTTCTGCGAAGCCATGGCGCGCTCGCCCTGCAATACGTGGATCGTTACCTCCGGCTGGTTATCCTCGGCCGTCGAGAACACCTGGCTCTTCTTGCAAGGAATCGTCGTGTTCGCGTCAATCAGCTTCGTCATCACGCCACCCAGCGTCTCGATACCCAGGCTCAGCGGCGTCACGTCGAGCAGTACCACGTCGCCCACACCGCTTTCGTTGTTCAGAATAGCGCCCTGGATGCTGGCGCCGACGGCTACGGCCTCGTCCGGGTTCACACCCTTGGAAGGCACCTTCCCGAAGAAGTTCTGAACCAGCTGCTGGACTGCAGGAATACGCGTAGAACCACCCACGAGAATCACCTCGTCCACATCGCTGGCCGACAGGCCGGCGTCCTTCAGCACCTTTTCGCAAGGCACCTTGCAGGCCTCAATCAAGTCGTGCGCCAGAGCCTCGAACTTGGCACGCGTCAGCGTCTTTACCAAGTGCTTGGGCACACCGCCCACCGGCATGATGTACGGCAGGTTAATCTCGGTCGTCGTCGAGCTCGACAGTTCTATCTTTGCCTTCTCGGCGGCCTCCTTCAGGCGCTGCATGGCCATCGGGTCCTGCGACAGGTCGGCGCCCTCGTCCTTCTTGAACTCGTCTACCAGCCAGTTAATGATCACGTGGTCGAAGTCGTCGCCGCCCAGGTGCGTGTTACCGTTCGTGGCCAAAACCTCGAACACGCCGCCGCCCAGTTCCAGCAGCGAAATATCGAACGTACCGCCGCCCAAGTCAAACACGGCAATCTTCATGTCCTTCTTCGCCTTGTCCAGGCCGTAAGCCAGGGCTGCTGCCGTCGGCTCGTTCACGATACGCTTCACTTCCAGTCCGGCAATCTGTCCGGCCTCCTTCGTGGCCTGGCGCTGCGAGTCGGAGAAGTAAGCCGGCACCGTGATGACGGCCTCCTTCACTTCCTGTCCCAGGTAGTCCTCGGCCGTCTTCTTCATCTTCTGGAGAATCATGGCCGAAATCTCCTGCGGCGTGTACTGCCGGCCGTCGATGTCCACGCGCGGCGTATTGTTCTCGCCCCGTACCACGGTGTAGGGCACGCGGGAGACTTCCGTCTGAACCTGATCATAAGTCTCACCCATGAAACGTTTGATGGAGTAAATCGTACGCTTCGGGTTCGTGATGGCCTGACGCTTGGCCGGGTCGCCCACCTTGCGTTCGCCACCTTCCACGAAAGCCACGACCGACGGGGTCGTACGCTTGCCTTCGCTGTTCGCAATCACTACGGGTTCGTTGCCTTCAAACACGGCAACACAAGAGTTCGTAGTACCTAAGTCAATACCAATAATCTTTCCCATGACTTTATCTATTTAATTTATTATTATTTTTTCGTTCTTTTCTTCGGGAGCCTGCGCTCCACGCCCTATATCCAGCAAGTAGCGTGCCAAAAACCCCACGCCGTGCCACGGGCGCCGCGTCTCTGCCAAATTGTCAGCCGGCAGCCCGTCCGTCAGCCCTTTGCCCGCCGGCACTGGCGGGGTGGAAGCCCGTTAAACCGGCAGAGACAGGGGATTACAAAGAAACGCCCGCCACCTTCTCCCGAAGGCCGCGGGCGCATGAAAACGTAAAAATATATCCTATCAAATCTCTATTCTACCAGCTATAATCCGCAAATCGAAATGTTCCGGCGTTTCAGAACAAAATGTTCCATTTCTCAAAACGAAACGTACCTCCGTGAATCTTTTTATCACCCCCATCAACCCAATAAAAAAGCACCAAAAAAACTTATTTCTCTGGTGCTTTTTTATTGTCTGATTATTTGGCTATCTCACCAAAAATCACTAACTTTGCAACAAATAAAGGGATTGTTGTATCCTGTTACAATGCCATTGCAGGGCTGTTATAACGGCATTCTATTATGCTGCGGAATTCGCACTTGGTCCATCATTACGCTTGTACAGCATCATGTCCGTGTACCCGGCATTATAATTCATGTGCGCATTGAACTCGGACTTCACACAGCCCTCAAACGGGTCGCCTAACGTCCGGTTCTTACCCATCCACTGGCACAGCTCCACAATGGATGACTTGTTTGACGTAAAGTAAACGAACGAATGGCCGTTCAGAACGGTCAACACATCAAGGTAGTCTGACAGCCGCCAGTACATCGAATAAGTGGTGACATCCGTGCTCAAATAAGGCGGGTCAACCAAGAACACCACATTGGGCATATCCTTGTATTCATTGAATACTTCCCGATAGTCGCGGCTGGTGATTTCCAGCCCTTCCAGATAGTCATCGCACAAAGCGTAATCAGCCTTGCGTATGTTGTTGTAAAGGACTTCCTTGCGCATTCCGTCCAGGCTCATCTTGTACTTCATTGAAAACATGAGCGAGGACGATATGGTGATATAGTCCACATACCCCCACTCCTTTTCCTCCTGCTCGATACGCCTGTATATCCTTTCCCGCGCTTCCCCTGTAATCGGCTTGTGCCTTGGCACGCCTTCCGCTATCCGTCTGAAGTCAGCCAGCAGGAGGTTTGTCCGTGGGATGTTTTCCAGCCTCTTGCGGTAGTTGTCGAAGTCATTATACACCACTTTTGCATCAGGGCGCATCCGCTTCGTTATATGTGAAAGCAGCCCTGATCCGCCAAACAAGTCCACAAACACGGTACTGTCCTTGAACTGCTCCAGCACTTTGATATATTCCCGTGCAAACATGCGCTTCTGCCCTACAAAAGGTAAAGGCGCAGACATATACAGCTTCCTTTTCATACGTTCAGTTCAAATTTAACGTCCGCCTTGCCGCCCAAAAGGTCGCGGGTTTTCGTTTCGTTGTTCTCATAGATATGCACATTACCCAGATACAGGGTTACGGACTTCAAGGGAATCTCTATCTGCCGCGCCATCAGATACAGGTGGTATATGTCGGCCGGCAAGCCAAGGTTGGCATCGGAACTTCGCTGGTATGCCGACAGCACCAACTGGCCGTCCTCTATCTGGAACTGCACCAGGCTAAGACAGGGAGCCTGATTGCTTTCCACTCCGGTCGCGCCCAAGAACAGCACGTAGTTCTTGCTGTTGCGTTTCTCCGCATTGATTTTGGCTATAAGCGGCGGCAGCTTCTCAAAGTATGTCGGATAACTGTTCACCAGCGTATGACCGCAATAATCCCACCACGTAATGCCGGCTTCACGGTATTTCTCCACATCACGCTCACCCTGCATGAACAGCCTCAGTTCATCCTTCAGTTTCTTGCGTGCTATTCCATGCCCCTCGAATATGTCGAGCAAGTCTGCCGGGGTCATGCAAAGCTGCTCGTTCAGCAGGTAGCGAATCCTGCCTTTCCTGTTTTCCTGTACTTTCCCCTCTGAAAGTATCTTCGCCAGAATGCAATGGTATTTGTTCATTTCTGCCTCCTTTGTTTTATGACTGCACAAAGGTAGGCTGCCGGTACATTATCGGCACTACAAAACGCCCTGCTTACACTGCAAACGGCTTGCAGTCACTTTGAAAGCGTTTCAAAAGGCCGTACACCTTCCGTTCGCTTACGGCATATTTTTCGGAAAGCACGGCCACTATGTAAGACACCTTCTCACCGTGCCGGTGCATGTTCACATAATCGGAATATAAGTCAATATATCGTGCGTCATCGAGGCGTATTCCTGCCTCCTGCAGCCTTTTCAGCAGTTCCTGGTTGAAGTTTATCAGCTCAAATACCTTCATATTCACAATTTTTTGTATCTTTGCAACGTCTCACTTATTAAACAACAAAAAAGCACTCAAGAGGAGTGGCAGAGGGCATTGCCCCCGGCCGCGCTCCTCTTGAGTGCGTTATGTTGAATAGTAAGTGAGACGACTGTTTTAACAGGCCGGGGGCTTTTTTCTATCCCTCCCCCCTTAGGGATTCATTCGTTACCCGGCTTCATACAAAGCCAAGTCCAGCGCATCCTTCTTCTTCCATCCTTCCTGCAAGGTGTCCTGAATGTGCTTCATCGCCTTCACATAGAAGTCCTGAAGGTCTGCCACCGTATCGAAAGTCCTGTAACACGGCGCGTCGTCCGTACCCAACTTGAAGGTAACAGGCAGGTTCTGCCCGTCCGTCTGCACGGCAAGATCGTAAGCCGCCTTGTAGTTGAACTGGTTCTCGCTTGACAGCCATACGGGCTGCCCGTCGTACTCGAAACCGGACAGTATTCGTTCATCGGTCCGGCTGTTGTACCATCCCGATACCAGCGACCGCACCTCTTCTGCGTCCGGCCTGTGGTCAAGTTCCTCTTCCATGTAGGTGGCCGAACCGTCCTCCCTCGCTTCCACGCCCCAACGGATGCGCCATTTGCCTAACACCGGGTTCGTGCATTCCAGCAACGCCACTCCGGCACTTCCTTCCACTCGTTTCATAGCCTAACTGAATACATACTTTGTACGTCCTTTGCCGAAACTCTCCGTCCGGATGGTCGTCTCGAACGGGAAGCCGTCGGGTATCTCCCTAATCTGCGCGAGGATATTTTTCATTTCCTCGCTGTTGGTGAAGAACTTGCGCGGCTCACCGTTCAGCTCAATGGCGACGATGCACCTGTCCTCTCCCTGTTCCGTCTTGATGCCGGTCTCGAAATCCTTCACCACAATGGGAAGGTTCACCAGCTCACGGATGCTCACTACCGTGCCGGGGAAGCGTTTCTTCCCGTCCTCCGGCTTGTAGGATACGTTCAAACTCTTGAAGTCTCGCATGTTTTTACCTGTTAAATAATTAAACAACCTTATACTGTCCGCGTGTTTGGCCATGCCGTAAAAGCTGGCCGTCAGTTCACGTTTCCTTCGCTTGCTCTGGATGCCGTGCATCTTCCGGGCGAAGTTCTGTTTTACGCGTTTCCTGAGCAGGGTGTAGCCCGGCCGTATGACGTATCCCAGGAAATCTATGCCTTCGCTCACGGGGAAGATGCGCTCGTTGGGCTTTACCTCAAGCCCGGCAAGCGACAGCCTCCCGTGTATGATGTCACGGACTTTCCACAATTCCGATTTCGCTTTACCGAGCACGACGATGTCGTCACAGTACCTGTAATAATACGGCACGCCGCACTTGTCTTTCACATAATGGTCAAGGTTGTCCGACAGGAACAGGTTGCCGAGTCCTTGCGAGCTACGCAGCCCGATGCTGATGCCCGAAGGCATCATGCGCACGAACCGCTCAAGCAGCACAAGGAGCGTCCTGTCCTTGAAAACACGCCTTACACATTCCATCAGCCTGTCCTGGCTGACACTCTCATAATACTTGCGGACATCCAGCTTGTAACAGTAGGCGGTGCCTTCAGGGTCGGCCTCCATGTCCCTCCGTATGCAGCCCAGCAGGTCGTGCATGCCGCGTCCCTTTATCGAAGCCGCCGTCGTGCGTATGAACCTGCGCCGCAGGTGTTCGTCCACCACGTTCATGACGGCATGGATGGCAATCCTGTCCTTCATGGGAAGCACCTGGATGCGCCGCAGCTTACCTGCCTCCATCACTTCCATCTCGTGGTAGTTGCTGATGGTGTAGCTCCCGTCGGACAGACGAGCCGACAGTTCGGCAATGACCTCCTCCTTGTGGGCAAGGAGCGCACGACCGGTACGGCTGCCCTTGCGGCGGCTGCCGCGGACTACCGCCCTGAACGACTCCTCCATGTTCGGATACGCCGTTATCTCTTCCATCAGATGTCCTTCCCTGTGCATTGCTGTCGCTTTACTGTTAATGCCTTCAATCCTCCGGGCCAGGCTTCTTCGAGCCGTTTATACGGCCTACCAAACCCTATCGCCCGACACTTGATGTTCCGCCTTTCCGGCCATAGGCCGCTGCTGGCGAGGCTCATCCCCCTCGGCACCGGATTGGGCACACGTGCCCGGCCCTGTACGCCGACTGGAGTTCCCTTGGACTGTTACCGAGACGAGAACCGATGTTCGCGTTCGTATTCGACGAATCGTTACCGCAATTCGCACGACCGACACCGGCGTTCGCATTCGCGTTGTTGTTCGACCGATAGACCACACGGCCTATGGGGGAATCCGCCTACGAACTGCAAAATTAACACTTTTATTCATCTTAACTTCCTAATTTTCAAAATTCGACGGGCTTACGCCCGTATTTTTACCTTCCTTCTGCTTTCGCTTTGTCGCTTCGCTCCCGCTTTGGCGCGCTCCGCCTTACGCTCACGCATACTCCTCCGGAACGCTCAGCGACTTGAACGCTCCGACGCTTTCCGCGACATCGATTTTGCCGCGGAAGGCGAGACGAGAACCGAAGAACGCGCCCGCATACGACGAATCGTAACCGCAATACGCACGACCGACACCGGCGCTCGCATTCGCGTAGCTGCTCGACCGATAGACCACACGGCCTGTGGAACCGCTCGGAACGAACTCGTCGCAGTAGTATGTAGTGGAGCTTCCAGCACCGGCAGCGCTTACTATGTCCATCCACTTCTGGTGGACAACGGCAGTCATAAAGCCGCTCGTCGTCGTGCTTTTCACCTTCCGCGTCGTGCCGTCAGGCATTTCTATATACAGCTTGTACTGCTCGCTTGACGGGCTGTTCGGAAGGCTCACCTTGTCCATCCACTCCGCCTTGTTGCCGAACCAGTTCTCATAGCCCAGGCAGTTGCAGGACGCTATCTGGACATACTTGTCGGAACCGTACTCGTCCTGCGTCTTATACCAGCACCATTCCGTCTTGTGGTCGGGGTTCACCGTGTCCGCCATGCCAAGGATGGATGTCGTACCGATAATGCGCGCATTCGTGTTCTGTCCGTATCCGCACTGGTCTTGCGCGTCACGGCGGCCGTACTTCGCATAGAACAGGTTCGCCACGTCCTTGTTCATCTCCCAGTCCACCAGTTGCAAGCCCCGCTGGTTGGCATAATACACCATGTCCAGCTGCGTCAAAGAGGCCACGCTGGTGGCGCCGTTGATGGCGCTGTACAGCTTCGAGCCGATAGTCACGGCCTGGAATGCGCCGCACAGGCAAGCCTCATGCTCCACCCAGTCCGGCTCCATGTCCTCTATCTTGTCGCTGTTGCTCAGCACCACGCAGTCAAAGTCAGATGTATTGCGGATAGAGAAATGAAGCCGGGTCGCACCGTCCGGCACGTCGGATATGAGGTACATGCCGTCCACAAAACGGGCGTTCAGCGTTTCCACGATGACGCTCTTGACCACAGTTCCCGTATCGTCGGCGAACACCGCACCCACAAGGTTGCTGCCAACTACCGACGGGAAGCGGACACGCTTGTAGCCGGATACGGATACCGTCACGGCACTGTAGTTGGAGTCAGACGTCAGCGAACTCTGGACATCCGCCTTCCCGGTCTGTACCTTCATCCCGCTGTCAATCGAGCCGCCGTCACGGAGTTCCTCAAAGGTGATGACGGTGCATTCCGGACGGTCGGGCATTTCGTCCCGGGAACTGAAGCAGGCGTATTTCCTGTTGCGCAGGTAGTCGTTCACGCCCTTGTACCAGTAATGGGGCTCATAGACGAACACGTCGCCTTCCGTGCCGTCCAGTTTTGCCGCCGTACCGTCGGCATACTTGTTGCTGTCCGCATCGTCAAGCTGCGCGATTGTCATTGTTCCCTTGACTGCCTGCTTGCCGAGCACCCGGTGCCGTTGCCGCAATATGGCCGCCACATGCGCACTCGGAACATACTGGTTGCCGTACTTGTACCCGGTCTCGTTGTCGGGGTTGCTCACATTCGCGTCGTCGCTCACCGTGTCGTCAAACTCAATCATCGTGTACTGCGGCTGCCGGATGTTCAGCTCGTCGAAGCGCTCCGCATATTTGTTGAAGGTGTCGTCGTCCAGGTATTTCGTCAGCCTGTACGTGCCGACGAGCTTGCACCGCGTGTTCGTGGTGTTGCCGGATGCGTCGAAGCCGCCCAGCCCGGCGTCATACCACTCTTTCAGGTCGCTGCCGTCGCCCTCAAGCTCCAGGCCGGTGACGCGCACGTACTTCAGCTTGCCTTTCAGCGCGAACAGTTCCTTGAACACCGACAGCCCGTCGATGAGGGCGCAGTTCTCTATCCAGATGCCGGTAAGGTTACGCTTGTTGTCAAAAACTATCGCACTCCACTTGATATACTGCATGGAGCGCAGCGTAAGCGTCTGGAAGTTGGCCGGAAGGTGCAGCCTGTTTACCGCCGCCCCCTCGGCGAAGGTGATGGTGCTCAATGCCGTGCAGCCCGCCGCGTTCACTTCTTCCAGCCGGTTGCAGCCGCTCAGGTCGAGGCTCGGCAGGTTCGTGTAGTTCACCACGTCCAGTTTCCTGAGCATAGGCAGCTTCGTGCCCAGCACCAGTTCCGTCAGGGCGTAGGTGTTGCCGCTGTTGCCCAGCACCAGTTCCTCCAGCACCGGCAGGTTCGGCAGGCTCATGTCCGTAAAACCGCCCCAGTCGCCCAGGTCGAGCTTCTTCATCCACTCCCCGCCGTACAGGTGGAAGATGGTGCCGATGTTCGCCGTCTGCCCGTAGGTGTAGCTCCACTCCTCGTCCTTTGCCACCGCGTCGTGGGTCATGGTCTCGCCCTCTCTGCGGAACTCGAAATAGAAGTCACGCGCCGGGGTGGCCCGCACCGTCGCGCCCGCCGCGCTGTTGCCCTTGAACGATATGTCCGTCGCCGTGTACTGGCCCGTGCTGTATCTTGCGTCGAACAGGCCCATACGGTTGCCCACCCACCAGTGGCGGTGCGCCTTGCGGTTGCCCTGCATGGCTTCCAGGTAGGAGTATTTCACGTTGGTCACCGTGCCGTCCTGGTTCACCTCCACGCCCTCGGTCTTGGGCTCCACGTACTTGTTCAGCGCGTCCAGGTTGTATATCCTCTCGCAGAACTTCGCGCTCTGCTCGTCGTCGAACATGGCGAAAATCGTGCTGTCGCTCATGCGTTCCCGGATGCGCCTGTAGGCCGCAGCCAGCTCGTCCGGGAACTGCTCCCGCAGGTTCTTCCACAGCACGCTGTCGTGTCCTGCATAGGCGTACACGGTCTTGTCCTCCGTGCTCAGTTCCGGGTCGGTGGTGTTCTCATCCACGTCCCACGGGTATTTCAGGCGGCCGTCGTTGCGCACGCCCAGGATGGTGTCGCAGTCGTAGAATATCATGTAGGCCAGTGTCTTTTCCTTGTCGGGATCATACCAAAAGGCCATCATCATGTTCTTCACCCGCTGGTCGACGCAGCCCATGATGTCCGTGAACATGTAGTAGTCACACAGATAGTCCACATCGAAGTAGTCGGCCAGCTCCGCCTTGAACTTCGCCCCATCGCTTTGCGTGGACTTCACCCACTTCACCACGCGCATCAGGTTCTCCGGCAGTTTGGTGCCTGCCTCGTACTGCGCGTTCAGGTCGTCATCGTCTGGGAACCGCGCCTCGAACACCTTCAGCCAGTTCGGGGTGCCGTCGTCACCCTTCGTGGTGAAGTCATCGTCCAGAAACATCCCCATCGGGTAGTCGTTGTTCAGGAACTCCCAGCACTCCGTCGGGTTCTGCCCGCCGAACTTCTCCGTCACCCATGCCTGGTCGTGGTAGCCCGGTATGTCCAGGAAGCCGAACACGGCCTCCGTGCTCTTGTCGTTGTTGAAGTTGAACTTGCCCAGGAACTGCGGCGTCTCGTCCGCGCTGCCACGGTAGAACAGGTAGCACGGCTCGCCATCGATAGTCGTGCGCACGTCATACGGATAGCTGCTGTCGCAGTGTTTCTGCGCCGGGGTCAGTTCACCGGCCGCCGTCAGAATGTTCTGCACCAGTTTCGCCATACCCGTGTTGTGCGATGATGAGCTCTCCGCAAAGTCGGCTTTCAGGCAGAAACAGTCAACGGGGGCGGCCGCCTTGTGGGATGTTCCCGCCGGACGGAAGGAGTATTTTGCCTCCGACTGGAGCTCGCCGCCCACGCCCTGTTCGTCACAGCCCAGGTACAGGTCACCCGCCACCTTGGAGGCATTCTTGAAGTAGATACGGTAGTTCTTTATCGGGTAGGCCAGCGAGCTTGTGCCCTGCAGCCTGATGCAGCCGCCCACGCACTTGAAGTTCAACACCTGGTTGCCCTTCACCACGCAGAGCATCTCGTCCACGTCGTATTTCGGGTCTTTGTCGTTGTTCACCGCCGCCTGCAGTACCGTAGGAACCCCGTTGTCCTGCCGTCCGGTGATGATGATGTACCGCATCCCGTCGGGCACGCTGTCCACCGTCACATTGCCGTTCTCGTCGATCACGTCGTTGCTCTCGTACAGGGCCATCATCCCATCCGCGCTGTCCTGGTCTATCATGTAGGTCTCCAGCACCTGCGAGTCGCTTAGGTAGGTGCCGTATGCCCTCATCAGGTACACGTCCGTCGTCGCGCCGTCAGAGCCCAGTCCGATATACGCAGGGCTCGCCTGGTACACGCTGTCCGAGGTGCTGCGCTGCACCGAGCCGGACATGATGCCGTTGATATACAAGTAAACCATCTCCGTGTTCCGCTTCTCGTAGTCGCTCGACCCGTCCGTGCTCTTGGGGAAGCTCACGAAGGCCACCTCGTACACCTCGCCGGCGGCCATCTTCATCGACAGCTCGCTTTTGCCCCTGGTCACCATCCGCGCCTCCTGTGCCGTGATGACGAAGCCCGTGCCGTCCGCGTCCATGCAGCGGATGACTTCCGCGCCCTCATCCACCACCTCGCTCACCTTGTACTTCACGACGAAGGCCATCGCGTTCGTCACGTTCTGCTCCGGCTGTGCCAGCGGGCGGTGCTGCACGGTGGCACGCGCCGTGTCGGTCAGGCGCAGGGCCTCGCCTGTCCAGCCGTCGCCGCCCCACTTGAAGCCTTCGAACACGGTCTGAATGCCGTTATAACTCCATTCCTCCCGGTTCACGTCGCTGTTGCTCCGCCCCTGCGCCGTCAGCTTCAGCGTCATGCCGTCCGTCGGTTCGCTGAGGTTCAGGTCGCTCTTTTCCGCGATGAGCCGGAAATTGTAGGTCGTGTCGCCCACCACAATCTTGCACTGCTCCTCGCCGTAATTGGAGGCGCGCAGCGTCAGGTTCTGCGCCGTGAACGGAACGGAGGCGGACGAGGCCAGGGTACCGCCCACATACACGTCCGCCCGTGTCGGGGTTTCCTTGGGGTTGTAGGCGGCATATTGCAAGGTATAGCTGTCGTACTGCTTCGTCTGGATGTAGGGTGTCTGTCCCTTTCCGATGACTGCCCCGTCCGCGTAGTCGAACCTCGCGGACACCAGCGGCGTGTTGTTCCCGGCCTCCCGGATGCCTACGGCAAAAAGGATGCTGTTGGACTTGATGGTGCTCCCGTCCGACAGTTCCAGTTCCACCACGAGCTGCACCGTGTGCGTGCCGTGGCCCAGATTCGTGGTCGCAATGGAGAAGCTGCCGTTGGCCGTGGAGCTGGTGATGCTGCGGTCTTCCGTGTCCTCCCCGTCCACATAGCAGCGCAGGGTTTTGGTGCCGGCGCCGCTCAGGGCGTAGGGGATGCCCAGTGTCTGGCCGCGTGTTATGGCCGTGGCGATGCCGAAGCTGCTGCTCAGCGTGAGCTGTACCACGTTGATGCTCCAAGTCACCTGCGCCACCTGCATCTCCGCGCCTTCCCCGACTTCCACGCGCACACGGACGGTATTCGTACCGATCCCCATGTACTTCGTCACGTCCACCGTGTTCGTGCTGCCGGCTGCTACGGTCTGCGTCAGCGTGTTGGTGTTCGCGCCCTGCGTGATGGTCACGGTGACACGGCCGGGATTGCCCGTGCTCTCGCCGGTCGTGGTGTCCGTCTGGTCGTAGGTGTAGGTCAGCTTCACCTCGTCGCCGCTCTTGACGGTCCTGTTCGGGGTGACGCGTGTCAGCACGACTTTCGTAGTGGCCACCGTGCCGCCACCGCCTCCCGTGAACATGTCGCTCGTGCTGATCACCTCGCCGGCCTCGTTCAGAAGGCTCAGCGAATAGGCCTTGTCCGTACCCTCGCCGATTTCATTGAGCTGCAGGGCAGTGCCGTAGGTGGAGGCTTTCTCGTTTATCTTGGCCGCCACGGCCTTGCCGCTGACCGGGTTCGTCGAGTTCTCGTTCACCGACTGGTCAACCTCCATCACCGGGATGTCTATGGTCACGGCACCTTGTTCATCCGGCAGCTTTTCCTCTGTGGCGATGCCGCGCGTTATCGTCAGTTTCTTGATTGCGTCGCCCCCGCCGTACCGGCTCCATGCCGATGCCGTATAGAACGAGGAAAGGTCCGTTCCCTCGAACCGGTATTCCAGCCATTTCCCGTCCATGCGCTTAAAGGTGATGATCATGCCGGGTTTGTCCTCGTCGGCGATATCCAGCCCGCTCATGGCATACAGGGCTTCCGTGAGGTTGGGATAGGTGGACATGTCCCATTCCTTCGACACATTAAAGAAGCCGCTGCCGCTCCCGCCGCCACTGGCGGCTACCAGGTCGCCATCCTCGTCACTCCACACATAGAGCGTGTCGTCACAGATATATGCTTTGTCCTTCAGTACCGCGCTGCGCGTGCCGTCCAGGAACAGATCCGGAGACGGGACGCCGGTCACGGCCCAGTTGTTGTACAGCTTTCCGTCCACGCTGTAGGCGAACATCTTTTGGCTCTTTACATATACCACGGTTCCCCCTCCTTGGATGGAGGACGCGGCCTGTATGGTGCCACTGTCCACAAAGCCGGAGAAACGGGCCGAAGCGCCGTTCATGGCGGCCCTGGCCGTGTTCTCGTACTGTGCGGCGGCCTGCTGGGCCTTGCCAGCCGCCTCGTTGGCCGTGGAAGCTGCGGAATTGGCGGCGTTCTTGGCTTCCGTGGCCGTACTGGCCGCTGCATTGGCTGTCTGGGCGGCCGTATTGGCAGCCTGCGCGGCGGAGTTGGCCGCAGCAGCCGCATCAGTAGCGGGTTTCTGGAGCAACGTCATCGGTACGTTTACCAGTTCATTCCCCTTCACGCCCGGCAGGGAATTCACCCCGTTCAGCGAGGATACCGTTTCCAGCTCCTGCACGCCCTGGCTCTCCGCCTTGATGGCGTTGAGCACCTGCTGTGTGTCTTCCTGTGATATGGCCATAGTCAGTCTTTTTTATATTGGTTAAACTTCTTTCTTGTCTTCAGGTAGTCCGCCTCTCCCTCGTGGTTGTAGTCCGTGGCAGTCATCGTGCAGCCCTCGCGCACGAGCAGCACGCCGAAGAGGCCCTTAAACGGGATCAGCCGATTGTATATCACTCTCATCATTGCCTCCTTCCTGCATTTGGGCACGCAGCCCGTCAATAAATACCGGCGTACAGAAACGCTCCGCCAGCCCCATTATGAGCCGCATTTCTTCGTCTGTAAAATCTTCCGCGCCTTCGCTCCTGTATATCTTCATCGCAAGCGCATGGGCGCGGATGCCGTTCGCGTTCATATAGACGATATCCGCAAAGCTCTCCCTTGCGTCACCCGTCCGGATGCCACTGCCGCTTATGCCGGCCGGCATTGTAAACTGCTTGAAATTCAATTTTGCCATATCCTTTTAGCTTGAATGGTTTAATATCTGGTACCTGAACCCGTCCACCTTGGTGATCAGCACAATGATGGAATCGCCCGGAGCCATTTCATAATCCTGGCTGGATTCGTTGTGGTTGTAAATTCCTTTGAGTATAATGTTCTTGGAACCGGTACGCACACGGAAAACGACAACCGCCGCGAAATCATTGGGCAGGGAGTACATGCCGAACTGCCTTGCGACACTGCTCTCCGTGGGCAGCGTAACCTCCGTTTTAGCATAGTTGGGGTCATTGCAATACAGCAGGATGATGTTATTCTGCGAAAAGTCCACAGTATAGGTGCTGCCTGTAAAGGTCAGCAGTTTCGCCTTCGTGTTGATGAACGCCGGGGCCATCAGCGCTGCATCGGAATAGATGCCGTAGTTCTTCGTGCCCCCGCTTACATTGATGAACAGGCCGTAATTCGCCTGGTCGAAGCCGTAGCTGCCGAACGTGTTCGCATGGTTGTTCACAACGCGGCCCGCAGCCGTAAAAGCACCTCCGGCACTTCCCGGTATCACATCGTCACCGAACATCACATAGCCGTTGCTTCCGCCCACACGGATGAAGTCGTCATATATGGCCAACGAACCGCCACCGCCAGATGCGGTGGCCGCAGAACCGATACGCCCGTTCGCAATCTCGAACCCGCCGATGCGGCCGACATTGGCCTCGAATGAACCGTCCGCAAGGATCTTGAAATAGCTGTTTGCGGTTACGACTCCTTCAAGGCTGATGCTTGACGCCTTTATCTTTACCCCTTCCGCACTCGCACCGACAAAAGACTTCAGGTTGCCGCTCCCATCTATGGCAAAAAGTCCGGACATGTCTTTTTTGGTTATCAGCCCGGCACCGGAGACGAGCTGTCCGTTCTCATCGAACAGGCCGGAGGCTACCAGGTTCATGTCGGCCTTAGTGACGATTTGCGAACTTTCAATGACATTCCCGTCCTTGTCGAAATTCGCCGCGGCTATCTTCACCAGCTTCTCGGACTGCTCGAACAGGGTCTTGTACTTGTAGGCCAGGGCTTCGGCGCGGTCGGTGCTCAGCACCAGCATGTACAGGTATATCTCGCCCGTGAACGCCAGCTTGAAGTCGCCGGTGCCGTTCCACAGCCCGCTGTGGTTGAACACCTGGTAGCCGTCCGTTACGCCCAGCTCGCCGTCGTAGCTGAACGCGTTGAAGTTCTCGAAACCGGTCTTGTCCAGACCCTCGAATCCTATCGTCAGCCGTCCGGCCTTGGCCACGCGGTAGAAGAAGCTCAGGTACACCGCCTCCGGCTTCTTCTGTCCCTCGGCGTTCACCTCGTTGTACGTCGGGATGAAGCGGAAGTTCCCGTGCTTCTGCAATATGTATTTATTCCGTATGTACACCGTGGTACGCCCGTCGTCGTTCTTTACGCAGGCATAGTTCGTCTTGTCGGACAGCGGCGCGCCGTTCGCCCAGATCCATTTGTTGCCCAAAAGGAAGAAGGTGGCCTCGTTTTCGGTGTCCCACTTGTTCATGCCGTCGCCGAACGAGGCGTTGTCCAGATAGCTCCTGTCCTCCGTGAAGTCCTTGCGAAGCCCCTCCACGGCGGCCTCAATCTTGCCCTCCGTAATCTCGAAACGCGTCAGGATGTCCTCGCCCGTGGTCAATACGAACGTGCCCATCAGGTACACGTTGTCGCCGTACAGGCCGTTGCCGTGGGGCTGGTTGTCCGCCGGGAACCGGCTGTCGCTGATGCCGTCCAGGTTGCCCAGGCGCACCCGCAGGCAGCCGTCGAAGTTCTTGCCGCTCACACCGTCCAGCACGTCCACCCTCGGCTGTCCGTCCTCGGTCGCCGCGATGGAGATGAGGTTCTGGCGCAGTCGGTTCTGTGTGTTACCCATCAGCACGCACTCGTCGCCCTCCTTGGGCTCCACGCCGCCGAACTCGCTCACGGGCACGGTGACGCCTTCCCCGTCCGAGGCGGACACTTCCACCCAATATCCGCGCAGGGATGCGCCGGTGAACTCCGCGCAGCGCATCAGGTCGTGCGCCACGAATTCGTTTTCCTGCTCGAAGGTGATCCTGTAGTTGTCGCCATCTTTCGTGACGGTCTTTATCTTGCCGCTGGCTGCACTGACGACGAACTGTCCGCCGATGCTACGTACCTTCTGGATGAGCAGTTCCAGGGCGACCAGCGTCTGCCGGATGGTCACCTTGTCGATGGTCAGGTTGCTAAGGCCGGTCAGCGCGTCCATCCAGAGCTGCCAGCCCTCGCCGGTCATGCCGTCCACAAACTTCACCGAACGCAACAGTTCCCGGATGACGGCGGTCAGCCATTCGGCGTTGCCGTCCCCGTCCACGCCCGCGCCGCTCTCGCCGGCCTCGTATTTTCCGAAGTCCGCGCCTTTCAGGAAATGGAGCTTCTCCTGCGCCGTGTCCTCGCGCAGTCGGCTCAGGGATTCCTTCAACGACCTGCGTGCCGAGAACACGTTATTGTCGGTCGGATAGGTGTTGTCCCAGCTCCGTATCAGGTCGGGAAAACTCCCCGCCGTTGCCGTCTTCACATAGTTCTTCGCGTCGGTGATGCTGTCGTTGATGGTTTCCCTCGCGCCGGTGCTCGTTGCGTCGCTTATCTCTATATCCATCTGCGAAGGCAGGTTCACCTTGCGCGTAACCTTGGTGATGCGGCTCGTGCGGAAGCCGGTTTCAGGAAAATACTTGTCGCTTTCCAGCCGCACGCGCCGGCCTACATACAGGTCGATGCCGTTCTCTTCGATGTACACGTGGTCGGTCGGGGCCTTGTACCGGCTTACGTCGACGGCGTGCTCCTCGTTGTACTTGTCCACCGCCTCCCTGTACTCCTGCTCGGCCAGCGGATAGTATTCGTCCGGCATCCGAATGTTCCAAAGGATGTACTTGTCGCCGGGTTTCGGGCAGAGCGTGTCGTTTGGGAGCTGGGTGTCGTCGTCATACGGCCAGATGGTGATGATCTCGAATTCGTGGGTGTCGCTGTGGTAATTGGTCTCGAAATAGTAGGCGCCGTCCTCCTCGTCGCCCAGGCCGGCAAGTTCCGAGCCTTCCTGGAAGGAGATACGCTTCACTTTGCCGCCTATCTCGTAGCTGTTCGGGTCGAAGCCCAGGCTGTTGTCCTTGAAGTAGAATATCTTGTAGGGGTTGCCGTCCTCGTCGGTCACATCCTCGCTGCGCACCGAACTGACCGTGCCGATGCGCTTGGGGTAGATGTCGGAGAAGGCGTCCGCCTCGTAGTGGTGCCATACGCCGTACTTCTCCACGTTCACGTCCACATGCTTCACGCCGCCGGGAAGCTGGAGCCGGCTGTGCCCGTATTTCTCCGGATCGATGTTCCGGCTGCTGCCCACCGGGTAGAGCCGGGTGTAGAACTTGGCGTTGTCGGCCATGTCGCACTCCAGGGAGGTAAGTCCCTTGCCGTAGGCCAGCGTCACCTCTTCGCCGGTCTCACAACGGCACACGTTCACCGTCTGCCCCTCGCACCACCATTCGGCCCTGTTCCCAGCTTTCTCGGCCACTTCTTTCAGGGCTTCGTCGCAGTACTTGCCCTCGTAGTCGATGACGATGTTCTCCGTGCCCTCCACTGTGCCGACCTTCCAGTCGGTGGTGTGGTCCATGCCGTTGTTGATGCTCCTGACGATGAGGGCCACGTGTTCCCTCGGCGGCGCCGTCAGCGTGAACACAGGTTCGTCCGCCCCGTCCGTGTCGTTCAGCACGAGGAAGCGCTTCAACAGGCTCTCGATGCCGTAGAATTTCACGTCATACTTCCACTCCACGGTGCTCGCCTGCTCCGGCTTGTACCGTTCCATGAGCCAGTACCGTTCGCCCATGTACTCGGCATAGTCGTTCACTTCCAGCGACACGTGTTCGTACAGGGTGAACGACAGGGTGAGCACGTTGTCACCCTGCAGCTCTTTCGCCTGCGTCGAGTTGTCATCGCAGGGCACCTGTGTCTTCGCTGTTCCGTCGCTGCCGTATATCGTTATCATAATGCCGTTCTAACCGCGTTTTAATGTCATTCGTTCAGATGGCCGGTACCGGTTCCCGGAATGTCACATAGAACCGGCTGGCCTGTTTACCCGCCTGCCATAGGTAGGTCAGGGGCTCGTAGTCGCTGCCTTCTTTGTAAAAGACATGCAGCGTCAGGTCAAGGTCGGGGAAACGGATGTCCAGCCATCCGTCATCTCCCTGCTTCAGGAAGGCGATGAACGCCCGGTACTGCGACAGCCAGGCATCCCGCGTGTCCGCATACAGGGCAAAGTACAGCTTCACGTCGCGCGCCTGGTTCCTCACCTCCAGCACGGACGAGTATTTCTCGCCGTCCTCCTCGCGGATGTCAACCGCCACATGGGTCTTGGTCTTGGACGGGGCCATTATGGCCTTCAGGTTGTTCCGGTCACCGCGTTTCTTCTCCACCAGGAAAGCGCCGTATTCCTTCCAGATGTCCGTGCCGTTCACCAGCACCCTGCCGCCAAGTATCGCGTCCATTGCCATAGTCACTTCATTTTAAGTCCTTCGCGTATGATTTTCTTGATATCCTCTTTGATTTCACCAAGGTGTTTCGCACTGTTCCCGGTGTTCTCCTCGATACGCCGCAAGTGGTCGACGGCTGTGCCCATCTGCTCGCTCACGTCGCTCATCTTTTCGTCCATGCTCGACCAGTGCATCAGGCCGGAAGTGAACATACCTTCCAGCTTCGTTCCCTGATCCTGGCTCATGGCGTTGAAGCTGCCGGCCTTGCCGCTCTGGGTCGTGCCGGAGCCACCGTCCAAATCTACACCGGCGGCCTCGGCCATCGCGTCCAGCCGCTCCCCGGCGGCGGTCATGGCATCCTCGAAGCGGGTGCGCCATCCGGACAAGTAATCCCTGTCCGCCGTGCCGTTGATGAATGCCTCCGACAGTTCGTCATACAAAGGCTCAAGCACCTTGGCAAGGTCTTTATACATGAAAGCGTTGAGGACTGCTTCAGACAGGGAGTCCTCCGTGAACTCGCTCAGCTTTGACACGTCACCGCGCATTTCCCGGAGCGCATCCCTGGCATTGGACAGGAAACTGTCAAACGAAACCCCCATGACCATCTCCTGCATAGTGGCGTAGCATTCCTCGATGTTCTGTTTCAACTCCTCGACAGTTTTGCCGCTGTCCACCCACGCCTCGTAATAGTCACGGGCGGCATCGCTGAGCTTGTTCTGGTTGTAATACAGTTCTATCTGCTCCGCGCTCATGCCGCGCAAGGACATGGTGACGGAGCCGCCGTTCAGGGAGTTACCCCACTCCCAGTGCGCGTCGCTGGCCTGCAGCTTGCCCCACAGTTCGTCGTATGCGGCGGCTTCAGCGGCCAGGTCTTTCTGGAACTGTGCGAGCTGCTCACTCTGGGCATCCCATACGGACACGCTGGCCGGCTTGGCATAACCTTTCTCCACCAGCCAGTTCAGGAGTTCCACATCCTTGATGATGTCGCTGATCTGGCTCTGGTTGGCCGCGTATTCCTCGCTACGCTCCCGGATTGCGCGGTTGGTCTCTATCTCTGCGATATACCACTCGCGCTTCATCTCCTCCATCTTCTCCTTCCAGCTTGTAAAAAGGGAAACGATGGAGGAAAGTCCGCCCAGCACGCCGGTAACGCCGCCCACGATGTCGCCGGAGAATATCTGCCCGATGCCGGTGCCCATGTCCATCATGCCGTCCACAAAGGTCATCATCTCGCCGATGGATTGGGAAAAGCGGTCGCCGAACACCGCACCCAGCGAGTCGCCCCAGCCTCGTATCGTGGATGTGAGTTCCTTCCCTTTCTCGTTCATGGACTTCAACGCCCCTGACACGTCGCCGCCGTTCTTGACGGCTTTCAGCAGTTCATCGTAGGAGGTCTTGAAAGCCTTGAATGGATTGCCCTTTTCCAGCTCTTTCTGTATCTCCTTCACTCTTTTCTGCATCCGCTCGAACTCGGCCACGGTGACCGTCACTTGTTTCTTCACGAAGTTGCCGCTTGAGCTCTTGGCCGGAACGGAAAGGGTCACGCCATTGCTGCCGATTTTCGCGCCGGACAGGGTTTCCTGCGCCTGGGCGTAGAAGTCGGACAGGATTTTGTAGCCTTTTTCCGAAACATCACCGAACAGCTTGCTGTAAAAGTCAGAGGCACGCAGGATGTCGCTTTCCAGGGAGGCTATTTCTTCCTTGTACTTTTCCGTCCGGGCCGAGATGGAGGCTTCCACTTCGGACGTGTCGCCTCCGGCATCGGACAGGCGGCTCCGCTCGGCTTCATACACGGCCATGTCCTCATGGTATTTCTCGTCTATGTCACGCCGACGCTGGTCAAATGTACGGTATTGCTCCAGCAGGGCTTCGTAGCGTTCCCTGCCCTTGCCAACTTCCGTTTCCTCCACGCCACGGACGCCCCGCTCCATGCGCCCGTGTGCTTCGGCGTATGACTGAACGATTCCGTTACGCTGTTCCGCCGTCAGGCTGCCACCCTGGGCCTCGCGAAGCCTTTTCTCCTGCGTTTCTATCTCGGCCAGCTCTTTCTCGTAATCCAGGCGTATCTGGCGGAGGCGTCTGTCGCTGCCCTCTTTCATGCGGCCGATGGCCTCCTGCTCGTTCTTCCAATGCTCTTCCCGAAGTTTTTCGGTTTCCCCGTTGTAGGAGGCGATGCGCAGGATGTCCGCCTGCATGGCCTCGAACTCGGCCTCGTAGGCATCCTGTTCAGCCTTTCGTTTCGTTTCAAGGTTGCGATTGCCGGCTTCACCGAGTGCGGTGCGTTGGCCGTCTGTCAAGCCGTCCTCGCCGGTAGACAGTCCGGCCTTCTGGTTGTTCCTTTTCCATTTGTCCCTCATTTTGGAGATTTCGCCGGCACGGGCCTGGTATTCGTTGTCTATCTGGCGCAGCTTCTTTTCAAGGCCTTCTTCCATCGCTTCTGTTTCGGCCTCGTCGTTGCTGTGCTGCAGTTCCACCAGTTCGCGACCGAGTTCTTCTTCCGCCTGCCTTCGCCGTTCGGCTTCGCGTGCAGCCTTGTCGGCAGCCTTGCGTTCGCTCTCGGCATCCTTGTTCTCATCGGGCTTGTACCGGTCGTACTCCTTCTTGGCCAGACTGAGCGCGTCCTTCAGTTCCTTGGCCTTTTTCTCATAGTCTTCCCGCGTCAGGCTGTTGGAGGTGTCGGCCAGGAAGTCGTTGTAGGCCTTCAGCGCTTCCTCGTATTCCTTCCGCGCCTGTGCACCCCAGTCCGCGCTGGAGTCGCGCTTCAGGTTCCGTCGGTTCTTCTCGGCGGTCAGCTTGTTGAGCTGGTAGTGGAGCTCGTCACGGCTGTATGTGCCCCTCAATGCTTCCGCCCCGTAAGTGATGTTTCCGTACTTCTTCTGCTCGGTAGCCATCCGGGCCAGCAGGTTCTCGCGCTGCCGGATCTGTTGCTCCAACGTGTCATTGCTGATGCCGGTCAGGTTCTCGAAATAGGCGTTGGCACGCTCCTTGCGCACCTGTTCGGACAGTGCCTTCCGTTTGTTGTAGAGGTTCTGCAGCTCGGTGGCCTCGTTTCCGGTCAGACCGCCCACCTTCCGCATCCGTGTTCCGGAACCGTTGGCATCCTCCCAGCGTTCGGTGGCTTTCTTGGCCTCCAGCGCGGCGATGCGCTCGTTCACGCTGTCCAGCTCGTTCTGCGGTCGCGTGATAGACTGCCCGGCCTCCAGCTCGGCGATTTCCTCCTTGATGCGCTTGATGTTCTTCAGCTTCTCGTATTCGGTGTCATATTTGGCGAAGATGTCCGGGTATTTCTGTTCAAGTTTGTTCAACGCCTCACGCCGGGTGTCGGTGGCCAGGCTCTCGTCACCGGCCACGCCGCAAAGTTCCTCCAGCCTGCGCCGGTGCTCCTCCTCGGCCTCGATGGTCTTCCGCTTGGCGGCCTGGTATTCCTCCTCAGCTTCCTTCAGCCGTTCCGCCTCGGTCTTCATCGACACCATCGCGGCCACCACGCCGGCAATCAGCGTGGCCACCAGCACGTAGGGGTTGGCGAGCATCGTGGCGTTGAGCAGCTTCTGTGCCTTCTCCACGATGACCAGCCAGCCATAGTGCAGGGTTTCGGCCACGGTCAGCGCTCCAACGCCGGCCGTCTGGAGGGCCTGCATGGCGGTGACGGCCATGACGGCTGTTTTGTATGCCCCATAGGTGCCGACAAGCCCAACCAATACGCGGCCCACCTGCTCGTAATGGTCAACCAGGTAGGACACCGCATCCAATGAGCCGCCTATAATGCCTTCAGACTGGTGTCCGATTTCGTTCAGCATCATGCTGATGCTGTCCTGGATGTTGCTGATGCGCCCGGTGATGGTCCTGCTCTGCTCCTCCATAAGGTTATAGAACGTGCCGCCCTCGTTCGTGAGGTTCTGCAGGGCCTGCTGCACTTCGGGGAAGCCGACCTTGCCGGCCTCCACCATCTCGCGCACCTTGCTCTCGGTCACGCCAAGGATACCCGCCAGCTCACGCCCCAGATTGATGCCGCGCCCCACGAACTGGTTGTAGTCCGCCGTGTACAGGCGGCCCTGCGTCATGGTGGTGCCGTACAGGTATATCAGGTCGCTGAGGGGCTGGTTCAGCCCGGCGGCGATGTTGCCCAGACGGATGAGGTCGTCGTTGACGTTCTCCACATTCTCCCCGTAGGCCAGCAACTGGCGTGCGCCGTTGGCCACGCTCTGCAGGTCGAACGGGGTGGTGGCCGCCGTGCGTATGAGCTGCTGCATCAGCGCGTCGGCCTTTTCCTCGCTGCCCAGCATGGTGCGGAAGGAGGCCTCCAGTTGCTGGAACTCGCCGCGCACCTTGACGATGTTGCTGACGAGTTCCTTCACGGCGAACGCCCCGGCAATCTTCGACACGGTGCTGCGGACGGACTCGGCCTGCCTGTCCAGCCGCTCCATCTCCGCCGACGCGCCGGTGGCTTTCGTTTTCAGCTCGTCCACCTTGCGCCCGGCCTTGTCAAGCCCCGCGCTCAGGCGGTCACGCATCAGTATCTCTATTTCTACCGGTTTTGCTGCCATGTTATTTCTTCAAATTGCTCTGGAAAAATCCTACAATGTCGTTCGCCTCGTCCTCCGCACTCTTTTCCTCCTTCTTCTTCCGGACATAGCGCGGCGCGTCGGCCAGCATCATAATCAGGGTCTGGTAGTTCACGCCTTCCAAGATGTAGTCCACGCTCCATCCCGTCGCGTCGGCTATCTGCCAGACAAATCCGAAGGGGCTATGGGACGGCTCGTAGACCGTCTTTAACTCCCCTTCCTTTTTTGGCTCAGTCTCAGCTTCATCGGGTTCGTCCTCTCGGCTAATCTGATAAAATTCGTAAAAGGGTCGGTGCCTAAAAGGAACACGAAATTCCGCATCGCCGCCTCCATGTAGGCCGGTTCCATGAAGTGGCGCACCCACCAGGCGGTCAGTCCGACCAACAGGAGGCGGCTTATCCAGCCCCGGCACAGCGTGTAGGCTATCATGCGGCTTATCTCCTTGCCGTGTGCCGCAAGGAAGGCCATTTCCTCTTCCTTCGTGAACTTCTTCATCTGCTCCGCCGTCACGCCCAGCGACAGGTACACCCGTGCCAACCGCATCAGCCCGCCCAGACGGGGGCGGCGCATCACGACACGCAGCTTCAGGGGCTTCTTCCTGAAAGGGATGCGCATGTTCTTCAAGGGGACGGACACGCCCCTGTCCAACAGGGCGGCCGCCCCCTCGCGCTGCACCATGCGTGCGGTTGCCTCGTCCATACGCTCCTCCGTCATTCAGTCTGCTGTTCCGAACCGTCACCGCTTGCCGGGGCGCTGGCTTTGGCTGCGGCAGCCGTGTCGTTGATTTCGTAGGGCGCGGTACCGGCGGTATCCGGCTTGTTCACCTTCAGCTGGCATTCTATCTTCGACACTTCCGTCAGCGTCAGTTTGCCGCCGAGGTTCGACAGGATGGTTCCGTTGGGTATCTTCATCGTCTGGCCGCTCACGAACTCGATTTCCCACGGGCCGCGCAGTTCCACAAGCTCCGTCGGGGCTTTCCAACCGGTATAACTTCCCTCTTGACCTACGAGTTCTCCACCAAGTGTCGCTTTCAGGTTCTCGTAGTCCAACTGGATAAGGTTGAATGTCGGGGCTATCGTCCCATTCTTGTTGGCCAGCGTCAGCACCGGCGCGTCCGGCACCTGCTCGGCCTCGATGTCCGTACTCTCCGGCTTCGTGCCACCCCAATCCCAGCTTCCCTTTTCGATGTAGCCGATTTCCTTGGTATTGAACTTGACCACGGCTATGCCGTATATGAATTTCTTATTTGCCATTGTTCTTTTGTTTTAGAATGATGATTATTGTTGTCAATACACTCAGCAGTATTCCAACTCCGAAACCGTAAAAGAACGTTTTAACGGGGTTCGAACGCTGTTTTACCTCCGCCTCGTACAGGCCGGCCATCTCCTCGTAGCGTTCCTGCCACAGGGAGGATGTCCGCTCGTAGTACTCGACCAGCACCTGCAGGCTGTCGCAGCTCGCGTACACGGTTATCACATCCCGGTCACGGCTCACGGCCACATTGGCCTGCCCGCTCTTTCCGCTGTACTGCGCCAACGGGGGAAGTTTCAGGAGGCTGTCAGCCGGTATCGCCAGCCTCACCTCCGACTTCGGCACCGTTTCCGTCCGTACCAGGCGGACTTCGCTCCTCAGGCTGTCCGATGCCCGCCGCACCGCTTCCGTCCGGGTCGTTACCTGCTCCGTCTTCCGCGTGCTCGCGCATCCCGCGAAGCACAGGACAATCATCATGATGCTTGCAACTGTTAGCGCGGTCAATGGCCTTACGCAAGCGGGCCATCTCGCGCTTCGTCGCCTGCAAATCCTTCCTTGTTCCATTCAGTTCGTCTTTTAACGGTTCCACTATGTTATCCACAAGTATCCGGGTGGCGTGCTCAGCGTTGTCAATCCGCACCGTTTCAGCGTCCGCCTTCGCCTTTTCGGCTTCCGCGTTGGCCTTGCGCACCGTCGCCTTCAGGGTCACAATGCCAATCACGGTCGCCAGAAGGCTGCCACCCAGCACGAAATTGAAAATCTCACTGAGTTCCATCTGATACTGTCTTTATTGTTTGATACCTATTTCTTCCAGCCAGGCCGGAACGTCAAAGCTCGGACAGGCTTTTGCCGCCAGCTGGTTATGGCCGACGATTTCCACATCCGGGAAACGGAGGTGAAAGTCCTTCACGTATTTCTCCAAAGCCTGATTCTGTGCAGGAGTGCGGGTATCCTTGGGAGTCCTGCCGTCAGCGGCGACACCGCCGACGTACACAACGTGCCGGGATGTGGAATTGTACCCTTTTGCCCCGTTGGTAATCTCCCAAGGGTCTACCTGCGCGTCCTCGTTATTGTCTACCAGACGTTCCACCTTGCCGTCAAGGTGTACCATGTCCGTGTAACCCACCTGCTTCCAGCCGCGTCCGCCCTTGCTAACCGGGTCGCAGTGCCAATGGCGGATATCCGCCGCGCTGACCTCGCGCCCTTCAGGGGTGGCGGTACAGTGAATTACAAGCCTCTGCAACTTTGCCATGCCTTATGCTCCTTCCCCGTCGCCAGTTCCACCGCTTGGTGCCGTCGCCTGGTATCCGCTGCGCATCACCACGCCAGCATCCGCCTTCTTGAACATGCAGATGAAATAGTGGCGGAAGTTGATTTTGTTACGCTGGTATTCCGGGTCGGTCTCCGCCGGGCTGTAATACATCTTGGTCGAGCCGGTCGCCTTGAACACGCGCTGCGTGTAGAATGCGAACGAGCACTGGAACTCGCCGGCCGAAGCCGTTGCGCCCACGGCTTTCTTGTTGCCGGAGGTGTCATACAACGGGTTGTTACCGAACTCGTAGATGTCGAATCCGTACAGGCGGCCTATCTTGCCCTCCGTCTGGTTGATGTTGTACTGCTCCTTGAACTTCTGGTCGGCCAGCAGCAGGTCGTTCACATGGTCGGGGCACAACACCAGCCTGCGGCGGTCGGCCGGCACCTTCAGCTTGTCCATCGCGGCTTTCATGCGCACCAGGTCTGCCGGTGTCAGGCGCAGACGGCCCGTATCGGCATCACGTTCGCCTGTGGTCACCAGCACCGGGGTGGTCGCCGTGTTCTTGGCGGCGCACAACGCATGGGCCGCCTTGGCGAACTTCGCATCGTTGATGGCGTTCGAATGGCTTTCCTTCACGCGGCTCATCTTGTCGTAGCTGATGGCATACAGCTCATCGTCCGTAATCGGCGTTACCTTGGTCTGGAACTTGTCAAGCTCTATGGCGATGTCCTTGTCGTCCAATGCCTGCAAGGGTATCGGGTAGGTCGTGTTGTTGATCAGCACTTCCGGGTCAACGCCCACTTCTACCAGGTGGATGATGTCGTTGTTCACCAGCGAGGAACTGTCGGGGATGCCGTCCAACCACGTCCCTTCCAACAGGCCGCGCAGGGCTTTCACCAGCTCGCCCGTCCATATCTCCTTATATACTCCGGCTCTTAACACGCCTTGGGGCATGGAGCCGCCGAACAATACGGCCACGGCATTCATGCCTGCCGCACCGACGGCCGGGGAAACACCGGCTGCCATTGCCAGCATACCGCCCATCACGCAGTTGAACAGGACGGCAACCAGCAGCATCGAAATTTTCTTGCTCATTTTCTTTGTCTTTTTATCGGGTTTCACATTCAGATTTCACACTCCATGCCGTACTCGGCCTTGTACAGGCGCTTGTATTCGTCCGGCTGCTTCTCGCGCATTTCCTCCAGTTTGTCCGCAGGAACCTCGCCCAGTTTCTTGTAGGTGGCCGTGGTTGCGGAAGGCGCACCTCCCTGATGGCCTACGACCGCGCTCAGCTTCACTTGCGGGGACATCGCGCCGAAAGTCTTTTCCAAGTCCTCCACGCCGATTTTCTTGCCGAGCTCGATGAACTGCTGTTTCTTGTCCTCGCCGATGCGTTTCTCCGCGACGGCCTTTTCCACAGCCGCCGTGATGCGGCCGAGCTGCAAGGTTTCGTTTTCCTTGCGCAGCTTCTCCTCGTTCTCTTTCGCGGCCTTCAGCTCGGCGAGCTTCGCGTTGATGGCCGCCTCGTCAGCCGTTTCCGGCAGGCCCAACTGAAGGGCCAGCATTTTCTGATCCATAACTTTTTGTTTTTGGGGTTTGTTGTTCAACAATGGCAGGAGGCATTCGCCGTCCCTGCCGAGATTTATCACTGTGCCGTCCTTCTTCAGGACAATGGCGTCGTCATTGGCTCCTATGTCCACCAGCGACACCTCGAACAGCTTGCTCTTCGTCACCGTCGGCCGGGTTTGCCCCTGCACCAGGTGCTCCTTCGCGTCGCTCAGTTCCAGGATGTCAATCCCCGCGCTGACCATGCGCAGGCTGCCGAACTCGTACTGCTTCTTGCAACGCTTCGACAGTTCGCTGGCCTCGTCAAAGACCAGCTCGCCGGTCACCTCGCCGTTCTCGGACTTCAGGTCTTTCACATAGCCTATCACGTTGCCGCGCTCGTGCATATAGAGCAGCACGGGGTTCCGCTGGTACTGCCCCACGTCCATGCCTTCCGTCAGTACGCGCGAGCCGTAGCTGTTCAGGCTGTCATTTGATATTCTTACTCGTTTCGTACTCATCTTGCTTCCGCGTTTTGCGTTTTACGCTGCAATATTACAGCGCAAAAAACCACCCGCCAAAAATGTGTGAAACGGTTGCACACTTCTATGCAACCGTTTCCTATCTTTTTGGCGTTCACCCAGAAACGCCGCAATTTTGCCGTAAGATACGCACGCATTCAAGATTTTACAGGATATGAAGAAAGCAGACATTGAAAAGAAGAAGTCGCTCGGCAGGGCATTGTACCTTTCCGGGATGGAACAGACCGAGATTGCCGACAAGATAGGCGTCTCGCGCGTCACCGTCTCCAAATGGTGTTCCGCCGAAGGATGGAAAGAGGCAAGGGCGGCCAAGAGCATCACGCGCCCGGAACTGGTCAACAAACTGCTGCTGACCATCGACAAACTTATCGAACAGGTGAACGCATCCAATGACGCCAACCTCATCGCTGGGCTCGGCGACAAGCTGGCCAAGCTGTCGTCGGTCATTGAAAAGCTCGACAAGAAGGCCAACGTGGTGGATGCCATAGAAGTGTTCATGGCCTTTTCCAAATGGCTGGAGCACCGGGCGCAGACCGACCCCGAACTCACGCCCGACCTTATCAAGGCCATCAACAAGTACCAGGACAAGTATATCGTCGAAAGCATGGGCACGAGCCTGGGGAGGTGACACATGGCGACACAGGCTGAGATTAAACAGAGGTACGCGGAATGGCAGGAACACTGCAGGCATGTCCAGTCCATCACCGACACCGCGCTGCTGGCAAGGGAAACGCCGGTGGAAAAGGACAGGCGCATCCGCCGCCTGCAGAAGGACTATGCGTCATTCTGCGAATACTATTTCCCGCACTTCCTGCAACTGCGCGACAAGGTGACGGGCGAGGTCGTCCGCACCATACACAACGCGCCGTTCCACAACACGGCGGCCGCCAAGGTCAAGAGTACCCCGAACCTGAAGGCGGTGTTCAAGTGGCCGCGCGGACATGCCAAGTCCACCCACTTCGACATCTTCATGCCGCTCTGGCTGATGTTCCAGCCCAAGCGGCTCATCAACTTCATGGTCGTGGTCGGCAAGAGCGAGGACAGCGCCATCCGCCTGCTTTCGGACATTCAGGCCGAACTGGAATACAACGCCCGCATCATCGCCGATTTCGGCGAGCAGAAAAGCGTGGGCGACTGGCAGGAGGGCGAGTTCACCTCGCAGTCCGGCGTGAAGTTCCTGGCCTGCGGACGCGGCCAGTCGCCCCGCGGCCTCCGTGAGCGTGAGGCACGCCCGGACTACATCGTCATCGACGACCTCGACGACGACGAGCTCTGCCGCAACGAGAAGCGCGTCAAAGACCTCACGGACTGGGTAAAGGAGGCCCTTTTCGGCGCACTGGACGTGGGACGCGGACGCTTCCTCATGGTGGGCAACCTCATCTCCAAGACTTCCGTGCTGGCCAACATCGCAGCCACAAAGGGCGTGTATGTGTCGGAAATAAAGGCGGTCGACCGTGACGGCAATCCCGTCTGGAAGGAGAAATGGACGAAGGACGAGGCGCAGGAGTACCGCGACTTCGTGGGCTACCGGGCTTGGGAGAAGGAGATGATGCACAACCCCATCAAGGACGGCACCATCTTCCGCCACGACTGGATACGCTTCAAGAAGGTGCTGCCGCTGGGAAAGTACGACCAGCTCGTGTGCTACACCGACCCCTCGTTCAAGTCCACCACGGCCAACGACTACAAGGCTTCACGCTTTTGGGGAAAGATAGGTCCGGAACTCCACCTCATAGACTGCTATGTCCGGCAGGACACCGTTACAGGCATGGTGCGCTGGCTTTATGACCTGTACGAGCGCACGCGCGACGAGGCGGCTGTCCTTTTCTTCATGGAGGCCAACTTCATGCAGGACATCATCCTGGACGAGTTCACAGAGGAAGGCAAACGCAGGGGCTACCAGCTACCCATCACGCCGGACATGCGCAAGAAGCCGGAGAAGCTCCAGCGCATCGAGGCGGTATCGCCGCTGTGGGAACGCAGCTTCGTGTTCTATAACGAAGCATTGAAGGACACCCCGGACATGCAGGTCGGCATAGAACAGACGCTCGCGCTCGAACGTGGAAGCCGGGTGCATGATGATGCGCCGGATGCGGACGAGGGGGCCATCTGGATTCTACAAAAACATACAAGACAACAGATTTATAAACCGAGGCTTGGCATGAGGCGCCATTCCTCAAAAAACAGTTGGTGACATGTTCAGATTGATAAAGGATTTGATTTTTGCATGGCAATACAAGCGTGCCGTGAAAAAGGCCGTGAAACTTTCAAAGCTACACGGCATGAAGTTTTATGTGGTTTACCTGAATGGTGGATTGAAGGTCGTACCCAAGAAAGCTGTCAAGGAACTGGTGGCACGCCGCCGGTTCCGTAAAGGGGTGACCGTGCAGGACATCGAAAAACGGGCATTGTTCGTTACCCACTGAAAGGAGGCGCTTATGTTTATCACAGACGAGGATTACAAGGTGGTCATTGGCGAGAGTGCGCTGAAAGTGGTTTCACAAGTCAGTTCAGAAAACCGGGCCAACGCCGAGATGGAGGCACAGGAGGAAATGGCCGGGTACCTGCGCCCGAAATTTGACTGCGCGGCCCTGTTCGCCGCAGAGGGCGACGCACGCAACCGGCTCGTGGTCATGTACTGCTGCGACATCGCACTCTACCACATGGCGGCATCCCTGCCGCAGAAGATGGGCATGGAGATACGCAAGGAGCGGTACGAAAGGGCCGTCAAGTGGTTGGAGGGCGTGCAGGCCGGGAAGATTGTGCCGGATCTGCCGGTCGTCCTGGACAAGGACGGGGAACCGGTAAGCGGCACGTTCATCTATGGCTGCCAGAAGAAACAACGCTATAACTGGTAAGGATATGGGAATATGGAATGACATCAGGCAGTATTTCACCGGCCATGACAACCGGGTACTGCATACAAGATACGGCGACTTCAACCTCGCAAAGGAAGGTGACCGCAGGAAAGTGCGGAAGATGGTCGTAAACCTGCAACGCACGACCGACGCGCTCACGCGCAAGGACATACAGGACTGGCGCAACGCCTGGCAGATGGCCATCAACGTGGACAGCCCGAACCGCAAGCCGCTTTACGACATCTACCGGGACGTGGACGCGGACCTGCACCTCTCCGGCTGCATCGAACAGCGCAAGGGGTTCGTCATGTCGCGCTCGTTCAAGCTCGTCGGCGCGGACGGCAAGGAGGTGGAGGAAGCGGCGCACTACTTCAACCAGGCATGGTTCCGCCAGCTGATGAAGCTGTCGCTCGATTCGGTCTATTGGGGCCACTCGCTCATCGAGCTGGGCGACCTCGTGACGGACGGAGACGGCTGCGTCTGCTACGACGGGGTGAGGCTCATCCCGCGCAAGCACGTCATACCGGAATACGGACGTGTCGTCACAGACCTCGGGCAGGACTGGACGACCGGGCTGGAGTACCGGCGCGCCCCCTTCACCGACTGGCTCATCGAGGCGGGGCAGCCGGACGACCTCGGGCTGTTCCTGAAAGCGGCCACGCAGACCATACCGAAGAAGAACGCCTTGGCGTTCTGGGACACCTTCGCGGAGATTTTCGGCATGCCCATGCGCATCGCCAAGACCACCACGCGCGACGAAAAGGAACTGGCCAAGATGGAACGTATGATGGACAGCATGGGCGCGAGCCTCTGGGGAGTGTTCCAGGAAGGCACGGAGATTGAGGTCGTGGAAAGCACCAAGGGCGATGCCTTCAACGTGTACGACAAGCGCGTGGACAGGGCGAACTCCGAACTCTCCAAGCTCGTCATCGGGCAGACCATGACCATCGAGGACGGCTCCAGCCTCTCGCAGTCGCAGACGCACCTCGAAGTGTTCGAGAACCTCGTGGAAAGCGACCGCACCATGCTGGCCGACATCGTGAACAACCAGCTTATCCCGCGCATGGCGAAGCACGGCTTCCCGGTGGGCGGGCTGCGCTTTGAATGGGACGATTCGGTGGACTATACCCCGGAACAGCAGGTGGCCTTCGAAAAAATGGTATCAGACCGGTATGAAGTAGACCCGAAATATTTCGCCGAGAAGTACAACATGCCGGTCGGGGAAAGGCGTAACGTCCAGACCTCCATGACCGAAAAGGAGGACGAAACGGATGACGACAAGAAACGGAAAAAGAACACACGCTCTTTTTTCGACTGAGCCCCGATAACTATTCGGGGCTGCACAGACGCTATGCGGCATTGCTTGGGGACAGCAGGACACTGGCTTCCGATGACCGTATCGACCCAAGCCTGCGTGAAAGGCTCAGGGAGGCATTCAAGGTCATGATGCGTGCGCTCTACAAAGAAGAAGGCGCATCGCTCCGCATCGGCATACTGGCGGAACCGGCCGCACAGGAATTCATCGGGGCGCACGCCGACGCGCTTGATTCTTCATTCCGCAAAGTGGATATGTCGGACATCATGCGCCAAAGGCTCAGCCGCTCGAACTACGTCTTTTCAGGCATGAAGGCTTTCCATGAGCTGAACGAGGCGTTCCCGTCCCTGCTGGATGAGAACGGCAATAGAAAGACGTTCGAACGCTTCCTGAAGGACGTGCAAAACATCGACGCCACCTACAACTCGAACTACCTGCGGTCGGAATTCAATTTCGTGCAGGCTTCCGCAGAGATGGCGGCCAAGTGGAAAGGGTTCATGCAGGACGGCGACCGCTACTACCTGCAGTACCGCACAGCGCACGACAATAAGGTGCGCCCGGAACACGCCGCGCTCCACGGGGTGACATTGCCGATAACGGATTCCTTCTGGGAGGAATACTATCCGCCCAACGGATGGAACTGCCGCTGTACGGTGGTGCAGGTGCGCAAGTCGCGCTATCCGGCCACGCCGCACGACGAGGCTATGGCACTCGGCGAGGAAGCCCTGCAGCGCGACACGAAAGGGATGTTCCGCTTCAATCCCGGCAAGCAGGAGAAGGCCGTGCCGGACTATAATCCGTACACCATCAGCCGGTGCAGGGACTGCGACATTGCCAAAGGGAAAGCAAAGCTCGCCAAGGCGTTCATCCCGGACAACGAACTGTGCCAGGCGTGCCAAACGCTTAGACAAGCCTTAGAGCAGAGACGCAACAGACGGCCCACACTCCAGGAGTTCAGGGAACTTTCAGAAAAGGTAAACGGATGGGCAGACGGCAATCTTGACACCGTACAGATACCTAACTCAGCCGAAACAGGCAATCCGGCAAAACGCTCTTATGTGGCAAGCGGTGACGGATACAGAATAGGGGTCGGGAAAAAGTTTTTCAATGAAATGATGGCCAAGAACAAACGAAATCCGAAACTGCCGGACATCGTGGAAGCATCCATGAATTTCAGAAAATGGATTCCACTGGCAAACAGAGTACGCACCGAAGAAGGAAGGCATCACGACTTCGGATTTTCTGTTTACCATGCCGAATGGAACGGGCATACCATCGAATTCAAATGTAAAATAACGGATGGGGAATTACTTTACAATATGACATTCATATAAAAGAAAAGAACGACCGTCATACCCGAAGCCTGCGCTCTTGCGAGCCGACATGTGGGTAACCCGTCGTTCTCAATGCAAATATACAAACAATTTTTCAAAACCGATTCATTATGAACAGAATTATCTCTTTTTTGAAGGAAAGCAACCGGTGGAAACACCTTGCCGGGGGCTTTGTGGTCGGATTGTGCGCATGTTCCGCATTCGGTGCCGTATATTCGGCTGCCGTGGCGGCATCATGCCTCGAACTGAAAGACAAGCTGCACGGCAGCCCGTGGGACTGGACTGACTGGCTTCTTACGGTGGCCGGAGGCGTCGCGGCAAGCGTCATCTGGATGCTGCTCTGACAAGAAACCCCGCAGGTCGTTTCCGGCTTGCGGGGTTCTTTGCTACTGCAGCGACCTTATCGCCACGCATTGGTACACCTCTATGTTCTCCACGATGTCCTCGTGGTTGTGGTTGGTGTCGCTCTCCACAAGGTCGAACTCCTTGAAGGTCTCGCCCTCCATGCAGGCAAGCGCGGCGTGTATCTCCTCCAGCAGGTCGAACACCCCCAGGCTCCCTTCCTTGAAGGGGCTGCCGTCGCTCACGCTGCCCGCCCAGTCCGTCACCACATGGAGGGCCACTTCCGGCTCCGCCCGGTACTCCACACCGTTCACGATGGCGTTCCACTTTATCGGCCGGAACTCCACGAACACCGCCGGACGCGCCCAGCTTTCCTCCTGCTCGATGAACTCCACGTTGTGGTTCCACAGGTCTATGTGCTTGATCGCACCGCCGCCGACCTCCTTCAGACGGTCGCACAGCATCTGGTACAGTTCTTTTCTCATTTCCTTTCTATGCTAAAATCCAGGTCAAAATACTCGTTCAGGTTGTCCTCGATAATTCCCCGCACGATACGCTCAACTTCCGGCCCTGTGCCGAGAAATCTCCGCCGGGGTATGCGGATGGTAGTCCCGGCACGTTTCAAGGCCATAAAACGCCAGAAATCGGCCTCTGTGCCCAACTGGCGCGTCCGCTTGTCATTCCGGCGTTCGCCGTTCTTCTTCCGTCCGAAACTTCCGGTGGCCTCGTAATACTTGTGCCAGAAAAAACGCTTCATCTTCTCCGTCACCACTATCTCGCCGCCGTCGTTGTGGATGGCCGCATAGGGCAGGTCGGTGTAGAACGTAATGCTGTCGTCCGTTGTCCGGCTGCGGATGCTGCGCCGCAGCGTGCCCGTATCCACCAGTATCGTGCCGCCCGGACGGGTCGGGCTTTTCCGGCGCGCCCACGCATCGTTGAAAAAAGCCTGGCGTTCGAAGTTCCTGTCAAACTCGTCGCCAAGCTCCACCCGGATATCCGACAATATCCGGCGTATTATCGCTCTGGTATTCTTGTCCGTTCCGCTCATGTGTCAAACTTGAAATACAGTTGGGTGTCTTCCGGCAGGTCGTTCTTGGGGTTGGCGGACGCTTTCAATATGTTATAGAAAGTCCTCTCGCTGATACCATACACAGGATATATGTACCTCCGCCATATCTCCCTGTTCGGGACTCCCTTCTTGACGTAGAGGTCATATATCCTGTTGATGTCAGCGACGCGCTTCTGATAACTCACACCGTGCCGATTCCCCATATTGCGATACTGTCAGTCCATAACCTGTTCACCTTTTGGCTTGTAAGGACGGATGTCAAGCGTCATCTCACAGCTCACCGTCACACGGCCGCTCCCTTCACACTGCGGGCAGGTTTCAGCCTTGCGGATAAAACGCCCGGATACGATTTTGCCCGTGCCGTGGCATTTGCGGCACAGGGCCACTTTCGGGTCTTTCTTCACTTCCTGTTTCATTGTCCTGTCGTTTTTAAGATTCTGTCATTCCCAACGGGATAGGTTTCCACATCCCGTTCTTATCCTTCACCTCGGCTCGGATGAACTGCTTGCTCACTTCCGGCTGGTAGCTTTCCTCAATGATGCGCACGCCTTCCAGGAAACGTGCGTCGCCGGTATCCTCGGCCACCTTGCGCAACTGCACGATGCGGCTGGCTTTCAGCGTGCCTTTGGCATCGCGGCTCAGCAGCCGGAACACCATGTTCACCAAAGCCTGCGTCTTCTCGTCGTTGGCCAGTGACGCGATGTACTCCTTCACGATGGCGATGCCGTCCTCCACGGTGTCACGATACCCGTCCGTCACATACACGCCGAGCGTGATGCGCTTGTCGCCTTTGCTGTTCGTGAACGTGTGGCTGCGCTGGTCGTCGCGCACCTTCGTCCTGAACAGGTCGGACTTCATTTCAAGGATGGTCTTGAAGTTGTCAAGCACCTGCTGCTTGCTCTCCTTGATTTCCTCGCTGATACCCAGCAGCACGGGGATGGAGTTCTCTATCTCGTCATCCACCATCTGCTTGTACATCTCACGGTCGGCCTTGGCCTTTTCCTCAGCCGCCTTCTTGGCTTTCGCCTGCCGGTAGGCCGCAAATTCGGCCTGCTCCTCCGCCGTCATCATGACGGTCTGTCTGTTTTCTTCGTTCATGATTGGTTTATTTAATGGTTCAACATTCATTCTTCTTCGCCATCGGATTCCGTACTGTGCCATCCGCACAGTTCGATTTCCGACTCTATCTCAAACCTCATCTGGTCGAGAAACTCTTCATACTGGCTGTCATCCAAGTCCCTTGCCTGTGCCCGGACGGCATCCATCGCCTCCTTTACTTTTTGTCTTATGCCCATATCCTTAACATTTAGGGGCGGCAGGGTCAAAGAACACGTATGCCACGCCGCCCGATTGTTCCACATTCTTTTCCTTCATCGGCTTCAGTCCGCCCTTGCGCCTGATGGAGCGCAGCTTCACGGCCAATGTATCCAGCCCGTCCGGGGTGATCCGGGCAAAAAGTTTGCCTGCTATCCGGGGATTCATACAGAAGTCGTTGATACGCGCCCAGTCCGTGGTGTCAATGCCGATTTGCTGCATCAGCTTCAGGCAGGTGCTGCGCTTCTTCTTCAGCTCGTCCTTACGGCCGGAAATCTTCTCCAACGCCGCGCAGCACTCGTCGTACTCCTTTCGGGTCATCTCCTTTAGGCTGTCCGTCCGGTTCCATGTGTACTGCAGCACGATGGACTTCTTGAACTCCTCGCGGTCGCCGTTGTACGGCAACAGGTTGAACGAGGCGTAGAAACGCGCGAAATTGGTCACTTCCTGCTTCATAGGTTGAACTGGTTCTCAAACAACACTTCTATGCCGCACGAACTGGCCACGTCCAGCTCCAACTTCGCGCCCTTGCTCAGTTCCCAGCCGCGCAACATGTAGATATAATCGCATCCAAGCAGCAGGGCGATGTCCGCCCGCATGTGCTTCCGCCAGTGTGCATCGTCCGGCAGACCGTTCTTGAACGGGTTCACCGGGTCGAAGCCTTTCAGTCCAAGGAAACGCTCCGCATCCCCGAAGGCCGCCTTGCGTTCCGCCAAATCGTGGTGCGCAATGGCACCGCTGATGTAAACTTTCTTGCCCATATCATAAATTGTTACTGGTTTGTATCAGTCCTTCTTTCCATACCACATAATAGGTTCCTGCCTCTCCGATGGCGCGCCCCATGCAGTACGCCTTGTAGCCCATCACGCGAACCTTCATATCGCAGATATATCTCAGTCTGCGCGCCGGCTTGCCCGTAGGCTGGCTCTTGTCCTCCTGGCTGATGTAGATGAAGCACTTTTTCGGGAAACGCTTCATCAGCTCCACAGCCTTCTCATAGCTGAACCCCGCATCGTCGACCGCCACCTGGAAAGAGTCCACAATGACGAACTTCGGCGACTTCGGCTTCCTCAGACGCTCCACGAGCTCGTCGTAGGAGTCATCCGTCACCACGCGGAACCGCCCCTGCACCTCGTCCATTCCAAGATAGTCCATGCGGCGCTGGAAGCTTTGGTTCACGCCCTCCTCATAGCTCAGGTACAGCACCGGCCCGTACTTGCACAGTTCCTTGGCGAGCTGCATGACGAACGAACTCTTGCCGCTCGCGCTGGCGCCGCTGATGAACCACGAGGCGTTGTCGGCGGGCTCGCCAAAAGGCTTGCTCCATTTCTCGCCCCACGGCAGCGTCACCCACTTCTTGGCGGCTATCTCTTTCGGACTGTACGCGCGCTTCATGTCTTACTTCCCTTTTTGAAGTTCGGCTATCAGGCGGTCTGCCCAAGCGACCGAATCTTCTATGTCACTATCAATTGTCGTAAGGCCAAAGTGTACCATTCTGCGCAGAAATATCTCCTTGGCCAACTCGTAACGGCGCTGTTCCCAATCCGGCTCGTTCTTCTTCTTCATTTCACGATGGATGCCTATAACAGCATCCATTGCCTGCATTTCTATTTTTGTCATCATTGTTCTTTTTTTATTGATTTGACTTTATATTTTAGGAAACCATGTATGATATGAGGATAATGATGTATAGGAAGCAACTGGCCAACACGAACAAGCCAAATAGGGATGTATGAACCTTTCCAGATTTCATTCTGAAACGGTCCTGCTTCTTCTACAAGCCCACCTTCATTAACTCTTAACCATAACAAATCTTGACCTTTATCCTCTAACACAATTTTTGTCATCATACTGTTGCCATTTTTAGTTTCTCAATTTCTGTATAGACTCTCCTTAATCCACCCCGTGTTTTGCGTACAATCTGTGCAATATCTGCACCTTCAGGAGCGTTGGCCTTGGCCACAATCCGCGCCTGCGTCATCAGGAAAGCCTCGCGTTCCTTGCCGTCATCCGGGGTGACCTTGCTGTAACGGTCGCCGTAACGGCTCAGCATTTCGGTGTAGCCCACCTTCTTGCACTCTATCGAGCGGTTTATCTTCTCCTTCAGGCCATCGGCTCCCATCATGTACCAGGCGCAGCATCTTTCGGTGGCGTTCCACAGGGCTTTCAGTTCCAGGAATGCTTCATACTGCAGGTCGCCCGCCTCGTCCAAGATGATGAGCGGTGTTTCGATGGAGCGGAGGTAATACACCAGGTCATCGTACACGTCCGCATACCGCCCCTTGCTGTCCACGCCGAACTCTGCGGCAATCTTACGCACCAGCTTCAGCTTGGTCTTCACCTGCGAGCAGTCAATATAGACCGCGTTCCTGTGGGTCTGCACATAATACCGGGCCGTGAATGTCTTGCCGATGTTCGGAACATCACAGAGGATGGCCGATAAGCAGGACTTCTGCGAAATCTCCAGCTGCGAGGTGATGTACTCGAAAGTGGCGGTCTTGGCGGCTTTCCATTCCATGCCGCCACGCAGGTTCACGCCCAGCCGCCGGGCGATGCCTATCCAGTTTGCGTCACTCAGAACCTTGTCGGTCTGCCCGTTCTTTACGGCACTGTACACCGAGGTGGTGATGCCGAGGGAGGCTGCGTGTTTCGCGTCGCTCGGATAGTTCGCACGGTTCGCGGCTATCGCCTCCAAAATCTTCTGTTTCTGCGTTTCTGTAATCATAATCTAACGCTGTTTTATTGTTGTTCTAATTGTCGTACAAGTGAGTGTCAAAGAGCTTGCTCGTTTGACCGAGCGCAGCCGACAATCAGCTTGCTAAAGGTCTTCAAATGCCCTCCTGGTGTTGTCCATGTCCGGCTTCCATTCGTAATCTTCCGGCTCGTCCTGTACAGGGAGGGAAGGCAGGGCGTAGCACTCCGTATCCATTTCTTCCGCGTATGCCTGCGGCCCAGTCTCGGCCTTGCCCACTTTCGTGATGGCATTGTCACGCAGGTATTTCTTAAAGTGCGACACGTACTTTTGCTGCTCAATGTAATTCGCCACATCCTCGTCCGTCTGCTCGGCCATCACGCGGCTGTAGGTCTTCACGGGGCGCACCTTGTCAATGTAACGGTCGCCCTGGAACAGGTACACATCTGTCGGCTTTCCTTCCTCATCCGGCAGATAGTAGGCCGTCACCTTGCGGTTGTTCGGCTCCAGTTCCTCAAGCACCTCCGGGCAGCTTATCCACCAGTCCTCGTGCGCCACGCGCACCGTCGAGTTGCGCCGTATGCTGGTTTCCACCTTCTCGCCGATATAGCGGCTCAGGGTCAGGCTGTCAAACGGGCGCAGGGTCGGGTTAATTTTCGCCACGAGCACATCCCAACGGGTCATGCCAGGGTACTTTTTCTGGTTCGGGTGCAGGGAGTTGTTCCATTCGGCGCAGTCGCGGCGGTCATCGGCCACCAGTTCCTCGAAGGTGTAGTATTTCTTGTCTTCCCATGTATGGTTGCCGCTGTCGCTGATTTTCTTCTGGTCCACCCTGCGCGCGCCTTTGTTATACCAGCGGCCCACGCCTTCGTGGTTCTTGTGGGCTATCGTGGTCTTGAACGCGCCGTTCAAAGGCTCGGCATATTTCTCCTGCGAGTTCTGCGGGGCGCAGAAGTGTACGAACTTGAACACTTCGCCGGCTTTCAGGAAGCCGCCCTTGTACTTGCTCATCAGGTGCTGCTCCACCTCTATGCCTGCCGGGATGCCCCAGCCGTGCCGTGCAATCAGCCGGAACATGTCGCGGAAGCACTCCACCACCAGCGCGTCGTCCTTGTCACGCCCGTAAGCCAAGCCAATCCTGCACTGGCTCACCACATCGTAGGCGTAGTAGGCATGCACGTACTCGTTGCCTTTCATGCGGCGCGGCAAGTCCACGTCGTCCATCGTTATCTGGCTCAGCGACCACTCGCCGCCGTGGCGGTGCATGTGCGGCATCTGCTCGTGCATGAACGTGCTGTAGCCGCGCAGGGCGTGTTCTATAAGCATGTGGTTGGCCGGTTTGTTCAGTATGTTGCGGATGGTGCTTTCGCTGAGTTCCTTCGGCTCTCCGTTCTTGTCGGTGAAGTCGTCCGGATTGAACACTTCGCCGGTTTCCAAGTCCCACGCCTCCAGTTCGCCGCAGACGAACCGTATGTACATGTCATGCACATCGCTTCCGTATGGCTGGTTGGGCAAGACTTTCAGGCTCAGCACGAGCCGCTCGTCCTTATATGTCACCTTGCGCTTGTTCTGGTTGCCGAACTTGCCGGTGATGAGGCACTCGTAGCCGAACTTCTTGTAGTCGTTCACCTTCCTGCGGAAGCGCAACGTGCTGGCCGGCAGGTCGTGCCCCAACTGCTCGCGCAGCGTTTCGATGACTTTGGCCATCTTCGACCAGTCGTATTTGTCACCCATCAGCTTCTCGCGCTCCTTTCCTCGCTCATACAGCCTGATGCAGGTGTTCAGCACAGAGGCGTTCACCGCATATTTGTGCGCCAGTTCCGCTGTGGCATGGTCGCTCTTGTGGCCGGCGGCCCAATCCATGAAAAAGGCCACCGCAGCCTGGTCAAGCTCGTAGTTCGACATCACCCAGGCGGTGATGCGGGCTTCGTCACAACCGAACTTTTCTTCTACTTTCTCACGGTAAGAGGTTGGCAGGCTATCCACAACGACCAAAGCATAACGTCCATGTCCTTTCCCGGAGCGCGCAACTTTAATGCGCCCACGGGCAGACATAGCCTTGTAATTCGAGAGAGTCATTATTCCCTCACCAACAAGATCACGCGCCGGAATGCAAAGTTTGTTGTCGTAATACCCTAACATGGCCACTCCCTCCCTTACTTCAAGGACATTGCCCAGTTCTGAATGTTTTGGATACTCCTTACATCCACATTCTCATAACGACGTACCTTCTCACCTCTATGGAACACGTCACAACCGCCATCCTTAAGCGAAAACTCCAGCAGGACATCATTGGGCAGATACTGCCGCATATAGCGGTCGGCATCGAACAGGGTTTCCATCTCTGGATGCTTGACCATGACGATACCGCCACGTTCCATCGCCAATTTGCGGATGCGTTTGGCCAATTCTGTGTTGCCACGCTTCTCGTCAAAACTGATGGCGTTAAAAACCGTGCGTTCCGTTACGCCAAACGCCTTCATGATAAACTCGCGGTCTTCCTTCTTGATGTGGATATACCGCTTCTTCCCGGTGGCGTTAAGACGCTCGGCATACTTTTCTTGACTTAAAAGCTCGTTCATATCTCACTCGTTTTAATGATTAAACTTTGGTGGGGCGCGGGGAGTCGAACCCCGGCGGCTGTCCTACGCTTTCGATTTACCAACTTTCCGGCCGCGCCTGCCGCCCCTTGCCCGTCTTTCCGGGCTGCCAGTTATCCGGCAATCTATTTGCCTTGTTCTTCTATCATCGAAAGGACAACCTTCCTGTCTTCATCCCAAAGCGGAAGCCCCAATTCGATTGTCCGTTTGACCACTTCCACCTCGCCGGCCATTCTTACCGCTTGATTGCGGAAATCGGTATCATCATACGTATGCGCCTTGCTAATCAGAAAATCAGTCAGGTCATCGATAACCTTCTTTTGCCGTTCACATTTCATCTCATAGTTCAACACTCGCACATGAACATCGCGGATAATCCGGCTGCCCCCATGTTTCTTGAAGTCTTTGCAGAACTCGTCCTTGTCCATCGATGTGTTCAGATAAACCGCATGGATGTAATCAAAATCCTCAGCTGTCGGAGTTATTCCCGTCCGTTCCGTAAATTCTTGCTGTGTCATAATTTCACTTATTTTATTCGTTAATACTCGGTTATAATGGGCTTCAAACTGCATCCGTAGCAGTTCACCAGTCTTTCTTTCATCCGTTCCACATAAAACCCAGGAGCGGTAAACACGATGCCGTCCTCTTCATTGTAGCTGAAGCTGATGCCGTCCATTATCAGCAGCATCGCAACCTTGTGCTTCACGCTCTGCGTTTTCCATTTTTTAATCTCGTCGTTCATATTCTTTAATTTCTAAAATTCGTTAATCTCGGCCTTTTTCATTATCTTTGGCCGCTCGTTCTTTATTGAACACGATGCAAAGATACAGAATTTCTGGATTACAACCAAGTAAAATTCGGTTTTTCTGAACTAAAATTCAAATTTTATGGAGAAAACTGATATAAACAACCGATTTATTGCCGCTATAAACAGCCTATTACAAGACAAAGGACTCACTAAGGCCGGTATAGCAGAAGTTTTGGGCATCAAACCTTCAAAATTTTCAGAAATTCTGAATGGAAGAATGAATGTCGGAACTGATACTATTGCTTTGCTATGTGAGAATTTTAGTTTTAATGCTACTTGGATTCTGCTTGGTAAAGGTAATATGCTTGAACCAGGGGAGTTGAAAGGACGTTCAAAGCGCGCTATAGCTATTCCTAAATTACCAGAATTCCCAATGACATCAGAAGGAGTTTGTGAAATGTTTCTCGCTATATTACAAGACCGTGATGAACGATATAAGGAATTATGTGAAGAAATAGGTCGGCTGAAAGAACAAATAAGGCAAATGACAATAGAAAAGAAAAAACATGTATCGGATGCCGACACTTCCAATATTGCAAATGTCGGGTAGGGGGAATGTATATTATTGGGGAGAGCCCCAATCCCTACCGATGACTTCCATGCGTACTCTGAGAATACCCCTGAATCCCTCTTTCCGAGTGTTTCCCCCTCCAAACACGCCTTTATTCATTCGCAAAGCACTGATTTTACGGATTTTCATCCCATACAGAGTTAAAATAAGATGGTATTTTGGGGGTATCTATCGGCACGTTTTTCGAGGCTATCGCTGAAAAAGCAGTAATTTTCCCCCTCTATATCTCACCCTTCCAAAACCCTATTTTGTAACCCTAAACTATAAAACTTGTAACCCTAAACTGTAACCCTTAATGTAACCCTTAATGTAACCCTAACAAAAAAATTCCATATTTCGAAGTGAGAATTATCCCTTCGCCCCTCCCCCACTCTACCACACAACAAGCCGCCTATTCCGTCAGCCAAAATCAGCCTCATATTCGCGCCCAAAGCCCGTATATAAAGGGTTTTACCGCATAGGCAATAAAAAAGGCCGTATGCAAACCATACAGCCCTCAGATGTAAACTTTCGGCAAGCCTCTCCCCTGCCCTACACCCTAAAAATTAAACGCCATGTAAGCCCATGTAAACGTTTCGTTTTGCGCGGCTCGACACAGCCACCACGCATAACTATTTGACTGGCAAAGCCTTTCGCCGTTTTTCGCCGTCCACCTTCTTATACGCTTCGTTCTGTGCCCGGTACAGCAACTTGGCCGTTCCGTTCTCCGAGGCCGTCGCGGCCCGTACCACGTAATTGCCGCGGGGCAGGTCGGAAACCTTCACCACCGTTTCGCCCTGCGCGTCGACGGCCCGCACCCGGCGGCCCGCCAGGTCGTACACCTCCACGCGCTGCAAGGCTTCCGTCGCGGCTACGACCACCTCGCCGGGCGTCACGCTGTAAATGTTGATGGCGGCGCCCCCGGTCGTCTGGTCGGCCACGCCGGTCGGCTGCGCGGGAACCAGGCGGAGGAAATAGCGGCCGTGCGAAGCGCCCGTCAGGGCCAGTTGGTCGCCCTCGTAGAGCCGGCGCTCGCTTTGCAGTTCGGCGTCGTAGAGGCTCGCGCGCTCCACGGCGGCCAGGCCCGTAAAGGTCAGCGTCACCGCCTCGTCCGCTCCGGCAAAGACGCCCAGCGGAATCTGGGCCACGTCGCACACGCGGTTCACGGCGGCGGCCGTCGTTCCGGCCACGGTGTAGACGTAGGGCTGCCGCTCGTCGTCCTGCACAAGGCCGCGCAGCAGTTGCGTGTCCTCGCCGTCGTCGAACGCGTTGTCCGCCTCGGGGTCAAAGACCACCACCGCGGCGCTCTGTCCGCCCTCGGCCTTCGCCGCTATGCGCAGACCGTTGGTCTGGCTCCCGGTGTCGGCGCCGGCATCCGTCGTGGCGGATGCCAGGGCCTGCATGTCGGCCGTAAACGTCACCGTCACAGGGTCGGTGCCTTCATTCACGAGTTCGGCATAGAAGGCGCCGTAGGGCGGCAGCAGCACCGACGTCCCTATATTATTATAGGTGTTCACCCACTGCCCGGCGTCGCCCGCATTGCCCACAATGGGGCCGTCGTCGTTCGTCAGCCAGTATTTCTGAGCCAGCACACCGCTGTTCTCCGTCAGGAACTTTTCCACGTCGAGATGGGCGGGGAACGGATTGCCCACGATGACGTACTTCCCGTCCGCGGAGGGCGTCAGCGTGACGTCCAGGTTCTCCGGCGTCGCGTCGGGCGTGCCCTCCGGATTACTCCGGTCCAGCATGTCGCCCACGGCAAACTTCCCGCTGTCCGTCGGACGGCTCAGGGAGCCCGTCGCCACGGTGTAGCTCGCATCCGCCTTGGGCAGACGGAAAAGCACCTTGTCGCCCGTCAGTCCTGTCGTCGGCTGCATCGCGTTCAGCGAGAAGCCCGTACCGGCCCCGTAGGATACCGAGGCGTCGTTGTAAACGGAGCTCCACGACGTACTGAAGTTAACCGGCGTATTCGGTACGCTCTGCTCCACTATCGTAGCGCCGTTGCTCCAGCTGCGCTGGTAGACGGCGGGATTGAGGCGGTTATACTCGCCGGTGAACGTGATGTCCTTAAAATATTCCGTCGCCTGGCGGCCCGTCGTCTGCGTGTACCAGTCGCCGGCATAGACGCCCGCGAGCGGCGTGCTCACCAGGTTCCACTGCTTGGGCGTGAGCTCCACGTCGGTCCAGGCCTTGTTGTGAATCAGCTGCTCAGCGTGCAGCACCTCCGCGCCCGGCTCCAGATGGATCTGGTCGCACAGCGTCACGCGGTAGCGCTCCGTCGACCAGGCGTTACCGTTCTGGTAAGTCATCAAGTCGTACTGGATGTGCTCCGTCGCCGGGCCGATGTGCTCCGGCCGGTCAGAGTCCCACTGCAGCTGGCCGTTGTTGTCCTGGCCGGACACGCCGGCCCGGTACAGCTCAATGCGCTTGCCTTTCGGGACAATGACTTTCGTGAACAGCATCGGCACGAAGGCAGGGTCGGTCCCGTTCTCCGTGTACGTCGTGTAGTCGTTGCCAGAGTGGTTGAAGTCCGACGCTTTGGCGCGACGCCACATCCCGTCGTTGTTCCAGTTGTCCGTGTCGCTGCCGTTCCAGACCACGTACTCCGGCACCACCTTCATGTCCACGTTAAACTGTCCGTAGCAGGCCGTGCCAATGGCGCCGTCGCCCTCGTTGCTCCGTTCCTCGAAGTGTACGCAGAAGGTATAGGTGTAGCCCTCGCGCGGCTGGAACTGGAAGCCGTTCTCCTGTTCCGACAGGTCGAACCAGATGTCCATGTGGTCATCAAAGTCGCTCCCTGTCGTGTAAGGCTGGGCATAGAGTTCGGTCACCGTGCCGATGGGCAGGCGCATCTGGTCGAAGTCCTCCGTGAAGTACTGCTGATAAGCCGGGTCGTCGGTACCAATCAGGAAGAGCTTGTCGTAGCCCTCCTCGGTCGTAATGAGGCTCAGGTGATCCGCAGCCCCGTCGGTGACCAGCTTGGCCCCGCGCAGGGAGACATTGAGCGTATGGCTGGCGTCCGACAGTTCCCGTATCTGGGTCAGGCCGATGCGCAATGCCGGATTAAAGTCCGGTGTGGGATAGAACGTATTGAAGCCCGCATGAAGTTCCGGGGCTGCGTTGGTCACGGTCATCACGAGCGGAATGTATTCCCAGCAGATGCGGGCCCAATTCTCGGTTACCCCGTCCGGTAAATCATCTGGCGGCAAAACGGTCTGAATGGGTTTGATCACCAGCTGCAGTCCGCTTTCCAGCAGCTTGATGTTCAGCCGCTCGCGGCGGAGCACCAACGGCGGGTTAAGCGCCCCCTCGGTGGCTACGGTTGAGTAGTGTACCAGGAGGTTATACATTCCCTCGGTAAACGTTACGGGCGTGTTGTCAATAGCTGAGGTCAATTCGCCCCAGGGCGTGTCCTCGCCCACGGCTTCGGCTTCAGGATAAACGGCGCGGAACGCGTCCAGGGCACCCGCGAGGGATTCACCGCCGTATTCTCCTTCATTATGCGCTGCCAGGAAATCGTCCTCCGAACCGAAGAACCAGTCGAAGTAGATGCCGTCCTCAATGGAGAAATATTCTTCTTCCCCCGATTCGCCGACGTAGGGCACGCGCACCTGGGCCGTAAAGTCGAAAATCTGGCCGGCGCAGAAGTCCGTCGTCGGGTTGACGATTTCGCCGTTCACCTTGACCAGCGTCGTGGACGAGACGCTGAACGACGTAAACATGCCGCACTCGTCTTCCAATACGCCGACGAAGTCGCTCAACTCGGGCGCACCGTCGGTCCGGTGTTCCCGAATCAGCATGTAGTAGGGCCGGAACGGCTTCAGGTCGGAATAGAAATTGAGGGTCAGACGGCGGTCGTCGTTGTTCACCGTTCCGGCGCGGCGGAAGTAATATTTTCCGTCCTTCACGTTAGCGCTGTTCGCGGCCAGGTTTTCTTCGGCCCGCACATTCGTTTCGTCGTACTCGTTGTTACTCTCGAAGGGCAGGGTGAAATAAAACGTGGTCACGTTGCCAGAGTGGTCGCTGTCCGGGCCCAGGTTTACAGCCGCTTCCTTCAAGGCCTCAGCCTCCTCTCCGGGATGCTCCGCCAGGTAGTCGTCGTAAACGGTCTTGTCGATAAAGCAGAAGTCGATGGCGTCCTCGCCGCTCGTTGCGTCCGTGTCGCCCAGGCGGGACGTCAGTCGTTCCCAGTCCATCGACACGTTCATCAGGGTGCGCTGGCCCGTACAGGTGGCCTCCAGCTGCGTCACGTCGGCCGTCGGGTCCTGGATGTAGACCTGGATGTCGTCGATAAAGAAGTCGCCGCCACTGGTCGAGGCACAGTTGTTGTCTATCTGCAGGGCGTATTCCTCAAACTCCGTACCACCGGCCGGAACCTCGTTGATAAAGGAAAAGTACACCTGCATCCACTGATTATTCCCGGCCCCGCAGCCGGGAATTCCAGCATCCAAGAACTGCGTTTTACGAATCTGGCTGGAGGAATGGCGGTAAATAGGCATGTATACCTTCCGGCCGTCAACGGTCCGAACGCCCATCACGGTAAAGAGCACCGCCGCGTCGTCCACGCCACTGCCCTGATTACCGGCGCTTTTAATCCAGGCAGAGACGAACAACTCGGAACCATTACACAGTTTCTCAGGAAACGTCAGACGGGCGATTGTTCCCGGGCGGTCCGAGGCGTCGACAAAGAGGTGATAGGTACTGGGATCCTTACCTAAGTCGGTAGGCGGATTTATATCAGCTGAACCGTAATCTATGTCATTATAATTATTCATGATAACATAATACCCCCACTGCGGGCTCGCATTTTGCCCGATGAAATCGCCTCTCAGATAGAAAGTATCATGGGTGAAACTCGATGGATACGAAGCCCGCGGCGCTCCGTCGTAGAAGGCATAGCTACTGTTATCCCACTGCAAGGGGAACGGGTAGTAGCCCCGACTTCCATAGTACGTGTTCGCCGCCGCCTGGTCGTACTCAAAATCCAGGCTGGTCAACAGGCGGTAGTGCTCACGCAAGTATTTAGGGGTGCGGCGCGGGAAGTAATAGTACGAATCAGTCGGCACCGTGCCATTATCCAGGTTCGCTATCTGCTGCTGCGTCAGGGGCAACGTCTCCTGCAGGAACGTCAGCTTGTAACGCGCCAGGTTGTATTTCCCTTTCCGCACCAGGATGGTCGCCGTCGTATTGTTACCGTTGACCATCGTCATGCCGTAGTCGATTGCCGTCGGATATTTGAATTGAATGATTCGGCTGGCTCCGCTGAGGGTGAGGGTGCCGCTGCTGTTGGCCCCGTTCAGCGTAATGCCCGCCGTATTGTCTGTCAGCGTCACGGTAACGGCGTTATCGCTACCCGCACCAGGAATAACCCAGGCGTTGGCATCCTTGGACAGCGCAACGAGTTCATCCGTCTTGTTGGAGACGTGGCGTATCGGGAAGGTGATTTCGTATTCCTCCAGATATTTGGCATTGGAACCCGTCAACTGGTAGGCATTATCTGTCTGAAGCCGGCGGAAACTTCCGGGCCATTCGTCGCTGCTGTCTACACCATAAATGTAAAAAATCACACGTTGGGACAAAGTCGGCTCCCAAGGACCGCCCTTTCCTGAAAGGAAGGTACTATACCTAAAGGTCGAGTTCGACGAAAAATTCTCACTGAAGTCCAGATAGCAGGACACGTCCACAGCCACGATATACAAATCGTTATCACGGTTAAGCGACTTACTGCCCCAACTACTATACTGCGCATCGGTCGGGAAATAGAAATCCATGGCATGCAAACCGGAAGTAAAATCGTTGGTACCATCACTCTGATATACAATATTCACCAAGGGATTTCCAACATAGCCATTCTCGAAACGATAGGCGGTCCGAGAATCTGCGGGCGTAAGTAAGTCGTAGACGCTGCTACGGCTACTATTCGTAGTTCTGAAAGTACCCTCGGTGCGATAGTTGTACCAACGCTGATAGGAGCGGATACTGGTCACCGTCGTGCCGTGGCGCGAAGGCATGGTCAGCTCTATTGAAGAACCTTTCTTCATATAGATGGTGTCCACATAGGCGTGGGCCGACTGAATCTGCGTTCCGGTCCAGGGATTCGTCGTCATGGGGTTGGCATCGTCGAAGGTATCCATCTCCTTGGCTGCCGCGGACAGGCCCGCGCTCTCACGAATGCTGTACCACTTGGGCTTCTTATGCTGAATAGCCAGGTTCGACGTATTCTTACCGTCATAGCGTGACTCATATTTATCCCCATTCACCTGCGCGGTGGAAGAGGCGGGGAAGAGGCAGAGACAGATGAACGCCAGGGCGGGAAGGAGGCGGCGGAAAGAGAAAGTGTGGAAATATTTCATGGGGGATTCCTCCTTTATTTTATCTCGGGATTAATATTTGTACGGATTCGGGGAAGAGCTGCTGCATCACGCCGACGCGGGTGGACGAAACAAAGACGGCGTCCGCCAAGTCCGTTGTGCGCACGGTGATGATATAGTTGCGGGCGTAGGGTTTACCGTTCTCGTTCCAAGTGATATAGAGCTCCAAGGGAAACTCCAGACCGGACGATGCCGTCAAGTGGCCCTTGACCGTCGTTTCGTCGGCGTCCGTCTCGAATGCGGCATAGCGCTGCGACGCTTCGGGGATGGTCCACTGGCACGTCACGTTGGTCACGCCGGCCGTACTTTCCAGGCCGTCGGCCGAGAAGGAGAACTGGCAGCCCTCGGGCAGGTCGACAACATACGTACCGTCCCATTCCACTACAACCGGCACCGGGACCGTGCCGATAGGGGAGACCCAGGCCTGCAGGTCGAGCTGGGGCACGTAGTCGTTGAACGAGAGGTTGAGGGGGTAGATGCTGTTGCGGGGCAAGTCGGTGCGGGCCGTCCGGGCCTCGTAGACCGTGCCCTGGTACTGGCTCGTGGCGAGCTGCACCGCGAAGGTCTGCGTCGCGTCCTCGGTGGCGTTGACGTAGAAGTCGGGCACGTGGTAGGAGTCGTCGGCGCCCGTCTGGAGGCCGGTCAGGTCGACGGTGTAAGTCTTGTCGCGGTTGGCCGCCACCGGCTGGCCCTTGAACAGGCCCACCTGGTCGCCTACGCCGGAGAAGGTCAGGGACTGGAGCGCGGCGCCGTCGAGGTTGGCGGGGTTAATGCTGATGCGGACTTTCGAGACCAGGCGGTCCAGGCCGATGTCGATGCTGCGCGTGGCGCTCGTGACGGTGACCTCCTGCTTGGCGCTCATCGGGATGAAGCGGCGGGCCTCGACGTACGCATTATCGAAGTCAAGTTGCGCGGCGGGGTCGTCGAGCACGATGTTATCGATGTCGATGGCGGGATCTTCCGCGGCGAGGCTGTTCAGGTCCGCGCCTTCCTCAATACCGACGAAGCCGTTCAGCGCCGTATTGCCCGCCGTCGACCAGTTGGCAAAGGCGTAAATCTGATACGTCCCGGGGGCGAGCTCGAAGCGTTCGGAGGTCCAGTCCCTCAGGTTGCCGCGCTGGGCGTCGGTGTTCGCCTGCAGCTCGTCCGTCGGGAGGAATTTCCTGACTACGGTCCCGCTGCCGTCGACGATGAGCACGCAAATTTCCTTGCTCATGTACTCGCCGTCCGTGCCGGCCTCGTTGGTCGCGCGGGTTTCGTTGAGGTCGCCCTCCTGTTCGGCCACCAGCTGGAGCTGGAGGGTGGCGGGTGCGGAGGGGTCGGGCACGTCGTCCGCGTAGTCGTTCATGCAGCCCGTCAGCATCGCCGCCCACAGCAAGGGGAGCAGGAATCTGGCCCAACGAGGTGTATGTGTAGAAATGCTATTCATCTTCGCACTTGGTTTATTCGTTCTGCCCTGTGGGCTTTTACATTTCGATACTCTCCGGGGCGAGCAGAAGCCAGTCGTTCACATAGACGTGGACCATCAGGCCGGATTCGCCCGGCACGTCGTCGCCCAGCGAATAGATGCCTTCGACGCTGAGCTTGTAAATGTTGTTGCGGACAACGGCATATTCCATCGGCCCGTTTGTCTCGTCGTCGGCGTCGTTGGCATGGCGGACGTACCACGTGTAATAGCAGGTAGCGTCCTCGTAAGTACGGATGCCGAACTGCGTAAGGACTTCGCGCGTCGACTCTTTTTCATAGCCGGGCTCGGACGATACGAACTGGTCGAGCACGACGCCGTTCGCCTCCGTGTAGCTGTATCCGCAGAAGTCCTTCATGTAGGTGTTCCAGCTCAGGACGGCGGCGGCCACGTCCGGGTGCAACGTCTCGTCGTCCGTATGGTCGGCAATCATATCGTTCACATAGTCGTCGTAGCCCGAGGGGTCGTTGGTCAGCAGCCGGGCGGCGGCCGTCTTCACGTCGCCCCAGGTCGTGGCGCTGGTGATGGCGTTCTGGATGTCGTCCCAGTTCTCGCCGTAGGCGGCATACATGACGGCCTCCATCGTGGGATAGAGGTTGGCGCCCCAGGCAAAGAAGGTGTCGCCGTCCTGGTAACCGGCCATCGCTCCTTCCCGGACGGGATGGAACCGGGCCTTAAAGACGACGGCCGTGTTGTAGGTCCGTCCGCTCTCGCCGGCCAGGGTCACGTTCTCGAGGGTATAGCCCGCGCGGCGCCAGGATTTTCCGCCCCACGTGCCCGTCAGCGCCGCGCCCTCCTGGACCAGGTCGGCCCAGTCGTTGGGGTTCTGCGAGCCGTCGGGCAAGTAGGTGCCGTAGAGCCCGGCGCGGCCCACCGACGCGCCGTTTACGGTGAAGGTCGTGTTGTCCGCGGTCTTCGCGAGGGTCCACGGGTCGAGCACGTAGTTGGTCGCGGCCCCGGTGCCGGCTGCCGTTTCGTCGCCCATATAAGTATAGGTGTCCGTGACGGTGGTCGAGGGGGTGACGCGCTTCAGCAGGTAGCTGCCGGCCGTCAGGTTGTTGACGACGGCCGCGCCGGTAATCTCGACCGTCGCGCTCTGGTAGGTGGGGTCGGTGCAGGTATAGCTATTCTCCGCGGTATAGTCCACGCGGGCGGCCACGCGCTCCACGTCGACGGTGGTCTTGGCCGGGTCGTCCTTCGGATTGGAGGCGAGGGTCAGCGTCGCGTCGGCGGCGGAGGTCATCGTGAAGTCGGAGAAATTGCCGCTGCCGTCCGTCTGCCAGGCCGTCGTCAGGATATGGTCGCGCACGTCGCCGAGCGTCAGGCCCGGCGTGTTCCACCAGGCGGCCGTCGGGGCGGCCTCGCCGGGATTGGCCAGGACGAGCACCTGATACGTGCCGTTGGGCAACGAGGTCTCCACGGTGCCCGTGGTGTAAACGGCGTCGGGCGTCGTGCCGTCGGTGTCGCCGCCATTGCCCAGTCCCGACGTGGCGGTCAGGTTGGGAAAATAGATGGCCGTTACGGGCGTCGCGGCGGCCGCATTGGCCCCGGTGCCCGCGCCCTCGACGGGCTGGAAGAAGAAGGCCACGGCGTCCGTCACCGTGTTTTCGGCCGTCTGCCCCACCTCGTGTCCGTCGCCGTCTTCGCCGCCGATGGGGTTGTCGAGCGGTTGCAGGGCAGCGCGGCCGGCTGGAGCCGTGGGCATGGCGAAGTCGAGGCGGACGTAGGAAACCGGCTGGTTGCCGGGGCCGCGGTCCGGCCCGTCGGCCAGCTCGCTCTCGCTACAGCCGCACAGACTGCCGGCCAGCAGGGCCAGGCCCGCCAGGGGCCAGCCCGCGCGGCGGCCGCCGCGGCTATCGGGATGGGTATATTTGCTCCACATGTTCTGCTCCGTTTACGTCTTACAATTCTTCAAACTGTATGCGCTGCGCCCAGCCCAGGATGCTGATGCTGATGTTGACGTAGGCCAGGCGGTCGCCCTTGAGGAAAAATTCCAGCTGGTAGTCGTAGCCGCGGTCGAGGAACTCCTGCGGCTCGTAGCGGTAGATGTCCTCGCTCGTGCGCAGGCGGCTCAGCAGGTCGGGCAGGTTGACGCGGATCACCTCGACTCCGGTCTCGCGGTTCGTCACCGAGAGGATGGCGTCGCGGGCCGCATCGCCGTGATAGAGGATGCGGGAGGTCATGAAGTCGGCATGGGCCATGCGGCCTACGCCCTCAATGGGATTGCCGCTCACGTCGAAGGCCGGCGTGCTGTCCTCCGTGTTCCAGGTCTGGTGGGGCGTGTAGACGACGGTGTGGCCCTCGTCGAGGGAGTTGTCCCAGCGGATGCGGTCGTTGTGGTCGGTGATGTGCATCTCGTAGTTGGCGATGTCCATCTTCGTGGGGTCGTCCAGTTCGCGGAGGGTGACGTTGATTTTCTTCGTGTCGCGGACCAGGGAGATGGTCTTGTAGGTGGGTCGCGTGTTGGAGACTTCCACCTCCTCGAGCAACATGCCGTGCCAGAGCGTGTCGAGGGGCAGGCCGTTGTTCACGACGCGGAACGTCTCGCCCTCCTGCAACGTTTCGAGCTGCACGCGGAGGGCGCTCAGGGAGTCGCCGGCGGCGGGCTCGGCGCGGACGAAGCGGGCGCCGTTGCCGGCGAGCTGTTCGTCATAGCCCTTCTGTCCGGCCAGGACGAGAAACTGGTAGGTACCCGGCTCCAGGTTCATGTGCATCTGGTAGAGCGGCGAGGCCAGGGGGCGATAGGTGCCCACGTTCGTTTCCTCCTGCTTCGTGACGTAGCGCCCGTCCTGGTCGAAGACATAGACCGTGACGGCGCCGACGTGGTCACTGAACATGTCGGCACGCTGCAGGTTGTAGTCATACTGGAACGAGAGGTAGAGCCCGTAGGGGCAGTCGTCCAGGTCCTCGTGCATCTGCGAGCACGACGTGGCGAGGCCCCCGGCAAAGAGGACGACGCAGAGCCACGTCAGCCATTTTGGAAAAGCGTATTTCATAAGACTTGACTTTTTGTTTCGGTCTTGGTGTTCGGTGTGCGGCAGGCCGCGGGCCTGTCGGTTGGTTCCGTCGGGCCGGAGCCCGGCGGGGGGTATGCGAGGGGGCGGTGCCCCGGGGTAGGTTCCACTTTGGGGTGTTGCCGGCGTGTAGGGCCGGGTCCACGGTGTCTGCCCGTCTTCTTTGCACTGCGGCAGCCAGTGCCCTCCGTCTACGGGAGGCTGTCGGCGGGCCGTGCCCGCTGCGTTTTTGAAAAAGAGAAAGGAGCGGCGGCGCTGACCGCCGCTCCTTGTTCCTCGTATAGAGGGGTTCTCAACCAGTTTTGGATTACAAATCAACATTCTGCGTGCGAACAGCCCAAGAGAGGACGTTGATCTGCACGGAGATGTAGGAGTTCAAAGGATCGTCCGAACCGGTTACTTCCGTTATTGTCGGACTGCCGAGCTTGGAAATGCCGGTCACGTTAATCTTGTACCAGTTGTTGCGCAGCACGCCATAGCGGCCCAACCAGTTCTTTTCGGCATTCGGTTCGGGATAGGACGCGCCATCTTCGAAGACTTCTGCCTGATTCCACGGCGTCAGGTCGTCACCAAAGTGCTTGATGAGCACAGGGTAGTAAGCGATACCGTTTTCGTAGCACTCAATGTTCAGACCATTGGCATTCTCGATACCGGCAATGTAATATTGGCCGCCGGCTTTGAAATCATCAGGAATTGTGCCTCCATCAAACTTAGCTGCAACGCCCTCACCAAAAGTAATGCTCTGAACTGTCCATCTTCCGGCTCCGGTTTCATTATACGCAACTGCTGAAATATCTTCAGTGCCTAACGTTTCACCCTCCTTAAGAGCAGTGTTGAGAGCTGCCTTTACTGCAGGATCGTCCAAGAAAGCCGTCTTCACATTCGTATCAACGGCATCTCTACCATACAGCGTAGTAGATACGCCGTGAAGCGTAAAGAAAGTGCCATCACCGGAGAAGCCGCCAATCTTAGCCGCCACGATGACGGTCGTCGTTCTATCCTGGTTCTGGTTGGCAACATCGAACGTGTTCTCCAGACAGTACTGTACATTTCCCAACGCATTGAGCGACGTCTGATTAGCTGTGTACCACGGAGAATAGAGGTCGTCGTCTGAATTGTAGTTCGGGTCTTCCGCCCAATAGGTACGGTAGCCGGCGCCGGCTTTCACTTCGCTCGTACCGATGAAGCGATAGTCAGCATTGCCACTGGATAAGCCGGTAGCTTTGTAGCCCCACCACGAATCGCTCGTATTGGCATTGCGCACGAAGTAAGACTTCGTATTCGTGTTGTTCAGCGCCCAGCCCGTGATTGTCCAGGCTGTTGTGTTATCATCCAAGGTTCCTTGGCCACCATCGGCTTCGGCCGTCACCTCAACTTTGGCCACGGCACGTTCTACGTAAATCTGCGCAGCAGGATTGGCGGCAGCTTCTCCCTCCGTACCATATACCTTGCCGTTCAACGGCGCCAGCGTGCTAACCGTACCGCTCTCACTCGTCCAGTTAACGCCAAGGGCGGAGGCCAACGGAGCGTTCATCATGAGGAAACCATTAGTGGAACTGGCAATATTCGAGACGTTGCCGTTCTCCATACTCATTGTCAAGTCCTGAAAATCAGAGAATGTTGTAGTATTGCTAAGGGTTTCCTGACCGCTGCTCGTGGTAACCGTCAACGAATTATCTTCACTACCTACCGTAAAAAGACTTCCGGTGTTGAGCACAACGAGGGCGTAAAGGTCTTCAGCACCATGCACCGCGTTGATGGCCTGCGTCAGCTGTACGGTCGACGTAATCTGGTCTGTGGCAGAGCCTTCCATCGACATGCTACTGATGTCCAAATCGTAGGCGCCGGAGAAAGTAGCGCTTGCTTCGTTGTCGCCGGCGAAGATTACGAGGATAGCGTTCTTCACATCGTATTCGCTCGGTTCACCGTCCTCGAACTGGTCGTTCGCAGCGCGGTTCATGGTCGATTTCTCCTGCGGCAGATTGATGGCCAGACTGACGTAGCCCTTGCCGTCGGCGTTCCACTGCGGACCCGTGCCCTCGGTGGTGGGCACAACGTCGTCGCTGGAGCAGGCACCCAGCATCAGGGCCAGGGCGGCTGCAGGAAGCAAATAGAACTTTTTCATTGTGGAAATAATTTAGTGAAACATGAATGAATTAGAAATTTTCAAGATTCTTCAGATTCTCGGCGGCCTCGGGCACACCGGCCTTAGCGGCCTGGTCGAAGAGGTCGCGGGCCTCGGCGAGGCGTCCCTCCTGCATGGCCACCACGCCACGGGCATGGACGGCCTGGGGAGAGTTGCCGGCACGCTCCAGGTAGCGCCGGGCGGCGTCGTAGTTCTCCACGGAGAGGGCGGCGCAGGCGGCGTTGAGGTTGGCCGTGGGGTCGTCCGGGTACATGCGGACGGCTATCTGGAAGACCTCGTTGAACTCGGGGCTGCCCGGCTCATAGGTCTGGGCGACGAGGTACATCTCCTCGAGCGACAGCTGCTGCGGCTTCGTGTGGAGCAGGGCCTTGGCTTCTTCCACGGAGAAGGCGCGCACCTTGTAGCGCACCACGTAGTCGGAATGGCGCAGGGCGGGATACCACGTGTCGAGCATGAAGCGGTAGTCCTCGGGATAAGTGGTCTTGATTTTCCACTCCTTGGGGTCGGGCTCGAGGCTGACGTCGTCGATGAGGGCCAGTATCTCGCTGCCGTGGGTGAGGTTGCCCTCGACGACGCGCTTACGCAGTCCTTCCCAGTCCTCGGGGGTGGAGGTGACGTGGAAGAGGTCGCTGTCCAGGCGGACCAGGCGGCGCACGTAGTCCGTCAGGGTGCGGGCGCGGTTTTCGGCAAGGTAGGTGTTGTGTTCATACGTGCCTTCGGGCGAGGCGTAGCCGTGGATTTCGATGCTGGTGATGCTGGCGTTGCGGTCCTCCTTCACGACGTTGATGGACTGGATGATTTTCTGCAGCTCGGCGGGGTTGTTGCGGTAGTCCGGGAAGAGCTCGATGCGGTCCACGGGGAAGTCGATGAAGGCCTCGCCGTGCAGCTCGCGGTCCTTGCTGGGCTCGGCCTGGGGCCGGATGAAGGCCAGCAGCGGGGTGCGGAGGCGGCGCACGACGGTACGGTTCTGGTCGAGGAGGTCGCCGCAGCCGCAGAGGTCCTCGTAGACGGCGACGTCGGCGTTCTTCATCCAGCTCTCGTAGGGCAGGACGGCGGTGTAGCGGACGGTCTGCGCGGTCTCGTTCTTACGGCGCACGACGGTGGTCTGGTCGGAGTATTGCTTGTAGTCCTCGCGCTCGTACATGATCTGCTGTTTGCGGCCGTTGACGACAACGGGCTCCATGAAGCGCTCCTCCTCGGCGTTGCGGACAATGGGGGTGAAGACGAAGCGCATGTTGGAGGGGAGCTCGAGGCTGTCGAGCACGAGGTCCATGCTGACAACGAGGTTGTTGTCGGTGTGCTCCACGCGGGTGTTCTCCACGGCCACCTGCGTGGCGGCCAGGCGGGTGCCGGCGGTGCGCTGGGCATGTGCGGCACCGGCCGTCAGGGCCGCGCAGAGGGCGAATAGCATATATTTATGGTTCATAGCTTCTTTCCGTTAAATCGTTTAGAAAATGTAAAGGAAACTGAGCGCCGCCTTGGTGGGCCCGAAGTAGTTCGCGTGGTCGGAGCCGAGCCGCTCGCCGCAAACGCCGCAGCCGAAGCGGTCGTACTTCAGGTAGTTGTACCCGATACCGATGGAGGCCTCGAAGTTCCAGTGCTTCGACATGGGGACCTGGTAACCGACGGTGACGCCGCCGCCCACGTACCAACCTTCGTAGCGGTGGTCCTTCCACTCGTTGAAGAGGCCGGTGGGGAGGTCAATCTCGCCGACATTGAACTCGCCGCCCATGGCGTGGACGCCGAGGAAGAGGCCGTTGAAGCTCTGGCAGAACCAGTAGCGGTATTCCGGCTGGAGCACCCAGTGGCGCAGGCTCTTGCGCTCGGAGAAGGTCCAGGGATTGTAACCGTAGAAGAGCTGGACGGTATGCTTCCCGCCGAACGAGACCTCGGCCCCGAGGTTCGGCGTCGTAGTTGCCCAGTAAAGCGCATTGGTCTTCAACGCGACTTTTTGGGCATGCAGGGACAGCGAGGCGAATCCCAGGAGCAGGAATGTCAGTAATGCTAATCTCCTTTTCATGATATGCTTTTTGTTATGTTTGTTTTCAAATCTCTATGTCGGGTCCCCCACCCTGCCGGCTCCGGGCGAAGAGGCCGGGCACGCGGGCCGCCGGACGGGCGGACGGTAGGAGGAAAGACCGCATCAGGAGGGCGGACAATGCGGACAGGAAGGCGAAACATGGGCCTTAGCCCCGTAATTTCTGGCCTTAGCCCCGTCGCTACGCGCCTTAGGCCCGTGCGGGCCCGCCTGAGCCCCGTAGGAAATGAACATATCCATACGAAGCAATGCTGTAACCTCGTAATGAAAGCGAGGATAAAGGAAAGCGCGCCGACCGTCCGTCGGGACAGGAAGCAACGCAAGTGATAAAATGCAGTAACCCCGTAAAATTATAGAGCCGTAAAAAAAGCCTGACGGCTTTTCCAAACTGCTCCGCCCGCCCTGTAAGGGACAATGGCCCTATACGACAAAAGGCGGCTGACTCAGCCGCTGCTCGAAAACTTCATTCCTCCGGCCGGCACCATAAACCGACGCACATCACTCCCACAACTTCCGGCAGCTGTCGCTACGCCACGGGGACGCGGGCTGCAAACCTCTTGATTACAAAAAGGAAGAAGAGACCTTATCCGTAAGGCGGAGCCACTGCTCCCTTAGCGCTTTCGAGTGCAAAATTACAGAATTTTTAGCACGGGGGGGGGATTTTCTTGTTTTTAACTAATTTCGCTCTGTTTAGTTTATGCAACTACATTTGTCCCTTATTGTTTTTGTTAAAAATCAAGGGTGCGGAGGCTGATAACGAGGGGCGCGGGGAGCGGGGCCGCGGGACGGGCACACCTTTATTATATATACGCGCGCGAGGCCGCTGGCCGGAGGATGCCGGACAGGCCGACCTGCACGCGTGAAGCCGCCGCGAAGAAACGACACGAAGAGGGCGGACAAAAGATGCGGGAGATTATTCCGCCGGAAAAGCATCCGTTTTCGGAAGGGATTTCGTATATTTGTTGCACAAATCCGAAGACGGCGCCGGCCGGACCGGGAACGGCGACCGGCTTTCGCCTTCGACAGCTGAAACTATCACGTAATCTATACCTCAAAACCTCAACGAAGCAAGAAAAATGGGTAAAGTCATCATCATCGGCGCCGGCGGCGTAGCCACCGTGGCCGCCCACAAAGTCGCCAAGAACACGGACGTGTTCAGTGAAATCATGATTGCCAGCCGCACGCAGTCGAAGTGCGACGCTATCGTGAAAGCCATCGGGCGACCGGACATCCGCACGGCCCAGGTGGACGCGGACAGCGTGGAACAGCTGGTGAAGCTCTTTGAAGCGTTCCGCCCCGACCTGGTAATGAACCTGGCCCTGCCCTATCAGGACCTGACCATCATGGAGGCGTGCCTGCGCTGCGGGTGCTCCTACCTGGACACGGCCAACTATGAGCCGAAAGACGAGGCGCACTTTGAATACTCCTGGCAGTGGGCCTACAAGGAGCGCTTCGAGCAGGCGGGCCTGACGGCCATCCTGGGCTGCGGCTTCGACCCGGGCGTGACGAGCATCTTTACGGCCTACGCCGCCAAGCACTATTTCGACGAAATCCAGTACCTGGACATCGTGGACTGCAACGCGGGCGACCACCACAAGGCCTTTGCCACGAACTTCAACCCCGAAATCAACATCCGCGAAATCACGCAGAAGGGCCTCTACTGGGAGGACGGCAAATGGATAGAAACGGAGCCGCTCGCCATCCACCGGCCCCTGACCTACCCGGGCATCGGCCCGCGCGAGAGCTACCTGCTCCACCACGAGGAGCTGGAGAGCCTGGTGAAAAACTATCCCTCCATCCGCCGCGCCCGCTTCTGGATGACGTTCGGGCAGGAATACCTGACGCACCTGCGCGTGATTCAGGACATCGGCATGGCAAGCATCAAGCCCATCGTCTACGAAGGGAAGGAAATCGTGCCGCTGCAGTTCCTCAAGGCCGTACTGCCCAACCCGCAGGACCTCGGCGAGAACTACACGGGAGAAACGAGCATCGGCTGCCGCATCAGGGGCCTGAAGGACGGCAAGGAGCACACGTACTACGTGTACAACAACTGCTCGCACCACGACGCCTACGTGGAGACGGGCATGCAGGGCGTGAGCTACACGACGGGCGTCCCGGCCTGCATCGGTGCGCGCCTGTTCATGCAGGGCCTGTGGAAGCGGCCCGGCGTGTGGAACGTGGAAGAGTTTGACCCGGATCCCTTCATGACGGAACTAAACCGGCAGGGACTGCCCTGGCACGAGGTGTTCGACGGCGACCTGGAGCTCTGAACCCCACCCTCCGCACCGGACCGAGGCGACAGGAACCCGACGCGACCGCCGGCCAGGCCACCGCACGGCCCGGCCGGCGCGGCGCACTCCCGAACACAGCATACAACCCCCTAAACCTGACCCGAACATGAACGTAGGAGACCTGATACCCGACCTGCTGGGCACGGACGAACAGGACCGCGAGGTGCGCCGCGAGGACTTCGCGGGCCGCCCTTTCGTCCTCTACTTTTACCCGAAGGACAACACGTCGGGCTGCACCGCCGAGGCGTGCAGCCTGCGCGACCACTACGAGGCGCTGCGCGCCGCGGGCTGGGACGTGGTCGGCGTGAGCGCCGACAGCGCCCGTTCGCACCAGAACTTCATCGCCCGCCACGGGCTGCCGTTCCACCTCATCGCCGACACGGAGCACCGCCTGTCGGAGGCTTTCGGCACGTGGGTGGAGAAACGGATGTACGGCCGCACCTACATGGGCATGGCGCGCACGACGTTTCTCATCGGTCCGGACGGCCGCGTCGGGCGCATCTACGGCCCGAAGCAGGTGAAGACCAAGACGCACGGCGAACAGCTGCTGCACGACCTGGAGGCGGCCGCGGAAACGACGGCCACGGCCCCCAACCCCTGACACCAACCCGCGCGGCCCGCACGGCCGCGCTCCATGAACAGACCTGTAAATATGGCAAAGAAAGAAGAAGAACAGACGACCGCCGTGAGCGAAAAGCTCAAGGCGCTCCAGGCCGCTATGGCCAAAATAGAAAAGGACTTCGGCAAGGGCTCCATCATGAAACTCGGCGACGAGCAGGTGGAGAACGTCGACGTGATTCCCACGGGCAGCATGGCGCTCGACGCAGCCCTGGGCGTGGGCGGCTACCCCAAGGGCCGCATCATCGAAATCTACGGCCCGGAGAGTTCGGGCAAGACGACGCTGGCCATCCACGCCATTGCCGAGGCACAGAAAGCGGGCGGCATCGCGGCCTTCATCGACGCGGAGCACGCCTTCGACCGCTTCTATGCCGCCAAACTGGGCGTCAACGTGGACGAACTGCTCATCTCGCAACCGGACAACGGGGAGCAAGCCCTCGAAATAGCGGACCAGCTGATCCGCTCGTCGGCCATCGACATCATCGTCATCGACTCCGTAGCGGCCCTGACGCCAAAGGCGGAAATCGAGGGCGACATGGGCGACAACAAGGTGGGCCTGCAGGCCCGACTGATGAGCCAGGCCCTGCGCAAGCTGACGTCGACCATCAGCAAGACGAACACGACGTGCATCTTCATCAACCAGTTGCGCGAAAAAATCGGCGTGATGTTCGGCAACCCGGAGACGACGACGGGCGGCAACGCGCTGAAATTCTACGCGAGCGTGCGCCTCGACATCCGGCGCATCACGACCATCAAGGACGGCGACCAGCCCATCGGCAACCAGGTGCGCGTGAAAGTCGTGAAGAACAAGGTGGCGCCCCCGTTCCGCAAGGCGGAGTTTGAAATCACCTTCGGCGAAGGCATCTCGCACATCGGCGAGGTGGTGGACCTCGGGACGGAGCTCGGCATCCTGAAGAAGAGCGGCTCGTGGTTCAGCTACGGCGAAACGCGACTGGGACAGGGCCGCGACGCCGTGAAACGCGTCATCCAGGATAACCCGGAACTCTGCGAAGAACTGGAGACGAAAATCAAGGAAGCCCTGTCGGAACAACCCTGACGCCACGCCCCCGGCCCCGGCCGGACGGTGCGAGGCGCCCCACAAAACCCTACGCCATGAAACAATTCATCCTCTGCCTCCTCGCCGCGCTGGCCCTGACGGGCTGCGGAAAGGGGAGCCTGGACAAGCAGTACGTGGACCTGATTAACGAAGCGACCGAGGCCGTACGCCAGGCGCCGGACGCCGAGGCGTCCGAAAAGGTGGCCGCCCAGTACGACGCACGGTTCGCGGAGTTCGAGGCCGCAAACGCCGAGGAACTGCAAAAGATGAAGGACGACGAGAAAGCCGCCGCCCGCATTAACGAGGCCATGCGGCAGTACCTGCTGACGCGCATCGGCCGCGTCGACGCCGACTGACGCCTGCCCCCCGAGGACCGGAAGCGGAAATCGCCGGTCCCGACACGACCATTGCCCCGCCGCAGCGCACCCCACGCGCCCCGCGGCGGGGCAATTTGCGCCGGAGCGGACGGATTTTTCGGAATTAGCGGGCTGCGTTTTTGCACGGAGCGGCCGGAGCAGCGGGCCGGGCGGCAGGACTTCTGACCCAAGGGACAGCACGCCGCGACCGGGAAAAGCGACGCTGCACCCCGGGCCACGAAAAGCGGGGCCTGCTCCGGCCGAAACCGGAACAGGCCCCGCCACCCGCCGGCCGCTGCGGCGGGAAAGGCCCCGCTCGACCGGCGGACGGGCCGTCAGGACAGGAAGCCCTGCTGGCGCAACGCCTCGAGCAGGCCCTGGCTCATCGCCTCGCAGTCCGGCCGCGTGTAGCGGATGTCGGTAAAGATCTGGGCCAACGTCTGCTTGTGGTTGATACGCACGAACTCCCGGTTCTCGGGCAGCGCCTCCTTCGCGGCATAGTCGCGGTCGACGGTCTGCGGCGTGGCGGGGCTGTAGACTTCTTCGTGAAGCACGGCGGAGAGGGGCAGGCGGTCCGTGAGCTGCGGCGCCTCGTCCGGCCAGCCGATCGTGATGGTGGCGACGGGGAAGACGAGCCGCGGCAAATGGAGGACGCGGATGATGTCGAGCGGACGATAGACGGTGGTGCCCAGGAAGCAGAGGCCCAGTCCGGCGGCCTCGGCCAGGGTGCAGAACGTCTGGCAATAGAGCAGGGCGTCCGTGGCGGCGTTGAGGAAGGAGAGGAAGTTGTCGTAGCCCGGTTCGGCCTGGCGGCAACGACACCACTCGGAGGTGCGCGCGTAGTCGGCACAGAAGGTGAGGACCACGGGGGCGGAAGTCACCATGGGCTGGTTGAAATGACAGGGAGCGAGCTGCGCCTTCAGCTCCGGCGAACGGGTGACGACGACACTGTAAAGCTGGAGGTTGCCCATGGTCTGGGTGCGCTCGGCCTCCTCGAGCAAGGAGCGGAGCAGGGCCTCGTCGACCGGCCGCTCGGCATAGCGGCGGATGGTTTTGCGGTTTTTGATGAAATCCATATCGGTATTGATTTTTCTACGTTGGTTCTCCTTTCACCGGCACCGCTCCCCCGCACCCGCCCGCCGCCCGGCCGGCAGAGGGCCGGAAACGGGACGAAGGCAGCGGGACGCGGCGCCCGGTCCTGCAAATTTAGCGTTTTCCGCGGGAGGAGCAATGCCCCGGCGGCTGCGAATCGCCCGCAGCGCGCACCGGAAGGGCCGAAGGGGGCGGAACGGTGCAGGGGCCCCGCCGGCGCCGAAGAAAAAAGCGGAGCGGGGCCATTTTTTTCGGATGCGGCAGCGGTTTTTTCAAACTAATATTAGTAAATTTGTGGCCATAACCCGTAAACGCGAAGCGTATAAACGACTCTAACATAATAATACCATGACATTAATCAAATCCATCTCTGGTTTCCGCGGCACGATTGGTGGCAAGCCGGGAGACACGTTGAACCCGCTGGACATTGCGAAGTCCGTCTCGGCCTATGCCAGCCTGCGCGAACGCGTAGTGGGCCCCTATCGCCGTAAAATCGTCGTAGGCCGCGACGCCCGCATCTCGGGCGAAATGGTATCGCACGTGGTTTGCGGTACGCTCATGGGTATGGGATTTGACGTGCTGAACATCGGCCTGGCCTCTACTCCGACGACGGAGCTGGCCGTGACGATGGAGCGCGCCTGCGGCGGTATCATCATCACCGCCAGCCACAACCCGCGCCAGTGGAACGCGCTGAAATTCCTGAACGAGCACGGCGAGTTCCTGCCGCCCGAAGAAGCGAACGAGGTGGTCCGCCTGGCCAACAGCTGCAACTTTGAGTATGCGGACGTGGACCATCTGGGCTGCTACACGAAGAACTTCTACTTCGACCAGCGCCACATCGACGTGGTGAAGTACCTGGAACTGGTCGACGTAGAGGCCATCCGCAAGGCCAACTTCCGCGTGGCCATCGACACGATCAACTCGGTGGGCGGCATCATCCTGCCGAAACTGCTGGGGCAGCTGGGCGTGACGCAAGTGAAGGGGCTGAACCTGGAACCGACGGGCGACTTTGCGCATAACCCCGAACCGCTGAAGGAACACCTGACGGGCATCTGTAGCCTGATGCACAGCGGACAGTACGACATAGGCTTCTGCGTAGACCCGGATGTGGACCGCCTGGCCATGGTCTGCGAGGACGGCTCAATGTTTGGCGAGGAATACACGCTGGTGGCCGTGGCCGACTACGTGCTGCAGCACACGCCGGGCAACACGGTGTCGAACCTGTCGTCGACCCGCGCCCTGCGCGACGTCACGGAGAAGTACAACTGCCACTACAACCCGGCCGCCGTGGGCGAGGTGAACGTGGTGACGAAGATGAAGGAGACGGGAGCCGTCATCGGCGGCGAAGGCAACGGCGGCGTCATCTATCCGGCTGCCCACTACGGCCGCGACGCCCTGGTAGGCATCGCCCTGGTGCTGACCTACCTGGCCAAGACGAAGATGAAGGCCACGGAGCTCCGCGACTCGTTCCCGAAATACTATATCGCCAAGAACCGCATCGACCTCGACCCGAAGACGGACATCTACGCCATCCTGCAGAAGGTGAAGGACCTCTACAAGGACGAGCAGGTGACGGACATCGACGGCGTGAAAATCGACTTCCCCGACAAGTGGGTACACCTGCGCAAGAGCAACACGGAACCCATTATCCGCGTCTACTCCGAAGCACACACCATGGAGGAGGCCGACGCCCTGGGCAAGCAGATCATGGACATTGTCTACTCGATGACAAAAGCCTGACCACACGCCGGGACACTCAAAAAGAAAAAACGTCTCATAGCGAGAGACCATCTACAAAAAAAGTTTTTTCATAGTACTAAAATTTTCACTGAAGCGCGCCGCGGCGCGACGCCGCCACGCCGCTTCCCTACAGACATCAGCCCCGGCCACGGCGTGAGCCGGCACCGGGGCATCCACTCCAAGGCTTCACGACCGGCCTCGGCCCTGACCGGGGTCGGCCCAAGGCCAAGAACCGAGAAAAGTTCCGGGGTGCTGGGAGCCATCTTCCGCCCCGGAACTTTCTATATAATTATGGTGTAGGCGAACGGCACTGCGCTACCCCGCCCCACCCCTGCGCCTGCACCCGCTGCCGCCAGGCTGCACCCTCACCCAGAAAACCCATCGCAATGAAAAAAGAACTACTCTACCTGCTCCCCCTACTGCCGGCCGCCGTAGCCGCCCAGGGACGGTACAACATCGTCTACATCATGACGGACGACCATACGGCCCAGATGATGAGCTGCTACGACAACCGCTACGTGGAAACGCCCAACCTGGACCGCATCGCGGCCGACGGCGTGAAGTTCGTGAACAGCTACGTGGCCAACTCGCTCTCCGGCCCGAGCCGCGCCTGCATGCTCACCGGAAAGCACAGCCACAAGAACGGATTTACGAACAACGAGCACGGCATCTTCGACGGTTCGCAGCAGACCATGCCCAAGCTGATGCAGCAGGCGGGCTACCAGACAGCCATCATCGGAAAGTGGCACCTGGTGAGTCTGCCTACGGGCTTCGACTACTGGAACATCCTGCCGGAACAGGGCAGCTACTACAACCCGCAGTTCATCACGATGGACAACGACACGGTGGTGGAACGCGGCTACCTGACGAACATCATCACGGACAAGAGCATTGAATGGATGGAGCACCAGCGGGACCGCAGCAAGCCGTTCATCCTCTTCATCCACCACAAGGCGTGCCACCGCAACTGGCTGCCGGAAATGAAATACCTCCGGACGTATGAGGACCAGACCTTCGCCCTGCCGGAAACCTTCTACGACGACTACGAAGGGCGCGTGGCGGCCCAGCAACAGCAGATGAGCATTGCCCGCGATATGGACCTGATCTACGACAACAAAATCTACCGCCCGGGCATGAAGTCGCCGCTGGGCCCGACGTATCTCGGCATGGTGAAGCGCCTGAACAAGGACGACCTGATGCGTTACTGCTACGTGTACGACAGTATCTCGAACGACTTCCTGAACCGTCACCTCGAAGGCAAGGAGCTGGCGGAGTTCAAGTACCAGCGCTACATGAGGGACTACGCCAAGGTGCTGAAGAGCCTGGACGACAACGTGGGCCGCGTCCTGGACTACCTGGAGGAGAAAGGCATGCTGGACTCCACACTCGTGGTCTACACGTCGGACCAAGGCTTCTACATGGGCGAACACGGCTGGTTCGACAAGCGCTTCATGTACGAGGAGTCGCTCTCGACGCCGCTCGTGATGCACCTGCCTAAAGGCCTGGAGGCCCGCGGCGACATCCAGGAGATGGTGCAGAACATCGACTACGCCCCGACCTTCCTGGAACTGGCCGGCGCCAAGGTGCCCGAGGACATCCAGGGCACGTCGCTCGTCCCGCTGCTGGAGGGCAAGCACCCGCGCAACTGGCGGAAGTCCATCTATTACCACTTCTACGAATATCCCGCCGAGCACATGGTGAAACGGCACTACGGCGTCCGCACGGAGCGGTACAAGCTGATTCACTTCTATAACGACATCGACACGTGGGAACTCTACGATCTGCAGAATGACCCGCACGAGCTGCACAACCTGTACGGCCAGCCGGGCATGGAGAAGGTGACGAAGCAACTGCGCCGCGAACTGAAACGGCTGCAACAGCAATACGACGACCCCATCCTCGAACAGTATCCGCTGGACTAAGGGCCGCGTGAACCCTCAGCAGGGGCGGGACTGCCGGAAGCAGGCGGTCCCGCCCCTGCCCTGTCCGGACGAGAAGCCAGCCGCCGGCCACGGGCCGCAAGACCGGACGGCAGAAGCGGCGGGAACTTTTCCGAAGAAAGAAGATAAGTCACTGATTTCCTATACCATAATCTTCATTTTTAGACAACTTTTGTCTCAATCAACAAACATAATCACTTGATTAACAGCGATATAAACACAGAAAACGGAAAACTTTAGCGGAAATCGAAAAGTTTATGATTTTCTTTTTGGCAGAGCCGAAACTTATCCGTAGATTTGCAAACGTTTCAGCGGCCCCGTAGTACAAGGCTGGGGAAACGGCCTGCTTTTACTGAAAAATCATCAAGCATTAACCATATCGTGGAAAAGAAACACTACAGTTATGACGAGGCTTTTCAGGCCTCGCTGGCTTACTTCAACGGCGATGAGCTGGCCGCCCGCGTCTGGGTGAACAAGTACGCCATGAAGGACTCCTTCGGCAACATCTTTGAGAAGTCGCCCGAGGATATGCACTGGCGTCTGGCCCGTGAGATTGGCCGCATCGAATCCCATTACCCGAACCCGGTCAGTACGGAAGAAATCTTCAGCCTGCTGGACCACTTCCGCTACATTATCCCTGCCGGCAGCCCCATGACGGGCATCGGGAACGACCAGCAGATTGCGTCGCTCTCCAACTGTTTCGTCATCGGCCTGGACGGTAACACGGACTCCTACGGCGCCATCCTGAAGGAAGACGAAGAGCAGGTGCAGCTCATGAAACGCCGCGGCGGCGTGGGACACGACATGTCGGACATCCGCCCCAAGGGCTCGCCCGTGAAGAATTCGGCCCTGACCTCGACCGGCCTGGTCCCCTTCATGGAGCGTTACAGCAACTCGACCCGCGAAGTAGCGCAGGACGGCCGGCGCGGTGCCCTGATGCTCTCCGTCAGCATCAAGCACCCCGACGCCGAGGCCTTCATCGACGCCAAAATGACGGAGGGGAAAGTGACCGGCGCCAACGTGTCGGTCAAAATAGACGACGAATTCATGCACTGCGCCATCGAAGGCCGGACCTATCGCCAGCAATATCCCATCACTGGGGACAATCCCATGGTGGCCAAGGACATTGACGCCTCGGCCTTGTGGAAAAAGATTGTACACAATGCCTGGAAAAGCGCTGAGCCGGGCGTGCTGTTCTGGGACACCATCCTTCGCGAGAGCATCCCCGACTGCTACGCCGACCTCGGGTTCCGCACCACGTCGACCAATCCGTGCGGCGAGATTCCCCTTTGCCCCTACGACAGCTGCCGCCTGCTGGCCATCAACCTCTACTCCTACGTGAAAAATCCCTTCACGCCGGAGGCCACCTTCGACTTCGACCTCTTCCGCCGCCACGTCCGCCTGGCCCAGCGCATCATGGACGACATCATCGACCTGGAGCAGGAGAAGATAGTCCTCATCCTCAAGAAAATAGACAGCGACCCGCAGAGCGAGGAAGTGAAGTTCACCGAACGCCACCTGTGGGAAAAAATCAGCCGCAAGACCGGCATGGGCCGCCGCACCGGCGTAGGCATCACGGCCGAGGGCGACATGCTCGCCGCCATGGGGCTGCGCTACGGCACCCAGGAAGCGACCGACTTTGCCGTCAACGTGCAGCGCACGCTGGCCTTGGCCGCCTACACCTCCTCGGTCGAGATGGCCCGCGAACGCGGCGCCTTTGAAATCTACGACGCCCAGCGGGAAGAGCAGAACCCCTTCATCCTCCGCATCAAGGAGGCCGCCCCGCAACTCTACGAGGACATGCGCCAACACGGCCGTCGCAACATCGCCTGCCTGACCATCGCCCCGACGGGCACTACCAGCCTGATGACGCAGACAACGAGCGGCATCGAGCCCGTATTCCTCCCCGTCTACAAGCGCCGGCGCAAGGTGAACCCCAACGACCCGAAGGTCCACGTGGACTTTGTGGACGAGACCGGCGACGCTTTCGAGGAATACATCGTCTACCACCAGAAATTCCTCACCTGGATGCGGGTGAACAACATCGACACCGAGAAAAAATATACCCAGGAGGAAATAGACCAACTCGTGGCCCAATCGCCCTACTATAAGGCCACGGCCAACGACGTTGACTGGCTCATGAAAGTCAAAATGCAGGGCGCCATCCAGAAATGGGTGGACCACTCCATCAGCGTAACGGTCAACCTCCCGAACTCGGTGGACGAGGAACTGGTGAACCGCCTCTACGTAGAAGCCTGGAAGAGCGGCTGCAAGGGCTGCACCATCTACCGCGACGGCTCCCGCTCCGGCGTCATGATCAGTGTGAAGAAGAAAGACGAGAAGGGCAAGGAGGAAAAGACACTGCCGCCCTGCCAGCCGCCCGAAGTCGTCGAGCGCCGGCCCGACGTCCTGGAATGCGACGTCGTACGTTTCCAGAACAACAAAGAGAAGTGGGTGGCCTTCGTCGGCTTGCTCGACGGCCGGCCCTACGAAATCTTCACCGGACTCCAGGACGACGACGAGGGCATCGTACTGCCCAAAACCGTGACCAAAGGCCGTATCATCAAACACTATAACCCGGACGGCACCAAGCGTTATGACTTCCAGTTCGAGAACAAGCGCGGCTACAAGACCACCGTGGAAGGGCTTTCCGAGAAGTTCAACAAGGAATACTGGAACTATGCCAAGCTCATCTCGGGCGTATTGCGCTACCGCATGCCCCTGGAGAACGTCATCAAGCTCGTCAGCTCGCTCCAGCTGGAAAGCGAGAACATCAACACCTGGAAGGTGGGCGTGGAGCGAGCCCTGAAGAAGTACATCACGGACGGCACGGAGGCGCACGGACAAAAGTGCCCGAACTGCGGACACGAGACCCTCGTCTACCAGGAAGGCTGCCTCATCTGCAAGCACTGCGGCGCCAGCCGCTGCGGATAAGCCCCGCTGCCGTTTTCCCTGATAACGACACAACGGTCGTCCGGTCGGGCCCTGCGCCGGCCAGACGGCCGTTTCCTCCCCCTAACAACAGCTGCCCTTGCCATGTATTTAGCCCATACCAGCATACGTCTGGACCACATCCGCTGCTACGCCTACCACGGCGTGCTGCCTCAGGAGCGCGCCGTCGGGGCGGACTATGCGGTCAGCCTCCGTCTGCAACTCACCGGGGCCTCGCCCGCCGTCTTCGGCGACCGGCTGGACGGCACGGTCGACTATGCCGAGGTCTACCGCCTGGTACGCCGCGAAATGGCCCGCCCCTCCGCCCTGCTCGAGCACGTAGCCGGCCGCATCCTCGAAAGCCTGTTCGACCGGTTCCAACGCATCGAGGCCGCCGACGTCGAGGTGCGCAAGCTCAATCCCCCCATGGGCGCCGACTGCGACGGCGCGGCCGTCACGCTGAGTGCCAGCCGCTACGCCCCGCCCGCCCGGCTGCGGCTGCTCGTCCTCGACTTCGACGGCACCCTCGCCGACACGGCCGCCGGCATCGTAGCCACCATGACCGCCACCTTCGGCGAATGCGGGCTGCCCCTGCCCTCGGCCGAAGCCGTCCGGGCCACCATCGGCCTGCCCCTGGAATCGAGCATCGCCCGACTCTCGGGCCTGCCACGCGGCGAACGGCTCGACCACGCCGTCGCCACCTACCGCCGCCTGTTCGAGACCATCGGCACCCGGGCCGTGACCGCCTTTCCCCACGTCGTGGAGACGCTGCGCAGCGCCTACGACCGGGGCATCACGATGGCCATCGCCACGAGCCGCGGCAGTCAGTCCGTCCGGGCGCTCTGCCAGCAGCTCGGACTGGCTCCTTACCTCAGCCACTACGTAGCAGAGGACAACGTGACGAATAAAAAGCCGGCGCCGGACGCCGTACTGCTGCTGCTGCAACAGACGGGCATCCGGCCCGAGGAAACACTTGTCGTGGGCGACACCTCTTTCGACATCACGATGGGCCACGACGCCGGCTGCGCTACCTGCGGCGTCACCTACGGAAACCATACCCGCGAACAGCTGGCCGACGCCGATTGTCTCATCGACGACTTCGCCCAGCTCGCCGGCCCCGACGGCTCTTTCCCGCTGCCCTGAGCGGCTGCGCCGACTTCCGGCTGAAAAAACAGGCGGCCGGTGCATGACGCTCACGCACCGGCCGCCCCGATCTTATCGGGATAGGGTCAAAAGTCCAGGACAAAGGACTGCATCGTCGCCAGATTCACCGTCCAGAGACGGCCCGCCAGCGAGTCGCCATAGCCACAGACCAGCTTCACCACTTCGTGGGCCTGCACCGCGCCGACCACAGCCGTCACCATGCCTACGATACGGCGGTCGGGCACGCCGCCTGGCATTTCGGGATAAAGGTCGCGGTAACGGCGGGGCGAGCTGCCGGCATTGAAGACGGAGACCTGTCCCTCGAATCCCGCCACGGCACCGTAGACGTAGGGCATCCGGCGCGCAGCCGTCAGCTCGTCGAGCAGATAGCGCGTGGCGTAGTTGTCGCAACCGTCGACCACGAGGTCGTAACCCTCCAGCAAGGCCGCCGCGTTTTCGGCCGTCAGGCGCTCCACGTGCGGACAATATTCCACCTCGCTGTTCAGTGCCTTCAGCCGCCGGGCGGCAGCCAACGCTTTCGGCTGGCCTATCGACGCCTCGTCGTAGAGTATCTGCCGGTGCAGGTTCGTCAGGCTGACGCGGTCGTCGTCTACCAGACCGATGCGGCCCACACCGGCCCCGGCCAGGCTCAGTGCCGCCGGACCGCCCAGCCCGCCGACACCGACCACGAGGACCGAAGCGGCCCGCAGTCGCCGTTGTCCTTCCGCCCCAATCTCCGGCAAAGCCGTCTGCCGCCCGTAGCGGCTGTCCGTTGCGGTCTGCATCGCTCAGACGGCAGCTTGGGCCACGGCCCGGTCGAACACAGCGTCCCAATCCTTCCATACCGGCTCGCGCCCCACGCGGCGCAGTGCGGCCTCCACTTCCTCGACCGAACGCTCGTCGCTCACGTGGAACTGCTCCAGCGCCTGGGGATAGGTGTAGTAGCCGCCGGGCTCCGTCTTGCTCCCCGCGCTCATGGTTGTCACGCCCAGGGTCGCCATATGGTCGCGGAAGTCCGCCGGCTCGCGCGTCGAGTAGGAAATGTCCACGTCGTGGTCAAAGATGCGCATGGCAAAGGTCACCTGCGCCAGTTCCCTGTCGGACATGACGCAGTTCGGCTGGAAGCCGCCGTTCTCCGAGGGCCGCATGCGCGGGAAGTTCACGCTGTAACGCGTACGCCAGTAGTGGCGCTGCAGATAACGCAGGTGGAGCGCCATCATCGTAATGTCCGTGCGCCAGGAAGGCTCCAGGCCAATCAGCACCCCCATCCCGATGGAATGAACACCGGCCTGGCCCATGCGGTCAAAGCCGTTGACGCGCCACTCGAAGTTCGACTTCATGCCACGCGGGTGATACGTTTTATAGTTCGCCGCGTTGTACGTCTCCTGAAAGCAAATCACGCCGTTCATCCCGTGCCGGCGCAGCGCGGCATAGTCCTCCGTGGCCAGCGGCATCACCTCAATCTTCAGGTTCGAGAAATAGGGCTTCGCCAAATCGAGGGCGCGGGCAATGTAAGGCACGCCAGCCTTCGCGGGATTCTCGCCCGTGACGAGGAGCAGGTTCTCGAACGGCGCCAGCCGCTTGATGGCCTTGTACTCATTGACAATCTCCTCCTCGGTCAAGATGGTGCGCTTCATCTTGTTGGCCACGTGGAAGCCGCAATAGACGCACGAGTTCGTGCACGAGTTCGTGATGTAGAGCGGTACGAACATCGAGATGGTCCGTCCGAAGCGCTCCTCCGTGTAATAGCGGCTCAGGCGAGCCATCTGCTCCAGGAAGGGAGCAGCCGCGGGCGAGACGAGCGCCATGAAGTCCTCCAGGTCGCAGTGCCGCTTGGCCAGCGCGCGGCGCACGTCGTCGGCCGTCTTGGCCTGTATGCGCGCCGTCGTCTCGTCCCAGTCGTATTTTTTCAGTTCTTCCGAAAACATTTTTCTTCTGTTTGTCGCCCTGCCGGAGCAGGGCCGGGTTTGGGTGCAACTGTCGTCACAGTGCGGCAGCCGGGGACCGCGGGCACCCGCCACAGTCCCCGCCGCCGTCTCATCCGAGGAAGTCGGTCAGGGGCGAACTGGCCTGCGCCTCCATCGAGGCCACGCTCACCGGAAGTCCGGCCTCGTAAGCCATACGGCCAGCCTCCACGGCCTGACGGAAGGCACGCGCCATCTCGACGGGCTGTCCCGCCACGGCTATCGCCGTATTGACGAGGCAGGCCGAAGCACCCAGCTCCATCGCCTCCGCGGCGTGGCTCGGCGCCCCTATGCCCGCGTCGACCACGACGGGGACGGCGGCCTGCTCGATGATGATCTGCAGAAAGTCGCGCGTACGCAGTCCCTGGTTCGTACCGATGGGCGCGCCCAGGGGCATGACGGCGGCGGCGCCGGCCTCCTCCAGGCGTTTGCAGAGCGTCGGGTCGGCCTGGCAGTAAGGCAGGACGACGAAGCCCAGCTTCACCAGCTGTTCCGTGGCCTTGAGCGTCTCGATGGAGTCCGGCAGCAGGTAGCGCGGGTCCGGGTGAATCTCCAGCTTCAGCCACTCCGTGCCAAAAGCCTCACGGGCCAGCTGCGCGGCCAGCACGGCCTCCTCGGCATCGCGCACACCGCTCGTGTTGGGCAGCAGTTGCAGGCCCGGCCGGCGGATATGCGTCAGCAGCGCGTCGTCTGCGTCGCCCAGTTCCACACGTTTCATCGCCACCGTCACCATTTCGGTACCCGACGCCTCGATAGCGGCGGACATTTGCTCGTTAGAGCTGAATTTTCCTGTACCCAGGAACAGGCGGGACGAAAACTCGCGTCCCGCAATGACCAATTTTTCCATATTTTTTGAGGATTATCGTTTTTGTGTCTACGTGTATTTCCCCCTCTGCGGGGTCCGGGCTCAACCGCCGCAGGCCGCCTTCACGACGACCAGCGCCTGCCCTTCGGTCAGCGCGCAGCGTTCCCACTCCGCCCGGGGCACCAGGCGGCCGTCCACGGCTACGGCCACTCCCGTGGCCGGCATGCCGAGCGAGGACAACAGTTCGGAAAGGGTCGTTGCGGCGGTTTCCACTTCTTTCTGATTGACTTTTACTTTCATACGGCTCAATCTTACAAAAAACAATGTGTACTGAAAGTAAATCCAAAAGTAGAACGCCCCCGCCCTTGTTAGGCCGGAACAACTGTTCCGACGGAAATACAATCCCTACGGCAGCATGGCCTGCATCAGGTCTGAGGGTATCTTCTCAGCCCCGTTCACGCAGCAGCGCGCCGGGGCACCCCTTTGTCTTTACCAAGTGCAAAGGTACGAAATATGTTTGGAATACGCGAATGCGGAAAGCAGAATGCGCCGGCCGCGTCCGGCCCGGCAGCTCCGCCCCGTCGCCGTGCGCGAACGTTCCGTAATAATCGGGAAAAATCCATAAAAACGGCGCCCGCGCGGCCCGGCCCCGTCGCCCCTCCGGTTATTATCCCTATATTTGTCCCGACAACCATTTTATCCATCTATACCATGAACAAAATCTATTACGTTGGGCCTGCCCTCCTGCTGGCCGCCCTGACCGCCTGCGACACTCCGGGCGGCGGCAACAAGGCAAACGGCGTCGTCGTGGACGCTACCACGAACACGGTCACCCTGGCTACGACGGAGGGCGACACGCTGGCTTTCAGCACCCTCGAGGCCGGCCGCAGCCAGGCCGGTGGGCTGCAGGTGGGAGATACGGTCGACGTTTTCTATGCCGGGACATACAGCTCGGGCATGTCGGCCGACAGCGTCGTGGTCCGCGGCCGCCGGCTCCCGGACGAGGGCCGGCTCGGACCGGTCGAGCGCCGGACGTACGAAGGCCTGTTGCCGGCGGCCTCGTGTCCGGGCATCCGCTACACCCTGACCGTCAGCGCGCCGCGACACAGTGGCGACGGCACGTTCAGTCTTACGCTCACCTACCTCGAGGCCGAGAACGGGGAAGACCGCTCATATCACTACGCGGGCAAACGGCTGACCCAGCGCGGCGTGCCCGGGGACAACGACGCCACCGTCTGGCAGCTGGTCGCCGACGACGGGCGCGAGCGCTTCAACTTCCTGGTCGAGTCGGACTCCGTCCTGACGCTGCTCAACGACAACTTTGAGCGGAGCGACTCGGAGCTGAACTATTCGCTGCGCCGCACGGAGTAAATCCGCTGCGAGTATTTCCGCAACAACGCGCCCTATTCCCGTCGCGACGGGGATAGGGCGCGTTTTTACGGGGCTAAGGCCCGTGGACGGCGGCACCGGCCGCCGCAAAAGGGGCAAACCGTTCAGGCTCGCCGGGCCGGACGCCGGTGCTGCCAGCGGTAGAAGGCCACCACGCAAAGCGCGGTCAGCATCTCGGCGGCCGGCATGGCGAGCCAGATACCCCGGTCCCCCAGCCAACGGGGCAGGAGCAGGAAGCTGGGCACCAGCAGGACGAAGCCGCGCAGCAGGGCAAACGACGTGGCGGGCCGCACGCGCTCCACGCTCTGAAAGTAGCCGACGCTCGTGATGTTGAAGATGAAGGGCAGGAAGCCGGCCGCAAACAGCGGCAGACCGGCCACGGCAATCTGGGCAGCACGGTTTTCGAGGCTGACAAACAGGCCGACGAGCCCCTCGGGCAGCAGCACGAAGACGAAAGCCACGACGAAGCCGCAGAGCAGGGCGGTCACGATGGCCGTCCGTTCCGTCTCGCGCATGCGGCCGCGGTCGCCCAGGCCGAAATTGTAGCTCAGGATGGGCTGGGCCGATTGGGCAATGGCGTTGCCCACCATGAAGATGAACGGCGTGTAGTAGCAGGCAATGCCGAAAGCACCCACGCCGTCGTCGCCCAGGTAGTGCATGAAAATCTGATTACCCATGAACATGAGGACGGCAAGCGTGGCCTCGGCGAGCAAGGCCGACGAGCCGATGCGACACTGGTTGCCCACGTTGCGCAACGTGTAGCGCAGGCTCTTCGCGTTCAGCTTGATGCGGGCCGGGCGCAGGCGGCGGGCAAAGCCAAAGAGATAGGTCACGGCCATAATGCCCCCGACGGCGGTGCTGATGGACGTGGCCAGCGCCCCGCCCATGAGGCCCCAGCCCAGAGGGAACATGAACAGCCAGTCGAGGACCACGTTGAGCAGGGCTGCGACCAGGCTGCACGCCATGGCGTAGTTGGGCGCGCCGTCCAGGCGGATGACGAAGAGCGATATGGCCGTCCAGCCCATGAATATCCACGAGGGAACGTACCACACCATGTATTCCTTCACCTTGGGCAGCAAGTCGTCCGACGAACCCAGCCAGCGGGCAGCCTCGTCGGGGAACACCAGCATCCAGATAGTGGGAAGGGCGATGATGAGCGTCACCAGCAGCAGGGCCTGCGTCACGTTGTAGCAGGCCACTCGCCGCTGTCCGCGCGAGAGGTAGACGGACGCCACGACGGAACACCCCGTGCCTATCATCAGACCGACGCCCGTCAGCAGCATAAGCATGGGCACAATGATGTTGACGGCAGCAATGCCGTCACTACCGACGCTGTGTCCGATGAAAATCCCGTCGATGGCCGTCATGGCCGACATGCCCAGCATGCCTAACAGCGTGGGGAAAAACAGTTTCCGAAACAGCTTGGAAACCTTGGCTGAACCGAAATCGATAGTTTCTTCTTTCATACTCCTTTATTATTCTGTCCGACATTCTTATCCTTGAGTCCAACAGACAAGGTGCCGGACAAGATGGCTGGTTCCCCCAAGTCATCTTATCCGGCACCCTGGCCCTCCGATGAGGAGTTCTAATCTGTTTACTTATGAAATTTCCGGCAAAATTAGCAAAAGGCGGGCGGCGAACCAAGGGAAAGCCTGTTTTTCCTTGAGTTGTCCGGCCCGCATCCTGTCCCCGTGCCATAAAAAATACGCAGATTTGGCCCTGCGGCACGCCGCCGCGCCCTGTTTATTGGCCCCGCGGCCGAAAAAAGAGGGCGCGAGGGGAGCGCGACGGGCGACGGTGCGCTTTTTTACCGATAAATTTGGCCAATCGGTCACCGAGGCTTACCTTTGTCACATGGATTTGAAATGCTTCCGCCGAGCGGGCCGCCTGGTCCGGGGCCTGCTCGCCTTCTGGCTGTGCTGCACGGCGGTCCCCGTAGCCGCACAGGATGACTATGCCCGCTGGGTGGACCCGTTCATAGGGACCGGCGGCCACGGACATACGCACCCGGGCGCCGTCGTGCCGCACGGCATGATTCAGCCCGGCCCCGACACGCGCTGGAGCGGTTGGGACGCCTGCTCGGGCTACCACTACGACGACCGGACCCTCAACGGATTTTCCCACACCCGGCTGAGCGGGACGGGCTGTGCCGACTTCGGCGACTTTCTCCTTATGCCCTTCGTCGGCCGGCCGCAGCTGGACTACGCCGGCGAAAAGGAAACGGGCCACCAGGCCATGCCTTACGCCTCGGCCTTCAGTCACGACGACGAGCAGGCCGAACCGGGCTACTACGCCGTCGGGCTGCAGCGCTACGGCATACGCGCCGAACTGACGGCAACAGAGCGGGCGGCCCTGCACCGCTACACCTTCCCCGACAGCCGGCAGGCGGGCTTCATCCTGGACCTGGACTACGGCATCCAGGAACAGACGAACCTGGAAATGGACGTAGAGGTGGTCGACTCGGTAACAATACGCGCGCACCGCCGTTCCTATTGGTGGGCCTACGACCAGGAGCTTTACTTCTACGCCCAGTGCTCGAAGCCGTTCGCGGGCTACGACGTGGTGCGCGACACCGTAGAGACGACGGCCGGCCCGCAGGCCCGCTGCAAACTGGTGGTACACTTCCCGACAGCCGGCGGGGAGGCGGTGATGGTGCGGGCGGCCGTCTCGGCCGTGGACTACGAAGGGGCGCGCCGCAACCTGGAAAGCGAGCTGCCGGACTGGAACTTCGACCGCGTGCGGCAGGCGGCGCGGCAGAAATGGAACGCCTGGCTGGGACGCATCGACGTCGTGCCCCGCGACACCATATTCTATACGGCCCTCTACCATACGGCCATCGCGCCGGCGCTATTCTCCGACACCGACGGACGCTATCGCGGCATGGACCTGAAGATTCACCGTTCCGCGGAAGCCAACTACACGATATTCTCGCTCTGGGACACGTTTCGCGCCCTGCATCCGCTGCTCTCGCTCATCGAGCCGGAGGCCAACGAGCACTATCTCCGCGTGCTGCTCCGTAAGGCGGACGAAGGGGGCGTCGTGCCGAAATGGGACTGCGCCTCGAACTACACCGCCTGCATGATAGGCTACCACTTTGCCTCCCTGGCGGCGGACGCCTGGAGCAAAGGGCTGCGCGACTTCGACGTGGAGAAGGCCTACCGGGCCTGCCTGAAGCTGGCCGAGGGCGACACGACCGGGCTCGCGCCCGTCATTCCGGCCTACAAGCGGCGTGACCTGCTGCCGCCGGCCCGCCGGCTGAAAAATACGCTCGGTTTCATCCCCAGCGACGGCGACCGCGAGAGCGTTGCCAAGGCCTTGGAGTATGCCTACGACGACTGGTGCATCGCCCGGCTGGCCCAGGCCTGCGGCGACTCCGCCGGGGCCCGGCGCTACGACCGGTGGGCCCAGGCCTACCGCCAATACTTCGACCCGGCCACGCGATTCATGCGCGGCCGGCAGAGCGACGGCTCGTGGCGCACGCCCTTCGACCCGCGCCGCTCGGACCACCGCAACGACGACTACTGCGAGGGCAACGCCTGGCAGTGGACTTGGTTCGTGCCGCACGACGTAGCGGGGCTCATCGGCCTCATGGGCGGAAGGGAAGCCTTCGTTACCCGCCTCGACAGCCTCTTTACCGCGCCGTCCGAAATCTCCGGCGAAGCGGCCTCGGTGGATATTTCGGGCCTCATCGGCCAGTATGCCCACGGCAACGAACCCAGTCACCACGTGGCCTACCTCTACAACTACGCGGGACGCCCCGACCGCACGCAGGCCGTGTGCGACAGCATCCTCCGCTCGCTCTACGCCGCCGCCCCGGACGGCATAGCGGGCAACGAAGACTGCGGGCAGATGTCGGCCTGGTACGTACTGAGCGCCGTAGGGCTCTACCAGGTGTGCCCCGGCCGCCCGGTCTGGACGCTGGGCCGCCCGTTGGTCCGCCAAGCCCGCCTCCGGCTGTCCGGCGGGCGCGAGTTGACCGTCGTGGCCCACGGCAACAGCGCCGCCGCGCGCTACGTCAAGGCCGTGCGCCTCAACGGCCGGCCCGTAGACCGCCCCTTCCTGACGCACGAACAACTGGCCCAGGGCGGGCGCCTCGAGTTCTTCATGAGCGAAAGCCCGACCCGATGGGGCGCGGAATAAGTCCGCCCGCCCCGCCGCTTCACTTCTAAACTTTATATCCTTACATGCAAAAAAGTCCTCATCGTCCCACAGAGACGACCTTTACCGTCAAAACCGCGACCACACTCCTGCCGTTCATCCAGACTGCGCTGGACGGCATCAGCCATACCCGCGCCAAAGCCATCCTGAAGGGCGGCGGCGTCACGGTCAATCAAGTCATCCGCCAGCAGTACGACTTTCCCCTCCAACCCGGGATGACGGTCGGTATCAGTAAGCGGAAGCCCGGCCCGCAACTGGTCAGCCGCTTCATCCGCCTGGTCTACGAAGACCCGCACCTGGTGGTCATCGAAAAGAACCCGGGCGTCCTCTCCATGGCCACGGGCCACCACGCCTTCTGCGTAAAGACGATTCTCGACGAATACTTCCGCCGCACGCGCCAACGCTGCAACGCCCACGTGGTCCACCGCCTGGACCGCGACACCTCGGGGCTGCTGGTCTACGCCAAGACCCTGCAGGCCGAGCAAATATTGGAGCACAACTGGCACGAGATTGTCACCGACCGGCGCTACGTCGCCTTGGTCAGCGGCTGCCTCCCGCAGGAACAGGGCACGGTGAAGAGCTGGCTGAAAGACAACAAGGCCTACTTCACCCTGTCCTCGCCCGTCGACAACGGCGGGAAGTTCGCCGTAACCCACTACCGCCAGCTGCGCACCGACGGCCGCCACACCCTCGTAGAGTTGAAGCTCGAGACGGGCCGCAAGAACCAGATCCGCGTCCACATGCAGGACCTCGGGACCCCGGTCTGCGGCGACATCAAATACGGCAACGGCGACGACCCCATAGGCCGGCTCGCCCTCCATGCCTTCCGCCTCAATCTCTATCACCCCATTACGGGCGAACCCCTACAGTTCGACACCCCAATCCCGAAGTCGTTTCTCCGCGCATTCGACTGAAAGATATGCTACTTAGTCTTAAACCTGCGCGCCTAAGCCCCGCAGACAGTTAATGAAAACAAAAAACTTACGCCGTTCGGCCGGAAATGCGTAAATTGCGCCCAAATTGCTTCAGAAATAGTCAAAACAGCAACAAACCAAAACCAAAAGATATGAAGTACAGTGTAGCCATCATGGCCCTTATGGGCACCGCGCTCATGACCAGTTGCGTGAGCAAACAGAAGTTCGCTGAGCTGCAAACCAACTACGACCAGCTCCAGAGCGAACACGGCGACTTGCAGCGCAGCTACAACGACGTGAAAGTACAACTCGCCTCGTGCAACACGAACGCCAAGAGCCTCGAGGAGCGCCTGGCCGACGAGCAGGCCCGCAACAAGGAGCTGCGCGACGCCTACGCCCAGCTGCAAGGCTCGTACACGACGAACGTGCAGCAGGGTAACGTCAACATCTCGAAGCTGGTGGACGAAATCAACGCCTCTAACAAGTTCATCAAGCAGCTTGTGGAAGCCAAGAGCAAGAGCGACTCGCTCAACCAGGCCCTTACCAACAAGCTCACCCGCTCACTCACCCGCGAAGAGATGAACGACGTCGACGTACAGGTGCTTAAGGGCGTAGTCTACATCTCTCTGGCCGACAACATGCTCTATAAGAGCGGTTCGTACGAAATAGGCGACCGTGCCGGCGAAACGCTCTCCAAGATTGCCAAGATTATCCTGGACTACAAGGACTACGACGTGCTGGTAGAGGGCAATACGGACAACGTGCCCATCTCCCAGAAGAACATCCGCAACAACTGGGACCTCTCCGCGCTGCGCGCCAGCTCTGTGGTCCAGGCCTTGCAGAACGACTACGGCGTAGACCCGAAGCGCCTCAGCGCCGCAGGACGTGGCGAGTATAACCCCGTGGCTTCAAACGACACCGCCACCGGCCGCCAGCGCAACCGTCGCACGCAGATCATCATTACGCCGAAGCTCGACCAGTTCCTCGACCTCATCGACCAGGCTCCGGAAGAGGCCACAGAGTAACCCGTCCGTTCGACAGAATCCCTATACGCCACAATGGGCCGACCCTTTCGCGGGCCGGCCCATTGCCGTATGTGGGCGGGGAGCCAAGGCGGCTGGGCGGCGGACGGCGGCGGCGCGACGTCCGGCCCCTCCGTCCGTCGCACTGCCCCATCCCCGGTCCGCCGCCCCGGCCTGCCGCGTGAATCGGGCCGGGGCGAGGCCGAAAACGGCCTTTTCGCTTGCCCCGACGCCCGCCTTTGCTTAATTTTGCCCTTAAATACAATTTCCAGGAAACCTGTCACACATCACATCCAGTTATATGCAACATTCACAACGCTATGCCTGGCTGCGCGGCCTCCTGCTGGCCGCGTGCCTCACGTTCGGCCTGCCCCTCACGGCCCAGCCGGACTTCGACCAGTGGTTTGAACCGCGCACGCTGCGCGTGGACCTCGTCTTCGCGGGCGACAGCGCCCACCAGGAAATCTACCTCGACGAACTCTCGGCCAGCCCGGGCTGGGCAGGGCGCCGCGTGCGCCTCGACAGCCTCTACCTGGCCGGCAACGGGCGCATCACGCTGCGCGACGCCGCATCGGGCCGCGTCGTCTACCGCCACTCCTTCTCCACCCTGTTCCAGGAATGGCAGGCCACCGTCGAGGCCAGCCGTCGCGCCCGCTCGTTCGAGAACGTCTTTCTCCTGCCCTTCCCCAAGCATCCCGTACGCCTTGAGGTAGAGCTCAACGACCTGCACCGCGACGTCACAGCCAGCTACGCCTGCGACATAGACCCCGCCGACGTGCTCATACGCCAGCGCGGCACCGAGGCCGCTCCCCACCGCTACCTCCTGCGCAGCGGCTCGCCCGAGGAGTGCATCGACGTGGCCATCGTCGCCGAGGGCTACACCGCCGCCGAGGCCGACTCGTTCTACCACCACGCCCGGCAGGCCATGGATGCCCTCTTCGCCCACGCTCCCTTCACGCAGCTCAAGGGGCGCTTCAACATCGTGGCCGTGGCCCTGCCCTCCGCCGAAAGCGGCGTCAGCCAGCCCGCCGACGGCCTGTGGCGGCAGACGGCCCTGGCCAGCCACTTCAACACGTTCTACTCCGAGCGTTACCTAACGACGCTCCGCCTGAAACGCCTGCACGATGCGCTCGACAGCATCCCCTACGAGCATCTCCTCATCCTGGCCAACACGGACGAATACGGCGGGGGCGGCATTTTCAACTCTTACACGCTGGCCGCGTCGAGAAACGAGTGGTTTCTGCCCGTAGTGGTCCACGAGTTTGGCCATAGCTTCGGCGGCCTGGCCGACGAGTATGCCTACGACGACGGCTATGCCGCCTACTACACGCCCGACGTGGAGCCGTGGGAACGTAACATCACGACGCTGGCCCACTTCGACCAGAAGTGGCAGCAGATGGTGAGCGACGACACGCCCGTGCCGACGCCCGAGGACCGCTATGCCGAGGGCGACACGCGCCATGTGGGCGTCTTTGAGGGCGCGGGCTATCAGTCGAAGGGCGTTTACCGTGCCTGCCGCGACTGCCGCATGCGCGTCAACACCGTTGCGGAGTTCTGCCCCGTCTGTCAGAAAGCGCTCGAGGGCCTTATCCGCTTCTACACGGACCCGGAGGGCCGCCCGTGAGCCCAGCCCGCTGCGGCGGGACAGTCCGGAAGGACGGCCCGCTCCTTGCGCCCCAGGCGCCGGGAGCGGGCCGTCTTTTTTCGGCCGCCGGGGACGCCGCCACGGGCCTTAGGGAAGTTTTTACGGGGCTAAGGCCCGTAGCGACGGGGCTAAGGCTCGTGACGACGGGAACTGTCCGACGCGAAACGGCCCCCGCGCGACCCGCCGCACCCACAGGCCGGCGCGACAAAAAAAAGGCGGGCAGCTACCGGAGTTGCTACCCGCCGGGTGGCGGAGGCGGCGAGTGGCGCGGGGCGGCCGGGGCCCCGCGCCGCGGCGGCCTTTACTGTGCCGTCAAGCGAACGACGCGGCTCGACATGGAATTAATGGTGAACACCTCGAGACCGACCTTCATCAGATAGTCGCCGGTGTAGACCTGACCGTTCGAGGCCAGCGTGGAGCTGACGCCGGGCATGAGGTTCACCTCCTCGACCTTGTAGTTACGGTCAGGGTCGAGGCCTTGCAGGCGTACGTTCATGAGTTTCTCCTGATAGCGCGGATGGATGTCGTAAGCAAAGAGCACGGCCTGCGCACGGTCCTTGCTGACGTAGTTCACGGCCATGTGGTTCGACGAATAGGGCGAAACGAGACGGTACTGGTCGCCGTCCAGCAGGGCCGGACGGAACGACTTCCAGTTGGCTACGGCTTCCTGGCAGTAGGCCAGTTCGTCGGGCGTCAGTTCCTTGAGACCGAGGTCGAAGCCGAGCTTGCACATGGAGGCCACGTCGGTGCGGAACTTGACGCTGGCGGCGCGGTTCCAGCTGGTGACGTGCGCGCACATGGCCTTCGCGGGGAAGAACTGCGAGAAGCCCCACTGTATGTAGAGGCGCTCGACGGGGTCCGTGTTGTCCGAGCACCAGAACTCGTCGAAGTATTTCAGTGCCTCGTAGTCGCAGCGCGCGCCGCCGCCCGAGCAGAGCATCATGGGCAGGTCGGGATAGGCTTCCTTCACGCGGCGGAACACGTTGTAGACGCCGCGGACGTGGTCGATGTAGAGCTGCCTCTGGTGCTTGCCCAGATAGGGCGAGTAGATGTTCGTGATAGGGCTGTTGCAGTCCCACTTAAAGAAAGCGATTTCGGGGTTTTCCTTCATAATCCGGTCCACTACGCCGAAAACGTAGTCCTGCACTTCGGGGTTGCTCAGGTCGAGCACCAGCTGGTTGCGGTAGTAGTAGAGTTTGCGGTTGGGGTAATGGATGGCCCACTCGGGATGTTGCTCGAAGAGCTCGCTCTTGGGGTTGACCATCTCGGGTTCAATCCAGATGCCGAACTTCACGCCGGCCTCCTTGGCGGCCTGGACCAGTGCGGGCACGCCGCCGGGCAACTTGCTGTGGGTCACTTCCCAGTCGCCCAGACCGGCATGGTCGTCCTTGCGGGGGTATTTGTTACCGAACCAGCCGTCGTCCAGCAGGAAGAGGTCCACGCCCAGATGCTTCGCTTCCTTCATGAGGCCGGCCAGGATGTCCTGGTCGAAGTTGAAACCCGTATTCTCCCAGTTGTTCAAAAGGGTCATGCGGTCCGCCTGCCCGCCCTTGAGGCTGTAGTTGCGGGCCCAGTCGTGCAGGTTACGGCTGCCCTCGCCCGTCCCCCTCTGGCTGAGGGTGAAGATGAACTCGGGTGTCGTAAAGACCTCACCGCGCTTCAGCTCGTAAGCGGAGGCGTAGGGATTGATGGCAGGGATGACGCGCAGATTGCCTACGTTGTCCACCTCGAACGTAAAGCGGAAATTTCCCGTCCAGCCGAGCGTGCCCATCAGCACTTCGCCGCGGTTTTCCTCGACGGGGCTGTCCAGCCCGACCTCAAAGAAGGGCGACGTGTGCATGGCGGCACGGCTGCCCAGCTTGGTGTCGATGACCTTCTTGCCGAATTGCAGGCGCTGCGAACTCATTTGCGCCTCCTTGGCCCAGTCGCCGCTGAACTCGGTCAGATAGTAGGCCGGGCGGTTGAAATAGAGCATCGTGGAAGCATAGGCGGTCAGTGTGACGCTCCCCTTCTCCTCGTGGCTGATGTCGCTCCAGGTCTTGATGACGTTCTCGGCCTCGTAGGCCACGTAGTGGAGCGTGACGGTGAAGGGATACTGGTCGTCGCGCAGGACGATGTCGGTCTGCGTACCGCCATCGACGGGCTTCGACGTGGAGGAGACATAATATAAATAGGTGGAGGGATTGCCGTCGCTGTGGGTCACGGCGATGGCGGGCTCAAAGTAATCCTCGTTGCCGGAACCGCTGTAGACCTCCCAGCCACGCTGGCTGACGCTGCCGTCGGAGCCGGCGTGGATGCTCCAGGGGAGCTTCTCCAAATCGGAAGCGTGGCGGAGCTTCTCGCCGAAGTACACCTGATAAAGGCGGCCGTTGTCGCCCACACTGAGCACAAGGTCGGTCTGGTCCGTGGCTATGCGGATGGTCTTGGGCTCTGCCGCCGTGGCCGTAGCCGTCAGGGCGCAGGCCAGGAACGTAGTCAGTAAGTAGGATTTCATAGTTCTTGTATTTTTGAGGATTGACAGGTTTAGAACTTGATGCTGGCGCTGAACTCCACCGTAAAGGGCCGGAGATAGTTGCCGCTCATGTAGTGGTTGTTATACTGGGCCGCGTCGGCCTTGGAAATCAGCTCGGAGCCGTTGATGGTACCGCTGGCACCCTTCTGATTGAGCAGGTTCACAAAACTTACGCCGAGGTCGAGATGGGGATTGACCTTCCAGTTCACGCCCCCGAACGTCTCCCAACGGCCATTGAAGTAGAGCGCCTCCTGCAGGTTGGCGTAGGTCTTTCCGAAGTAGCGGAAGCTGAGCCATACGCGCAAGTCGTCCGTGATGTTATAACTCGGGTCGAGCTCTACGAGAATCTGCGGAATCTCCTTAACGATCATGCCGTTGGCATTGACCGACATGGTCGTGCCGTCGGAGAAGGTGACGCTGGCGTTATAGTTCCGGTAAACGGGCTTCTGATAGGTGAACAGCGCATGCAGGTGGAAGCCCTTGAAAGGGTCGAGCTCGACAGAAGTTGTCCATCCCAACGTCTGAATGTCGTAGATGAGGAGCGTGGTCTTGGACTCGCGCGTGCCGGGACGGGTCAGGTTCTGCTGGTCAATATTGTTCGACTTGGAAATATAGGTGACCATGGAGGTGAGGTCTATCCAATTGTTGCGGTAGAACAGGCCGCCGCGGACGAGGGGTATGGTCACGCGCTTGTACTGCTCTTCCGTCGGCCCGGTTCCGGCATACTCGTTGATGCGCGGGTAACGGGTGGCGACGGTGGCGTCGGCCGTTACGCCGAATCCCTTGACGATGTCGTACGTGATGCGACCCGTTGCGGCGTAGTTCAGTTTGTCCTTCGTCACGTTGCGGGGCTCGATGACGACGCCGTCACTGTTGACGCCGCCGATATGGAAGCCGGCGTAGCGGGCGTAGGGGATTTGGTCGGCCGACATGCGGTAGTACTCCAGACGGGCACCGGCGTAAAGGTTCAAGCGGGGCGTGATTTGCCAGTCCTCTGTGGCGTAAACGGCCAACTTGTTCTCGTAGCCGACGGTATATTCGGGGCTGAGCTCGTTGAAGCCGCGATACTGCGCGCCGTCGGGACCGATGAGCACCTCGGGATAGTTTTGCACGGAACCTAACCACTGGAACGAGGAGGAGTGATAGTCGAGGTGGTAATACCATTCGTTGAGGCCGACGCGTAGTTTGTGATTGCGGAACTGCTTGTGCAGCTCGGTCGTCACGAGGAAGTTGCGCACCTTGCCATAATGGAGCCACGTGCGGCGACCGTCGATGAGCCCCTCGTAAGGCGCACCGTTGGGCAGCAGATAGCCGTCGGCGACGCCAACCTCGGAGATGGTGCTGCCGCCAAAGTCGACGTAGTTGGCTTCCGGTGCGTTCATAAATTTGGCGTCAAAGGTCCAGCGGAGCGTCGGTGTGAACCGGTAGTCGAAGAGTAGCGCAATCTCGTGGGCCCTGTTGCCCGTGCAGTCGCCGAAACGGCCCGTCTTCATTTTCCCGTCCATGATGTCCATGTAGACGTATTCGCCGCCGGCGGGGGCGTAGGAGTCGGTGCCGAGCTTGAAGTTGGAAAGGGCGCGCACGCTGCCGTCGCCGACGTAGATGAAAGGAGCGGCGTTGACCATGCTGCCCAGCGCCTCGCTTTGGGAATACTTGTAGATGAGGCTCAGGCGGCCGGCCCCGTCGCCCAGTTCGCGGGTCAGCGCGGCGTGGTAGAGCTGCGTGCGGTCACTGAAGTCGGTGAACTTGGGGTCGAAGTAGCCGGGGTCGAAATTCTGATAGACGCTGGCCGAATAGAGCCACTTGTCGCCGATACCGCCCGAGACGTTGGCATCGAACTGCTGCATGCCATAGTGATTGGCCTTGTAGTTCACAATGCCTTTGAATTCTTTTTGCCCCAGTCGGCTGTAGGAGTTCACCGCGTAGGCAATGTTTCCCGTGGCTATGGCCGACTCGGAGGGGGTCATGAGTCCGACCTCGCCCAAACTGGCATCGCTGCGCCAGTGCGTAGCGAGCTTGTGGACGGCAGAGGAGTACACGGCCGGCAGACCGTTCTCGTAGACATTAACATCTTCGGAGGGGAGACCAATCTGGATCTCGCGTGGCTTGTTCGCATCCGAGGCGTTCAACATAACGTTGCGCTCGTCGCCCTTCTTAGGCGTCGTGACAGTGTCCTTCGCCTGCACTTGCCGTGCAGCGTCGTCGTTTCCCCCAGGCGCCGCGGCCGCAGGAACGGCCATAATGGCGAGGAGAAGCAAAGCGTTAACGGTTTGCTTTTTCATAGTTTTGTGTTTTTGAATGTTGTGTTGGTTCTGTCCAGGCCTGTGGAAACGCACCGTCCGCTACCGATGCTCGCGCCGCGGACTCGGCTCCCGGCTCTGGCGATACAAAAATACAAAACTTTCCTTATCTTCACATCTATTTCAAGAATTTATTATGAAATATTCATTCATACAATTTTTGTTCGCTATAAGACAGGATTTTGCGCGATATTCCTTGACAACACGAAAAAGCCCCGCAGCCTAAGGGCTACAGGGCAACGATTTACGAAGTGACCCCGTTGGGATTCAAACCCAAGACCTTCAGAACCGGAATCTGACGCTCTATTCAGCTAAGCTACGGGGCCGCGAACGGGTGCAAAGATAGGGCTTTTTTGCGATAAATCCGCCGCCAGCGGCGCCTTTTTTTTCGGCTGGCGGGACGGTCCGGCTTTCCTCGGGAATTAGAAAAAGAAAAAATATTATCATTTTGCTTTCTTTTTCTTCTATTTTATTTCAATCTTTTACTTATCTTTGCAACGTCATATCAATTTGTCTATTTTATGAGCTACTTAATCAAACCGAAGAATTACGCGCCGTTGTTAGACCGACGGGAAACAGAGTTGGGCATCAAGGTCATCAAAGATTTTTTCCAGGATAATTTGGCAACGGGACTGCGCCTCCACCGCGTCACAGGCCCGCTGTTCGTACGCCGCGGGTTGGGCTTGAACGACGACCTGAGCGGCCGGGAGCGGCCCGTATCGTTCGCCATCAGCGACATGGGCGGCGCCGTTGCGGAAGTAGTCCACTCGCTCGCCAAATGGAAGCGCCTGATGCTGGCGGAGTTGAACTTGCAACAGGGCTACGGCATCTATACGGACATGAACGCCATCCGCGCGGACGAAGTATTGGGCAACCTCCACTCCCTCTATGTGGACCAGTGGGACTGGGAGGCCGTCATCGGTCCGCAAGACCGCACACTGGCTTTCCTTAAGACTGTGGTGAACCGCATTTATGGCGCTATGCTCCGCACCGAGTTCCTGGTCTGCGAACGCTTTGCCCAGCTGCAACCCTCACTGGCCCCGAAGGTCACGTTCATACACGCCGAAGAGCTGCGCCAGCGCTACCCGGACCTGACGCCGAAGGAGCGCGAAGACCGTGCGGCCAAGGAACACGGCGCCATATTTGTCATCGGCATCGGAGGTCCCCTCGGCGACGGACAGCCTCACGACGACCGCGCGCCGGACTACGACGACTATTCTACGATAGCGGAAAACGGCCTGCCGGGACTGAACGGCGACCTCATCGTATGGAACGAAGTTCTCGGCCGGGCATTCGAGGTCTCCTCCATGGGCATACGCGTGGACGCCACTGCCTTGGCGCGCCAGCTCCACGACAGCGGGAAGGAAGAGCGCCTGGACCTCTACTTCCACCGCCGGTTGATGGAGGGCTCGCTACCGCTTTCCATCGGCGGGGGCATAGGTCAGTCGCGCCTGTGCATGCTCTACCTGAAAAAGGCCCACATCGGCGAAATCCAGGCCAGCATCTGGCCGGACGAGATGCGGCAGGAATGCGAAGCCGCCGGCATCCCCCTCATCTAAGGCCAGGCACACCTTTATATATATAAGAGGACAGCGCCCGTCCCACGCTCAAGGCATCGCGTGGAACGGGCGCTGACGTCTGCACCGCAGGCCGGGCGTTATTGAAGCACCGGCTGCCGCACATTAATAACGGTGGAAATGCCGGCCGAAGTAAGCGTGAGCTTCGCCGTACGGGCCTCGGTCGCCGTATTCGGGGTGATGGAGAGGCGCACCGTATCGCGGCCGGCACTGAACGTCGTCTGCTCGGGCGCGAGCCAGGAGGCATCCGAAGCGAGCGTAGCCCCGTCCTGATAAACCCGGAACACGACCAGCGTGTCGCGCGTGGCGGCGTTCAGCGACAAGTCAAAGCGGGCCTGCGTCTGCGGCGTGAGGTCCGTGTCCGTAGGGTCGCTGTTATAGTACGTCACGTCGGGGACAATGATGTTCAGCCAGGGAAATTGCGTAACGCCCATGCTGACCACGTCGTGAGCGCTCACCGTCACGCTGCCCGTGCGGATGGCGCCCGTCGTATTGGCTGTTGTCGTGATGGTCAGGCGCGTGTCGGCCTGCGACATAGGCTGCACGGTGTAGGACTTGGGCGTCACGTCCATCCACTCCTGCGTCACGGCCGAGGTCCAGGAGTCAAGCGAATAGACGTGAATTGTGTCGCTCGTCTGATCGGCGTAGAATTGCATTCCACCGGGAATCTGCGGATAGAAGAACGTCTGGTGTACTTCGTAACTGCTTTCATCGCAAGAGGACAGCGCCGCCAAGGCACCGGCCAGGAACAAGAATTTAAGCGTTTTCATGTCGGTAATGATTGGTTTAGGGGTTTGTAGGGGTTAATACCACTCGATGTTGGAACTGTACGAGCTGCGTTTGTCCCATTTAAGTGCGTCGGCCAACTCATTGGCCCGGGCGCGGAAAGTGAAGTTGAACGACGAATAAGGCCGCAGCACGATGGAACACGACATCTCGAAGCAGTGCAGGTCGCGGGAGACGGAGGCCGTCGTCATGGAGAGCTCATGGTTGTTAAAGTCGTAGCCCGAAGAGAAAGTGATGTTCCAGCCGTCGGCAATGCGGATGTAGCCCGAGAAGTTCAGCGACTGGGTAAACGAATACGGATAGCGCATGCTGCGCACGTTGATCTGCTTCGAGCGGTCCTCGCTCATCGTGACGCCATAGGACACGGTGAGCGACCAGGGTATGGAGAAGGCCAGGTAGCCGTCCTCGTCGACGCGCGCCTTCTCCTTCTTCTTTTTCGTACTGGTCTGCGACTCGCGCAGCGTGGGGTCCACGTTGGCTTCGTCCGCGTCTATCATTTCCTCGTCTGTCCCGGCGTTGTCGTCGCCGCTTCCCTTGTTGCGGCCGTCCTTTCCGCCGAACCACTTCTGGAAGGTCTGGTTGTTGAACGTATACGAGAGGTTTTGCGACATGCCCTGGAAGATGCCGAAGCGCCCGTAGCTCCACTCCGTGCGACTGTTGCGCACCACGTTGCCCCGCTCGTCAAACTTCCACCCATACGTGGAGAAGACGGCCGAAAGGGATAGCGTGTAGTTTTTCGAGAGTTTCAGGCGCAGGCGCGTACTCAGGTCGCTCCACGGCCGCTCCTGCGCCGCCAGGTTATAGGACAGCGAGGCCGAGAGCTCGTCGATGAGGCTAATCTTCTTTTCGCCCGTCGAATCGCGGTCACTCTTCACCTTCATCTCCAAGTTGTTCGAGATCTGCATACTCACCAAGCCCTGCTTCGTCCCGTTCGGGTAGCCATAGATGCCGTTCTCGTAGGGCGAATACGTGACGGTCGACTGCTCCCCGTTGGCGTCGGTGCGGATGTAAGAGTCCGTATAGCCGAAGCGCGAGGCCGTGAAGTCCGGGGCATAGGTGAAGCTGACGCTCGGCTTGAACACGTGGCGGATGGCGATAATCTTGTCGCCGAAGAGCTTTTTCCACGGCGTGTAGAAACCGTAGAGCGTCGTGTTGGCCGAGACGGACAGGTTCCAGTCGTACAGGTTGTAGAAGCCGTACGTCGTGTCCACCACCTCGCGCTGGTTCTTCTCGTCCCACGTCTTGTGTACGCGGGTCATGTACATATAGTCGTTCAGCTGGAAGCTGGGCGAGATGTTGATGTACTTAAAGAGTTGGAACGTGGCGTCTATGGGGATGCGGTGGCGCATACCGTTGCGCCAGTCCTTGATAAGGTTCGACTTGAAGAGCAGGTTTTCGCGTGTCGTGATGCTGTTGGAAATCTGGCCCGTGTACGAGAGCGAGATTTTCTCGTACCAGCGCTCCTTGCCCGACGAACGCTTCCGGCGGAAAGGATAAAAGCGGGAGAGCGAAATGCTCAAGTCGGGCAGCGTCACCGCCAAGGTCGAGTCGTGCAGATTCTGGGTCAGGTTCGCCGAACCCGAGATGCTCAGGCCAATGTTCGAGAACGTGTGCGAAAAGCTGACCGAGCTGGCGCGCGTGCTCTGCGTGTAGGCGAGCGGGTTATACATGCTCTCCAGGTTCTCCCGCTCGTAGCTCTCCGAGGCAAAGTTCACGCGGGCCGAGAACGTAGTGTTCGGGTTGGCCTGCGAGCTCCGCGTGTGCGTCCACTGCACCTTGAGGCTCTTCGTCACGGAATAGTCCGGCATGTTCTTCTCCCCGTCGACCGTGCGCAGGAAGCTCACGTAGAAGTTACCGTTGAAGCGGTAGCGCTTGTTATAGTTCACCTCGCCGCTCAAGCCCCACGAGCCCTTCGTATAGATTTCGCCCAGCGCCTTGAAGTCCATGTAGTCGTTCAGCGCGAAGTAGTAGCCACCGTCGCGCAGGTAGAAGCCGCGGCTCGTTTCGTCGCCGTACGAAGGCATGATGAAGCCGCTCGAGTATTTCTTGTTGATGGGGAAAAAGCCATAGGGAATGGCCAGGGGAAGGGGCACGTCCTCCACCACGAGGTAGGCCGGGCCGAAGATGGTCTCTCGGCCGGGCCGCACCTTGGCGCGCGTCAGCTGCAGGTAGAAGTGCGGGTGCTCCGCGTCGCAGGTCGTGTACTGCGCGTCCTTCAGGTAGAGCGTACCGTCGTCGGTGCGCTTCGACTGGTTACTCTTCAGGAAGCCGTTGCCCTGCGTCGTGGCCACGTTGGAAATGTAGCCCTTCTTTGTCTTGAAGTTGAACGACATGCGCTCACTGTTGTACGTGTCGGCGCCCTGCTGGTAGACGGGGTCGTCCGAGGAGACGCCCGTCGTGTCGCGCTTGCCCTCGGCATGGACCAGGCTGCTGTCCATGTTCATCGTAATCTTGGCCGCGTCGAGCTGCATGTCCTGGTAGTTCACCTTCGCCTTGCCGAAAAGGAAAGCCAGGCCCGAGTCGGCGTCATAAACGAGCGAGTCCTCGGCCGTATATTCCACGGGGGCGTCGATACCCGGCTCGCGCTTTTTCACCGTATCGGCCGCCACAGAGTCCGTCGCCGTCGAGTCGGCCACGGCGAGCGAATCCAGGGCCACCCGCCCCGTCCGCGCACTGTCGGCTTGCAGCCGCGACGCCAGGCGTCCCGCTGCCGGCAGCGAATCGGCCAGCGGCCGCAGCGTGTCGCCGGGCAGGGCGGGCTCCGGCTGCAGCGTGTCTGCCGCCGGTTCTGCGACGGAAAATCCGCCGCGGCGCAGCTCCCCGGCAAAGCACAGGGCCACGAGGGCCGAGAGCAGGAATAACGTGAAGGTTCTCAACTGAAAATTAGTCTCTGGTAATGCAACGTGCAAAAGTAAGCAAAAATCCCGACACGCCGCGTCCATGCCCTTCAATTAACAAAATTCGTCCTCAGCCCCGCCGGGTAAAGGACGAATTAACAGAAAGGGCCCCGCTCCACAGGCCCAAGGGCCTCGCCGCGGTTCCGGCCGGCGGCGCGCGGCGGGGCGGCACTCCGTCGGCCCGACGGCCCGCCGTTTTCCCTCTTCGGCACCGGGCCGGTGTGTCGCTCCGGAGCGGGGCGCAGCGGGCGACGGCAGCCACACCCCGACGACCGGCCGCCGCCGATAGTTTCCGCAAACACGGGCCTTAGCCCCGTAAAAACTGGCCTTAGCCCCGTCGCGACGGG
>OHQT01000024.1_pt1 | contig 89049 bp, 75 predicted proteins | sample 1578221 | NCBI WGS metagenome assembly OHQT01 (sample SAMEA3879547, study PRJEB24766) | human gut metagenome | biome: human-associated habitat; feature: feces | place: USA | collected 1985/1987
TTAAACCACATGTTCCTCCGCTTGTGCGGGCCCCCGTCAATTCCTTTGAGTTTCACCGTTGCCGGCGTACTCCCCAGGTGGGATACTTAACGCTTTCGCTTGGCGGCGTATAATAACTCACACACCGCGAGTATCCATCGTTTACAGCGCGGACTACCAGGGTATCTAATCCTGTTCGATACCCGCGCTTTCGAGCCTCAGCGTCAGTTGCACTCCGGGCATATGCCTTCGCGATCGGAGTTCTTCATGATATCTAAGCATTTCACCGCTACACCATGAATTCCAACACCCCTGCGTGCACTCAAGACATCTGGTTTCGACCGCAGTGACCTGGTTAAGCCAGGACATTTCACGGCCGACCTGAACATCCGCCTGCGCTCCCTTTAAACCCAATAATTCCGGATAACGCCCGGACCTTCCGTATTACCGCGGCTGCTGGCACGGAATTAGCCGGTCCTTGTTCTTGCGGTACGTGCAAACGGGTAACCCGTACCCGACTTTACTCCCGCACCAAAGCAGTTTACAACCCTAAGGGCCGTCTTCCTGCACGCTACTTGGCTGGTTCAGGCTTCCGCCCATTGACCAATATTCCTCACTGCTGCCTCCCGTAGGAGTTTGGACCGTGTCTCAGTTCCAATGTGGGGGACCTTCCTCTCAGAACCCCTACCCATCGTCGGCTTGGTGGGCCGTTACCCCGCCAACTACCTAATGGGACGCACCGCCATCCCGTGCCGATAAATCTTTCACCGTGAAAGCATGCACCTCCACGGCCTCATCGGGTATTAAACTTGCTTTCGCAAGACTATCCCCAAGCACAGGGCAGGTTCGGTACGCGTTACTCACCCGTGCGCCGGTCGCCATCATAAGCGGCAAGCCGCTTACATGCTGCCCCTCGACTTGCATGTGTTAAGCCTGTAGCTAGCGTTCATCCTGAGCCAGGATCAAACTCTACATTGTATTATTCTTTGCTTTTTCTTTTGTTCTTTCGATAATTAACGCGCTAACTTATGCCTTAAAAAGGCCTGTCAGTAAGTTACTTACCTGCACTTGTTGTCAATGTAAATATGTTCAAAGATCTCTTGCAGTAGAGCTCGTTTGTTGCTCAAATGCGAGTGCAAAAGTACAGACTTTTTACATTCCCTCCAAAAAATCCCGGCACTTTTTTCAATATTTTTCTCACGAAAGAGGCTGATTCGGGCCAAAAATGGCCTATAGAGCACTGTAATCCAAGAGTTTATAGCGAGATAAAAATCTTTATACTTTTTTCGCCGCAAGCAGGACGCTTACCGAGTCTTTATCCGGATTGTACGCCCCGCAGACGCCAATCTGTTGGACGTAACCCCATACGAACGGGGCTAAGCCCAGGAGCTACGGGGCTTAGGCCAGGAAAAACTGGGCTAAGGCGCGTGCCCGCAATCATAAAGCGTTGCAAATTCATATCTCGACCCTCATCTTTTATATCTAAGGGACAAGGAGGGCAGACTTTTGAAAGGGAATGTGCTCCAGGGGCGCCTGCTCGAAACATATAAAGGAAACTACTAAACGAAACGGGGAAGCATCCTCTCAGTGGGATGCTTCCCCGTTTCGTTCACTTCAGTTTTTCTTTCAATTACTTCAATTGTTTGCCGTCAGAAAAAGCATTTCCTACCTTTTCGCCAATCTTGTGGTACGTATTGTTGAACGGATCGAAAGTAATCGGAGCCACCTTCTCAACATCCACGCGGCCTTCAGCATCCAAGCCCCGTTCGTCTACACTCACGTTCACGATTTCGCCGCGTAAGATGCAGGTTTCGGGATTGTAATCCTTGAGCCGACATTCCAGGGCTACGCACAACTCATCTATTAGAGGAGCATCGACAAAATCAGATTTTACGGCATGGAAACCGGCCTTCGCAAACTTGTCCTCGACCTTATTACCGGAAACCAGTCCCACATAATCGCATGCCACCACGTGACGCGCGTCGGCCATACTCACGGTAAAAGCCTTTCGTGACAGGATGTTCTTTACCGTTTTGTGCCCAGCACTCAGGCAAAGGCTAATCTCGTTCATCTCACTGATACCGCCCCAAGCTGCATTCATCGCATTGGGCACTCCGTTCTCATCATAAGCGGCAATAATGAAAACCGGTTGCGGGAAACTCAACGGTTTTGCGCCAAAATTCTTTCTCATTTTTCTTATCGTTTTAATTGTGCCATGTTCTCATTCGGTTCTCCTTACAACAAAGGCCATCGCGACCGATACAGCCTTACTCGCGTGCGACGGTTTCGGGCAACGCGCCCTGACCGTCGGAAGAAAGAAACGAAATCGGCCATGGTCTCCGTTGTCAAGCGTAAAATTACCAAATTCCGTTCAATAAGGAATAACCTCAATTACGGTTTAAGATAATTAAAGCCTTCTCGGCCGACGCTCCGTCCCACTTGACCAAGAATCGTGGAAGAGTTTGCGGCAGACTTATTGAAACTGGCCGTTCGCCCGTCATCGAAACGAGCGAAAGAAAAGATGCACGCACCGGCCCAAGGCCGACACGTGCATCCACAATGACAAATACTGCTGCGCTGCGGGCACCGAAAACGTTATTTCCACTTGGTTACTTTTTCCCAGCAATTGGCCGAGAGCATATCGGCGGCCTGAATCAGGGCGACCAGGGGCGATTTCTCCATGGCCGCGCGATAGGCATGGCGCGTACTGCTCCCCTGTTCGGGCATTTCAAACATACCCATGTGCCAACGAATGGCCAACAGTTCCTCTTGCTTGAGCGGCACGAACCATCCCACCATAATGCACGACTTCTCACCGTGCCCGAAAGGGAACTCGTCCTGGAACTCATATCCGGGATAAGAATACCACCGTCCGGCGGCATCTTTGGCCCAACGCTCTGTCTGCTTGTACATTTTCACCTTGCACAAATCGTGGAACAAGGCCGCTATCGCAATACTTTCCAAAGGTATCTCATTAGAAAATGGCGCATCGCTCCGGGATAGTGCAGGTTGGACGACCGACTCATACAGCGTTCGCGCAATGCTGAACACGTTGAGGGAGTGCTTACACAATCCGCCGGCCTCGTTCAGATGATAAGAGGCCGACGAAGGCGCCTCGTAGAAATCCGTTTTTTCCAAGTAGGCCAATAAGCGGGGAAGCCCCTCGCGGTGAATGTTTTCCTCACACGTAGTGATGAAAAGCTGTTTGTTCTCCTGTATGGTCTTGTCATCCATATCCTTACCCTTTCTACTTAGCTGCCACTTGGGACTTGCACAGCATTCGCCGCAACTCTCCTACCCAAAGTACCAAGGAAGTAATCACGATGATGAGCCCCCAGTCCACCACCTTCAACGGAACAACATTAAACATTTTTCCGCCGTAGGTCACAATCAGGATCTGGCCAATCAATATAAACCAGGCGATAAAGACGAAACCGCTGCACCCCTTAAAGTGGAATGCGGAACGCTGGGTGTCGAAGGCTTTCGCATTGAACATGTTCCAGAACTGTAGCAGCACGAAAATGGTAAAGAAAAGGCTCAGCTCATAGGGAGAGAGTTCGCGCACGGCCGAATGATGCAGGGCCAGTTCGCCAAAATCCGTCAGACAGGTAATATCGTAGCGCTGGAACAAAAGTACGAGCACCAACAATATGACGGTAAACAGAAGTCCCGTCCCTACAATGCCCAACTGCATGGCACGATTGATAATAAATGCGGTACGCGGACGCGGCTTCTCGTTCATCACAGCCTCGGAGGGCGGGAGCGACGCCAAAGCCATGGCAGCGAACGTATCCATAATCAAGTTGACCCACAGCATCTGCGTAACAGTCAGAGGAGACTGCTCTCCGATGAAGGCTCCAATCAATACAATGAGGCAGGCAACGACATTGACCGTAACCTGGAACAAGACGAAACGCTGGATGTTCTTATACAGCGAACGCCCCCACATTACCGCACGGGCGATGCTGGCAAAGGAATTGTCGATGATGGTAATGTCGCTGGCTTCCTTGGCAACCGACGTACCGTCGCCCATGGACAGCCCGACGTGGGCCGCTTTCAGCGCCGGCGCATCGTTCGTGCCGTCGCCCGTCACGGCAACGACCTCGCCCTTCTTCTGCAACGTCTCGACCAAGCGCTTCTTGTCCATCGGCCGGGCGCGGGCTATAATTTTCAAGTCGGATATGCGACGCTCCAGTTCCTCGTCGGACAAGGCGGCGAACTCTGGCCCCGTGATGATGCTGCGTTCCACATCGTCCTGCGCTTTCCACAGTCCGATTTGACGCCCGATTTCGCGGGCGGTAGTCGGCGTATCGCCCGTCACTATCTTAATATTTATGCCCGCACGCAGACATTCATCGACCGCCGCAGGAACATCGGCGCGCACAGGGTCCGCAATCGCCACGAAACCGATAAAGGTCAAATCGGAAGCGACAACGGCATTATCGCGAATGACCTCCTGCTGCTCGTCGTCGACCATCTGGTAAGCGAATCCCAGCGTACGCATCGCTTGACGTTGACAATCCAGCAACTGGCCCTCCAGTTCGCTGTATTCCTTTCCTCCGACAATGCGGCCCTGGCACAATTTCGCGACAATCTCCGGCGCTCCCTTGACATATAATATTCTTTTCTTGAACACAGGCGAATACACATAAGTGGCCATGTACTTCCGCTCCGTGCTGAAAGGAACTTCCTCCAGAATCCGGACTTGCGATTTAATGTCGGCAGCATCCTTGCCATGACCGTGCAGCCATAGCAGCAAAGCTCCCTCCGTAGGATTGCCGAGCACTTTCGGCTCTTCCGGAGCGGTCAGGTCCAGCGATGCCGTCGAATTGACAGAGATGCCTTCCACAATAAGTTTTGACATTTCATCATCCCCGAGCTTCTGATTCTCGAGGCCATAGAAAAACGTATCGTGAACTCGCATCTGGTTTTGCGTAAGGGTGCCGGTTTTATCCGTGCAGATGACCGTCGTCGCGCCCATGGTTTCGCAGGCGTGCATCTTCCGGACCAAATTATTGGTCTTTAACATCCGGCGCATGCTATAAGCCAAGCTCAACGTGACGGCCATGGGCAGACCTTCGGGAACGGCCACGACAATCAACGTGACGGCAATCATCAAAGTCTGTAACAGATTGGACAGCAAGTCCAACCAGCCATAACTCTCTACGGTCAGAAAGAAGTGCAACGTCCGGCCGACAACGATAAGAATCGCCAGGGCGTAGCTGATCTTGGATATCAAAGAGGCCAGCCCTTCCAACTGCTCGTTCAACGGAGTCTTTACGCTGTTGTCAATCTGCGCGGCCTCGAATACCTTGCCATTCTCGGTCTGGTCGCCAACCGCCGTTACCCGATACACCGCGTGTCCCTCCATAACGCGCGTGCCTTTCAGCACATGATTGGAAGGGAAGGTGGCATTGGGATCAAAATCGCTCTCGTTCGTGGTCTTGGAACAAGAAGGCTCGCCGGTTAGCATGGACTCGTCCACCATGAGGCTGACAGCTTCCAACAAAGTGCCATCCGCCGGAACTTCGTCACCCGTTTTCAGAACAACAATGTCGCCTACAACGACTTCCTTCTTCGGCACTTCCGTCATATGGCCATCGCGAAACACCTGTACCGGCGTTTCGTCGTTGACCTGATTCAGCAGATTAAATTCCTTGTCGGCCTTCTGCTCAAAATAGAAAGCAAGGCCGGTCGCTAAAAAGATAGCGACAAAAATACCTACCGGTTCAAAGAACACACTGCTGTCACCATGGGAATGACCCTCGCCCAGAAATTCATAGAGCGAAATGCCGACGGAGAGCAAACCGGCAATCAACAGAATAATGATCAGCGGATCTGTGAATTTCTCCAGGAATTTTTTCCAGACCGGCGTGCGGGCTGGCTCCGTAAACACGTTGGAACCGTGTTCCCGGCGACTCTGCTCGACCTCTAATGCGGTCAGTCCTTTATATTGAATCTTCTCCTGCATGTCTCAATGATTTACGGTACCAAATATTTATCGCCCGTTTCTTCTATGATTGAACGTTTGTAAGCATCGGGGAATCCCGGACGTTCGGGGGGCGTCCCCAAACCATCCGGGGTACGCGTGAACTGCCCGTTGCTTTCGGGCTTAACAACCTGGTCGTTGTACTTCACAATCAAGTATTCGCCCAATTTTTTCCAACGCGCCAACATCTGCCGGGCACACGCGTCGGAATAATCCGTCAACATCTTCACCGCCTGCCGGGGATTCTGCTGATACAATGACAGGGCGACGCGCTCCACACTCTCCTGGCGCGAAAGGTAATCCGCCTCCAGCTCATCACGAACCGCTTCCAGGCTCGGGAACATCTGCGCGTAACGAGGATAAACCATATTGGCCACCCAATTGGAAATCCAGAAGGCAGACTCCCACGAGAATGTCACCCCGTCGGCAACCGCGTCGGTATAACATACCGGGGCGCTGGTTGCGCAACAATATACCGGCGTATAGGCAACCATATTGGGGTCGTCGTTACCGAACCAGATAATCCCGCCTATGGCATTCGGATAATTCTGCCGCACCTGAATCACCACCGTAAAAGCCGTCTGCTGGGTGGAAATAGGGCGCTCGTTGAAATAAGTTTTCCCCTCAAAATCCCACGTCAAGGGCGTAGGACGATAAGGCGAAACGTAAGGACCTGCACCGACATCCTGGGTCACGTCAAACGGCGTACCTTCATAGTGGTCGCGATTGCTCATCATGACATCGTGCAAGGACAGTTTCTTATTGGGCTTGAAGTACAAAGGCATGGGCTCGGCGCTATCCAGATGCTTGCCGTCGACGGCGTCCAAATATTTATCCATTCCGGACACCCACTTATTGAAAAAGCTCCAAACGCGCGCCTCACAAAAACGCACGGCGGAAAAATCAGCCGGAGCATAAGCCTTCGAGAAAGAGAAATCCTCATCCTTTCCGCTGAAGTAGCCTTTCTTGCGAGCGAAGGAAACGACGTCTGCCGCATACATGACATTGTCCTTATCCTTCATGTCGAACTGATGAATACGGCTCTGGTTCGCATGTGCGGAAATACAATCGTCCGGAATACGGACCGCCACCCAAACCGTGCCGCGTTCGCCGCTACCCTTACCGATCATCTCCAGAATCCATACTTCGTTCGGGTCGGCAATAGAAAAACTTTCGCCCGAACTGGCATAGCCATATTCCTGCACTAAAGTCGTCATGACCTGAATGGCCTCGCGCGCCGTTTTGGAACGCTGCAAAGCTATGGCCATCAGGCTTACGTAATCGATGATACCGGCCGTATCCACCAACTCCGCACGACCGCCAAAGGTGGTCTCGGTAATTGCGACCTGATACTCGTTGATGTTTCCCATCACCGCATACGTTTCCGCGGCCTCCGGGATTTCGCCCAGATAATGATTGGTGTCGCCATCCACGACCCTACGCATGGTGCCGGGAGCATGGTGGCCGGCCGGATAATAAATCAGCCGGCCGAACATTCCATAATCATCCGCGTTATAGGTTATAAATGCCGAACCGTCCGCCGAGGCGTTCTTGCCGACAAGGAAACTCGTACAAGCATCTGCCCTGGTGCTCCCCAACAGCAGAACGCTCATAGCTGCTATAATCCAAGATTTCAACTTCATCTCTTTCTTCTTTCTAACGGTTATACCTTAACAAGCCTTGAAAGACAAATCCAGACATTTCACAGAATGCGTCAAGGCTCCTACGGAAATAAAGTCGACGCCGCACTCGGCATAGTCGCGAATCGTGTCGAAGGTAATGCCCCCGCTGGACTCTATTTCCACGGCCCCGTTGATCATTTCCACGGCCTTGCGCGTATCTTCTACGGAAAAATTATCCAGCATGATACGGTCGACCCCCTTATGCTCCAGAACTTGGCGAATTTCGTCGAACGAGCGGACCTCTATCTCGACTTTTAAGGACAAACCTTTTTCCTTTTGATACTGGGCACAGCGATCGAGGGCCTGAGCGATGCCGCCTGCGAAATCGACATGATTGTCCTTCAACAAAATCATATCGAACAAGCCTATACGGTGATTCATTCCTCCGCCCAGCTTCACGGCTTCTTTCTCCATCATGCGCATGCCGGGCGTAGTCTTCCGCGTGTCCAACACATGGGCCTTCGTGCCCTTCAGTCTTTCTACATAGCGGGCGGTCGTGGTGGCAATGCCGCTCATACGCTGCACGACGTTCAGCATCAGTCGTTCCGTCTGCAACAAACTGCGAATCTTGCCCGAAACTACCATGATGATGTCGCCCGGCTGGATCCGCGAACCGTCATGAATCAGTTCCTCGACCTGCAAAGTCGGGTCAAAACGGCGGAATATTTCTTTCGCCACACGCAAGCCGGCAACGACGCCCGCCTCCTTCGCGAGCAGATGAGACTTGCCCTCCGCATCCTCCGGAATACAGCAAAGGGTTGTATGATCGCCATTGCCTATATCTTCAGAGAAAGCCAAATCTATCAAACAATCTTCTAATTCTTCTACACTCAACATAGCTGTCTGTTCTTATTATGATTTCAATAAACTAACCTGACATTGTCCACCCAGAAAGTATTTCCCACGCTGCCGATATAGGCACCGCCGTGGCTGGAGTCAAACTGAAGGACGAGGTGGGTAGGGGTATCGTTCGCACTCCCCCAACCTTCTTCTACAATCGGTACCATCTTACCCTTACTGTTCTTTGCATATTTGGTAAGGTCACCGGACGTAAGTCCCATATAAGAGCGATAATACGATTGCTGCGTGATATTGCCATAGTGGATAGTGAAACGGGCATTGTTCACCCACCCATTGGTGGACTTGTCAAAGCGGCAAACCATGGTACCTATTCGTTTGGCGTGGATATTGCCCTTGCTGTCTTCCCATCGTTTCTGCAAATACAGAATCACATCGGGCATATCTATGCCGTTAACCTTGCTCACCTTTCCGAAACCGGTTTGCTTGATGCGATTGGGTTGTCCGGAAAGTTTCACCTTATAGTCAAACATCAAAGCCTTGGGGCGTTTCGTAAAGCGCAGGCCCGCATCCAACTTGCTCATTGGATTGGACGTACTGGTAATGGGTTCCTGCGTCTGTCCAAGATAAATGGAACCGGCGGCCAAGACCTTGATATTTACTAAACCCAGCACCTTGCATTCCTCCAAATGGGTGTACAGCTTGGCACAATACCCATGCCCGGAACGAGCCTCGCGATATACGGACACATTGGTTTTCGTGATACCGGAAACCTTGGCCAACACATTAGAAGTAGCCCAGGGAGAACCTCCGGAACCTCTATACGGATTATTGTTATTCCACGTAGCGTTGGGGGCTATGGCATAAAGCGTTTTGGTTTTTCCTCCAATAATCTTGCTTTCTTTGATATTGCGCACCAGCCACTGGTCAAAATTTCCGAAATTGAGATATTCGACCTTTTCATTAGCCTCGGCCGCCTCTTCCGCCTGTGGATCTACCGGGTCCACAGATGTTGCAGTTGCACCAGTTACCAGCGAACCGGAAAACAATAGACACGTTGTAAGAACGATACGGCGGCAATGTTTCTGTGCCACCTTCACTGTTTCGTTTGTTTCCATTTTTGCTTTATCGAACATACTTAAAATGCTTCGTTTATATTGAACATGAAACCGCCACCATTCCGGGTGAAACCATAATCAATACGGATATTCACGCGATTCTTGAACTCCCAACGGTAACCGATGCCGGCATTCGGCAAAATCTTCCGCCAGCGCAGCGCATCGACCTCGGGAAAAACTTGTGCCATGCCGCCCCAGACAGCAATGCCATGGCGTTTCCAGATATGCTGACGCAATTCCAGCTGAAACTCCATGATGTTCTTGTCCCTGTAACGCCCTTCAAAATATCCGCGCATTCTGTTCGTCGAACCGACCTCGCTCATCAAGCACCAGGCGGGATTCCCATAATTAAACTTCGAGTGCCACTCTCCGGCGAGAATGCCCCCCTTCCAAACTTTGCGATAAGAGCTAACCGTCAAATCGGTCGTCGAAAAGCAATATTCGTTACCCAGGAATCGGGGGGTGAACGTTTGATCCAACTGGATGAACCAACCGCGGCTGGCATTCAAAATAAAGTCTCGGGTGTCATAGGTAAAAGAAAGGCCGACAGTCAGCGAGCGAATATTCAAGTCCTGCCCATCAAACAGATGCAATCCGCTATTATCCACGCTGTTGGCCTTGACATATTGAAAATTTACTACAGGACCTACATAGGTCTTCGGGGCTATACGAAACAAAAAACGGGCCATGGCGTCAAAGCGCAAACGTCGATAACTTGTTTCGTTGTCATCGTTGTCTCCGTTCTCGAAACCTATTCCCCAAAAACTTGTCGGGAAAGTATAGATGTAAAGGCGATAGTCCAAGCGGAAACGCTCCTTAGGGAAGAAATTATTTCCCTTAAGCCCGATCATCAGAAAGCCTTTGGTCGTCATGTCACCATATAGCGCCACGTTCGACTTCGGTAACTGCGGGTCGCTGTGGTCCATCGAATAAAGCCCGGTAGCCACTACTCCAAGCCCCAACCCTGCCGTTGAGGAGTAATGCGGACCGGGCAAAATGCCAAAATCGAAACGCTTGTTGGAGTTGGCATTATCCGAGTTTCGGAAATAATTAATGATTTTCCCGAAAAAAGTACGCTTCGTCACCGAGTCGGTAAGCGTCGTATCCTGCACAGTTTCACTGGACAACGAATCTTTAGCCACCGACGAAAGCGGAGCATGAGCCATCGTATCGGCCTGCACATCAAACGTAACACCGCCACAGAGAGCTGGAACGCTCGCAATCGCGATCTGGATGAAAACCCTTAGAAGGGCCTGAGAAATAGTTTGATGACTTATTTTCAAGAACATGCCGGTGCAAATTTAATATATCTCGGCAGACAGGCCAAAGTTTGCTCCTTATATATTATATCATAAACTCCATCGCACTACGCTCTCCATCACTGTCACGCCTCCGGCTCGGCAAAATAACTTTTCACCAAAGGCCGGCAATTATAGGTCGACGCCATGGTTTCCCCGTAAGCCCCAGCAGAACGTAGCGCAACCAAATCGTTCCGTTGGGTAACAGGCAGTTCGTACTGCGTTGCAAAAACATCGCTGCTTTCGCAGATAGGACCGACGACGTCATAAAGCGAATGCTCCGAGGCCTGTGAAGAGAGATTCTCGATGGCGTGCAATGCGCCGTACATAGCCGGACGTATCAATTCCGTAAAACCGGCATCCAATATCAAGAAATTGCGCGTCGCCCCTTTCTTTACATACAAGACGCGTGAAATCAGCGCGCCGCACTGTGCCACGACAGAGCGCCCCAGTTCAAAATGGAGCTGCTGCCCCGGCCGAAGTCGCAGATGTGAAAAAAAAACCTGAAAATATCCCTTGAAATCCGGGATAGGATATTCGTCGGGCGCGTCATAGCTTATCCCCAGACCGCCGCCGACATTTATCGTAGGAACGGTGATACCCTGTGCCTCCAGTTCTTCCTGTAACTGATTGACATAGTCGCAGAGCTGTTCAAAAACCCGTAAATCCGTAATCTGACTTCCCAAGTGGAAGTGTAAGCCTTCAAAACAAACGTGGGACATCTGCCGGGTGGAAAGGATGGCGGGAATAAGCTGATTGGCCGGAATGCCAAATTTATTTTCCGCAATGCCGGTCGTTATTTTTTTATGGGTATGGGCGTCAATGTTCGGATTAATGCGAAAGGCTACCCGCGCTGTTCGCCCCATGGCGGCTGCCAGTTGCTGAATATTTTCCAACTCCTCCACGCTCTCCACATTAAATCTGGAGATGTTCACCCGCAAGGCCAGCTTGATTTCTTCATCGCTCTTCCCCACTCCGGCGTAGACAATGCCGGACGCATCAAAACCGGCGGTTATCGCCTGCAGGATTTCTCCCCCGCTTACGCAGTCGGCGCCCAATCCGGCCCGGGCAATCTGACGAAGAATCGTCGGATTCGCGTTAGCCTTTATGGCATAGTGTACATGAAACTGCGGATGGTCGGCAACCTGAGTGCGAATCTCGGAAAGCGTCGCAGCCAAGAATTTCGTATCATAATAATAGAACGGAGTAGCTATATGCTGGAATCGTTCTACCGGAAAGCTCATTCCCATAAACTTATATGCTTTACTTCTTTCAGTAATAATTTCTATGTTCGACTTTTATCGCAGACTTACGATTCCGCAGAAAACAATTTCGTGGACAAGGCGCACAAGGCATTCTTCTTATCTTTGCCCCGTACAAGGAACGAAATGTTATGATTGCTCCCTCCGTACGAAATCATGCGTACCGGGATATCGGTCAAGGCATCTGTTACCAGGCTTTCGAAGCCTACATTATCCCATTTCAAGTCGCCGACTACGCAAATGATGCACATATCGGTATCCACCTCAACCGTACCGTACTTCTTCAACTCCTCGACAATCGGCACAAGCCGACTGTTGTTGTCGATGCTCAAAGAAATGCCGACCTCGGAGGTAGCCACCATGTCAATGCTGGTCTTATAGGATTCAAAAATCTCAAACACCTTACGCAGGAAGCCCGTAGCCAGCAACATCCGGCTGGAGACAATCTTGATGGCCGTAATATTATCCTTCGCGGCGACTGCCTTGATGCGTCCTCGCTCCATGTCATTATTAATCAGCGTACCGGGCGCGGACGGATCCATCGTGTTCAGCAAACGGACAGGAACGCCGGCATAGCGCGCAGGCTGGATGCAGGTAGGGTGCAAAATCTTGGCGCCGAAATATGCCAACTCGGCCGCCTCTTCAAAATTCAACTGTCGGACGGGCGACGTACCCTCAACAAAACGAGGGTCGTTGTTGTGCATGCCATCAATATCCGTCCAAATCTGGATTTCCTCAGAACGGAGAGCGGCACCGATCAGGCAAGCCGTATAATCGCTGCCGCCGCGCTGCAGATTATCAATCTCGCCCTGGCTGTTCTTGCAAATAAAACCCTGCGTAATATAGATGTCCTCATCAGCGTTCTGGCTGAGATAATGTTTCAGATACTCCTTAATATTCAAGAGATCGGGCTCACCGCTCTCGGTCAAGCGCATAAATTCCAAGGCCGGAATCAATCGCACGCGGACGCCGATTTCTTCCAGATAGTTCGTCATCATGTTTGTACTGATGATTTCGCCCTGAGCCAATATGGCTTTTTCACTGGCCGGCTCGTACTCTTTATTGGAAAACGAATGCAGGTACATGAAAATATCCTCCAAGAAATCGCGGGTCTTGGCCGCGGCCTCGGGAGTGGAATAGAGTTCTTTCACATGCTGCATATATTTGGTCCGCAAGCCGTTAATCACATTATTAGCGGCTTCGTTATTTTTTTTCTTAAAATAATCAGCAATTTCAACCAATGTATTTGTCGTACCAGCCATGGCGGAGAGAACGACAAGATTTTTCTCACCATTTGTGATTAATTGCGCCACATTCTTCATACGCTGCGGCGTACCTACCGAGGTTCCCCCAAATTTTAGGATTTTCATTACTGTTATTTGTCTTAATTGTTATTCTTTTTCTTCACTCACTAATGAAAGCGGCTGATTGTATTCTTTCGTAACTTCTTCGATGTGGCCGTCTTCACACCGGTAAACAACTCCGGGGAATGTCTGCAGCAAGTTCAGGTTATGCGTAACCATTACCACCGCAGTCCCTTTTTCACAAACCCGTTGCAACATGCCGACAACCCGTTCTCCGCTTTCCTTATCCAGATTTCCGGTTGGCTCGTCGGCTAAAATAATCCTGGGACGATTAAGCAGCGCGCGGGCTATCGCGATGCGCTGCTGCTCGCCCCCAGACAGTTGGTGGGGAAACTGCTGAATTTTATCCAGCAAGCCTACCTCCGTCAGGACTTCCTCTATGCGTTTTCGACGCTCCTTTTTCTTTCGCCACCCCGTACTCTTTAATACGAAATTCAGATTCTCGCCTACCGTACGGTCGCCCAGTAACTGGAAATCCTGGAACACGATGCCCAATTGCTTGCGCAGCGCCGGAATATGTTTCCGCTTCAGTTTATATAAATCATAGTCCAGGATTTGAGCCTGACCGTCTCCCGCAAGCGGCAACTCCCCGTACAAGGATTTGAGCAGGGAACTCTTTCCGGAGCCGACCCGTCCGATAATATAGACGAACTCGTTCTCGTCCACCTCGAAACATACCTTTTCAAGCAACGACTTGCCCTCTACGACAATGTTTGCATCTTTCAAATGTATAAGCATACTGGGACTGGATTCTGGTATTATATTAATCAAGTTTCAAGACAGCCAAGAATGCCTTCTGAGGCACCTGAACATTGCCAATCTCTTTCATGCGTTTCTTACCCCGTTTCTGTTTCTCCAGCAATTTACGTTTTCGGCTGATGTCGCCGCCGTAACATTTTGCGGTCACGTCCTTACGCACCTGCTTCACGGTTTCTCGGGCGATAATCTTTGAGCCGATAGCCGCCTGGATAGCGATATCAAACTGTTGGCGAGGCAACAATTCCTTCAACCGCTCGCACATTTTTCTTCCCAGATAGGCCGCATTGTCAAAATGCGTCAGCGTGGAAAGGGCGTCTACGGATTCTCCGTTCAGGAGGATATCCACTTTCACCAGCTTGGATGGCCGGAAATCCAGCGGATGATAATCGAACGACGCGTAACCCTTTGAAAGCGATTTCAATTTATCGTAAAAATCTATCACAATCTCGGCCAGCGGCAAATCATAGTACAACTCCACGCGGTTACCGGAGATGTATTCCTGTTTGATAAGTTCTCCGCGTTTTTTCAGACAAAGCGTCATGATATTGCCTATATACTCCGTCCGGGTAATAATCGAAGCACGAATAAACGGTTCTTCTATCTTAGAAATGTCCAAGACATCCGGCATACCCGCCGGGTTATGGACTTCCTTCATAACGCCGTGCTTGTCATACACATGATAGCTTACGTTCGGGACTGTCGTGATGACGTTCATGTTAAATTCCCGGTCCAAACGCTCCTGCACGATTTCCATGTGGAGCAGTCCCAGGAAACCGCATCGGAAACCGAAGCCCAGGGCCACCGACGACTCCGGCTGAAAGGTTAGAGACGCGTCATTGAGTTGTAATTTCTCCAAACTGGAACGCAATTGCTCGAAGTCCTCCGTTTCTATCGGATAAACGCCGGCAAAGACCATCGGCTTCACTTCCTCGAAACCGGCGATGGCGTGTTCGCAAGGACGGGCCGTATGCGTTATCGTGTCTCCGACCTTGACTTCCACCGCCGTCTTGATGCCGCTGACAATGTAGCCGACGTCTCCACTATGTAATACGTCGCGAGGGGAAAGGTCCATCTTCAGAACGCCGACTTCCTCGGCCACATAGCGTTTTTTCGTATTGACAAAGAGCACGTCGTCACCCTGGCGCAACGTTCCGTTTTCGATTTTGAAATAAGCGATGATGCCGCGGAAAGGATTAAAGACCGAGTCAAAAATCAACGCCTGGAGTGGCGCATTGTCGTCGCCTTCCGGCGCCGGGATTCTTTCGACTACAGCCTTTAGGATTTCATCCACTCCCTCGCCCGTTTTTCCCGAGGCCCGGATAATCTCCTCCCGCTTGCAGCCCAACAGCTCTACGATTTCATCCTCTACGACTTCAGGCATCGAATTGGCCATGTCGCACTTGTTCAACACTGGTATGATTTCCAGGTCGTGCTCAATAGCCATATACAAATTGGAGATGGTCTGCGCCTGTACGCCCTGTGTGGAGTCGACCACCAGCAAACAGCCTTCGCAGGCTGCGATACTCCGCGAGACCTCGTAGGCAAAGTCTACGTGTCCCGGCGTATCGATTAGGTTTAACTTGTATGTTTCCCCGTTGTAAGAATATTCCATTTGTATGGCATGGCTCTTGATCGTGATTCCTCGCTCACGTTCCAAGTCCATGTCGTCCAGCATTTGGCCCTCAGTTACCTTAACGGTCTGTGTACGTTCCAGCAGCCGGTCGGCAAGGGTACTTTTTCCGTGGTCAATGTGAGCTATGATACAAAAGTTGCGAATATTCTTCATACATCTGGTTCTTAAAATTTTTCCGCCTCCTCAAAAGAAACGGAGCGACTCAAATCTTTTTCGGACAATATCAATTGGGAGGCGTCGGTGATGGGCCAAGCTATTCCCAACGAAGCGTCGTCGTAACGGATGGAACACTCCGTTGCGGGCGCGTAGGCATTGTCCACCTTATAGGTAAACACCGCCGTTTCAGACAGGACTTGGAATCCGTGGGCAAAGCCTCTGGGGATGTACAACTGACGATTGTTTTCATCGCTCAGTTCGACCATAACGTGTTGTCCGAAAGTCGGAGACTGCCGGCGAAGGTCTACCGCCACATCAACGACCTTACCCACCAATACACGGACCAGTTTGGCTTGCGACGCGTCGCCTTTCTGATAATGCAGGCCGCGCAGCACGCCATAACTCGAACGGGACTGATTGTCCTGCACAAAATGGACCGGATGGCCGATGTGCCGGTTAAAGTCCTCCTCATTCCATGTCTCCATGAAGTAGCCCCGTGCGTCTCGGAAGATCTTCGGGTCAAGAATCCAGACGCCTTCTATTTGCGTCGCTGTATATTCCATTATTGTTGATTTATAAGTATCTGTTTATTTTCACCGAGTGAAATCAAGGCTTTCCCGTGAGGGGGATTCTCGCCGATCATGGCGTCACAGAGCGGGTCCTCCAGATATTTCTGGATGGTCCGTTTCAGCGAGCGGGCGCCATAACGTGCATCGTATCCCTTCTCTACCATCATGGAAAGCACTTCCAGCGTAACCTCCAAATCCAATCCGGCGCCGGCCACACGTTTTTTCAACGCCTGCACTTCCAGTTCGGCAATTTTCAAGGCACTGGCTTCATCCAGCGAGTGGAATACGATAATGTCGTCCAGACGGTTCAGAAATTCGGGGGCGAACTGGCGGCGCAGCGTCTTCTGAATGATGCTCTCCACCTTGTCCTCTGCCGGCACATTGTTCTGTACGCCGAAGCCGATGCCGTTGGCAAAGTCGCCGACCTGCCGCGAGCCGCTGTTGGACGTCATGATTATGATTGTGTTCCGGAAATCGACGGTGGTACCATTGCCGTCTGTCATCCGGCCTTCATCCATTACCTGCAACAGCGTATTGAACACATCGGGATGCGCTTTTTCTATTTCGTCCAACAGGATAACCGAATAAGGATGCCGGCGGACTTTTTCCGTCAACTGCCCGCCCTCGTCATATCCGACATAGCCCGGAGGAGCACCCACCAGGCGGCTCGTGCTGTATTTTTCGCCATACTCGCTCATGTCGATACGAATCAGCGCGTCCGGACGGTCAAACATCCATTCGGCCAAACATTTTACCAGATAAGTTTTGCCGACGCCCGTCGGACCGACGAACATGAACGTGCCGATGGGCCGGTCGTAACCCTTCAGCCCCAAACGGTTCCGGATGATGGCGCGTGATATCTTCTTTATGGCGTCGTCCTGCGCAATGATTTTCTCTCGAAGGACGTTTTCCATCCTGCGCAACCGGTCCATCTCATTTTGTGCCATTTTCCCGGCCGGTACGCCACTCATCATGGACACGACGTCCGCAATATCCTTCACGTCCACAACGCCGCGGTCGTCCTTCAGCGAGGCCGTCCACTCCTGGTTCAACTGCTCCAAATCGGCAGACAGTTGCCCGATGGCGTCGCGCAAACGGGCGGCCAGCTCGTAGTCCTGCTTCTTCGCGGCTTCCGCCTTTTGTTTCTTGAGAGCTTCTATCTCGTTCTCCTTATCCACCACCGCCTTGGGCACGCTCACACGCGCCAGGCGTACGCGGCTGCCGGCCTCGTCCAATGCGTCGATAGCCTTATCGGGCAAAGAGCGGTCGGTCACGTAGCGATTGGTAAGTTTCACACAAGCCTCGAGGGCCTCATCCGTATAATGCACGGAATGGAACTCCTCATAGCGCCCACGCAGGTTCTTCAGAATCTGAAGCGTCTCCTCTGGGCTCGTGGCTTCCAGCATTACTTTCTGGAAACGCCGTTCCAAAGCGCCGTCCTTCTCTATGGTCTTACGGTACTCCGCTATGGTGGTCGCGCCGATGCACTGCACGTCGCCACGCGTCAAAGACGGCTTCAAGATGTTGGCGGCGTCGAGCGTTCCGGCGGCAGACCCGGCACCGATAATCGTATGAATTTCGTCGATGAAGAGTATGATCTCCTTATGACTTTTCATTTCTTCAATCAGTCGCCGCAAGCGCTCTTCAAACTGGCCGCGGAACTGCGTTCCGGCAACTATGGCCGCCATGTCCAGCGCTACGATGCGTTTGCCCAACAAGGCGTGCGGCGCCTTGCGGTTTACTATCAGTTGCGCCAGTCCTTCGACGACAGCACTTTTTCCTACGCCGGGCTCGCCAATCAGCAACGGATTGTTTTTCTTACGCCGCGACAAGATTTGTGCAATACGCAGGGTCTCGCTTTCCCGGCCTACCACAGGGTCCAGCCCGCCCTCAAGAGCACGCTGCGTCAAGTCCGTACCGAACGTGTCCAATACGGGCGTGTCGGAACCCTCTTCATTGTCCGGCCGGTCCTGCGATGCCGCACCCGATTTCGGCTTTTCAAAATTGGAAGGCATCGGTCCCTGTTCGTCGTCGGCAAATCCGAAGCCGCCCTTGATCGACGGCCTTATGTTCAGGCTTTCCGCCACCTTCCGGTATGTGATTCCTTCCTGGTTCAGGAAAGCGCAAGCCGAATTTCCGTCGGTGCGCAATATACTCAATAATAAATGTTCTGATCTGGTCATCTCGTCTTTCATTTTTCGGGCCTCCAGGCTCGCAATGCGCAAAAGGCGCTGACACGTATTGTCCATTTGCAACGAAGCCGTTGCTTCGGTTCCGGTCTTCGCCTCGTGCGGGGAAGAGCCGTTCCGTTCCGCACGGACCTCCGCGGCGTATTCGTCATACTTCGCCGCACAGTCCATGCCCAAATGCTTCAATATTGCTGCAGCTCGGCACTCTATCTTCATCATTCCCAGCAATAAGCAACTTGAAGAAATCTCTTGAAGCCCCAGCCTGTTCGCCTCCTCGCGGCTACGCGACAGGACTGCCCGGAAATCGTCGGACCAAGCACTATTCATGCACATAATTCTTTTAACCTTTCATTTTAAGCGCAGCAGGTCTTAACCGGCTGCGACTATTCCAAAATGCAAAGATACAAAAATCAGGCAAAGTGACGGAAACGTTTTCCCTTCTCTATACAAAAATTACATTTTTTCAAAACAAAACTCGCCCGTACGCCATTGCCAGATGTCAGTAATGCAAGGTCAGCTCGACAGGATAAATGCGTTCTGGGTCATAAAAAACCGAAAGACTGTGCATCATACTCCCGACACTGCAGGACGGACGGCCCCGAAACACTTGCTTCCCGTTGATGCGGACCGTCACCTTTTTCCGCAAATCGACCAGATGCTCGTCGAGGAACAGGGTCAATTCGCCGCCGGAAGCGGGCAACAGTTCTTTCGTAAATTCGAGTTCAATCCCCCACACGGAATCCCGGCGCACGGTGTGATAGCAGACGTTACGCACCTGGATGTCCACGACGTTATCCTCGGAAACGGCCATCTCGTAACGTGTTCGGAGCGAGTCGCACGGACGACGGTCTACCAACAGATTATAAAACCCGTCACGATGCCAACCATCCATCTCGAAGTCCTCCCAAACAAATTCCTTGGGCCAGGGGTTCCGGACGAACGATTTCAGCCAGGGCGTCGTGGGACGGTAGTCAATGCCATGTCCTCGCCCAGGAATCAGCTCAATCCGATGCACATATTTTCCGGGATTAGCCGACTGCAGGCTGTCGAAAGCCGCCGTCAAGGCCGTCAGCTCGTTGCGGTAGAATCCCCCGTCGTCCGCTCCCGTGAGAAAGCTGAAACCGATGTTCCCGCAATTCTCTACCGGCGCATTCTTTAACGGTTCCCCACCGGCCATCGGTCCGGCCGCCGCCCAATAATCGGCATAAAACGAGGCCAGCCGCTGCGAACCGTAGCCGCCTTCCGAAATGCCGAACACGTACAACCGACACGGATCCACCTCTTTTTGCAGAAAGACTTGCCGCAACAGCCACTTCCAGGCCCACTGCTTGGAGCGCTGCCACCAACGGTAGTATTCCTTTTCATTGGGAATGCGGGGGATGAAATAAAGCGAGGGGGCGTCGTCGAACATCTGCGCCAACTTCAGCCCTGTGGCCCACTCCGCATCCCGCGGTCCCGAGCCGTGCAAATACAGGAAAACGGGAAGCTGCCCCGCCGTCGAATCTGCGCCCTTCTGCCCCCAGAAGAAGTCCATCCGGGCATCGGGCTCGAGCGAATCCGGCAAGACGAGCCAGCCGCGGGCCTTGTCGCTCAACGGTTCAGCGGACGGCAAATTCCGCTCGGCGAAGCGTTCATTGGCCTGCCGCCATGCCGCCCACACCTGTGCCCGCACTTCCGGGACATCGCCGGGTTTCAGTTTCTTGCGTAACACCGCATCGTCAAAACGCATCTGTTGCCCGTTCTCCAGGGATTCGGCAAACCGGGCTGCCCATCCGTCGACGTCCTGCCCTGACACGGACAGCGTTGCCCCGAACAGCATCGTCCACACTAATCCTTTTACAAAAGCCGTCGTTTTCATGCCGCAAACTTACGCATAAATCCCGAAACGGCCCTTGCCGTAGCCGAAGGAAAATAAGGAAATACCCCACCGCCACTTGGTCCACGTCTCTACTCGTCCAACCTTTGCCTGGCCCGCGTAGCCCCTCGAAATACGGGGCTAAGGCCCGTTTTTACGCGCCCTATCCCCGTAAATTCTGTCCCTATCCCCGTAACTGGCCCGTTTATCCCCGTGTCGGGACGCCCGCTCGGCATTTAATATTTCACTATATGTTTCCGCCCGAACGCCTTCACACCCGGCATCTTAACACCATAAAAAGCGAAAGGCCCCTGCCCCTTTGTTCCGGCCAATAGGTTCGCAAGATGGAAAATAGACTGATTTTTTGGCGGCTTTGACAACCACAATCCAAGATTATGGAAAAATATTATTACTTTTGCAAGTTGACGGCCCGCACTCGGCTTAGACCGATGCAGGAAAAAGTTCCGCTCCGCGGCAACGGCCGTTACCACGATTTGTCTTACACCTGTTATTTTTTATTCTGATTTGATATGCGTCTAAAGTTTCTAACGCTTCTCTTCCTGGCCATGTTCTTCTCCGTGGGAAGCTGGGCACAGCAATCGTCCATGACGGACAGACAAGTAATGGAATTCGTCCTGAAAGAAACGGAGCGGGGCACGGACCAAAGCAAGATAGTCTCTCAACTGATAGAACGCGGCGTACCTCTGGAACAGATTCGACGCATCAAAGCCAAGTATGACCGGGAGCGAAGCAAGGAGCAGTTAGGAACGCGCGACCTCTCCGGCATGTCGAGCACCGAGAGCCGATTGCGAGAAGCAAATGGAGACAAACGCGACGACGTAGCCCCCAATGCCGAAAATTATCGCAGGAAATCCAAGCGTACCCAGGTGGATGAAAGCCAACTGTCACAACGCCAACGCGACGACCGGAACGCTCTACGTGAAAACGCCTATCTGGACGAGATGGACTTCATGCTGCCGGACTCTGCGGCCATGTACGAAGAACTCTTTGGAACGGAAGAGGAGCCGGAAGGCAAGAAGGTCTTCGGCCGAGACATCTTTAACCGGAAAAACCTGACCTTTGAGCCGGAAATGAATATCGCCACACCGGCCGACTACCGCTTGGGCCCGGGCGATGCAGTCTACGTCGACGTATGGGGCGCTTCGCAACGGACTTTCGAGGCGACAATATCCCCGGAAGGAACGCTGGACCTGGAAGGCGTCGGCCCTGTCAGCGTCAGCGGCCTGACCGTTGACCAGGCCAACGCCCGGCTGCGCTCCGTATTGGGACAGCGATACGGAGGTTCCAACGTCAGGCTTTCCGTAGGACAGACCCGCACCATATCCGTGAATGTTATGGGCGAGGTAATGGCACCGGGTACTTACACCCTGTCTGCATTCGCCACGGTATTCCACGCCCTTTACATGGCAGGCGGCACCAACGACATCGGTACGCTGCGCGACATCAAGGTATTCCGCGACGGCAAGCAGATTACAACGGTCGACATATACGACTATATCCTAAACGGCAACCTCAAGGGAAATGTGCGTCTGGCCTCCGGGGACGTCATCATTGTCGGGGCTTACGACTGTCTGGTAAACATCACGGGAAAAGTGAAGCGGCCCATGTACTACGAGATGAAGCAGAACGAAAGCGTCGGTACTTTGGTGAAATATGCCGGCGGCTTCACCGGTGACGCTTACGAAGAAAGCATCCGCCTAATTCGTAAGAAGGGCGGCATGTACTCGGTCTATACCATCGACGAATTTGAACGGAACAAGTTCCAACTGGAGGACGGCGACTCGCTGGCGGTAGACTCCGTTCTGGACCGTTTCCGCAACATGGTGGAAATACGCGGAGCCATATTCCGGCCTGGAATGTACCAAATGGACGGTAACATCAATACCGTCCGGGAACTCATCCTGGCGGCCGGCGGCGTGACGGAAGATGCGGTCACAGCACGTGGCGTTATGCACCGCCGCAAAGAGGACCGGACCCTGGAGGTGCTTTCCGTTGACGTAAAGGGCCTGCTGGACCACACGGTGGCCGACATCGCCCTGCGTAACGAGGACGTGCTTTTCATACCCAGCAACAAGGACGTGCAAGGCGAGCTGACGCTAACGATAGACGGAGAAGTCATGTATCCGGGAGAATATGAATATGCCGAGAACACCACCCTCGAGGACTTTATCCTCCAAGCCGGCGGCCTAAAGGATGCGGCCTCGACCGTAAAAGTAGACGTGTCGCGCCGTATCCGCAACCGCACATCCAGAGAAGCGAGCATGACCGTAGCCCAATCATTCAGTTTCGAGCTAAAGGATGGATTCATCATTGACGGGAAGCCGGGCTTCACGCTGGAACCGTTCGACGAAGTTTATGTACGCAAATCGCCGGGCTACGTTGAGCAGCAGCACGTGGTCGTAGAAGGCGAGGTTGCCTTCGCGGGAACGTATGTGCTGACCAAGAAAACGCAGCGCTTGAGCGATTTGATACAGGCAGCTGGTGGACTGAACACGGAAGCCTATGCCCAGGGGGCCCGATTGGAACGCAAGTTGACAGCGACAGAAGTTCTGCGCCGGCAGTCTATGTTAAAGGCCATCACGTCGAGCGACTCTGTCGACATTAACAAAATCGACATGGGCGATACACGCTATGTCGGCATAAACCTGGACAAGGCGCTGGCAAACCCGGGCAACGACGAATGGGATATCGTATTACAGGAAGGCGACAAGCTCATTGTCCCGCAGTTCAAGAATACGGTATCCATCAGCGGCGAAGTAATGTATCAGAATACCGTGGCCTACAAACCGGGAGCCAAACTCAGTTACTACATCAACCAAGCCGGCGGTTACAGCCTCAAAGCCAAGTCAAACCGCGTGTTTGCCGTCAACATGAACGGAACGGTCACCCGGGTGAAATCTGCCAAAGACATCCAGCCTGGTTGCGAAATACTGGTTCCGGCCAAACGTCCGCGTCGCACCATTTCTTTCGCAGAAATCATCAGTCTGGGCTCTGTTTTAGGCTCCGTCACGGCTACATTGGCAACTGTGATCGCAACCTTGGTCAAATAGAAAATAGAGCGTCCGACATTGAAAAAAGTCCCACACAACCGAAATATGTACGAATTTGATCTCATAACACTGCTCCGCACGCTGAAAGCCAAAAAGAAACGCATCCTCATCAATTGCGGCATCGCCGTCGTAGTGGGGATTGTCGTGGCTTTTAGCATTCCGAAACAATACACTTCGAGCGCCAGCCTGGCGCCGGAAATGAATGAGGACAACAATATGAACGGGGTCAGTTCGCTGGCTTCCATGGCCGGTATTGATTTTGGAAAAAGTGCTGACGCTATTGGGCCGGACCTGTATCCCGACGTGGTCAGTTCCAATGCTTTCCTGGTAGATTTGCTCAACGTACAGGTAGAAACCGCCGACGGCGAACTGAAGACGACCTATTTACAGTATTTGCAGCATCACCAGAAAAGGCCCTGGTGGGGCATAGTCTTCGGCGGTTTACAAAAGGCCATCCAGTCGCTGTTCAAGGAAGAGAAAAAGCCTGACGCCACTAAAGCGATAGACCCACAACGCCTGACGATAGAGGAAGAAGGCCTGGTGGCACAAATGAAGGGGGCCATCTCGTGTGCCGTAGACGCAAAGTCGGGAATCATCAACATCAGCGCTACGGCGCAGGACCCCTTGGTCGCCAAGATGATTGTAGACACGGTTACCGTTCACCTGCAACAATTCATTACACAATACCGCACGAACAAGGCCCGAAACGATTTGGCCTACTACACACAACTGGAAAAGGAGGCCAAGGTGCGTTACGAAGAGGCGCAACACGCCTACGCGGCTTACAGTGACACCCATCAGGAAGCTGCTCTCCAGGCATACATTGTCCGTCAGGAAAGCCTGGAAAACGAATTGCAGCTGTCGTACAACAACTATTCAAAAATCCGGCAACAGGTACAGATGGCAGAAGCCAAGGTGCAGGAAAAAACACCAGCCTTCACAATTGTAGAAACAGCGAATGTGCCGAACTTGCCGTCAGCGCCCAAGAAAAAGCTACTGTTGATTGCTTTCGTATTCGTTGCTTTCACGGGAACCTTGCTATGGATCTACATTCGCCTGTTATGGCCCAAAACATCGGGCGAGGCCCAACCTACCGGCGAACCGGAAACTGAAGAACACTCTGTACCCAATACATGAAGGACAATAAGTTCAATTTGATACAATTGGGAGGGAATGTCTTGTTCTTTCTTCTCATTCTCGTCATCATGCTGGACCCGACGAACAGTGTGCTGCATCTGAAAAATGTTGTCTTCATTCTGCTCGTAGGCTATAATATTGTTTTCTTCAAACCCGACTTCAGCTACCTGCCCCACCTGTTAACCATCTTCGCCACCATCTTTCTCTGCTACGTTCTGGCGGAAATGCGACTGATCCCCGTAGACATGGAAACCATGTCAGGCGTCGTCAAAGGATTTTCTCCATTGGTCCTCCTCCTGTGGGTGAAGCACTACAACGTGCTCCGGTTATCCATCTTCCCCGTCCTCATTACTTGTCTGCTCGTCGATATTCTTTATATCCTGGCCACTTCCAACGATGCGATTCAATTGGCGCTCTACACATTTGTATGGCAACACGACGACATGATCATGATGTCGCACCGCTATTTTTTAGGGGTTGACGTCTTCGGTATGTACTACAAGTCCATCTTGTGCGCTACGTTTGTTCTTCTGTATTTCTTCCAAAGGACGTTGAACCGGGGCAAACACCGCATTCTATTTGGTTTGGCTGCGTGCATAGCCTCTTTCTCTTTCTTAATTAGCGGTAGCCGCTCGCCGATGCTCTTGCCGTTCATGCTTTTAGGCATTATCGCCTTCCTGAAAATCGGAACATTGCGAAAGGCCAAGTACCTGTACTACCCCATAATTGCCTTGGGCATGGTGCTTTTCGTCGGGTTCATACTACTACTCGCGACGGAAAAAGGAGAATATTCCAATCAAATTAAGGCTGCCCACCTGCTTTCATACCTGGAGCTATTCAATGAGCATCCGGACTACCTGCTTTTGGGGCAAGGCCCCGGCACGGCTTTTTACTCTCAGGGCTTCCACCGTATGACTTACACGACAGAATGGACCTATCTCGAACTGCTGCGGGGGTATGGGCTCTTCGCATTCCTCATACTCGCTGTAATGGTCTGGCCTGTTTTCAAACTTTACAAGATGCGGCGGGACCGGAACGTGGCAGCCATGATGATGGCATACATAGTTTACCTGGTCATCGCAGGTACGAATCCGCTCCTCATCTCCTCAACCGGAATGCTGATCATCTTGACCATATATTCCTACACGCAGCGGACTCTGGCCGCAGATTTGCCGCAGAAATTACCATCCAAGTGTTACCCCAAAGAAGTCTATCCCAATAGTCTGATATGAATACGCCTCACAACATAGCTATCTTGTTGGCCACATACAACGGGGCGCAATACATCGGAGACCTGTTGCGCTCGCTCGAAAACCAGAGCTATCACGATTGGCTTTTATATGTCCAGGATGATGGCTCTACGGACGAAACGATGAGAATCGTTCAGCGCTTTGCGGAAACGGACTCCCGCATCACAATATATAATGACGGGGACAAGCAGCGAGGGGCGTTGAAAAACTTCATGTCACTCTTACAGCACTGCCACGCAGACTATTACATGTTCTGTGACCAGGACGACGTATGGCTTGAGGAAAAGATAGAACTGACCCTCAAACGGATGAAAGAGGAAGAAGCCCTCTATCCGGAGCAACCGATTGTCGTCCATACGGATTTGACCGTGACAGACGCAGAACTCAATGTCATACAGCCATCCTTTTGGGAAATGTCCAGAATCGCTCCCCAGCTCATCCGCAACTTTAATCAACTGGCCGGACATTTTCTGACAACAGGCTGTACGATGATGCTGAACGAAGCGGCCAAAGCATTGGCCTTCCCATTCCGTGAAGCACTGATGCACGATGCCTGGATTACGGCCCGCGTGCTATATGCCGGTGGCTGGGTCGTAGAAGTTCCACGCAGCACAATTTTATACCGACAACATGGACATAATACCATAGGCGCAAAAGACAAGCAACACCACTATTTAAGCCAAAGATTGAAGCGACTGGACAATGTCCTGCAGGAAAACCGGGCCTATTACCGGATGCTCCGCGTAATCGGCTACGGCTCATGCTTCAAATACCTTTATTACAAGATAGCGTACTACCTTGCCTACCAACGCCTGCACAGGCAGTAACTATCTGCCGGGGACGAAACTTTCAAATTATTTTGACCTGAATTATTTCTACTCAATCGCATGAACTCAGTCTGCATCGCTACATACAATGGCGAGGCCTATATCAGAACCCAGTTGGCCTCTATCCTACCCCAGCTCAACGCAGAAGATGAAATCATCATTTCTGACGATGCCTCGAAGGATGGGACCTTAGACGTCGTGCGTTCTTTCAATGACAGCAGAATCAAAATCACCAAGGGACCGGCCACCGGGTCGGCAATCGACAACTTTGAACATGCCTTGCGCTGCGCTCACGGCGACGTCATCTATCTCTCGGACCAGGACGATTGCTGGTTTCCCCATAAAATAGAAAAAATGAACCAGGCGCTGACAGATGCCGATTGTGTAGTAAGCGACTGCGCAATTACGGATCCGACCCTCCAGGTGACGAATCCATCTTTTTTCCAGTGTAACCAGACACATTTCGGTAAGTTCTACAACCTGCTGATAAAGAATGGCTACATCGGGGGCTGCATGGCCTTCAAACGCAACGTACTGGAGAAAGCCCTTCCCTTCCCCCGACACCTTCCCATGCACGACCTGTGGATTGGCAACGTAGCTGCCTTCCTGTTCCGCTTGCGTTTTATCGAAGAACCCCTGAGCTATTTCCGCAGGAGCGGGAACAACGTTTCCACGAGCGGACAGAAAAGCCGATATTCGTTTAAGCATAAAATCTATATCCGGCTGAAAACGCTCATGGCGCTTATCCATAGAATGTTCAGGAGATAGCATCTCACCCGGAAAATAATACGCGTAGCGCCTGAAAGTTTGAACCTTCAGGCGCTACGTGCGTTTATAAGACTAAGGTGTGTTCAATCCTTTTTCTTCTGTACAATGTTCGCTTCTTCCAGACGATACCCGTATTTTTTATCTGCGAGCTTTAATAAGAACGCTACAATCAACGCCAGGATAGCAATGCCCGTGAATATACACATTGGCAAGGTATAATCGTAAACATTTGTCGTTACGCCGTTGCTTATTTCCTGACCTACAATGCAATAACGCTCGAGCACATTACCTATCAGCACAGGAATGCCCCAAAGCCCGATATTCTGGATGAAAAAGATCAGAGCATAGGCCGTACCTAACTGCTTTACGGGGAATATCTTTGCCACGCTCGGCCACATGGCAGAGGGAACCAAGGCAAAAGCAATACCCAGAATAATCATCAGCCCAATCGCTATCCATGCTGCATGGAGAAAAGAAAGAGAATACAGGAAATGAACGAAAATCAGCATGCCCGCACCAAATATCATGATTGAAGCGGCCTTACCCTTCTTGTCCACCAAACCTCCGAAGACAGGAGTAAGGAACAGCGCCCCCAACGCCGGAAGTCCGACAAAGGTTCCCGCCAATGTCTCGCTCACACCGTACTTGGTAATCATCAGCGTCGTCGCAAACTTCTGGAACGGGAAAACACAGGAATAAAAAAGCACACACAGGAGCGCAATCAGCCAAAAGCCCGGATTACGGACAACCGCTACGACATCGCGAAAAGAGAATTTTTCCTCTTCGCTGCCGCTATTGATAATCTTTACTTGCGTATCCAGCTTCCGGTCCATAAATGCGAAAACCACGAAGGTCGCCATCCCGACAAGCAGCAGAATACCTCCAATGAGCAACGGGGTATCAAGATTCCAGGTCCGGGCTATGGGAATAGCCACGGTGTAAGCGACCTGCGAACCGATACGTGCCAGTGCGACCTGTACGCCCATGGCCAGTGCCAACTCCTTGCCGGCAAACCACTTCGCGATAATCTTCGTGGTTGTGATACCCGCAACCTCGGCGCCAACGCCAAAGACGGAATAGCCGGCTGAAGCCATGAAGACATCAAGTTTATACCCCAGGAAAGTAGCGTCCGTATGCCCGTACTGCGTAATGGCGAGGTATTCCGCCGAAGTACCTACTACCATTAAAATAACGGCCAGGCTACCGGTTAAGCGAATACCGAAGCGGTCCAGAATCAATCCGCCCCAAATCAGCATCAGCAAGAAAACATTCAAAAAGCTATAGGCGCCGGTGAACATGCCAAACTCTCCACTTGTCCAGCCTAACTGTCCCTCGAGCATGCCTTGAAGTGGCGCCATAATATCATTCACGTAATAGGCAGCCATCATCGTAAAAGCCACCATAATCATCGCGGACCACCGTATCCAACCGGTGTCGCTGAGTTTGCGTATTTCGCTCATCTGTAAAATATTTGTTTGAGTTATTATTTCTTTAACCATTTATCCAACCAACGGAAGAAGGTGCGCTGCCAGAGAATGCCGTTCTGCGGTTTCAGAACCCAGTGATTTTCGTCCGGGAACAGCAACAGCTGGGCGTCAATCCCTCTCATGCGGGCCGCGGTAAAGGCACTTTCGGCCTGGGTGTATTCTATGCGGAAATCGCGCTGTCCGTGGATACATAATATGGGGGTGTCCCACTTGTCTACAAAAAGATGCGGCGACATTTCAAACGCTTTCTGCATCTGCCCATCGGCCGTGCGTCGCCAGGGAGCTGACTTCATGTCCCAGTTCGGGAACCACAGTTCGTCAGTCTCTACGTATTGCTGCTGCGTATTATAGATACCGTCATGGGCGATGAAACACTTGAAACGCCCGTCGTGGTGACCCGCCAACCAGTACACGCTGTAACCTCCGAAGCTGGCGCCGACAGCTCCCAACCTTTCGCTGTCAACGTAGGGTTCCTTGCTCAAGTCGTCAATGGCGGACAAATAGTCCTGCATACACAAGCCAGGATAATCGCCGCTGATGGATTCAAGCCATTCCATGCCAAATCCGGGCAAGCCCCGACGATTGGGCGCAATGATGATATAGCCCTGCGCCGCCATCAGCTGAAAATTCCAACGGTAGCTCCACGACTGACTCACAGGCGTCTGGGGCCCCCCTTCGCAGAAGAGCAAGGCCGGATACTTCTTGTTGGGATCGAAATGAGGGGGATAAATAACCCAACACAGTTCCTTTTTTCCGTCCACGGTATTCACCCAACGTTCCTGTACCTGTCCCCATGCCAGCTGCTTATAAAAAGCATCATTCTCCGTCGTCAACTGCGTGAGCTCAGGCTTGCGACCGGCTACGTTGAGCACGAACACTTCATCCGCCCGGCTCATACTCTGACGCTTAACGACAAGACTTTTTCCGTCCGGCATCAGTTCGACCAAAGAGAAGTCGCAAACCTCGTCCGTCAGTTGTTTCACCTTCCCCGCCAGGTTCGTACGATACACTTGCGTACGTCCGTGCCAGACGCCTGTAAAATATAAGGTGCGGGAATCATCTGCCCAGCAGAATTCATTAACGCCGCTCTCAAACTCTTCCGTCACGTAGGTTTTAACTCCGTCCGACAAGTTCAGCACACAAAGCCGCGTCCGATCACTCTCGTAACCGTCCCGCGCCATACTACTCCAGGCGATATATTTCCCATCGGGCGAGAACTGAGGATTCTGGTCGTAACCCACGTTGTAGTCCCCCTGTTGATGATTAACGGCCTGGTCTTCAAAGGAACAGGTGGGATCCACCTCAGGAGCTTGATAATTCTCCGGCTTGCAGAGGTTCTTCGTTTTTCCCGTAGCCACTTCATATAAATATATATCGCTATCCGTGCTAATGGCGTATTCCTTTCCCGTCTTCTTACGGCAGGTGTAAGCGACATACTTGGAATCCGGACTCCAGGTCAGTTGCTCCATCCCTCCAAAGGGCAGCATCGGACTTTCATAAGGTGTGCCCTCCAGGAGGTCACGAGCGCCGGAAATCTGCGTACCGTCGAAGTCGGCGACAAAGGGATGCGGGGCTTCCGTCGTATAATGATCCCAGTGCTTATACATCAAGTCATTGATTACCATACCGCTGGCCAAGGGCAAATCAGCGTCGTTCTCCTGTATCGAAGTTCGGTTGGGTACATTCTTTACCAGCAAAACTTTCTTGCCGTCGGGAGAAAATGCGAATCCATTGACGGAAGACGTTTCCCGGGAAAGTTGCTGCCGCCCCGTGCCGTCAAGGTTCATTGCCCATATTTGCGTTAAACCGTCCGCCTCAGCGAGATAGGCAATTTTCTTGCCGTCCTGTATGAAGCAAGGGTCGCTCTCGCTGGCAGCCGTACGGGTCAGGAGCGTGGACGACTTCGTCGCGAGGTCCATCAAGTAAATCACCGTGTGGCTCCTGTTCTCCTCCACACTATAATAAGTAACGGTGTAAACCGCCTGCTTCCCGTCGGGCGATACGGTAAAACTCCCGATTCGTCCCATAGCCCACAAAATCTCGGGAGTAAGGACGTCACTGTTCAATGCCGCTTCCGACTTTCCGATGACAGTCGTATCGGCAACGTCGGCCATAGACGCTTGCGGCAGGCCTGCCATAAATACAGCCATAGCCATTATTGCAAATTTATTTCTCATATAAATTAGTTTTTAACATAAGCGGCAAGGCACAAGAATCACCTTGCTCCTCGCCGCTCCAAGTTAAGTTGTTGAATTAATGACGTTGTCTTTTCTTCTGCTCTTCCAACATGGCCTCCTGCTGTTTCTGGAGCGCCTCCAGGCGTGCGGCCAATCCCTTCGGCTTCTTATTGGGATTGTTCTTGTTTGCCTGATAGTTCGCCTCGAGTTTGGCCAGAATGCGCTTGTCGTCTATGCTCCGGCGCAGATACCACATGGTCAGCGCGCTGGCAAGTAAGGATATGAAATAATAGTAATTCAGACCCGACGAATAGTTATTGAACATGAAGAAGAACATTAAGGGCATCAGATACATCATCCACTGCATGACCTTCATCTGCTGGGCCTGTTCCCCGGAAAGCGTTTCCTTCTGCTGGCGGATCGTCATGACGCTGTACAGCAGGTTCGTCCCGCAAAACAGCAGACAGAACAAACTCAGGTGGTCACCGATGCCCCAAATGCTGAAGCCGAAGTCAATGATACTGTCATACGTCGACAGGTCGTCTGCCCACAGGAAGCCCTGCTGACGAAGTTCGATGGCATTCGGCACGAAGTTAAACATGGCAATCCAGATAGGCGCCTGAATCAACATCGGCAGGCAGCCGCCCATCGGGCTTACGCCATATTGCGAATACAGCGTCATGATTTCCTGCTGCTTCTTCATGGCGTCTTCCTTGTTAGGGTACTTCTGATTGATCTCATCCACCTTCGGCTTCAGTACTCGCATACGGGCGCTGCTCAGGAAGCTCTTCTTCGTCGGGATATACACGATGATGCGCAGCAGAATCGTAATCAACAGCAAGACAATGCCCATCGGTAATCCCATACTCGTCAGGAAGTCGAACACGTAGATGGTGAAGAATCGGTTAATCCACTTGAACAACGGCCATCCCAGATAAACCAGGTCTTCCAGGTCCAGGTCCTTCTCGCCCAATTTGTATTTGTCCATCGACTTCAACAGGTTGAAGCTGTTCGGACCAAAATAAAACTGGAACTGCGTGGCGCTCTTCCCGGAAGGGTCAAACCCGATATTCATCTCGGCGCTGTAGTCCTTCAAATAGCCGCTATCCGCGCCGGTCGCTTCCTCCGGAATCTGACGACTATTCAACTTCACATCCGAAAATTCCGATTTCGGGGCAATCAATACCGAACTGAAATACTGATTCTTGAACGCGAGCCAATCCACGTAGCCTTCCACGGCCTCCTGGTCGTCATTGTGTTCGCTCAATTTCTCGGTACCCTCGCCGTTCAACTTATAGGTCAAAGCCGAATACTGGTTTTCAAAGTAATAACCTTTTTCCTGCTGGGCTATCTTCTGTTTCCAATCTACGGCAATTGTCCGGGTCCGGCTGGTAAAGTGGCGGGCCATGCCCTTCGTCAGCACCGAAAGATTCATCATATAGTTATCGCCCGGGAGCAGTTCGTATTTCAACTCCAGCCTACTCCCGTCTTTCGCCGTCATGGAAAAGACGACCTGCGTAGAATCCTTCTGCTGTACGTCGAATACGTAGTCGCTTGTGTTGATGGTTTCGTCCTTCGTGTCCCAGGCGAGATTCAACGAAGCCACCCTGCCGTCATAGAGCCGCAGCGGGGCGTTCTTGTCCTGTTTGAAGTCCTCGTAGCTGCGATAATTTCTCAAATACACATTGCGCGGGACGGCTCCCTGACGGCTGAACTCCACCGTTACGTTTTCGTTTTTCAAGACAACGGGTGCCAGGGCTTTGCCACTATCGGCCGCAACGGCAGCCAGATAGGGAGCAAAGAGCGCGGTGCTGTCTGCCGGGACCAAATCCTGATTATTTTCGGTCGTGGCCTTTTCGTTAGTGTCTGTAGCTACCGGCGTTGTCTCTACCGGCGGATTCTGAGGCGTGTTGAAATAGCTAAAGCCAATCAAAACCGCTACAATCAGGAGTAATCCAATAATCGTATTTTTATCCATATCTTTAATATAGCCTCTTTTTCAGTGAGGTACAGATTGACCACAGAAGCGGCGATGGGGTTCAGCCCATCACCGCTTGCCTTGTCGTTTTACTTCTTCGCTAATTTATTTTCGATAGATGCCTTCACAAAGTTCAAGAACAGAGGGTGCGGTTTCAAGACCGTGCTCGAATATTCCGGGTGGAACTGCGTACCGATATACCAGTGCATGTTCGGCACCTCGACAATCTCCACCAAATCGCACTCGGGATTGATGCCGACACACTGCATGCCCGCTTTCTCAAAATCGGCGCGATAGTCATTGTTAAATTCATAGCGGTGGCGATGGCGTTCGCGGATAACCTCCTTACCGTAAATGTCACGAACCTTGCTGCCCTCGCGCAACTTACACTCATAGCCGCCGAGGCGCATCGTTCCGCCCATGTTGGTAATGTTCTTCTGGTCCTCCATAATATCAATGACGTTATGCTTCGTAGAAGAATCCATCTCCACACTGTTCGCGTCTTCATAACCCAGGACGTCGCGGGCATATTCGATAACCATCATCTGCATGCCCAGGCAAATGCCAAACGTCGGCATGTCGTGCTCCCGGCAATAGCGGGCAGCCAACAGCTTGCCTTCAATTCCGCGCTGGCCGAAGCCCGGACAAATCACAATACCCGACATACTACCTACGCGCTCCGCCACATTCTCGGGCGTCAGCTTCTCGCTGTTAATGAAGTGGCATACCACTTTGTAGTCATTATACGTTCCGGCCTGCGACAGGGCTTCCAGAATACTCTTGTACGCATCCTGCAGGTCGTATTTGCCTACGAGTCCGATATGCACTTCCTCGACGGCCTGATGGCGGCGGTTCAGGAAAGAACGCCAGGGCCCCAGACCCGGAGTTTCGCCAACGGGCATGTCCAGCTTGCGAAGAATCGTTGCGTCAAGCCCCTGCTCCTGCATCCGGAGGGGAACTTCGTAAATGGTCGGCTGGTCAAGGCTCTGCACCACAGCTTCGGGGGCCACGTTGCAGAAATTGGCCACCTTCTTACGCAGTCCGGCACTCAAATCGTGCTCCGTACGCAAGACGAGGATATCCGGCTGGATACCCAGGCTCTGCAATTCCTTTACGGAATGCTGCGTCGGTTTGGTCTTCAGTTCCTTAGCGGCCGCCAGATAGGGTACGTAGGTCAAGTGGACGCAAACCGCATTGTGACCGAGCTCCCACTTGAGCTGACGGATGGCCTCCAGGAACGGGAGGCTTTCAATATCGCCCACCGTACCGCCGATTTCCGTGATGACGAAATCGTAATGCCCGCGCTTGCCCAGAAACAGCATGTCGCGCTTAATCTCGTCCGTAATGTGAGGGATGACTTGAATCGTTTTTCCAAGATAGTCCCCCCGACGTTCCTTCTCTATCACGCTTTGATAAATCCGGCCCGTCGTCACATTGTTATTACGGGTCGTCTGGATTCCCGTGAAGCGCTCGTAGTGCCCCAAGTCCAAGTCTGTTTCCTGACCGTCGTCCGTCACATAGCACTCCCCGTGTTCGTAGGGATTCAAGGTTCCCGGGTCGATATTGATATACGGGTCAAACTTCTGGATTGTGATATTATAGCCGCGGGCCTGCAGCAATTTACCGATGGAAGACGAAATGATGCCCTTCCCCAAAGAGGAAGCTACGCCGCCGGTTACAAAAATGTACTTTGTTTCTGACACGATTCTTGATATTAAACAGGTAATGGAATTCGCTAAACCTAACAAACGGGACGCCTCTAACCCGCAGGCTTTTCCAGATGTCCCATAAAATCGGAGCAAAGGTACGAAAAAAGCCGTTCTTATAGATACGGTTTATAAAAAATGTACATTCCCAGACATTTGAAATTCGCGCGGACGGCCCTGATTCCCGGATTTTTCTGCCGATTGAGCCCACAACGTCAACGGTTCCGGCCGTCACTCGTACAGATGTCGCTCCCGGATGGTGCGGGCCACGGCCTCGGGCACCATGCCGTCTATCGGGAGCCCCGCATGAAGGCGCTGGCGGATTTCGGTAGAACTCCAGGGAAACAGCGGCGCATCGAACAGCCTTACGTGCTCCGGCAAACTTGAAGCGTCTACCACTATCCCGGGCCGGGGATAGACGATGATTTCATAGCGACGGAGCAAATCCGCCGCTTTTTTCCACTGCGGGAAGATTTGCCAGTTGTCCGCCCCCATAATCAGCACGAACACATCGTCGGGGAAGGCCTCTTCCAGTGCAGCCAGCGTGCGCCAGGTGTAGGAGGGCCTGGGCAAATGAAATTCAAAATCTGAAGCCTGGACGCCGGACACGCCCTCCACCGCCAGTCGCGCCAATTCGAGCCGGACGTTCTCATCCATCAACCCGGCGTGCTGCTTCAGCGGATTCTGCGGCGAAACCATCAGCCATACTTCGTCCACCCAGCGGCGCGCCACGAAAGCGCTGGCCAGGCCGAGATGCCCGTTATGTATCGGATTGAACGAGCCGCCGAATATCCCGATTCTTCTCACGCTTCCAGGAATGACCGTACCGCCTGAACGACTTCGGCCTCGGCCGTCGCCAGGTCATCGTTTACTATCACTGTATCGAACCGCGGGGCGAACGACAGTTCAAACTCCGCACGCGACAAGCGGCTCTCTATCGCCTCCTGCGTCTCGGTCCCGCGGCTCACCAGCCGGTCACGCAGGACCTCAAGCGAAGGGGGCTGGATAAACAGGCTCAAGGCCCGCTCGCCGTAATACTTCTTGATGTTACAGCCGCCGAGCACGTCGACATCGCAAACCACGTTCTCGCCCGCTTCCAACTGGCGGTCGACCTGCTCGCGCAAGGTCCCGTAATAGCGGCCGGGATATACTTCTTCGTATTCCAGGAAATCCCCGTTGTCAATGCGCTGCCTGAAGTCCTCCGGGGACAGAAAGAAGTAGTCCGCCCCGTGCCGTTCCCCCGGGCGTGGCGGGCGGCTTGTCGCCGAAACGGAGAAATGGAGATTGAGCCCCTGCTCCATCAGATGGTGAATAATCGTACTCTTCCCGCTTCCGCTCGGAGCCGAGAAAATGATGACCTTCGTCGCTGTTGCCATACCCCTTTGTTTTTAAGTTTACAACACGTTGAGCACCTGCTCTTTGATTTGTTCCAGCTCGTCCTTCATGCGGACCACGATGTTCTGCATCTCGGCCTGGTTGCTTTTGGAGCCGGTCGTATTGATTTCACGCCCCATCTCCTGCGCGATGAAGCCCAGTTTCTTGCCCTGTCCGGGCTCGAGCCCCATCGTCTCGCGGAAATAGCGTAAATGGTTGGTCAGTCTTTGCTTCTCCTCGCTGATGTCCAGTTTCTCGATATAATAAATCAGCTCCTGCTCCAGCCGGTTGTGGTCGTAGTCCACGCCGGCCAACTCGGCCAGGCGGGCTTCCAGTTTCTGGCGAATCTTTTCCGTCCGCCCCTTTTCGTAGGGCTCCAGGCTTTCCAGCAACCGGCCGATATTGGTTACCTTTTCTTCAAACTTGCGTTGCAGCGCCTCACCCTCCTGCCGGCGGAACTCAATCAGCTGGGCCAGGGCCTCGCCTATCACCTGGAGCGCTACGCCCCACTCCTCGTCCGTCAACACCTCGGCCGCCTCGGGCTGTGTGATGTCCGGCAAGCGTACCAACACTTCCCATACATGCTTTTCGGGGAGTGACAGGTGATGCTGTGCGCTGATGGTAGCCAGCTGCTCCAGATAACTACTGACTGCCGAGGCATTGATCGTCGCGGAAGGACGTGTCTCCTGCCGTTCAATCCAGACGTTTAGCTCCACCTTGCCCCGGATAAGTTTCTCTGCAACCAGGCGGCGCACCTCCATTTCTTTCTCGCGATAGATGGAAGCCAGCCGTGCCGAAAGGTCTAGGCTTTTAGAATTCAAGGATTTTACCTCTGCATGTATTTTTTTCCCGCCATAGAAAGCCTCTGCCTTTCCATAGCCCGTCATAGAATAAATCATATCATAAGAAATTTTCTGCAAAGTTAACTATTTGTGATTAAAGCCCCAATGCCCTCCCGATTTTTTCGCTGCACGGACGGCGTTTTAAGCCAGCTCCGCCGCCCTGCCCGCCACGGTCGGCGCCACGCCCCGCAGCCCGGCCGCTACCTGCGCCGCACCTTATGCACCGGCTTGCGCACGCGCGTCCGGAGGAATTTGTATCTTTGTCTGTCCTCCGTCGGGTTTCATGCGGATGAACGGGACCGTTCACGAGGGCGAAATATTCCCTTCATGCGCATGAATGCGTTTTCTTACAGCCTTGAAACACACAGGGCCATAAGGCGTTGCGGAAATCCGGTAAACGGCGGCACCACTTAAACGGCACATCATGGCAATACATTACGATTTCTATCCGAATTCCGGCATTGCGGACGAAGGGCAATGGCACGTCCGCGCACTGGAAAGCGAGACCGTAGAGGCTCCGACCTTGTTTGAACGCATCGAGCAACGCTCCACGCTGACGCAAGCCGACATGAAGGGAGCGCTCAGTGCGCTGGTAGCGGGCATCGCCGAGGCGCTGAAGGACGGGAACCGGGTACACCTGGAGGGCCTGGGCCACTTCTCCGTCTCCATCAAGGGAAAAGTCGTCACGACAGAAGACGGCGCGCTGCGCCTGGACAAGGCGGGCGTACGCAGTATCCTGTTCCGCCCGGACCGCTCATTCCTGCAACGCTTGTCTACGGCAGATTTCATCCGCAACAGCAAACAGGGCCGCCACTCCCCGGCCGTCTCCGACGAAGTCGTACTGGCTGCCATCGGCCAACTGGAAGAGAGTGGACAGGCCGCTACCTGCAAAACGCTGAGCCAGCGCCTCCGCTTGGCCCCGGCCACAGCCTACCGGCGCCTGCAGTCTCTCCTGGAAAGAGGCCTGGTGCAACGCTCCTTCGTCGGCAACACGGCCGTCTACCGACTCTGCGAGCATAACTTAGAGTAAACTTTCAACGCATCCGCATAAATCATGGAAAAACAATACCTAATATGCCTCAGCATAGCCGGTTCCGACCCCTCGGGCGGTGCCGGAATGCAGGCCGACATAAAGACCTTCTCGGCACTGGGCTGCTACGGCGCCGGCGTCGTAACGGCCCTGACCGTACAGAACACCTGCGGCGTGTCCCGCTCCGTACCCGTCCCGGCTGACCTGGTATATGAACAGACCGTTGCCGTACTGTCCGACTTGCAGCCCGTAGCCATTAAAATCGGCATGACGGGCAACGCCGCCACGACGGAAGCCGTAGCCAGCGCACTGACGGCAGCCGGTACGAAGCAGACTTTTGTCGTACTGGACCCCGTCTTGTGTTCCAGCTCCGGGCATACGTTGCTGGACGCCGAGGCCACCGACGTCCTGCGCCGGCGCCTGATGCCGCTCTGCCACCTCGTCACGCCCAACCTTCCGGAAGTTCGGGTACTCACAGGGATTGAGGAGCCCCACGCGGCCGCCGAGGCGCTGATACAACAAACGGGATGCCCGGCCGTTCTGGTAAAGGGTGGACACCGCGACGGCGCTCCGACGGACTGGCTCTTTACCGCCGCGGGAAGCGAAGCTTTCGAGGGAGAGCGCGTGGCCACACGCAACACGCACGGGACGGGGTGCGCCCTGTCGTCGGCCATAGCCGCCTGGAGCGCGCGCGGCGTTCCCCTGTCCGAAGCCGTGGCCCGTGCTAAAAAGTATGTAGGAAATGCCCTGAAAAGTGGCGCGGATGTTAACATAGGCAACGGGCACGGTCCCATGAACCATTTTTTCCATCCCGTAGCCAGTATAATCAAAGAGAAATAAGTAAATTTGCCTCACGAAAACGCTAACGCCAACGCCACGTTCCGTAAGCGCAACAGTAAAAAAACATAACCAGCAACTTTTCAAAATCATGAACGCATTCGTATTTCCCGGTCAAGGTTCACAATTCGTAGGAATGGGTAAAGACTTGTATGAGAAGCACCCCATAGCCAAGCAACACTTTGAACTGGCCAATAAGATTTTAGGTTTCCGCATCACGGACATCATGTTCGACGGCACGGACGAAGAGCTGAAGCAGACGAAGGTGACACAACCCGCAGTGTTCCTGCACAGCGTCATCAGCGCCCTGTGCCTGGGCCAAGCCTTTAATCCCGACATGGCTGCCGGCCACTCTCTGGGCGAACTCTCCGCACTGACCGCCACCCGCTGCCTGAGCTTTGAGGATGGCCTGAAACTGGTAGCCGCCCGCGCCATCGCCATGCAGAAAGCCTGCGAAGCCGCTCCCGGAGGCATGGCCGCCATCATCGCACTGCCCGACGCCGAAGTCGAAGCGGCCTGCAAGGAAGTGAGCGAAGAAGTGGGCACGGTCGTACCGGCCAACTACAATTGCCCCGGCCAGCTCGTCATCAGCGGTACGAAAGAGGCCATCGACGCCGCATGCGTCAAGCTGAAAGAGAAGGGCGCAAAGCGCGCGCTGATTCTCCCCGTCGGCGGCGCGTTCCACAGCCCGCTCATGCAGCCGGCCAAGGAAGAGCTGGAAGCTGCCATCGCCGTCACGGAGTTCCAGAAGCCGATTTGCCCGGTTTACCAGAACGTAGACGGACTGGCCCACACGGATCCGGAAGAAATCAAGGCCAACCTGATCAAGCAGCTAACGGCCTCAGTCCTGTGGACCAAGGAAGTGGAAAACATGGTGGCAGCAGGAGCCACGAACTTCACGGAATGCGGACCGGGCAAGGCACTGCAGGGCATGATTGCCAAAATCTGCAAAGGCAACGCCGAAGTCAGCGTCCACGGCGTCAACGAGCTTTAATCCTTAAATAAAGGACATTCCCCGATGAGGTGTGACAACGCGACTCCACTTGCGACTTGCGTTGTCACGCCTTTTTTAATGCAGAAGGTAAACGGATAGAAAGGAAGAAAACGATGGAAAAGATTCTGATATACCAAGTTCTGCCGCGGCTCTTCGGCAACCTGACGGGCCGAAACATCCCAGACGGCACCATAGAACAAAACGGCTGCGGAAAAATGGCCGCCTTCACGCCCCAGGTCCTTGGCCGCATCAAGGAGCAGGGCTACACGCACATCTGGTACACGGGCCTTCTGGAACATGCGACAAAGACCGACTATTCCCAATACGGCATCCGCCGGGACCATCCCGCCGTCGTCAAAGGCCAGGCGGGCTCTCCCTACGCCATAAAGGACTATTACGACATCGACCCGGACCTGGCTGTAGACGTTGCCCAGCGCGTGAAGGAATTTGAGGCGCTCCTCCGTCGCTCGCACAAGGCCGGTCTGAAAGTCATCATGGACTTCGTTCCCAACCACGTGGCCCGCCAGTATGCGTCGGACGCCAAACCGGCCAGGGTGAAAGACCTGGGCGAACAGGACGACACGACCCAAGCCTTCTCCCCGATGAACAATTTCTACTACATCCTGGGACAACCGCTACGCACGGACTTTGACAAGGGTAAAGAAAGCATCCACCCCTATAAGGAATACCCGGCCAAGGCTACCGGCAACGACCGTTTCGACGCACATCCCAACGCGACGGACTGGTACGAGACGATCAAGTTGAATTATGGAGTAGATTACCTCAATGGGCGCACCCAGCACTTCTCTCCGACGCCAAACACTTGGAAGAAGATGACGGACATCCTCCTGTTCTGGGCCAAAAAAGGTGTAGACGGCTTCCGCTGCGACATGGCCGAGATGGTGCCTTGCGAGTTCTGGCACTACGCGATTGCTCAGGTCAAGGCCAAACATCCAGAGCTGATTTTCATTGCGGAAATCTACAATCCCGCCGCATACCGGGACTACATCACGCGGGGCGGTTTCGATTTTCTGTACGACAAGGTGGGAATGTACGACACGTTGCGCGGCATCGTCTGCAACCACGCTTCGGCAGCCAGCATCACAGGCTGCTGGCAGAGCGTCAACGACATTCTGCCGCACATGCTTTACTTCCTTGAAAACCACGACGAGCAGCGCATCGCCTCCGACTTCTACGCCGGCGACGCCCGCAAGGCCTTCCCGGCCCTCGTAACGGCGGCCTGCCTGAACACGAATCCCTTCATGATTTATGCCGGCCAGGAACTGGGAGAGCCGGGGATGGACGCCGAAGGGTTTAGCGGCCAGGACGGCAGGACTACCATTTTCGACTACTGGAGCCCGGCAAGTCTGCGAAAACTCTATGAAGGCAGCCAGACATTTTCAAAGGAGGAGGCCGAAACCTATGCCTACTATCAACGCATTCTCTCCCTGCTACACTCGGAAGAGGCCCTGAACCAGGGAGCTTTCTACGACCTGATGTACGTAAACTACGACCGCTGCTGCGGCTTCAACCCGGACCGGCAGTTTGCCTTCCTCCGCAAAGGCGAGCAGGAAACGTTGCTCATTGTCGCGAACTTCGACGGACAGGAAGTAAACGTCGGCGTGCGGATTCCCCAACACGCCTTCGAGACGCTGGGCCTGCGCTCTGGCACCAAAGCGGCCATTGATCTCATCACAGGAGAAACTCAAACCGTAACCCTAAAACCCGACCAGCACACGCTCGTCGTCGTCCCGACCCACGGCGCCGTCATCCTGAAGTTTTGAAGGAGACCTATAATTATTATCATCCAGCGAGCGGCGTATATGACGGAAGTGCATATACGCCGCTCGCTGTTTTTTCCCGCTGTGCGGTTTTACTGTAAGTGTATTTCCTCGATGTTGACCAGTTGATTGACAATCGCGTAAATCGTCAACCCGCTCACGGAATGTATATCCAGTTTCCGAGAGATATTTTTGCGATGGGTCAGCACCGTGTTGATGCTGATAAACAGTTTCTCGGCAACTTCCTTATTGGTCATGCCGCGGACAATGCAGCAGACAATTTCTTTTTCCCGCTCGGAAAGGACTTCCGAGGACTCGGCAGCACCGACGACAGACGATTTCTCGGCCCCGACAACGGCGACCTGTTGCTCGAGACGCTGGACAGCCGGAACAAACAATACGTCCTCCACCTCGCAGTGAGCGTGCAAATCGGCCTCGCAGGTAAAAATGTCGAACAGGACATTATTCAGGCGGTCCGCCGAATCCGTGGGGGTATAATACTTAATAATGATGTTCTTCAACTCCTGGAGCTTCTTGTCAATCCCCTCGTGCCCGCGGGCAAACTGAGCAATCTCGAAGTCGGAAGTCCGGCGGCCCTTCAACAGTTCGTTCACATAGGTAAAGACACGCTTGTTCTCGTGCATCATGTGCTTACGGACCTCGCCCATATATTCGTCATAGAAGCGGAGAATCAAGTAGGCCACTTCGTTCTTCTGCGAGCAGTCAATCGCTTCCAAGAGTTTACGCCGGATGTTGGGCAGCTGAAAATCCAGGAAATAGTCGTGCGCTTTGGCAAGATAGGCCACCAAGGCCGAAACCGAGACTTTTTCCACAAAATAAGGGGCGGCGTCGGGCCCCATCTTCATATAGTTGGCCACCGCCAGGAAAGTATCGACGTCGACGCTATTCTCCTCGCAGATCTCTTTTACCGTCTTCTCTCCCACCCCGAGCGGGATGCCAAACCGACACATCATCTGCAACAGATTCGGCTCGTCGCAAATGACGTCACACATCTTATCTGTTTCTCTATAACTGGCGGACATACTTATATACTATAACTCACCATTTTTATACTTTTTGCAAAGGTACAAACTTTCTCGCGCCCGCCAACATCACCACATCTGGGTATTTTTATTGCCGGCAGGGTAACAAGACCTACCCACCTCTTCACCCCTTTATTATAAATATGCTAAAAATTAGCGATTGACCGCCCTGTCAATAGTTCATAATTTTGCACCGTAAATCCTGAACAAATTATGAATCATTCGCACATCGCTTTCACAGCACTGGCAGCTGCCATGTTAGCGGCTCCTGCCCTGCCCGTACACGCAGACGGCAAAGACCAACTTCCCACGACGGCATTCACCAATCTCCACGTGGATAGCTGTACGGTACAACCTCGGCAGTCTGCCCCCAAAAAAGAACGCCCTATTGACAAAATCAAAAAACGCCTCACCATCGGCGGTTACGGTGAAGCTGTCATGACGCGGAATTTTTTCAGCGACAGCTACCTGCGCTACACGGATGCGGCCAGTAAGAAGGACTCGAAGGGCCACGGCCGTTTCGACCTTCCGCATGTTGTCATCTTTTTAGGGTATGACTTCGGCAAAGGCTGGTCTATGGGTTCGGAAATAGAGTTTGAACACGGCGGTACGGAAAGTGCCATGGAGATTGAGACCGAAGAGGCCGGAGAATACGAAAGTGAGATTGAACGCGGTGGCGAAGTCGCCCTCGAGCAGTTCTGGATTCAGAAAAGTTTTTGCCCTGAGTTCAACATCAAGCTCGGTCACATCATCGTCCCTGTCGGTGCGACCAATCAGCACCACATGCCGACTGAGTTCTTCGGCGTCTATCGCCCTGAAGGCGAGAATACGATTATGCCGTGTACCTGGCACGAAACGGGTGTCAGCCTTTGGGGACAGGCCGGCGACTGGCGTTACGAGGTCCTGTTCATCTCGGGTCTGGACAGCGAGCGCTTCGGCGCGCAGAGCTGGATTCACGACGGTTCGGCCTCTCCCTACGAGTTCAAGATTGCGAACAACTATGCCGGGGCCTTCCGCGTAGACAACACGTCGATAAAAGGACTGCGCCTTTCGCTCAGCGGTTATGTCGGCAACAGTTTCAATAATACGTTGATGGAAACGAACGGTTCCAAATACGACGGGGTAAAGGGTACGGTGACCATAGGTGCTTTCGACTTCGCCTACAATGACCACAACTGGATTGTTCGAGGCAACTTCGACTACGGCCACCTGAGCGACTCGTACGCCATCAAGGGGTTCAACATGAACAACATGACTAACGCCTCGCCCTCTCCCAAGCAGCTGGTAGCTTCCGACGCTATTGCCGCGGGCATCGAGGCCGGTTACGACTTTTTCTCTCTGAGTCCGAAACTCCGCCAGAAGGAGCAGCGCTTCTACCTCTTCGGGCGCTATGACTACTACGACTCCATGTATAAGATGGAACGTAACGCCTTCAGCTACGACTGGTGCGGACGTCAGCGCGTGGCCGTGGGTATCAACTACTACCCTATCCGCGACATCGTCATCAAGGGTGAGTATTCCATCGGCCTGCTGCGCTCCAAGTACAACAACGAGCCCGGCATCTCCCTGGGCATTGCCTACTCGGGCTTCTTCCTCTAAGAGAACATACATCCACTATTTACTAACATCAAAAAATTATTACAATGAACAAATTACTTAAATGGCCTCTCGGTCTTGCCTGTGCTCTGATGTTGAGTATGGGAGCCACGTCTTGCAGCGATGATGACAATACCACCATCGACACGACACCCAGCGAGAAGGAGCAGGCGCTGCAGCGGGCCGTTACGCCGTTTGTCAACAACACCGTAATCCCGACCTACAAGAATATGGCCGATGCAGCGTTGGAACTTTACAAGAAATGTCAGACCATTGAAGAAAATTTCGACAACGGCACTCTGACCACTGAAGACGTGGCTTCTGCCGGCGAGTCCTGGAACACCGCCCGTAAATACTGGGAGCTCAGCGAGGCCTTCCTGTTCGGCGCCGCCACCGACTACAACATTGACCCGCACATTGACTCCTGGCCTTTGGACAAAGTATCCATGGACGCCATGTTGAGCAACCCCGGTCAAATGGCACAGATGAGCCCCGAATACGTTTCGACGAACTTGGGTTACGGCTTACTCGGCTTCCACGCCATCGAATACCTGTTGTTTGAACTGACGGACAACGGCAACGCCTCTCAGACCCACAGCCTCAACTACACCAAGCAGGAACTCGTCTACATGACGGCCGTAGCCGGCGACCTCAGCCTGCAGTGCAGCCGCCTCGAAGCCTCCTGGGCCGGCTTCGACAACATCACGGCCGAGAAGCAGCAAATGTTGACGGACGCTGAACTTGAACCCACCTGGGATTATGGACAGAGCATGCTGAATGCAGGCCAGGCCGGCAGCAAGTACAAGAACTATCAGGACGCTGCTGAAGAAATCATCCAGGGTTGCATCGACATCGCCGACGAGGTAGGTGCGCAGAAGATTGGCCGTCCGAATGGCGCCGCCAGCGAGGAAGACATCAACTACATCGAATCTCCTTACAGCTTGAACTCCATCGTTGACTTCCGCGACAATGTCGTTTCCATCCGGAACGCCTACGAGGGCTCCTACGATACGGATGCCAGCATCTCGGACTACATCAAGACCGTCAATCCCGACCTCGACACCCGCGTTTGCAACGCCATCCAGGCTTCCATCGATGCCATCGAAGCCATTCCCGAACCGTTTGCCAAGTCTGCGACCGGTCCCGAAGCCACGCAGGCTATCGAAGTTCTGGATCAGTTGAGCCGCGCCCTCTCTGAGGTTTCCACGCAACTGTCCAGATAAACAAGTTCCTGGAATGTGGCAACGATGTACAGTCGGTGCCACACTCCAGGATTCTATATCCGAACGATTAACTTCAATGACATGAACAAGACATTTTTATTTTTAACTCCGCTACTCTTCGGCCTCGCGGCCTGTAGCGACGACACGGTAACCGACACCCCGTTGCCCGAACAGGGCCAGTTGCCCGAGTGGTACTACGTCGGCGGTGAGTTGGGCACCTCCTATCTGGCTACGTACAACGCCTACGAGCAGCCCACGCCGGCTGTCGAGAACGCAGGACTGGAACCCTCCTTTAAGAATGGTGAGCAGTTGTTCGAGAAACCTTTCATGGCCAATAATTCCGGCGTCCGTTCCGGCCTTGGCCCCGTCTACATCCGTACCTCCTGCCTCCACTGCCATCCGGGCTACGGCCACGGCAAACGTATCGCTGCCGGCAGCTTCGAGACAAACGACATCGGGAACGGTTGCCTGCTGGTCGTCTACAATCCCGCCGACGACAGCTACGTCAGCTGGCTGGCCGGCATGCCTCAGGGCCACTCCGTCGCCCCGTTCAAGGCGCCTATTGACGAGAGCATGATCACCGTCACCTGGGAGAACGAGACGGACGACTGGAACAACACCTTCCCCGACGGTGAAACCTACGAGCTGCAATATCCGACCGTAAAGATGCCCCTCGAGGCCATCTACGTTTACAATCAGGGCTACCCCATCGCCGAAGGTTCCTATGAAGTACGTCTGGAGAACACCATCGGCATCTACGGTTCGGGCCTTCTCGACGCCATTGACGACGAAGACCTCAAGGCCCAATATATCCAGGAAGAGCGCGACGGCTATCTGCCCAACGGCCTCAACCCCGCCTTCTTTAAGGACGGAGAATGGGTCAGCCAGTACAGCAACACGGTACAGGGTGACGGCACGCTCTACCCGCGTCGCTTCACTTACGCCCTGAGCCGCGGACCGCTCCAGGACGGCCCCGGCGCCAATGCCTTCTGGAACATCACGAACGTCACGCGTAGCGACCGCCGCTACCACTACCTCGACGCCGCCGGAACCTATGCGGAATACTCTGCCAAGGATCCCGACGTGCAGGCCGGCTTTGAAGCATACATCGCCCAGATAGACCCGAACCGCGAACACGAATCCTGGTGGAACGGTACCATGGAGGACCGCATCAAGGCCTACCTGAATGCCAAGGACCTGCCCGTTGAAATCTCCGACGAGGACTATACGGACCTCATGGTCTGGCACCGCGGCCTTGCCGTTCCCGCCGCGCGCGACGTGGACGACCCGGACGTGCTCCGCGGTAAGGAGTTGTTTGAAGAAATCGGTTGCACGTATTGCCACAAGCCGTCCTGGACGACGGGCGACGACGAGATTCGTGACCCGAACCATTTCTTCAAGGGCGATGAACTTCCGCGCTACCCGCATCAAAAGATCTGGCCGTACTCCGACCTGATTCAGCACAAGTTGCACATGACCAACGACATCCGCACCGGCTGGTGCCGCACGACGCCGCTTTGGGGCCGTGGTCTCCACCAGAAGTGTACGGGCTCGCCTACGGCCGACCGTCTGCACGACTGCCGCGCACGTACCGTCATCGAGGCCATCATGTGGCACGGCTTTTCCAAGCAGAGCGATGCCCGTCAGACGGTGGAGAAGTTCCGCGAACTTCCCAAGGCTGACCGCGACGCTATCTGCAAGTTCATTGATGCAATCTAACCGACCCTTCGCCTGACCTTCCGGGTCAGAGACACCCAATACGAGGAATGGCAGCAGCAGAACGGTTTCTTTACCGCACTGGCTTCTCCCATTCCTCGTTTTTCATTACTTTCGTCGAAAAAACATGGACTCTACCCATTTTCTGCCGGATTTTATCTAACTGAACACTTATGCTAAAGCTATTATCATTCGGACTGACCGCGCTGATGACCCTCCTGCTTATTGCGGGCAGCATCGTAGAGAAAATCTACGGAACGGACACGGCCTTCTCCTATATCTATACGGCTCCGTGGACCATCGCCCTTTGGGGCCTGCTGACCGTCGCTTCCCTGGTCTACCTGCTTCGGCGCCTCTCACCCCGGAAGACGCCCGCCACCGTCGGCATCCATCTCTCGTTCGCCCTGATTCTGATTGCCGCGCTGGTCTCCCACTGTTGTGGCCTTCAAGGCACCGTCCAGCTGGTCGAAGGCGGCAAAGCCGTCAACGGCTTCCTACAGAAAGACAACCGCGTCGGCCACTTCCCGTTCCACATCCAGTTGCAGGAATGCTACACGGAGTTCTATCCCGGCACGCAAGCCAGCATGGACTACGTCAGCCGCGTGCAGATCACACTGCCCCAAGGGAAGCCCTACACCGAAACCATCTCCATGAACAAAATCCTGAAGGTAAACAACTACCGCTTCTACCAAACGGCCATCGGACCGGGCAGCTCCACCCTGACCGTCTCCTACGACCCGTGGGGCATTGGACTGACCTATGCCGGATATGCCGCACTAGCCCTGAGCCTGATTGCCTTCTTCTTCCAACGGGGCAGCTGTTTCCGCGCCCTGCTCCGGTCCGTGACAAAGCCAGGTGCAGCCCTCCTCGTCGCCTTTTTCGCCTTCGGCCTGGCCGCGCAGGCGCAGACCGCCCTTCCCAAGACCTTACAGCGGGGGCTGGCCAAAAGCTACGGGCAACTTTACGTCTACTACAACGACCGCGTCTGTCCGCTCCAGACCTTGGCCCGCGACTTCTGCACCAAGCTCTACGGGAAAGACACCTACCACGGACTGACCGCCGAACAGGTGCTGACGGGCTGGATTTTCTATTACGACGACTGGAAAAGGGAACCCATGATCAAAATCAAAGGGGACGACGTGAAGCAACTGCTCGGCATCGAAGGCGACTATGCGGCCCTGACCGACTTCTACGATATCAAGGGCTACAAGCTATCCGGCGCGGCCGCCGACATCAACAATCGCCGGCTCCAGGAGGCCAACGAAAAATGCAATCTGGTAAGCCTGGTCTGCACCGGTGCCCTCATCAAGATTTATCCATACCACACCGCCAACGGGAATGGATTGGCCTGGCTGTCCTGGGTCGACAAACGTCCGCGGCAAATGCCGCTGGAGGAGTGGAAATTCATCGTAGGCAGCATGGAGTACGTCGCCCGCGAAATCCAGTTGGGGCATAACATCAACGCCAACGAGGCCCTGCACAAAATCAAGGCGCATCAGCGCACCATTGCCGGCGCGGAAAACCTGCCCTCCGATGCCCGCTTCCAGGCTGAAGTCTTTTACAACAACCTGCCGCGGACGACCATCGTGGCCGGCATTACTTTGGTGGCCGGCGTCTTCCTGCTCTTCCTCTCCTGCCGCAGTCTGGTCACCGCCCGTCCTGTCCGCCGCGGGCTGCGGCAGACGTGCCGTTTCCTCACGCTGTTGGTATGGCTCTACCTGTCCATGATGCTCGTCCTGCGCGGATACGTCAGCGGGCACTGGCCCCTGTCCAACGGGTACGAAACGATGCAGTTCATGGCCTGGTGCGCCCTGGGCGTAGGCCTCTTGCTGGGCCGCCGCTTTCAGCTCGCTGTTCCGTTTGGCTTCATCACCTGCGGGCTGAGCCTGATGGTGTCCACAATGGGCGAGCAGAATCCGACCATCACCCACTTGCTGCCGGTTCTGTCCTCGCCCCTGCTGAGCCTCCATGTCGTGGTCATCATGCTGGCCTACGCGCTGCTCGCCTTCACCATGCTCGGCAGTCTGACCGCCCTGGCCGCCAATGGCGCGCGCGGCGTTCCGCAGGCCCGGCGCGAAGACATCATGACCCGCTTGCAACGGCTCAACCGGTTGCTGCTACTCCCCGCCCTGTTCCTGCTGGCGGCCGGCATCTTCATCGGTGCGGTCTGGGCCAATCAGTCCTGGGGACGCTACTGGGGATGGGACCCGAAGGAAACCTGGGCCCTCATCACGATGCTGGTCTATGCCTTCCCGCTCCACGACGCCTCGCTCGCGTTTTTCCGTCGCCCGAAGGTCTTCCACTGGTACGTGCTTTGCGCCTTCCTTTCGGTACTCGTCACCTATTTCGGCGTAAACTTCTTCATGGCCGGCCTGCACAGCTACGCGGTCTGACACGCTTTCATCCCGGAACCACTCGGCGGACAAACGGTATAGCTGTTTGCCCGCCGATTTTTATGTTCCCCCTCTCCTCCGGCTTCATCGCTTTTTCCCGCGGGCCAGACAGCCTGCATCGCCTCCCGGTCTCCCGACGAACGGGCCTTAGCCCTCTCGCCACGGGCCTAAGGCTCGTCGCTACGGGGCTAAGGCCCGTGGCGACGGCTCGTGTGCCGCTCCGAAGCAGCCGGCGCCGAAGACGTCGCGGGGCAGCGGCGCAAGTTTCAACTCCCATTTTACCCGACATTTTATTTCTTTATTGTACTTTTGCACTATACGTAGAATTTTTACCAACTCTTATGCACAACGGATTCATCAAAGTGGCGGCTGCCATTCCTGCAGTCAAAGTGGCGGAATGCCGATACAATACGGACCGCATCGAGGGACTGATGGCACGGGCCGAAGGCTTGGGCGCAGAGATCATCACGTTCCCGGAACTCTCCGTCACCGCCTACACCTGCCAGGACCTGTTCCAGCAACAACTGCTGATAGAAGAAGCCGAACGCTCCCTGCTGCGCCTCGTCGAGTTCAGCCGCAACCTGAAAATCACGGCCATCGTCGGCATGCCCGTAGCTTACGAGGGCGCCCTCTTCAATTGCGCGGCCGTCATCCAGTCGGGCAAGGTTCATGGATTCGTGCCCAAAATCTACCTGCCCAACTACAACGAATTTTACGAGAAAAGATGGTTCACGTCCGGCAACATCCTGGACGCGACGGCAACGCTGAAGTTTTGCGGACAGAACGTCCCCTGCGGGACCCGCCTGCTCTTTGAAACGGGCGACGTAACCTGGGGCATCGAACTGTGCGAGGACCTTTGGGCCGTCATCCCGCCCAGCAGCCAGCTGGCCCTGAAAGGCGCGGACCTGATTTTCAACCTCAGCGCCAGCAACGAGCTCGTCGGAAAGAACTCCTACCTGCGCCAACTCATAGAAAGCCAGAGCGCCCGCTGCATTGCCGGCTACGTTTATGCCGGCTGCGGCTTCGGCGAGAGCACGCAGGACCTCGTTTTCAGCGGGAACGCCTACATTGCTGAAAACGGGAAAATTCTGACCGAAGCGGAACGCTTTTCCATGGAAGAGCAACTGGTCATCAGCGAAATCGACGTAGAGCGGCTGCGTACGGAACGGCGACGCAACACGACGTTTGCCACGGGCAAACAGTGGATGAACAGCAACCTGAATCCGATGTGGCAACACATAGAACTGGACACGGTGCCGCTTCCCAAGGAGCGGTTCACCCTGACCCGCCCGGTCGACCCACTGCCGTTCGTCCCGCAGGGGGCCGAACTGGACGAGCGCTGCAAGGAAATCCTCAACATTCAGGCCGAAGGGCTGGCCAAGCGCGTCCAGCACACCAACGCCCAAAGCGTCGTAGTGGGCATCAGCGGAGGCCTTGACTCCACGCTCGCCCTGCTGGTCTGCGTGCTGGCCTTCGACCGCCTGAAACTGGACCGCAAGGGCATCGTCGGCCTGACCATGCCCGGCTTCGGAACGACCGACCGCACCTATAAAAATGCCCTGAACCTGATGAAGGGCCTCGGCATCACGTCCCATGAAATCAATATCCGGGAAGCCTGCGAGGTACACTTCCACGACATCGGCCAGGACCCGCAGAAACACGACACCACATACGAAAACAGTCAGGCCCGCGAGCGCACCCAGCTGCTGATGGACGTGGCCAACAAGATGAACGGCATGGTGGTCGGCACCGGCGACTTGAGCGAACTGGCCCTGGGGTGGACGACCTACAACGGCGACCACATGAGCATGTACGGTGTGAACGGCTCCATTCCCAAGACGCTGGTCAAGCACCTCGTCAACTGGATTGCCCTGAACCTGGTCGACGATTTCTGCAAGGAGACGTTGCTGGACATCATCCATACGCCCATCAGCCCCGAACTGCTCCCCGCCGACGCGGCCGGGAACATTGTTCAGGAGACGGAAAGCCTGATTGGCCCGTACGAACTGCACGACTTCTTCATCTACTACACCCTGCGCTTCGGCTTCCGGCCGACGAAGATTTTCTACTTGGCCTGCAAAGCCTTTGACGGCAGTGACAGCCGCACCAACACTTACGACGAGGCCACCATTAAAAAGTGGCTGACCAACTTTTTCCGCCGTTTCTTCTCCCAGCAGTTCAAGCGCAGCTGCCTGCCGGACACGCCCAAGGTGGGCAGTTGCTCGCTCAGCCCGCGCGGCGACTGGCGCATGCCCAGCGATGCCTGCGCGACGGCATGGATAAACGAATGCGAAAGCCTCTAACCCCTCTGCGCCAGCGAGCGCGGAAAGCGCTCGCTGGTCTAATCCCCTGCCTCATGAAATACATTTCCCTACTTTTCATCTTATGCGGACTGGCCCTTCCCCTGTCGCTCCAGGCCCGCGATAAGGGCGACGAAATCGTCGTCGCACAGGTCTATTCCGACAAACAGGCCCTCACGGTGGGCGACAGTTGCCTGGTAACGTTTGTCCTACAATCGGCCTATCCCATATTGAAGGCCGTCAGCAATGATGAACTGGAAGACCAGAAACACGCTACCTTTCATCGCCTTCCCACTCAGCGCCGGGTGAGCCGCACGCTTTCTCCCCGCGGCATCACTTACACCCTGGTCTGGGCGCGTTATTTCGTGGCGCCATCGACCGACGGCGAAATCGAGATTCCTAAATGTGAGTTTAAGGTAGAACTTCCAAATCCGGACAGAGAGGGGAAGAAACGCACCGTACAAGTGAAAATAAAAAGCAACAAGCTGTCCATTCGGGTGAATCCCAAGCCGCAACCGACAACACGCGACCTCATGCGACGAGGCAAGCAACTGATGTAAAAGCGTACGGGCCGGATGTTTCTTGTAAAACATCCGGCCCGTATCAATATAAGGAGTGCGGCCAATCGCCCGCGCGACCTTAATATTCCCGATTACCGAAAATCCGCGTCCCTACGCGGACCATCGTGGCGCCCTCGGTTACGGCGAGGGGGAAATCATGGCTCATGCCCCACGAACGTATGCAAAATTCAGGGGACTGCGCGAAGTATTCTTTCTTCGCATGTTTATAAAACATGTAGGCTTCATGGAAATCGTGCCGGATACGCTCCTGGTCATCGGTATTGGTGGCCATACACATCAGCCCTACGATAGACACATGGTGCAACGAGCGCCACTCGCCGGACGACAGCAGAGCTTCGCACTCCTCGACACTAAAGCCGAACTTTGTCTCTTCGGCCGCCACGTGCAGTTGCAGCAGGCAGGGAATCACTCTGTCGCAGCGGCGCGCCTGCTTATCTATTTCAGCCAGCAGCTTCAAGCTGTCGACGGCATGGATAAGGTGAACAAACGGCGCGATGTATTTTACTTTGTTGGGCTGTAAGTGACCGATGAAGTGCCACTCAATGTCTTTCGGCAATGCGTCGTGCTTGGCGACCATTTCCTGTACGCGACTTTCCCCGAACAGACGCTGCCCGGCATCGTAGGCGGCGCGTACCACCTCGACGGGATGAAACTTGGAGACAGCAACCAACTTGACCGATGCGGGTAGTTCCTCACGCAGTTGCTCCAGGCGTTCCTTAATCTCCGTTACCATTGTCAATCACTCTCCTTTCTTACAAAATTCGGACCTGGCTCTTCCTTATAATGAAATACATCCATAATGGGAGTTTCCATAATGGAAGCTATGGTATAATCCATGGTTGAACCCTTCATTCCTTCTTCCAGACGACGGATTGCGGCAGGAATGTCGGACGCCTGTATCAACACATTCTGCGAGGTTTTCTTCTCGACGCCCTTTTTCTCATCCAGAATAATGAAGACCAGTTTGGCCTTGTACCAACGGTCGGCACTCTCCTCGGGCGTCTCGAAAAATTCGGCGAAGCGTGCCCGCTTGATGTCGGACACCTGGAACTCTCCGGCCATAAACGGCGAAACTTCCTCGATAATCCGTTTCTCGGCCTCGGTAAAGTTAAGCGCATCCACCAGATAAGGCTCTGTCACTTTCTTCACCAACCCGTTCTCCATCGTTTTGTCATATTTGATTTTGCACTCAAACCATTCGTTCATCATATCTCTCTTCTAATAAATGCCTGACGGCTCAGGCGCGTTGCTTTAACTGAATCTATTTTAATAAGGTTTCTCTTCTTCTCTCCGCCTCGCGTTCATCAGTCCATGCTGTCAAACTGGAAAGGCAATAAGGACTGGACGCCGCTCAACAGATAAGTCTGCTGCGCGCCAAACAGCAAAATACGCAAGGGCGTACCATAGCGTCCTTGCGACTCCAGCAAGACCTGGCGGCAAGCCCCACAGGGCGAAATGGGCTGCGGCGTAAAGTTTCCGTCGCGACCGCGGGCCGCAATGGCGATCGCCACAGGCGCGACGTCCGGAAACTGTGCGTTGGCATAAAACATGGCACAACGTTCGGCACACGTCCCCGAGGGGAAAGCGACGTTCTCCTGATTGCTTCCTCGAACCACTTCCCCATTGGCCAGACGGATAGCGGCACCGACGGAAAAACCGGAATAAGGCGCATAACTGGAATAGGTAGCTTCGCGGGCAGCCTCGACGAGTTGCCGGTCGGCTTCTTCAAGTTCGTCCCAAGCGTAACTTGAATAAGAAATATTTGCAGTCAATAGTTTCATGTTCTAAGTCTCTTCGCGGTCAGCGGGTCCTGGCGCCCATCATCCATGCCCCAACAAACTGTCCCTCATTTACAGATCAGCGAACAGTAGTCCCGCCGCTTTTATTCTATGCAAACGTACAAATTTCTCTTGGAAAAACGCGCATCGATTGCTGTTTTTTAAGAAAAACCTCACGCGCACCTTTCAGAAGGCCCGTCACAATATGAAAGAACTCTAAAAAAATCATGACATTGCACAGATTACGGTCTATTTGTTCCCTTTTTCAGGGAAAAGTCACTAACTTTGCAGGCGAAACAAGAGCAGTGGCAGACACTGCCTCTTATTCAACCAACACAATAAACAAAAGTAACCTGCATGAAAAGAAGAACTGAAGAAGCGATCGCCAAACTGAGATACAGTTTCGAGCGCTACCGTTCCATGGGGAACGGTCCGAGATGTCAACAGTTGAGCTGCGAGTTACGCAAGCTGCAGACTGCGGGACAGAGCCTATCTTAATAGGCTTATTTTTTAAGAGTAAAACTTTAATCCAAATAAGAGGGAATATGAATTTGAAATTCGTATTCCCTCTTTCCTTTATACTTCGGACAACGGCAATTGGCCCCGTATTTATTCTACCGTCTCGCTTTCTTCCTCTACGTAACGGACTACCTTGCGGACAGCACCGACGGCACGGGCGGCACCGAGGAAGATTTCGTCCTTGCGGTCGATGGTAAACTTGCGGAACTTCCCGGCCACGCGCGTCAATTTCGTTTGGTTCTTATTCAGAGCCTCGGCATCCGTAATCCAATCTTCCGCGCGATAGTCCGACGGGCTGGGCACGTCGTCGTACAAATAGTGCAAATTGCGCATGGTTATCGTAAACGTGCTGTCGGAGACCTCATACACGAGCTGATAGTAAAAGCGTACGCGGTCCATGGTCCACGCCTTACGCTTAAAATAGAGGTATTCCTCCATGCTCGCCGCAATCACGCCCTTCAGACTGTCGGCCTCCGTGATACGCGCCTGCGGCAGGTGGTTCTCACCCTCCACGATTTCCCGCTGTGTGTATTCCTTGAGCAAATGATAAATCTCCGCCTGCGACTTGTTCCGGACTTTGTACGTTTTCTTGAACTCCACGTATCCGGCTTCGTTTACCGGCACTGCGCCGGCCAAATATTTGTCGTCCTCGTTACGCTGTGCCTGGATGGGGAGCACCAGAAGCATGGATAGTAAAAACAATAATTTCCTCATAATATTCTTTCTTTAATATATAATTCTCGACGAAGGTGGTGGAACCCCGGAGTCGCACCACGTGTAGGTTGGCCCTCTGCCGTTACGACGGGAAAGCCAGCGTCAGACTTCGGGCAACTTAGACAGGAAAAGGCAGACGGCGAGCGAAGGGAAGCCGGCATTTCCTCCGTTTGTCCGAACTCGTCCTGTTTCGTGCAACAAAGATACGCAAATTCAGTGAATCCGAAAACTTGCGTGCAAAAAGAATGCAAGAAGCCGGCATTCACAGTACGTCACGGCGTGGCTGCCCGCACCATACGCGCGGCGGAAGCCCTACGTTCAGCTTCTTCCATGCAAAAGCCGCTCGTTCACATAGGCCTGGACCGTCTCCTTGTAACTATCGGAAACGGGAATGTGTTTCTCGCCAAACACAATCTGACCGTGATCCAACGCATCGACCTTATCCATATTCACTATGAACGAACGGTGAACCCGCATGAATCTCGAGGAAGGCAAATACTGCTCTACCGTACGCATCGCCGTCAATGCCAGGATCGGTTTACGGGCTGATGCCAGACAAATCTTGACATAGTCCTTCAAACCTTCGACATAAAGTATGTCGTCAAACTGAATACGCACCAAACGGTAGTCGCTCTTCACGAAAAAATAGTCCGCCTTGGCATCTGGTTTCTCCGTAGCTTCCGCGACACTCCGGCTATACCATTCCAACGCCTTATTGGCCGCAGCCAGGAAATCGTTATAGCTGATGGGCTTGAGCAAATAATCCAAAGCGTTTACCTTATACCCGTCGATAGCATACTGACTAAAGGCCGTAGTGAAAACGATACGGGTAGCAGGATCCAACATCCGCGAAAATTCAAGCCCGTCCAAATCCGGCATCTGTATATCCAGGAACAGCAAATCGACGGGATTCTCCTTCAACTCGTTTACCGCCGCCACGGCACTGGAAAAGGTAGCGCGCAATTCGAGAAAGGGAGTGCGCTCCACATAAGTCTCCATCAGCTTTACCGCCCAGGGTTCATCGTCGATGATAGCGCAGGTGAGTTTATTCATGGTTACAATATATTAGGCAATTACTCCAACTAAGCATTAATCCGAATCTCTGAATAATAAGTCCGTCCGTCGTCGGCCGGGCCATACTGCCAAACATAGCGCCCCTGGTAAGCCAGTTCTAGGCGCTTGGACACTTGCTGTAGACCTATGCCGCCTGGCGACTTGTCGTTCGCTCGTTTGGGGAAATTACTGTTTCGACAGGAAAAACATATCTCTCCCTCTTTAACAAACAGATGAATGTGAATGAAACTCGGCAGCGTGGGACTGACACCATGCTTGAAAGCATTTTCCACCAGTGAGATAAAAATCAAGGGGGCTACTGTCGGTTCATCGGTTCGCGGGACGTCCAACTCGACCCTTATTTCCACGGATTCCGGCAAGCGAATGCGCATCAGCTCGACATAGGACCTTAAGAAATCGGCCTCTTTGTACAAGGGCACCTTGTCCGCCTGATTGTCGTACAGTACATACCGAAGCAACTGGCTCAGTTCCATAATGGCCAAGCGTGCCTTCTCCGTATCGAAAGTAGTAAGGGCATAAATATTATTCAAGGTGTTAAGCAGAAAATGAGGATTGACCTGGTTCTTCAGATTCTTCAATTCTGCCTCACGCCGTCCCAACTCGGCTTCCCGCCTGGCCGCAACCGCCTCACGCCATTGAAGGCTCAGATGAACCACAGTGGCAAGAAAGACAACAAAGGCCAAGGATAAAAAATTGCGTCCCGTCATCATCCACAACGGAGCCGGAGGGCCTGGCGGATGCGGGCGGAAATGATTGGTCCTTGGGCGGATTTTTTCTACCGGCGGGAACAACGACGCGTAGGGACCGAAACCGACGGTTGCCACTAAGATCAGTACCAGATTCAGTAAGACAAACATGCGGTAACGCTTCTTCACGAAGAAGCGAGGTACCAGCCAGAGATAGTTCACATAGAAAACGACGCAGGACGCTACCGGGAAATAAAGCCGCTGCGCATACGCCAGCCAGTCCGTCAGTTCGCCGCGCCGCCTGAAAAATAACGGAGAGGCGAACACGTACGCCCAGATTAAGACATGTATAACCACTTCGGCTCTTCGCTCCAGTCGCGTTTTCCGCTCTAATTCGCTTTGCATAAATTCAATACGCCAATTTGTTAATTCTCTGAAAGAGGTTCTACGAACATTCTCCCCGGCAGGGGCCTCCCTATCGTTCATATTCCGAAGTCAGCCCGCGAAAAGACAGACTGGCTCCCTACACATTCCAGCCTCTTTCTTAATTCTGAGAAGTGTACACTGCAAAAGTAATGGTTCTAACCGACAAAATCCGCCAGCATACGCCTTTTGTTTTGCAAATATTTGTTTAGCAATCCTAACCCGATGCGCTCTGTCTACTTCAAGGGTATTTGCCCCGAGGCTCCGATACATGATACGACCACCACTTGCAGTAAAATTGCGACGGTGACCTCACACTCCTTTCATAAATTCCGACTTAACTTTTCGTTATCCGACAAAACTGTGGTCTATTTCAACGATTTCTGCTAACTTTGCAACGTAGACTCATTATATCCGCATAATTCTCCTAAAGTTATGGACAAGCAACAGAGATATATTCTGCGCGGTGTATCCGCCATGAAAGAAGATGTACACAACGCTATCAAGAACATTAACAAAGGATTATATCCTCAGGCGTTCTGCAAAATCATTCCAGATATCCTTGGCGGAGATCCAGAATACTGTAACATCATGCATGCCGACGGAGCGGGCACAAAATCCAGTTTGGCCTACATGTATTGGAAAGAGACGGGCGACCTGTCGGTATGGAAGGGCATCGCGCAGGACGCGCTCATCATGAACGTCGACGACCTCTTGTGCGTAGGTGCGACGGACAATATCCTGGTCAGTTCGACCATCGGACGCAACAAGATGCTTGTTCCCGGAGAAGTCATTTCAGAAGTCATCAACGGGACGGAAGAGTTGTTGGAACAAATGCGAGAACTCGGCATCGGCATCCACGGTACCGGGGGCGAAACGGCAGACGTCGGCGACCTGGTCCGCACAATCATTGTCGACTCCACCGTGACCTGCCGCATGAAGCGCGCAGATGTCATCAATAACGCCAACATCCGGCCGGGTGATGTCATCGTCGGCCTGTCTTCCAGCGGACAAGCTACTTATGAGAAAGAATACAACGGCGGTATGGGCAGCAACGGCTTGACCTCAGCCCGCCACGACGTATTCGCCAAATACCTAGCGACCAAATATCCCGAAAGTTTCGACCACCTCATTCCGGAAGAGTTGGTGTACAGCGGCTCCTACAAACTGACAGACATTGCCCCCGAAACGACGGTCACCGTGGGTAAATTGGTATTGTCGCCCACAAGGACCTACGCCCCGGTCGTCAAGAAACTACTCGACGCCATGCGCCCCAAGGTACACGGTATGGTCCACTGTACGGGCGGCGCTCAAACAAAGATTCTTCACACCATCAGCGACAATTGCCGCATCGTCAAGGACAATATGTTCCCGGTTCCGCCCCTCTTCAAAATCATCGCGCAAGAGAGTGGCACAGATTGGCAAGAAATGTACAAGGTTTTCAACATGGGACACCGCCTCGAGGTCTACGTGGCCCCCGAAGACGCCCAGGCCGTAATCGACATCAGCCAACAGTTCAACATAGACGCCCAGGTGATTGGGCACATCGAAGAGGGACAGAAATCTTTGGTCATAGAAAGTGAATTCGGCTCATTCCAGTATTAAACATGGAAAAGAACATCACTCTTACCATTTCAAGCTCATTTGCCTTACTCATATTAATTACATTAATTGTGGTTACCATCGACCAAATCGATCGTACCTATATATATTATACGGAGTACCTCGCAGGCGAGACGACCATAGGGCGTATCGTCCTCTCTGCGCTGAGCGGATGCGGATGGATATCTATTACATTTTACTACACTAAATTGGTATGGAATGCGTGGAGAAGAAAAAATCATCAGCAAACTAAATGAACTAAAGGATAGATACGAAGAAGTCACGACCCTTATAGCTTCGCCGACGGTAATTGCAGACCAACAGCGCTATACCCGTCTGACCAAAGAATATAAAGAATTAGAACAAATTGTCAAGGTGCGGGCGGAATATCTCCGTCTCACGACCGACTTGGAGGAATACAGACACATTCTCGCCAGTAAGGAGGATCCCGAAATCAAGGAACTGGCGAAAGAAGAAATACCGCTGTGCGAGCAGCGCCTGGGTGAACTGGAAGAGGAAATCAAACTGCTGCTCGTACCCAAGGATCCCGAGGACGCCAAAAATGCGATTCTCGAAATTCGGGCAGGAACCGGGGGCGACGAAGCTGCCCTGTTCGCCGGCGACCTGTTCCGCATGTACACTCGATATGCGGAACGCAAGAACTGGGACTTACAGGTGATGAGCGCGAACGAAGGAAGTGCCGGCGGATTCAAGGAAATCATTTGCTCCGTCACGGGGCAAGACGTCTACGGTACGCTAAAATACGAAAGCGGCGTACACCGCGTGCAGCGCGTCCCTCAAACGGAAACGCAAGGTCGCATCCACACCTCGGCCGCTACGGTGGCCGTTCTCCCGGAGGCTGAAGAGTTCGAGGTCAATATCAACGAAGCCGAAATCAAGTGGGACACCTTCCGCTCCAGCGGAGCCGGCGGACAGAATGTCAACAAAGTAGAATCCGGCGTGCGACTGCGCTACAACTGGCTCAATCCCGCCACGGGAAAGGTCGAAGAAATCCTCATCGAATGTACGGAAACCCGCGACCAGCCCAAGAACAAAGAGCGCGCCCTCGTTCGCCTGAGGTCCTACATTTACGACAAGGAGCACCAGACCTATGTCGACAACATCGCCTCGCGCCGCAAATCACTGGTTTCTACGGGCGACCGCTCCGCAAAGATTCGGACTTACAACTTTCCCCAGGGCCGCATGACCGACCACCGCATCAACTACACCTCATACAACCTGCCGGCCTTTATGAACGGCGACCTGCAGGACTGCATTGACCATCTGATTGTAGCGGAAAATACGGAGCGCTTAAAAGGAACTGAACTCTAACATCTAAAATACCAACCCCATGAATAAGCAGGAACTCACAGAGCAAATTCTCAAGAAAAAGACCTTTCTTTGCGTAGGTCTCGATACAGACGTCAAGAAGCTCCCCGCTTGCGTCCTCGAGGAAGAGGAACCCGTATTTGCTTTCAATAAAAAAATCATTGACGCCACCGCCCCGTACTGCGTGGCCTACAAGCCGAACCTGGCGTTCTACGAATGCCGCGGCCTGGCAGGATGGCAGGAATTAGAAAAGACGGTCCAATATATTAAGGAGAACTACCCCGAGCATTTCCTCATTGCCGACGCCAAACGCGGAGACATCGGCAACACTTCGGCAATGTATGCCCGGACTTTCTTTGAATGGTTGAACGTAGACGCGCTGACCGTCTCGCCCTACATGGGAGAAGATAGCGTCACGCCCTTCCTGGGCTATCCCGGGAAGTGGGTCATTCTGCTTGCACTCACCAGCAACAAAGGCTCCGCAGATTTCCAGTTTACGCAGGACGCCGCCGGTGAGTACTTGTTTGAGAAAGTGCTCAAGGTTTCCCAGAAATGGGCCAACAATGAGCAAATGATGTTTGTTGTCGGCGCCACACAAGGCAAGGCCTTTGAGCAAGTACGCCGTCTGGCCCCCCATCACTTCCTTCTTGTCCCCGGCGTCGGCGCACAGGGCGGCTCCCTGGAAGAAGTCTGCAACTACGCCATGACTCCCGACTGCGGACTGCTCGTCAACTCCTCCCGCGGCATCATCTACGCCGATTCTTCCCGGGCCTACGCGGAAGCCGCCGGAGAAAAGGCTTCAGAATTACAAAAACAAATGGCCACGCTGCTGGCACAGTTATAAAAACACAACAAAAATCATTCCTACACAAAAACGAACTGCATTTTTTATTACATTTGCAGTGAAAATAACAACGCATATTAAAATACGTCACCATGAAAAAAACAATTCTCGTAACCGGTGGCACCGGCTTCATCGGTTCGCACACCACGGTTGAACTGCAAAATGCGGGCTACGACGTCGTTATCGTAGACAATCTGTCCAATTCTAAGGAAGACGTTCTCGACGGTATCGAAAAGATCACGGGCACACGCCCTGCTTTTGAAAAAGTAGATTGCTGCGATTATCCCGGTATGGAAGCCGTATTCCAGAAGTATCCCCACATTAGCGGCATCATCCACTTTGCAGCTTCCAAGGCTGTCGGCGAGAGTGTAGAGAAGCCTTTGATGTACTATGAAAACAACATTATGTCTTTGATTAATGTGCTGAAGCTCATGCCGAAGTACAATGTGAAAGGCATTATTTTCTCTTCTTCCTGCACCGTTTACGGACAGCCCGCTCCCGAGAACCTTCCCGTCACCGAAGAGGCTCCCATCCAGAAAGCAGAAAGCCCCTACGGCAATACCAAGCAGATCAACGAGGAAATTATTGAGGATTACGCCAAGAGCGGTGTTGATTTCAGCGCCATCCTGCTGCGTTACTTCAACCCCATTGGCTCGCATCCCAGTGGCTTGATTGGTGAGATGCCCAACGGCGTTCCGGCCAACCTCATCCCCTACATCACGCAGACGGCTATTGGCATTCGTCCCTGCCTGTCCGTATTCGGCGACGACTACGACACGCCCGACGGCTCCTGCATCCGCGACTTCATCTATGTCGTTGACCTGGCCAAGGCCCATGTAGCCGCTATGGCCCGCATCCTGGAAGGTAAGAACACGGAACCCGTAGAAATCTACAATGTCGGTACGGGCCACGGCGTCAGCGTATTTGAGCTGATCCACACCTTTGAAAAGTGCACCGGCGTGAAGTTGAATTACAAGATTGCTCCTCGTCGTCCGGGTGACATCGAAAAGGTATGGGGCAATGTAGACAAGGCCAACAAAGTGCTGGGCTGGAAGGCCGTTCATACGCTGGAAGATGCGTTGACCTCCGCCTGGAACTGGCAGAAGAAATTGCGTGAAAGAGGTATCATGTAATTGTCCTCTTCACAGATTCCTCAAAGAGACAGGCATCGACTTTAGAAAAGGCAATGCCTGTCTTTATTTTACAGCCCCACTTTCATGAATTTAGAACAACTCCTCACATCGCAGCACGTACCGCTCCCCTGCTATCTCATAGAAGAAGAGAAACTGCGCGCCAACCTCCAACTTATCCGTCGCGTGGCACAGGAGGCCGGAGTGGAAATCATTCTTGCGCTGAAAGCATTTGCCAACTGGAAAACATTCCCCATTTTCCACGAGTACATTTCCGGTACGACGGCGTCCTCCCCCTACGAGGCCCGACTGGCCTACGAAGAATTTGGAGCAAAGACGCATACCTATTCGCCGGCTTACGAAGATGAAACTTTCGATGAAATACTGAAATACAGCGGCCACATCATCTTCAACAGCCTCAGCCAGTACAAGCATTTTTATCCCCGACTTCGGCGTGGAGAACATTCCGCCGGACTGAGAATCAATCCGGAATACAGTGAAATAAAGACGGCACTCTATAATCCCTGCGCACCGGGGTCGCGTTTCGGGGTCCTGCCGTCTCAACTTCCCGAGCAGCTCCCGGAAGGCATCGAGGGTTTCCATTCGCACACCCACTGCGAAAGTTCCTCCTACGCCCTGGGGCACACCCTTCAACACATCGAGCAAAAATTCGGCCGCTGGCTACCACAGCTCAAATGGCTGAATCTGGGGGGCGGACATCTGATGACTCGCAAGGACTATGACGTCCCCTATCTCATACAGATATTGCGCGACTTCCGGCAACGCCATCCCAACCTTCACCTCATTTTGGAACCCGGCTCTGCCTTTGCCTGGCAAACCGGCCCGCTGATTAGCCGCGTAGTCGACATCGTCGAAAACCACCACATCCAGACGGCAATCCTGAACGTCAGCTTCACTTGCCACATGCCCGACTGTCTGGAGATGCCCTACACTCCGGAAGTCCGCGGAGCCGAGGCCCTGGACTTCCAGCCCGACGACCAGCGGATACAGACCACGCCCCACCTCTACCGACTGGGAGGCAACAGCTGTCTGAGTGGCGACTTCATGGGTTTCTGGCAATTCCCGGCACCGCTGCGGACCGGCGACCTGGTCATCTTTGAAGACATGATACACTACACCACCGTCAAGACCAACATGTTCAACGGCGTCCACCACCCGGCCCTTGTCCTGCTCCACACCGACGGGCGGATAGAAACATTGCGTCGGTACGCCTACGAAGACTATAAAGCAAGAATGGATTAAAAACAAATAGCAAAACAATGGAACAAAAGAACTCGTCACTACCTGAAAACGCTTACCGCGAGTTGCGCGAGGGAGAAGAGTACGTCCCCCTCATGAAGCCCCAACAAACCTACCGGGAAATCACGCCGTGGTCTGTCTTCTGGGGCTTGCTCATGACCATCCTCTTCTCGGCCGCCACTGCCTATCTCGGTCTGAAGATTGGCCAGGTCTTTGAAGCGGCCATCCCCATCACCATCATTGCCGTCGGCATCTCCAGCGCTACGCGACGTAAGAATGCCCTGGGAGAAAATGTCATCATCCAGAGCATCGGCGCTTGCTCGGGCATGATTGTCGCCGGCGCCATCTTCACGCTGCCGGCCCTCTACATCCTGCAGTCCGTCCACCCGGAAATAACCATCGACTTTGTACAGATTTTCCTGTCGTCGGCCCTGGGCGGCATTCTGGGCATCCTGTTCCTCATCCCCTTCCGTAAATATTTCGTCAAGGACATGCACGGCAAGTTCCCGTTCCCGGAGGCCACCGCTTCCACGCAAGTCTTACTTTCGGGCGAGAAAAGCGGAGCTCAGACCAAACCGCTACTGATAGCCGGACTCATTGGCGGCCTCTACGACTTTGCCGTAGCGACGTTCGGCGCATGGAGCGAGAACTTCACCAGCCGCGTGGTCGGATGGGGACAAGTCCTGGCCGATAAAGCCAAGCTCGTATTCAGCATCAACACCAGCGCCGCTCTGCTCGGCATGGGATACATTGTCGGCCTGAAATACGCAGCCATCATCTGCATCGGCTCCATCTCCATCTGGTGGCTCATTATTCCCGGGCTTTCTCTCCTTTTCCCCGACCTCGTCATCAGCGAAGCCAGTGCAGCCGGACCTGCACTGACCGCCGCAGCCGCCAGCCCCGAAGAGCTGTTCAACTATGCCAAGAGCATCGGCATCGGAGCCATTGCCGCAGCCGGCATCATCGGCGTCATCAAGAGCTGGAGCGTCATCCGCAACGCCTTCTCGCTGATGGGCAAAGTCCTGAAGGGCGGAAAGGAAGAAGGCAGCGTGCCCCGTACCCAGCGCGACCTGCCCATCAAGATCATCGGCATCGGCGCTGCGGTGACTATCATTCTGGTAGCCCTGTTCTTCTTCTTCGACGTCATGGACGGCAACCTGCTGTTCACCATAACCGGTGTCCTCATCGTCGCCATCATCGCGTTCCTCTTCACGACCGTAGCCGCCAACGCGATTGCCATTGTCGGCTCGAACCCCGTCAGCGGCATGACGCTGATGACGCTGATTCTGTCCTCCATTATCATGGTACTCGTCGGGCTCAAGGGCACAGCCGGCATGGTAGCGGCTCTAGTCATGGGCGGCGTGGTGTGCACGGCCCTCTCCTCTGCCGGCGCCTTTGTCACCGACCTCAAAATCGGCTACTGGCTGGGCAGCACGCCGCAAAAGCAGGAAACGCTGAAATTCTTAGGCATTTTCGTTTCAGCGGCTACCGTAGCCGGCGTCATCATGATTCTGAACAAGGCTTACGGCTTTACGCCGACCAACTCCGACGTCATGGCCGCTCCGCAGGCCCGCGCCATGGCCGCCGTAATCGAGCCGCTCATGAGCGGCGGCGGAGCCCCGTGGGCACTCTATGGCATCGGCATCGTCCTGGCCATTGTCCTCAACTTCTGCAAAGTCCCCGCGCTGGCTTTCGCCTTGGGTATGTTCATCCCGCTTCAGCTCAACCTGCCGCTCCTGGTCGGCGGTTTCATCAACTGGTGGATCAGCTCCCGCTCCAAGGATGACGAAGTCAACAAGCAGCGTAACGAAAAGGGCACCCTGCTGGCCTCGGGCCTCATTGCTGGCGGCGCGCTGATGGGAGTCGTCAGTGCCGGTTTGCAATTCGGTGAGCTCAACTTCGCCAACAAGGCATGGCTCGACTCGCCAGCCAGCCAGCTCGTCTCCCTCGTGGCCTACATTGCCCTCATCGCTATCTTCGTGGCCATGGCCCTGCACACGAAACGTACAAAATAAGGTTCCGGAGCAAAAAAGCACGGAAGAAAATGCGACATCCGTAAAAAATGTGTAAATTTGCACCCGCGTTACGAGTTAACGCAACTATCAATAACCTAACACCAAATAATTAAATGGCTACAAAAATCAGATTACAGCGTCACGGCCGTAAGGACTATGCCTTCTACAGCATCGTGATTGCAGACGTAAGAGCTCCACGTGATGGTAAGTTTACTGAAAAAATCGGAACCTACAATCCGAACACGAACCCCGCAACGGTTGACCTGAACTTCGACCGTGCCCTCTATTGGGTGGAAACCGGTGCTCAGCCCACCGATACGGTTCGGAACATCCTTTCCGATGAAGGCGTAATGCTGATGAAGCACCTCAGAACGGGTGTCCGCAAGGGCGCTTTCGACGAAGCAGCCGCACAGGCTAAATTCGAGGCTTGGAAGAAAGAGAAAACTGCCAAGAAGGAAGCCCTCGTAACCAAGACGGCCGAAGCCCGCAAGTCCGCTGCCGCCGCCCGTCTGGAAGCAGAAAAGAAAGTAAACGAGCAAATCGCTGAAAAGGTAGCTGAGAAGAAAGCTGCCCTGGCTGCCAGCCAGGCCGAGGCTGCCGCAGAAAGCGCTGAAGAGGCCGCTCCCGAAGCAGAGCAGCCCGCAGAAGCATAAGTTTATTGCTTGAACGCATAAGCAAATCCGCCATAAAGCGCAGTCTTTATGGCGGATTTCTTTTTACCGTCCCTCCCCCGCCCTCCGTTGCGGCATCGCTGGCCATAAACTGCAACCGACCTTCCAGCAATATTCTTCTCACGAGGCTAACCCCCGTCGCAACGAGCCTTAGCCCCGTAATTTCTGGCCTTAGCCGAGAAAAAACTGGCCTTAGCCCCGTCGCGGCCCAGCCTGCCCGAGCGGCGGCGCGGACGATTCGACGGGCATAAGTCCGTGGCAATGTCAGTTTTTTCGTACCTTTGCACCTATGGCAAACGCTGAAGAAAACTATTTGTTTACTCGCCCTGTGCTGGACTTCGTACGTGTCAGCATCGAGTTCTGCAAGTACGTGGAACAATGTGGGGACAAGAACCGAGAGGAATTTATCGACGTGATGCGGGGACTGCTCCCCATGATCTACCTCAAGGCCTCCTTGCTGACGGAGGTGCCCGTCTGGACGGAGGTGGAGTTAAGCCACATCACGGAAGAGGATTACGACTATATCCGCAACGCGGTGGCCCGCGTAATGGGGGAATACGACGACTATCTTGACGTCTTCGTGGAGGACTTCAAGTATTCCGACCGCCCCGTCCTGCGCACCGTGAGCGAGGACCTGGCGGACCTGTACCAAGTGTTGCGCGAACTGGCAGAGGCCTATCGTTACGGACACGAGGACAGCATGTACGCGGCGCTCCACGAAACGCGCGAACAGTTTGAAACCTACTGGGGACAAACGGCCCTTAACGCACTGCGCGCGCTCCACGATGCACGCTTCGGAAAGAGGGAGGAACTGGAGCCATGACGACGAAAGCCATCTTCAAAAAGACGGAGAAAGCCTTCATCGCCAACCTCCCCCGCTTCACATTCCCGGGGCGCATCGTCGTCATCCAGAGCGAGGCCGAGGCCGAACGGGCCGTCGAGTATCTCAGCCAGTCCGACATCATCGGGTTCGACACGGAGACGCGTCCCTCCTTCCACAAGGGGACGCCCCACAAGGTGGCGCTGCTCCAACTCTCCACGCGCAAGGTCTGCTTTCTCTTCCGCCTGTGCTTCATCGGCATGCCGCCCGGCATTGTCCGCCTGCTGTCTGATGCGTCCCTCTTAAAGGTGGGACTTTCCCTGAAGGACGACTTCCTGATGCTCCAACACCGCCAAGCCTTCACGCCGGGCGGTTTCGTGGAACTCCAGAACTACGCCACGACAATGGGCACGGAGGACAAAAGTCTGCAAAAACTGTTCGCCAACCTGTTCCACCAGCGCATCTCCAAAGGGGCGCGGCTCTCCAACTGGGAGGCCGACGTGCTCAGCGAATCGCAGAAAGTCTACGCCGCTACCGACGCCTACACCTGCATTATGCTCTACGACGAGATGAGCCGCCTCCTTCATACCAACGAATACACCATCACCGAGAACCCTATTAACGCCTGACCGCCATGCTTAGAACCATTCAACTGCTTAAAGGAAAGACCGAAAGCATCAAACGCTTCCACCCCTGGATTTTCTCCGGGGCCATTGCCCGACTGGACCCCGACATTGAGGAAGGCGAACTGGTGCGCGTCGTCGATGCCGAGGACCGTTTCCTTGCCATCGGGCATTATCAGAAAGGCTCCATCGCCGTGCGCATTCTGTCCTTCACCCCCAGAGAGATAGACCACACCTTTTGGGAAGAAAGGCTCGGCGAGGCGCTCAGACTGCGCGAGGCCCTGCAACTGACGGACCGCGCGGACAACAACATTTACCGTCTGGTCCACGGTGAAGGCGACCGTCTGCCGGGACTGGTCATTGATGTGTACGGTCAGACGGCGGTGATGCAGGCCCACTCCTACGGCATGCACCTCATGCGCCACGACATCGCGGAAGCCCTCTGGAACGTTGCGGGCGGCAGGATTCAAAACATTTACTACAAATCGGAGACCACGCTCCCCAATCCGGAGGACGCCAGCCAGAAGAGCGGCTTCCTGCGAGGGACGAGCAACGAAAACATTGCCGTGGAGTATGGGCTGCGCTTCCACATCGACTGGCTGCGCGGGCAGAAGACCGGCTTTTTCGTAGACCAACGCGAAAACCGCCGTTTGCTGGAGCACTATGCCCGGGGGCGGCGCGTGCTCAACATGTTCTGCTACACGGGCGGCTTCTCCGTCTACGCCCTGCGCGGCGGGGCAGCCCTGGTTCACTCTGTGGACAGCAGCGCCAAAGCTATTGACCTGACCAACGCCAACATGGCGCTGAATTTTCCGGACAATCCTCCTCACGAGGCCTTTGCCGAGGACGCCTTCAAGTTCCTGGACCACAACCGTTCGCCCTACGACCTCATCATCCTCGACCCGCCGGCATTTGCCAAACATAAGAGTGCGCTCCACAACGCCCTGAAAGGCTACACGCGCCTCAACGCCCTCGCCCTGAAGCGGATAGAGAAGGGAGGCATCATCTTTACGTTCAGCTGCTCGCAGGCGGTCAATAAGGAACAGTTCCGCCTGACCGTGTTCACCGCCGCCGCGCTGAGCGGGCGCCACGTCCGCATCCTGCACCAACTGCACCAGCCCGCGGACCATCCCATCAACATCTACCATCCCGAAGGGGAGTATCTCAAAGGACTTGTCTTACAAGTAGAATAACGACTATGCTGCTTTTCCCTTACGCCAAAATCAACATCGGGCTCAACATTATTCGGAAACGCCCCGACGGTTATCACGACCTGGAAACGGTCTTTTACCCGATTCCCTTACAGGACGTGCTGGAAATAAAAGTCTTGGAAGGCAGCAACGCCCCCTACCGGCTCCAACAGGTCGGCCAAGGAACGCCCACAGCGCCCGAGGACAACCTTGTGGTGAAAGTGTACAAGGCCATGAGAGCAGAGTTCGACTTGCCGCCACTCGATATTTATCTGTTCAAGCGCATACCTACCGGCGCAGGACTTGGCGGAGGAAGCAGCGACGCCGCTCACATGATGAAGGCCATCAATGAGGAATTTGACCTCGGCCTTACGCCGGCCGACATTGAGCAACGCATCGCACGGTTTGGGGCAGACTGCGCCTTTTTCGTCCAACAGCGCCCGGCCTTTGCCACCGGCATCGGCGAACAGCTCTCGCCCCTGCCGCTTTCGCTGAAAGACAAGACGGTCGTCCTCATTAAGCCCGACGTGTCTGTCTCCACGAAAGAGGCCTATCAGCACGTTCGGCCTCACCAGCCAGCCTTTGATCTGCGCCAATCCGTACTGGCTCCGATGGAGAAATGGAAAGAGACGGTTGTCAATGACTTTGAAGCGTACGTCTTCGACGCTTACCCGGAGATTGCCGCTATCAAGTCGACGCTGTACGACATGGGCGCGGTCTACGCGGCCATGAGCGGCAGCGGTAGCTCGGTGTACGGATTCTTCGACATCCCGCCCATGGATGCGGCCAAAGTATTCCCGGACTGCTTCGTCTTCCAACAGAAATTGCGGTAATGATTGTCTATTTTTCCAGCACCGCCAACAGCCGGTTCGTGGCACAGGAACTGGCCAAGGAAACCGGCGACAAGGCCACAGACATAACTCGCCCTTCCGGAGATACTACGGAAGGACGTACGGACGTTCTGGGCATTGTCTACCCGGTACATGCCTGGGGAATCCCGGCTACGGTTCAGGAATACTTGAAGTCGGACCGTTTCCCCGGAAAACGTTTCGCTTACATCTATGCAGTATGCACTTGCGGCGACGACGTAGGAAAAAACGTACGGCTCCTGCGGCATTTACTCGAACGACAAGGCTGCCGGCTACAAAGCATGTGGTCCGTCCAAATGCCCAATACGTACGTGTCCTTTCCCTTTTTCGACATTGACAGCCGGACGGTGACTGAAGAAAAGCTGAAAGCCGCGCGGGAGCGGATTCCTCAAATCGCGCAGTTCATCAACCGGAAAGAAAAAGGCATCACCGACGTCACTCCCGGCGCGATGCCGCGACTGAAAAGTTACCTACTCCGCCCACTTTTCAACAAATTCATCATCGGCGACAGGTGGGCACGTACGCGCACCGGGTGCAGTCATTGCGGCAAGTGTGCCAAGGTCTGTCCGCTGCACAATATCACCCTGAACGCGGATAAAAGTCCGCAGTGGAACGGGCACTGCATCACGTGCCTGGCCTGCTATCATTATTGCCCGGAGCATTGTATTGAATTTTCGCGTTTCTCCAGAGGGAAAGGACAATACTATTTCAAGAAACGCGAATAGCGGAATCGTTCAACGCAGCATTATCCCGTTAAAGATGCGTCCGCAATTCGTTCCCAACTTCCGTGCGGAAAAGAATTGCGCGCTATGGGTATAGGTACAGATGCCGGCTTGGCGGATTTGCTGCGCGGTAATTCCTTTTTCCATTAACAGACGGGCATTGGCGGCCCATAAGTCTATGTGCCAGCGGGACGTACCGTCCGGCCGCGGGAAACGTTGCGCCACGTCGGGCGGAAAACCGGCCTGTATGAAGGCCTCGTAGACTTCATCACCGACCTCGAAGGCGGACAATGAAATACTGGGCCCGATTACGGCACGGATATGGGAAGCGGCCACGCCGTCAGCCAGCATTCGGTCAACGACCTTGCTTACGATGCGGCGCACGGTCCCGCGCCAACCGGCATGGATAGCGGCGACACACGGGCCGTCGCTGGCATACAGCAACACCGGTACGCAGTCTGCCGTCGATACGCCGATGCAAACCCGCGGTACGGCTGTCAGCAGCGCGTCGACGCCCTCTAACGCCTGGGCGCGGTCTGCTTCGGATTGGGAAAAGAAAGACTCGTCGAGCACGAGCAACCGGTCACCGTGGGTCTGGTGCGGTACGACCAAACGCTGGCACTCTATCCCTAAACGGTGACACAACAAACGGCGGTTCTCGGCAACGTGGGACGGGCTGTCTCCGCAATTCGACGACACGTTGAAGTGGGCGTAATTCCCCTCACTCACCCCGCCCGAACGCGTAGAGCTGAAAGCATAGCAGCGGTCGGAAAGGGGATAAGACAACAGGACCGGTTCAGTTTCGCTCATCATCCATCAGGTCCTCTATATCGTATTCCTCGTCCTCGTCGTTCTCCTGCTCGGGCGCGTCGTCTTCCCAGTCCCGGAAATCTTCGGCGAACTGCATGGCCTCGCGGTCGCGATGCACCATGCCCATGCCGTTCTCCTGAATGGCCTGAATCTTATTGCTCTCGCTATTGAGTTCTTTCCACAGAATATCCTTCAAATCCATAAGCCCGAAGCCTGTAACCGAGGAAATAAAGACAACCGGGAGGTCCTTGGGCAACTCGGCCTCCAAGAGCTGCATTAATTCTTCGTCCAACAGGTCGCTCTTGGTCACGGCCAGTACCCGGTGCTTGTCCAACATGGCCGGGTTGAAACGTTTTAACTCGTTCAACAGCACTTCATACTCCCGGGCGATGTTCTCCGTATCTCCGGGCACCATGAACAGCAGGAGGGAATTGCGCTCTATATGTCGGAGGAATCGAAGTCCGAGGCCACGCCCCTCGCTCGCACCTTCGATGATACCGGGAATATCGGCCATCACAAAAGAGCGACCTTCGCGATAGGACACAATACCCAGACTGGGCTCCAGCGTAGTGAAAGGATAATTGGCAATCTTGGGCCGTGCGGACGACAAGGCGGACAGCAGCGTCGACTTACCGGCGTTGGGGAAGCCCACCAGGCCGACGTCGGCCAGCAATTTGAGCTCGAGTATCACCATCAGTTCCTGCATGGGTTCGCCCGGTTGCGCGTAACGGGGGGTCTGGTTGGTGGCAGAGCGGAACTGCCAGTTTCCCAACCCGCCGCGGCCTCCTTTCAACAGCATCACGACCTGCCCGTCCTCGGTGACGTCGCACAGGTATTTTCCCGTTTCGGCATCGTAGGCCACCGTACCCAGCGGCACTTCGATATACTTGTCCTCGCCGTCGGCCCCGTGCGAGCAATTCTTGGAACCATTGCCGCCGTTACCGGCAAAGACGTGGCGTTCGTACTTCAAGTGCAACAGCGTCCAGTAATTATGATTGCCGCGCAGGTATATGTTGCCGCCCCGACCGCCGTCACCGCCGTCGGGACCGCCGTTAGGCATATACTTCGCGCGATGAAGATGGACAGAACCGCGGCCACCCTTGCCGGAGCGGCAGTGTATCTTGACATAATCTACAAAATTGCTTTCAGCCATTGCGAATATCTTTACAAAGTGTTTACGTATAAAACCACGAGTAGCCCGCAGCAAAGGCTGTCGGGCTACTCGCGTAATAAAATTTATGCCAATTGGTCAATGACCGCGCAGAGAGCGGCATTGATTTCGCTGATTTCTCCATAACCCTTGACGGCATGACGGAGCCCCTCCTTCTCGTACCAGTCGATGAGCGGGGCAGTCTGTGCCTTGTAGACCTCGAGGCGCTTCAAGATGGTCTCTTCGTTGTCGTCGGCGCGACCGGACGTTTTGCCGCGCTCCAGGAGGCGCTCCTTCAGCATTTCGTCGGGTACGTCGAGTTCCAGCATGCCGGAAACACCGGTCCCACGCTCGGCCAACATCTTCTTAAGGGCCTCGGCCTGGGGAATCGTACGGGGGAAGCCGTCAAAGATGACGCCCTCACACGGACAGAGGCTGTCGTAAACACTGGCGAGGATGTCAATCATCAAAGAATCGGGAATCAGTTGTCCCTTATCAATGTATTCTTTCGCCGTTTTACCCAACTCCGTACCATTCTTCATCTCCGCGCGCAGAACGTCGCCCGTCGAGATATGTTTGAAACCGTACTTCTGCACCAAGAGATCGCTCTGCGTCCCCTTACCGGAACCGGGAGCTCCGAAAATCACGATATTCTTCATTCGTAATAAACTATTTTTTGTAATGTCGTAAATGTGTTGTCTGTCTAATAGTCTTGTGCGTCAGTCTGTTGCACCGTCTTCTGAAATAACGTAGATACTCCGCAGGTTACGGCCCTCGCCTTCGTAGTCTAAGCCGTAGCCCACAATAAAGTCGTTCGGAATTTTGAAGCAACAGTACTCGATGTCGAGGTCTACCTTCAGATTGCCGGGCTTTACCAACAGGGACGCAATGTGTATCGCCTTCGGGTGTTTGGCCGAAAGAATGGCCAGGAGCTCCTGCATGGTCAGTCCCGAGTCTACGATGTCCTCGACGATGATAACTTCACGGCCTTCGATGTCTTCCTTCAGCCCTATCAGCTGCTTCACCAGGCCGGTAGAAGAAGTCCCGACGTAAGAGGACATTCTCACAAAGGAGATTTCGCAGGAAAGGCTTAACCGCCGCATTAAGTCTGCGGCAAAGATAAATGCGCCATTGAGGACTACAATTAACAAAGGCTTCTTCCCGGCCAGGTCGCGACTAATCTGATCGGCGATTTCCTGCACCCGGGCCAATACCTGTTCTTCCGGAAGAAAAACCTTGAATTTCTTGTCTCTAATCTGAACCTCTTCCATTGTACCAGAATTTTGGTACAAAAGTACGAAATCTCGTTGGATTCTGAGAAATCATTGGGCAGAAAAGGCACGGTCGCGGGGCGAATTAGCCCTGTTTCTCCGAATAGCGTCCGGGCCAACACTTGCGCATCCGCTCCATGGCGCGGGCCTCCTGCGGGTTGTCCGCCGCCTGCCAGAACACGTTCCCCTGCAACGAGTCGGGCATGTACTGCTGGGGATAGAAATGACCGGGACAGTCGTGCGGATAGACGTAGCCGTCGTGATAGCCCAGCTCCGCCATAAGCTGCGTCGGCGCATTACGCAAATGCAGCGGCACCGGCGCATTGCCCGTAGACTTGGCCAGATGGATGGCCGCATCAATGGCCTTGTAGGCCGAGTTGCTCTTGGGGCTCGTAGCCAGATAAACGGTCACTTCGGCCAAAGGGATGCGCCCTTCCGGCCAACCGATTTTCTGCACGGCATCGAAAGCGGCGTTGGCCAGCAGCAACGCGTTTGGATTTGCCAGACCGATGTCCTCGGCCGCCGAAATCACCAGGCGTCGCGCAATGAACTTCGGGTCCTCCCCGCCCTCTATCATGCGGGCCAGCCAATAAACGGCCGCGTCGGGGTCACTGCCGCGGATGCTCTTGATAAAGGCCGAAATGATGTCGTAGTGCATCTCCCCGCCCTTGTCGTAAGCCAGCGGATTTTGTTGGAGTTGCTCGGTCACGAACTGATTATTGATAACCACCTGCCCCTCCTTGGGAGCCGCGTTGACCACCAGTTCCAGGATGTTCAGCAACTTGCGCGCATCGCCGCCGCTGAAGCGGAGAAGGGCGTCGGTCTCTTCCAGGACAATGTCCCGCTCTTTCAAGACCACATCGCTCTGGACGGCATGGTGCAGCAACTGAAGCAAATCCTCCTTGGACAGGCTCTGCAACACATACACCTGGCAGCGGGACAGCAAGGGACGGATGACCTCGAAGGACGGATTCTCCGTCGTGGCACCAATCAACGTAATGGCGCCCGTTTCCACGGCCGCCAGCAAAGAGTCCTGCTGGGACTTGGAAAAGCGGTGAATCTCGTCGATAAAAAGAATAGGACTTTGCTGCCCGAAAAAGCGGTTCTTGCCCGCGCGCTCTATCACCTCGCGCACTTCCTTTACGCCACAGTTCACTGCGGTCAGCGTGTAAAACGGCGTCTCCAACTCGTGAGCGATGATCTTAGCCAGGGTCGTTTTGCCCACACCGGGAGGCCCCCACAGGATAAAGGACGAAACGTGTTTCGACATTATCATGCGGCGTATCACAGCCCCCTCGCCCACGAGGTGCTTTTGTCCGATGTATTCGTCCAGCGTGGTGGGACGCAATCGTTCAGCCAATGGTACCATATCTTGTTCCTCTATTTTCAGCCCGTCGGGACGAAGCCGCTAAAGCAGTTCGCTCAATTCCAGCCAACGGGTAGACTTTTCGTCCAATTCTTTCACCAACTGCGAGAACTTGCGGCTGGCCTCCGCTATCTCCACGCCGCTCATCGTCCCCGAACTCATGTCCGCCTCCATCCGGCTCTTCGTCGCTTCCATTTCAGCGATTTCCTTCTCCAGGGCGGCAAATTCGTTCTTCTCCTTGAATGTCATCTTGCGGGGCCGGTCCTGCTGGCTGTGGCGCTCTGGCTTCTCGGTTGGCCGCTGTGGCTTCGGAGCCGGTTCCTGTACCGCCTCCTGCAACGACTCCCACTCCCGATACTGCGAATAGTTGCCGGGGAAATCGTCAATCTCGCCCTGTCCCTTGAAGACCAGGAGATGGTCCACAATCCGGTCCATGAAGTAACGGTCGTGACTGACTACCAGGACACACCCCTTGAAATCGGTCAGATACTCTTCGAGCACCTGCAGCGTCGGAATGTCGAGGTCGTTCGTCGGCTCGTCCAAAATCAGAAAGTTCGGGTTCTGCATGAGCACGGTACAGAGATAAAGCCGCCGCCGCTCACCGCCGGAGAGCTTGTAAATATAATCCTGCTGCCGGGCCGGCGTGAAGAGGAAATGATTCAGGAATTGCATGGCGGTCAGGCGCCGGCCGCCGCCCAGGTCGACCGTCTCCGCAATCCGCCGCACGGCGTCTATCACCTTCATCTTCTGGTCGAAGGCCATGCCCTCCTGGGAGTAATAGCCGAACCTTACCGTCTCGCCGACGACGAAACGTCCGGAATCCGGCTTCAACAGGCCCAGCAGCAACTTGATAAACGTACTTTTTCCCGTCCCGTTACCGCCGACGATACCCAGCTTCTCGTAGCGGGAGAAAATATAGTTGAAGTTCTTGAGAATCACTTTCTTATCGCCCTTCGAAGTATCAAAGGCTTTCGAGACATACTGTGCCTCGAAGATTTTCGAGCCGATGTAGGTTCCCTTCATCTCCAGGCGCATGCTGCGTTCGGCAATGCGCTTTTTCACAATGTCCTGCAATTCGTAGAAAGCGTCCTTGCGATAGCGGGCCTTGGTCCCGCGGGCACAGGGCATACGGCGCATCCAGTCCAGCTCCTTGCGGTAAAGGTTGTTGGCCTTGGCCAGCGCGGCGTTCATATTCTCCAGCCGCTCCTCGCGCTTCTCCAGATAATATTCGTAATTCCCCTTATAGGTATAAATCTGCTGGTCGTCCAATTCCAGAATAACGGAGCAGACACGGTCCAGAAAGTAACGGTCGTGCGTCACCATGAGCAGGCCCTTGCGGTTATGCTTCAGCTCGCCTTCGAGCCATTCTATCATCTCCAGGTCCAGGTGGTTGGTCGGCTCGTCCAGGATAAACAAATCGGGCTGCGAGAGCAAGACGTTGGCCAAGGCAACCCGCTTCAACTGTCCGCCGGAGAGCTGCGAGACGGGCCGGTCGTAGTCCATGATGTCCAGTTTCGTCAACACGCGCTTCACTTCCTGCTCCAGGTTCCAGGCATTCAGCCGCTCCATCTCCTCCATCAGGAGGTCGAGCCCCGGATTGCCCGGCTGCTGGAGGCAACGCTCATAGTCCGCCACCAGGCTGAAGCGGCGCTCCTTACGGGACAGACAGGCCTCCAGCGCCGTAGCGTTCGGGTCGAAATGGGGCGTCTGCTCCAGATAACCCACTTGGACGTCGCGGCGGAAGACCACCTCGCCGCCGTCATAATCCTCGTGGCCCGTAATAATATTGAGCAACGTGGACTTCCCCGCCCCGTTGCGGGCTATCAAACCGACGTGTTGCCCTTCGGCTACGGAAAACGAGATGTCCTCAAACAATAAAAGCTCGCCGATACGCTTCGTCAAATGTTGTACGTCCAGCAGTGGTGACATGCTACTCCTTTCAAATATTTAATGAATGCCCCGCACTCCGGTACGAGGTTGTGCAAAATTACAAATAAAATCCCGAACGCATGGACTGCGGTCCCCGCAAAGCGCAATGCGGCCTGCCGGTCCGCCCCTACGGACGGGCCGGCAGGCCGCTGCGGGAGGCGGCTGCGGGAAAAAGAACAGAAGAAACAAACAAATTTATCTACAAACTCGCATTGATGAAATCATTTCAAAAAGAAAAAAGTCTATGCGATGAAAAAAGACAACACAAAAAATTCAGAATAGCAAGTTCTTTATACTTCAAGTAAGAATGCAATATTGCAGATAATAAAATGTAAAATTATGAAATTAAAAGAAAGTTTATCTAGCCTCATCGGGATGGAACCTTTGGAGGCTAACCAAGAAGGATTACTCCGTGGTGGCTTCGCTTTTATGGGATCAGGTGATAGTGGTCCTGCAGGTCAATATAACAAAAATTGCAATTGTAATTGCGGTTGCAATGAAGTTGGATGCGCCGCCAATGCTAATTGTTCTTGTAATGAATGTAATAACAATACGGATTGCAACTGCACTGGCACCACAGCTCCCCCTAACCCAACGACCCCTACAAACCCTACAAGTTCTACGGGGTTAGCTTTGCAAGGGATCGGATTTTTTACATTCTAACTCAATGAATATTTAACTTATCCATCGGTACATATCTGAAATATGCACCGATGGCTACTATTAACTATTAAGCCAACAAATATGAATAGAATATTCTTGCTTATTACTTTCTGTATCATTGCTACAGCTTATGGCTATGCGAATGACCGGGACAGCATTTACGTACTTGGGTGGCCCAAAGATGCTTTAACCAATGAGCCGGTCATCGATGATACGAAGGTTGAATTGATGACCACAGACAGCATTGTCATTGCGACAGCAGAGCCAAAGTGGAACACTCAATATAGAGCTGGATCCTATTTTTATTTGACCATCGGTGTACGGTCTGGAGATTTCATTCTACGCATTTCCCATCCCAATTATCAGACATTTGTGAAAAACTTTAAGTTGAAAGTCGGTAAGCGGGAAAAAAATTTCAGTTTGGGGCGTTTGAGAATGCGGCGCAAGCCCAAGGTCCAGACTTTAGGTGAGGTGGCAGTAACTGCTACAAAGATAAAGTTTTGCACAAAAGGGGATACTCTCATCTATAACGCAGACGCCTTCAACTTGGCTGAAGGGTCGATGTTGGATGCCCTCGTGGCGCAACTGCCTGGCGCAGAGTTGAAACGCGACGGCCGCATATTGGTCAACGGCAAGCAGGTAGAAAGTCTGTTGCTCAATGGAAAAGACTTTTTTAGAAACGACCATACCGTATTGCTGGACAACCTGCCTGCCTACACCGTGAAAAACATCAAAGTGTACAACAAGCAGAGTGAATTTAGTGAGCGCATTAGCCAGAAGGTCGGACACAAGATTGAGGACGGCCTTTTCGTTATGGACGTGGTGCTCAAGCGGGAATATCAGATTGGCTGGCTCAACAATGTCGAGGTCGGCGGCGGAACGCACGACCGCTGGCTGGCCCGCCTCTTTTCCCTTCGTTTCACGCCGCAGTCGCGCGTCTCGCTCTATGCCAATGCCAACAATGTCCATGAGAACCGCAAACCGGGAAATGCTGGAGAATGGTCGCCTGCCGATATCGGTAACGGCACAAGCACCACCGAAAGCGGGGGGGCGATTATCGCATCGATGATAAGGAGGATCGTTGGCGCGTAGAAGGCGACGCAACAGCTTCGCATAGTAGTACGGACACTGATACACGACAGTCACAGGAATTGTTTCAAAATACCGGTAACACGTTCTCTCGCCGCCGACAATCCGGTGACAACCGTTATACCACCCTGGCTACGAACCATCACTTCCAGTTCAACTTAGGACCAGACAACAACCGGCACAGTATAGAACTGCACTTTCGACCCAAATTTAACTACGCTTACAGCAAAAGTGCCTACGGGTCACTATCCGCCGAGTTTTCGGCCAATCCCTTTGACCTCGACAATTGGGAGTCGATCTTCTACGGTCCCGAGGCCGACAAGTCACTGCTCTCCATCCTTGTTAACAGAGTGGAAAGCCAACTACGCAGCAATTCTACCAATATTTCAGACGGAGCGGAAACGGAAATGAGCGCGCAAATACCGTACACACCATATTATATCGGTTTCGATGCGAGTTTCAATGCCGAACACAACAAGTACAACAGTTTCGATCTCTATAACTTGGAGAACGTGGAGGGCACAGACCGCCGACATCGCTACTTCGACCAACCTTCCGATCACCGTAAAGCCTCTGCCGGCATCAGTTTGCAGACTCCGTTTGATCAAGATTGGGTTTGGGTGGCCACTACACGCTTAGGCTACAACTACTCGCAAGACAAACAGGAGAATTCACTCTACCGTCTTGACTGGCTGGAAGAAATGGCAAATGCCGAGTTGGGAACACTGCCATCCACCCACAATGCCCTGCTCGAAGCTCTCGACCGGACCAATAGCTACTTCACGACCAACAACCAGCATCAGATTATGCTTAGCTTTGACGGACGTTACGATAAACAAGTCTACCGCGACAATAATAGCTACGCCCGCTTCCGCTTTACCTGGAAGACCGGGATCACGTTGCAGACCGAAACCTGGGACTACGAAGGGCAGACGCTCCGCCACGACCGCCGCACGGCCTGGTTGCCGTCGCTCGGACTGGAAGTGTTGCGCAACACACCAGGCATGAAGCATGAGTTAGAACTGCAGACAGCCTATCAGCAACAACTTCCGCCGATGTTCTCGCTCATGGGGCTGCGCTTCGACAGTGACCCGCTCAACATCCGCGAGGGCAATGCCGGCCTCCACCGCACGGATGTTTTCTCTGCCGTCTTCTTCTACCGTTCCGGCAGCTGGCTCTCCAAGCACCGCCGAAATCTTTCGGCCACTGTCAGACTGTACGCCTACCGCAACGCCGTGGCCACAGCACAAACCTATAACACCACCACAGGCGTACGTACCTACCGCCCCGAGAATGTCAACGGCAACTGGAACATGAGCACGACGGCCTCCTTTTATACGCCGATCGGCAATCGCGGTTTCTCGATGAACCTATCGCTCAGCGATAATTTCTACCATAGCGTGGACCTAACGGGAACGGAGGCTCAGACACCGGTCCGCAGCACGGTATGCACCAACTATTTGTCGGTACCCGTTAAAGTGGACTACACTCGCAATACGCTCCGCGTCGGTGCCCGCATACAGGCTGCTTGGAATCATGCCGCGAGCAAGCGTATGGACTTTCAGAACATTGACGCAGCCGATATCAGCATGGGAGTGAACGGCAACGTCACCCTGCCCTGGAACCTGCAGCTGGCCACAGATTTTACGTATTTTGTCCGTCGCGGCTATAACAACGATGCCATGAACACGGACGATTTCGTCTGGAACGCACAACTATCCAGAAGTTTCATTCACGGAAAGCTCTCGTTGTGCCTCATGGGTTACGACATCTTGGGGCAGCTTTCCAATATCACCTATACGGTCAACGCACAAGGCAGCACCGAAACCTGGCGCAACGTCATTCCCCGCTATGCCATGCTTCGGGTCATCTATCGCTTTAACAAGCAGCCCAAAAAGCAGTAAATCAACGGACCTTGATAAAGATGACAACATTTAAGTTTACTCATCAATTTGACCAGATGGATTGTGGTCCGGCATGCATACGCATGGTGGCAGCACATTATGGGAAAGACTATCCACTTTCCTATCTGCGTTCGCTTTCCCACCTCACGCGTGAAGGCGTTAGCGTAGCGGGGATACGTGATGCGCTGAAGCAACTGGGCGCGGAGAGTGCTTCTTATCAAATGACGCTTGACCAATTAGAGAATATATGCCCTCTACCTGCCATTCTCCATTGGGAACAGAACCATTTCGTTGTGCTCTACGGCATACAACGCGGACGTTTTACGAAACAACGTAAATTTAAGATAGCCAATCCTGCCTTCGGAACATATACACTCTCGGAAGAGGCTTTTTCCCATTCTTGGATAAATGGTGAAAAGGGGGTCGTCATTGCAATTAAGCCTACTGAAGATTTCTACAGAAAACGCCCCGTAAAAGAAAAGCATAGTTTTGTACGCTTTGCCCGAAAATATGCTTGGCCATTTCGCTTAGAACTGTCACAATCGATGTTGGCGATGCTCTTTGGTCTACTTATCTCGCTCATCACGCCCTTTCTCGCCCAAGCAATGGTAGATGATGGCATCGGTACGCGTGACATGAGTCTAATCGTGAGTATTATGATAGCTCAACTCTTTATTTTTATTGGGTCATTCTCAATGGGCCTAATTGGTAGCTGGGTGAGTCTTTATATGTCGACGCGTATTAACATTAACGTACTGAGTGACTACCTTACAAAACTCTTGCGTTTACCGATGACCTTCTTTGAGACGAAAAGTTTTGGCGATTATCAGCAACGTCTTGGCGACCATAGCCGTATACAGAATTTTATCACGTATAGCACATTGCAAACTTTTTTTTCCATAGTTTCCACCCCTTTTTATCTTATCATCATTGGGTGGTACAGCCCAGTTATCCTGTTAGCCTACCTCACACTAACTGGACTTAGTACGGCTTGGATGTCGTGGTTTTTCCACCGAAGGAAAGCAATAGACTATGAACAGTTCAAAGTCAGCGCAGAAAACCAAAACAAGCAATATGAACTTATGTCGGGCATCACCGACATAAAGCTCAACGGCTACGCCAACTATAAACTTGAAGAATGGCGCGGTCTGCAGGAACGACAATACCGCATGAGCCAAAAAGCACTCCGCTTGGAACAGATACAGAATACGGGCTTTACCTTTATTAGCCAACTGCGCAACATATTCATCACCTGTTGGATTGCCACCGAGGTGGTTAACGGCAACCTCACGCTGGGCATGATGATGAGCATTTCAACCATTATAGGTCAAGTCAACGGTCCCCTCTCGCAACTCATTAGCTTTCTCCAGCAATTTCAAGACGCAAAAATCAGTCTCGAACGCTCCGAAGAAGTGCAGCTCTGTCCCGACGAGGACAGCCACCAACAGCATGACGTACCAACAGACTTACCAAGAGACATTGAAGTGTGCCACTTGAGCTTCTCCTATACCGGCAGCATCGGACACCCGGCTCTAAAAGATGTAAACTTTACCATCCCTGCTGGAAAAATGACGGCCATCGTGGGTGAGAGCGGTAGTGGAAAAACCACATTGATGAAATTACTGTTGAAGTTTTACACTCCAACTAAAGGCAACATCTTGTTGGGAAGAAAATCCCTTGCTTCCTATAAAGCCGAGTCACTACGCCACGTTGTGGGTATCGTGATGCAGGATAATTTTCTCTTTTCTGACTCCATACGGAACAATATCATCCTTGGTGAACCAAGTGACGAAAACCGTCTGCGTGAAGCTACAGAAGCCGCTTGCCTCACAGATTATCTAGCAGGCCAGCCACTTGGCATGGAAACGAAAGTCGGAAGCGAAGGGATTAGAGTGAGCGGCGGTGAACGACAGCGTATCATGATTGCCCGCGCTATATACAAAAATCCGCTCTACCTCATGCTTGATGAAGCTACTAGTTCACTCGATGCGGAAAACGAACGTCACCTTCTACAACTCCCTTATCTCGTGGCTTTCGTACACGGCAGGCTTCCAGCGAAGTCTCGTAATAACTGGACCATTCAATGGCTGCATCATTGAAGGTGGGCTCGTAGTGGTCCGACTTTTTCACCCACTGGACCATATTGTCACTCTTGCAGACTTCCGGACTCCCTCCAAAATAGGTGACGGCATCCGATAGACCGCTGAAGAATAATTCCATGCTTGCATGATACATGGCCTTGGCATAAGCCAGTCCGCTAAAGGGAAGAACGCAGCACAAAACCACTACGGAAGCATGTGTATGTGTCCTATGGTCAGTGACATAAAGCTTGTCACCGGCAAAGTCTATCTGCATTTCTCCTCCTGGAATATAGGTGTTGTGATAAGAAAGGTTGTGCGCATACTGGTAATCACGGATATGTTTCTTGAATTGGGTATACCCATAGCCGTCGGGATGTGTCTTGAGGTATTCCTCATGTAACAGCTGGATAGTCAGATGACGGTGTCTGGCAAGATCCTCGACATAATCCGGTAACAATTCATCCAGTTCAGTTTTCTGATCTGACGGTTGAGAGACGGGAGGAGACTGAAGCAGGTCGTGGATCTGCCCCTCACTCATCCTGCCTACCGTACTGTAATCAACTTTGGCTTCATCGGCCAGTTTCTTGTAGCGGTTCAGCACTCCACGGCCTATGTGCAATTGGGCGCATATCTCACGTTGGGGAGTGGAAACCGACAGCATTTGAAATGCTCTTTTTAATTTCACCATATTCAATGTTCTGTTTGCCATATCTTGAGGACGTTTGATTTCTTATGCCTCTAAGATATGAAGTTTGTATTAAGCTACAGAACTGAATTGTTTATGATTTTCTTGGTACCGATTCAAGCGATATGATGGTACCGATTCATCCGCTATAGCGGTACCGGTTCCTCCGCTATGATGGTACCGATTCGGGCGCTACGATGGTACCGTTTGACCGATACTATCAGGCAATAATCCGGACAGGCAGAATATCTATTCAGCCGCATTGGGACTTTACAACAGCCGTATCGTGAAACTGGTGAACAAGAAAGGGCAGCTCAAGAGCTCCATCATCATCGACGAACTGCCGACCATCTATTTCCGGGGAATCGACAACCTCATCGCGACGGCCCGAAGCAACAAGGTGGCCGTCTGTCTCGGCTTCCAGGACTTCAGCCAGTTGGCGAGGGACTACGGGGACAAGGAGGCGAAGGTTATCCAGAACACGGTGGGCAACATCTTCAGCGGACAGGTAGTCGGAGAAACGGCAAAATCACTGTCGGAACGGTTCGGCAAGATACTCCAGCAGCGGCAGTCCATCTCCATCAACCGGCAGGATACCTCGACTTCCATCAACACACAGATGGACTTCCTCATACCTGCTTCCAAGATTGCCAACCTCTCGCAGGGCACGTTCGTGGGCAGCGTGGCGGACAACTTCGGGGAGGAGATAGAGCAGAAAATTTTCCATGCCCGCATCATCGTGGACAGCGCGAAGGTATCGGAGGAAATGAAAGCCTACCGGAAAATCCCTGTCATAAACGGGTTCAGGGACGCGGACGGCAACGACATCATGCAGCAGCAGATTGACCGCAACTACTCACAGATAAAGGCCGATGTATTGCAGATCATCGAGGATGAGATGGAAAGGATAAAGAACGACCCGGAACTGAGACACCTTATCCCGCAGGAAAACAACGAAGAAGGAAATGAGGACGGGTAAAAAGCAGCCGTCGTTTTATTTCCGCCTGCAAAGGTAGCCCCGTGCCTGCTGGATTGGGCAAGGCCAAGCCCCGGCGGGGGTTGCCGGAAAAATCATCCTCGCCTGAAGACTCCGGTATTTTTCCGCAAAGCCTTGCGCAATCCGGCACGGGACGGTATGGTAGGCAAGAAATAAAAAGCCGGCATGACAAGCCGCAGATGTCAAATTCAAAAAAATGAATGATATGAGCAGAAGTAACTTCACTCCGATGGAAAGATTCCATGAGATTCTAAACGGGTACGGATTACAGACCATGAACGTAAGAGCATTTTATTTCGGATTTGTCTTTGCATTTTGATTCAACATTTAAGTGAAAATGATACTCATAAATGGCATCCTCCGTTTTATGGGACAGGAAATATTATACGCCAATTCGCATCCGGATTATACTCATCTTCGTCATCGGAATCACTGCACCACGCTCCAAAAAAGTCCTCTACCATCCCTTCCGTCATAGTATTAATAATTGAATAAGGGCGGCTGACTTTTCTTTGAATATAACCTAACCGGTAGCTGTCTTCGGCATCTATAAATTGGAAATTCTTATCTCCATATAAATAAGTACGCATCACTTCCGTTTCATCTATTTCATATTTTTGTGTAACATGCTTTGTAATAGATGATTCTAAAATTGCACTTTGTAACTGCGCCAATTCACACAACAGACTGCAAATTGTTACTACTTGATCAAATTTTACTAGATGTCCGGTCAGCCCGTTTGCGGGAAATTTGTATGAATATATCTCTCGGTATTCTCGTGCCCAATCAATAATATTCTTTATTTCTTCTCCCTTTTCCTTGTCATAATTTGCAACGATATCTCCTATAATATTTATTGTTTTAGAATGAGTCATTGAAGGTAAATCATCATTCCATTCTATATATGGATTTGTGAAAATAACGGCTCTTGCACAACTTAGAAGGGGATAATATAACAGGTATGGTTCTACGATTCTTAAATTTTTACGCTTGGCATATTGTGCAGATGTTAGCAACACAGAAGATGCCAATATCATTTTTGATGCCAAATAAGTTCGTATAATCCACTGTGTATTGGAATTTATATTAAAAGATTTTGCTATCTCTACAAAAGAGGGTCGCAAATTATTTATTCTTGACTCAATTGTATTTTTCCCGAAAGTTGAATACAACAGATTATATTCAAAATAATCGTTCTTTATTCCAGACAAACATTTCATAAATCTCATTATTATGTGAAGTAAATTTCTATCAAAGAATAGTCATCAGAAGCGTCTTTATCAAAATTGATAGTAATATTTTCTGGCAATTCAGTTAAATGGGTATGCCGGTAATAACCATCAGTACAGATGAAAATTTTATCGGTATTTTTCAGTTCTTCATACATGACTGGAATATTTTCTCGAAAGCCCTTGCCATTGATACATCGTGTAAGGAACGTGCCCTCAGCATCGACTACGACATGGTCTGTTGTCAGCAACATTGCCTCATTTCCATGTACTTTGTAAAGCCTGACGTTGCCTTGCCACGCATAATACAAAGAATCTTCAATTACCAGCGCAACAGTTACGGCAGCTCCCATCTTGCATTTCAAATCTCTGCATTTTCCGTATATGGCAGAATCGGCAGAATTGAATGCCATACGTAAGACATCCACCGGTAAATTGTGTTGAATCTTATCAAGGACTGTTGTCATCATGGACTCGGATACGATTTTTGCGGCCTCTGCTCCATATGACAGACCGCCCATTCCGTCAGCAAGAATGGCTACAATGGAATTATGGGAAAGTTTATGACATAGGATGTAATCTTCGTTACTTTTGTCTTTTCCTGGACAACTTAGTATTTTGAAATCAATCGTTCTCATCTTCTATTGCTTTTTTGAAAACATCTGCAATGGTTTGCCAAGCCCCTTTTACAGTTTCATAGGTCAAGCCATAGCTATGTTCTATGATTTGATTGAACAGCCTGCTCTCATCATCCTTCTCAAGTTCCTTTTCGATGCAGTCCTTGTAATAGACAATCTGTTCTTTGTTCAAGAGAGAAAGCAGGTCGTGGGCAAGCCAATATCCTCCAACTGTATATTCATCAAATCTTTCCCAATCATAAACTTCCGGATGGATATTGCGGTCAAGATTGGCGATGAAATAATTGGACAGGATGAACGACATATCCTCGGCATCCTTGCTTGTCTGGATATTCCTGTCCAACCACGCATTGAATTTAAGAAGGAACAAGCCGTGAAGCGATGCGATTTTAATGTCAAATTCATTATCGACATTCACGGTTATGGCATCCGACAGCACTTCGTCAAAACCTTTCACGGACATGGCTATCACTTCTTCCGGCGGCCAATAGATATTGTCATCTTCCTTGGCAACCCCATATGGAACTATATCCAATTCGTAGTCACCATAGTAAAAACGTTGGTGCATATGACTGGATTTTTTAAATCCGTCCGCAATCAAAACTTCTTTTATCTCATCAAAAACACTCCATTCGGGTATTGCTATTGCAATATCCAAGTCTCTGGTTTTCCTTCCGGATGTGATATCGGCAAGCTGCCCGATGATTATATCCCGTGCAGTCGCTCCGATGACATAGAACTCCCGTCCCATGCGATTGAAACTGTCCGTCAGTTTTTTTAGCAATTCGACCAATAGTGGATTTGCTATCTTCTCACTTGTAATCTTTAAGTCCATGATCCAAAAGTCTTTCTGCCATTTCAATACAACGGCTGTTACCACTCCCCATCAAGTCTGCATATATCAGAATCAGAGGAACAAGATGATTCTCCGTTTTCCAGTTCCAGAACTTCCGGTAAATTCTTATCTCTCCATTTTCATCCTGCCTTACAAAACCGGTTTTGAGAAGGTTTGCGGCCGGAATATCAGTGTATATATCGAAAGCTCCCGGTTCCAAATAGGAATCAACCATGTTCGCCCCGCTTTCTCCGCCCCAATACATTCCATCAGGCAGTTCCATGGCAAGCCATTTTATGCGCTGCTCACTGGTACGGAAAGTCATATTACAGAGCAACAGCTTCGGTTTCAATACTTGATTGTAATTCTCCACCCAAAGATTGAAAAGGGTGTTCTTGTTTTTAAGGACACGCCTGCCACCCACAGAAAGAATGAAATTCCTCTCCGCCAGCACATCCATTACATTTTTGATTCCCCCCAAAGAAACACCTGTCGCATTCTGTACCTCCCTGTACGACTTGTTTGCATTAAGGGGGGCTTGCAATAAGTAAAAAACCACCTTTAATCCTGCCTCCTGGAATACAGGATACGGCTTTTCTGTTACAAAAGTATTTTTTTCTCCCTTGTTAGCCAAGTGAAATATCACCTTACCGTCCTTAACATACCTGATATGACAATTGCCGGCACAGTCCAAGGTATTGATCCCGTATGTCGCCAAGTCAGCTACGACAGTCGGCGTTATGTATTTGGCGATTAGTAATACAGGCCGTTTTTCTGTTGCAGCCAAAGCCTTTAACCGGTTTGCAATATTCCCGACGGTAGCAGTTGTCACCGTATTTTTGACTTCACATAGAAACCCCTCATTCATAATCTGGACAACCGCATCAAAATTCTTGTATGTATTGTCTTCTTTTAGAATGACCGTTTCTTCAGGCAATACCAACTTTTCCCGTAATACCTTTAAAGCCAAATCCAATGTTTCACGTTCAGCCAATATCATAACTCGTTCATTTTTGTAATAGTGTTCATTTATAATGAACACTGCAAAGATAATGAACAAAATCCGAACTGCAAAAGGATTTTGTTCATATTTTAATGATGTTCATTATAAATGAACAGAAAAAGAAAGTGAACAAAAGATAGTCCATTTTTTAAGGCCATATTAAAGTAGTCATTTTTTGACTGTCTGTGCATACTTGGAAAAGCCACGCGGCTTTGACCCTCTTGGCCAAACAGGATTGTCCCCTTTGGCTACAATATGATTGCCCCCTTTGGCCAAAATAGTATTGACCGCTTAGTTCACCTGTTATTATAGAATTTTTTTGTGTAGATTTGAGTACCCGAGTCCTGGTGTAACGGGGGTGATAATAA
>OHQT01000034.1_pt1 | contig 79909 bp, 58 predicted proteins | sample 1578221 | NCBI WGS metagenome assembly OHQT01 (sample SAMEA3879547, study PRJEB24766) | human gut metagenome | biome: human-associated habitat; feature: feces | place: USA | collected 1985/1987
TAGTGGAGTTGATTTACAGTTCTTCAACAAGCTTAAAATTCAGAGACTTGTTTCCGAGGAAAAATAGTTGATGTAGCAAAGCGGCTTGCTACATCATTCTAATGAAATGCAGGATTTTTAATGAAATAAAGAGTTAATTGAATTTAATATTAGAAGTATCAATTGTCCAGTTGTTAGCCATTTCTTTACTTGTTCCAACTTTTATTAAATATGCTTCAAGTGCTTCTTGAACAGTCTTTTTTATTTCTTGTTTCCATTCATTTTTTAAATTTTCTTCACATTCTCTAACGTAATTTAGATCATTACTATCAGAAGAAATATAATCAATGCTTACTTTTCCATAAACAATAATCATCTTTGATTGTGACTCAATAGAAGCGTTTGCATTATAAAGTTTGCTTGTTCCAAATTGCCAAGGCAAATAAAAGTCAAGAAGCTTAAATTGTATTTCTTTTCCAATATCACTTTCTGAAAATAAATCATTATCATTTGGTATTTTACTTTGCTTTTCATTATATTTTTTAACATTTCTTTTAAATTTAAGATTTGAAAAGATCAGGCTTTTTATTAGCCAAACTGCTAAATATAGTAAGATAACACCAATAACTAAGGCAAAAATTGTGCCAACTTTTTCGGGATCGTTTAAACCATTCCAACCATCGCCTCTAGTTAAAGCAATAATTGAGAATATAAGTAAAAATATACCTAGACCTAAAAAGACAACCAATAAAATCCACTTAGTAATTTTGCCAATTATACCTATAGCTCCAAAAATCTTTTCAAACATGAATTAATGCCCCACCTGATTTAATTTTGACAAGAAGATCACTATTTAACAATTATTTTTGTGTTTTAATCTTAAGTAAAATAAAAATCTTAAACTAAGAACAACTTTTTATAAAATCATTCCTTGTTTAAGATTTTAATTTGATGAATAGGACAAATTTATTTAATAAATTTTCCTTTATTTTTTCCTTTAGAAGCATGAACTAAAACTGTTCCATTTTGAGATTTTGCTAGGTTATTTGCAAATTCTACAGCTTCCTTTTTTGTTGAGAAAGTTTTAATAACTTTTAGACCATCTTTTAAAATTATTTCCCATTTACCATCCACTTTTTTAACATGGTAAACCTTTTTAATTTCACCAGATCTTTGTCTTAATAAAGTTTCAGAAGGTTCTTTTTTATTTTCTTCTAGCTTTATTTCTTTAATTGAGCTATCTTCTTCCTTTAAATTCTCTTGAGTTATATTAACTAAAGTAGAATCTTCTTTTGCATCAATCTTATTTTCAGATTTTTCTAAAGAATCTTCTTTCTCAATAATTCCTTCTGTTTGAACTTTTTTAGCTTCTTCAGCAAGTCTAGCATCAATTTCTTCCATTTCTTTGTTGTATTTTTCAACTTCAGCCTTGTTTGCAAGTACAAAGTGACCTGGTCGAATTTCGACAAAGCTTGGTTTATCAACACTATAGTCGTGAACTTCATGAGGATTATAAACAATTCTCACTCTTTTCTTTTCAGTCAAAGGATTTGGTTTAGGGATTGCGCTTAAAAGTGATTTTGTATATGGATGTAATGGATGCTTAAAGAGTTCATCACTTGTTGTAAGTTCAACAATTTCTCCAAAATACATAACAGCAATTCGATCACAAAAATATTTAACAACAGATAAATCATGCGCAATAAAAAGAATTGATAAATTCATTTCATTTTTAAGGTCATTAAGTAAATTAATAATCTGGGCTCGTATCGAAACATCAAGTGCTGAAATTGGTTCATCACAAATAAGGAGTTTTGGTTCCATTACTAAAGCACGTGCTATACCTATTCTTTGTCTTTGTCCTCCAGAAAATTCATGAGGATAACGATTAGCATAGTCTTCAATTAAACCTACTCTTTCCAAAGCTTCAACAACTTTTTTATGATTTTCAGCTTTATTTTTAAAGCCTTGGATCTGCAATCCTTCAGAAATAATCGTTTCAACAGTCATTCTAGGATCAAGAGAATCAATCGGATCTTGGAAAATCATTTGAATCTCTCTAGCAATACATTTTTTAGATAAAACTTTATACTCTTTTATCTTTTCGTTTCTTATAAAAGCAAAAGTTTCAAATTCTTTCTTTAAAGTTTTAATTTGTTCTTCGGAAGACTCCTTTGTTAAAGTGTCATTCTTCTCTTGATTCTTAATTACTTGTATAGAGTTTTTCAAATTAATTTTTGCTTTAGCAATTTCGTCCTTCAACTGATCTATCTTATCTTGATAAGAATTAACACCTTTGCCACCAATTGTATCATCGTGTTTAATTTGTTTTATTTTAGCTTTTTGAACCTTTATAACATTGTTTTTATAATCAGTTGCTTCTTTAACTTCTTTTTCAAACTCTTCACGAGTAATTGAACCTTTTTTAAGTTTATCCTTTAAATCTTTAATTTTGGCCTTATAGCGAATAATAGTATATTTAATTTCTTTTTCATTCCATCTAGATCCAGCAGCTATACGATATCCTTTATAATAGATAGAACCAGAAGTTATATTGTAAAGCCTAATAATTGATCGCCCGGTAGTTGTTTTTCCACAGCCAGATTCACCGACAAGCCCAAAACATTCTCCTTCTTTAATTTGAAAAGAAACATCATGAACAGCTTTTAGCTTATATTTATTAGGTCCACTTCCAAATGTAAAGTATTGTTTTAGATGGTTTACACTTAAAATAATGTGATCATCAACGTATTGTTGATTAAACTTACATTTTCTTTTTATGCTTTCAAGTTTTTTCTCTTTATCTTCAACATCTTTCAACTCATCGATTTGATTAGTTAAATGTTCTTCTTTATCATCGTCATCTTTCTCAATTAAAACATTCTTATCTTGAGCATCTTGATAAAATCGAACATCCTGATTGATTAAAGATTTTTTGGAGGATTCTAATTTTTTATCTTCTTTTTCATTAATTACCATTAGTCTCTACCTCCTTCTTTAAAAATTCTTGTTGTTCTTTTAATGCATTTTCAATACGTGTTTTTACAATTTTTGGCATTTCAACTTTTGGTGCACCAGGATAAAGTAACCAAGTAGCAGCATAATGCGTATCAGTAACTTTGAAAAAAGGTGGTTCATATTTAAAATCAACTGCCATAGCATATTTACTTCTTAAAGCAAAAGCATCACCTTTAGGCGGATATATCATGTCTGGTGGAGTCCCAGGAATTGCTTCAAGTTTTTCTTTAGAATCAATATCTGGTATTGAAGAAAGCAAAGCCCAGGTATATGGGTGCTTTGGATCAAAGAAAACTTCATTTGCAAGACCATATTCTACAATCTTACCCGCATACATAACTGCAACACGGTCTGCCATGTTAGCCACAACACCTAAATCATGAGTAATAAAAATACAACTTAGATTTCTTTCAGCTTTAAGTTTATTGATGAGTTCAAGAATTTGGGCCTGAATTGTTACATCAAGTGCAGTTGTTGGCTCATCACAAATAAGAATATCAGGATTAGCTGTTAAAGCTATTGCAATAACTATTCTTTGTCTCATACCGCCAGAAAATTCAAATGGATATTGCTTAAATCTTTTTTCAGGCATTGGAATTCCGACTTCTTTCATAACAGCTAACGCCATTTTTTTAGCTTCTGATTTTGTAATCCTCGTTTTGTTTATATACTCGTCATTTTCCAAAACGATTTTTTGTTTTAATTCTGAAATTTTGTCATAGAGTTCTTTGTATTTTTGATCAGGGATCTCAACAATTTTCTCTTCATCATTTTTTTGTGTTTTTGAAACGTTAATTTCCTTAAATTTTTTCGCTTCTTTACGTTGTTTTTTAAGAATTGATTCATTTCTTCTGACGACTTCTTCAATTCTTTCGACTTCTTCAGATGTCAAACTAGATTTATAAGAATCTAAAAGATCTTCATTTTCTTTTATTTCTTTTTTAATTAAGTTCAAATTATTAAGGTGCTCATTTTTAAGATTAGTTGCATATTCCTTAATTTCTTGTTTTGCTTTTTTCTTAGAAATTTTTAATGATTTTTTCAGAGATGGCTTACAAATCTTATATTCGAATTTATAAGCATCAATTGACTTTAATAAATAGTTATTACGATTAATTAAATCAGTGTCAATCTCACCTTCAAAACTGCAATAATCTTTTAATGAAACAATTTCAAGATGCCTTTTAGCAACCGTGCACTTATTATTTAAAATTTCTTTTTCTAAATCAGACAAATTTTCATCTACTTTAGAATACTTTGCTACCCTATCCTTAAACTTAATAATGTCTTCTTCGACGTCAACCTTTGAACGATTAATGTAGTCTTGAACATCAGAAATAATTGAGTTTAGCTGGCTTTTCTTTTCAGATAAGTCATTTTTAAGAAATTTTATTTTCTCAAGTTTCTTTTGACTAGAAGACTCTTTTTCTAAATTACTAATAGATAATGTAATCTTCTCTATTTCAGTATTTAGTCTTTTCAAATCCTCAACTCGCTTTTTATTTGTGGCGATTTCGTTTTGCAAACGTAAAATATTATAACTTGTGTTCGCTTTGTTATTTCTATATGCAATTAATTCTTTTGAAATTAATTCAGAATATTTTCTTTTTAAAATATTTTTGTTAGTTAAAGTAGCTTCAGTAATTTGCTTACCAATTCGCATTACAGGATTTAAAGCACTTAATGGGTCTTGGAAAATCATTCCAATCTTGTGCCCTCTAATACGGTGGAACTCTTCTTCTGAAACGCGGACTAAATCTTCGCCTTCATACAAAATTTGACCATGTTCAATGCGTGCATTTTTTGCGCTTATTCCCATAATAGCCTTGTTGGTAACAGATTTACCACTACCTGACTCGCCAACAATACATAAAGTTTCACCTTTATAAAGATCAAAAGAAACGCCTCTAACAGCATGTACTATACCTTTATCGGTCTTGAAAGAAATAACTAAATCTTTAACTTGTAAAACTTTTTCTCTATTTTCGCTCATATTTAATTACTTCCTTTCAATTGCGGATTAAACGCATCTCTTAAACCATTTCCAAAAAGGTTAAACGATACCAACAACAACATCATAATAAATGTAGGAATATAAAGAAGGAAGGAATTATCCCCTCTATAATAAGAGTTAGCTTGAGAAAGAATAACTCCAAAAAGAACTTGATTTTGCAATCCTAAACCCAAATAAGCAATAGATGCTTCGGTGTAAATTACGCTAGGAATAATCAATACCGAGCCTGTAATAATTGTTCCAGCAGCATTTGGTAAGATGTGTCTAAAAATCAAACGTCTATCTCTTGCACCTAAAGTTCTTGAAGCTAATACATATTCACGACCCTTAAATCGATAGAATTGCGTTCTTGTCTGATGAGCTACACCCATCCATCCTGTCAGGAATAAGGCAAGCATTAAAGCTAAAACATCAGCAGCACTGCCCCAATTAAAATCTTGACCATAAAGAATACAAAGAGTAATCAAAACAGTCGTTGGTAAACCAGAAAGAATATCACAAAATCTTTCCATTACAATATCAGTCCAACCACCAAAATAACCAGAAATAGAACCCCAAATTAAGCCAATTGCAATATTAACTAAGCTAACACCAATAGCAATAAAGAAAGATGATCTAAGACCAGTAGCCATAAGTTTTAAATAGTCTTTTCCTTCTTTGTTTGTCCCAAATATAAACATTGGCATTGAGTCATAACCTAATGTTTTATAATTTGCAACTAAAACTCTTACGGAATAACCAGTATAATTTCCTCCGACTCCAGGAGTTGCATCTCCAATCTGTTCAACCACTTCAACAATTGGACAATCATCATTTAAAACTTGAAATCTTTTAGCTAGAATCTCTTTATCTGTTGTAGCTTCAGTTCCTGTTGAACTATCAAAGGTAACTTTCAATGAACCTTGGCTAACATAAACTCTTAACTCACGTTCGCCATAAGTTATTTCTCTATTCCCATATGCATCGGCATATTGATCAAATCTAAAAGTACAGTAAGTAATATTAACTTGGTTAGCAATTCTTCCATAATCGCCTGTCCAAAAACCATTATCCTCACTAGTTCTAAGCATTACTTCGTTGCCATCTTTAAAGCTCATTGAATTTATAATTTCATCACTCTCAACATCACCTGTATCTGCGCTAATGCTAAAACTCTCAAGAGGCATAAATCCAAACACATTCGCTTGGTCGCTTTTTGAAACTTCAAAATAAAGTCTTCCAGTAATACTTTCATCTTCAAATTGATAACCATTTTCTTCTAATTTGTCAAATAGATTGAATTCACCAGTTAAATCTTTTGAATAATTTGTTGAATTACCTATTAAATAATAATGATTTTCACCATCATATAATGAAAGTTTATAACCAACAAATTCATAACTATTCTTTTCTATATCTCTTATCGAATAAGATATGTTATATTCACCACTCGATGAAAATGTATAACTTTTGGAATAAAAATTGGAATCGAGATTTTGTGAGTTACAAAAAACGTTGACGTATCCGCCACTTCCATATTCAGAGGTGATATTATCTTGAACTCTTTCATAAGTTTCTAGATTTAAATAAGTTCCATCCCTATAACCTACAGGTTTGTTATTTTCTCTATCATAGACAACATCACTTCTGACTACTGTCCCATCCCAAAAACCAGTGCCAGCAGGAAAAAGCTTTGGAGTCAAAAGAGCTTCACTTGTATCTCCTCCTCCATCAACTTGAACATTATAAACGCCAACATCAGGAGTACATACAGGAATGATAAAAGAAAGCACAATTAAAAGCCCAACAATAATTCCTCCGACAAGAGCAGCTTTTGATTTCACAAATCGAATCATTGCATCTTTAAAAAATGTTGTAGCTTTATTGTGGAACTTTAAATCGTGAATATTTGAATCTTTTTGAACAAAAGCAAAATCAGCATCAGATAATTCAACAAGATTCCCTGATCCATCAAGTATTTCTTTTTTTATTTCTTCCATACTACTTTTTCGCTCCCATTCTAATTCTTGGATCAATAAATCCATATGATAAATCAACAACAATGCCTGCTAATAAACCAATAATTGTATAAAAAGCCATATCGGTCATCAAAAGAGAATAATCTTTTGTATTAAAAGCAGCCATGTAAAGTTGACCAACGCCTGGTATTTGATATAAATTTTCTAAAATCATTGAACCGCCTAAAATAGCAACAAATTCACTTAAAACTGTTGGTAAAACAGGCACCATTGAATTTCTAAATGCATGTTTAATGATTGCTTGTCTTCTTGTAAGACCTTTAGTTCTTGCTAAAAGTAAATAATCTGATTCTAGAACTTCACAAAGTTCAGCTCTAACAAATCTTGCGTAGCCAAAAAGTGAGCCAACAGACAGAGCTGTTACAGGAATAATATATGCTAAAACCTTACGATATGTAGGGTCTGTTGCTTGGGGCCAATATGGAGGAAGCCAATCCGTATTGTAGGCTAAAGCTATAAGATAAGAAATTAAAACAAAGCTTGGTATTGAAATGAATATCATGATAATAATTTGAAACGCATTATCAAACCAGCTACCTTTTTTAAGTGCTAATAAAACACCTAAGCCTATTCCTACTGGAACTGAAATAATCACACTAATAATATTAATGCTCATAGTTGTTGGAAGCCTTGATAATAAAATATCCATAGTTGACCTTCCAACTTCATAAGCTTGTGATGTTCCCCAATCCCATTTTGTAAAAATATCAGAGAGCCAATTAACATAACGAGTCATAACAGGAGTTTGATAGAAATAATAAGTGACATCTCTACCAGTAGAACCAGTCATGGTAATTGTATCTAAAACAGTTCCTAAAGTTTCATCTGGGTGGTCAAGAACAATTAAAAAACCTCTATTGACTTGATCCATATAGTAAGCATAGATTTGCCCTTGTGAAGGCAAGAAAACTTTTTCTGTTTTTAAACATGCTAACAAAATATAGGTCAAGGAAAGAACAATAAAGGTTGTTAACAAGACTAATAAAAGTCTTTTAATTACATATCTTGTCATACCTTCTCCTTTTTCATCAATAAAATATAACCCTATACTAGTAAGTATAGGGTTATATTAGCATAAACTTAATGAATCTTGAATTAAATTTAGTTGCCTGGTTTCCAAACAATGCTTTGGTATTCAGAAACTACTTTTTCTTCACCATTTACTTTAACAGTATAAGTGAATTGTACATCAAGATAATAGTATCCAGCATATTGATCGCCTAATAATTCGCCAGGAATTAAGCTATCGCCTGGGAATGTAACAGTTACTGAACTATGGTCTGAATTCCATTGTGCGTTTGCGTCAATATATGTTTCAGATCCACCTGCTAAGGCGTCAACTTCAACTTGAATAGAAGAAGGATCTACATATTCGGTTAATATACTAACAGGAATCGTGGCAGTAATATTACCTGTAGAAGAATCGCGAGAAATATTATTTGCGGCACTTCCATCAAAAGTAAATGTCACAAAGTTAGTTTCATCACCATTTTGATCAAGTAAGATTCCACCATTTCCAGCAGACCATAATGAATCAAATGACCAATATTTACCATCATAATAAACATCAGCACTTGGAATTGAGGTGTCCAAGCTGTAATTAAGTGTAAATCCACTAGAATCATCACTTCTATATTTGTCGAAGTTATTAAATGTATCAAGGCCATTACCACTAACGAAGAAGACGCCTTCACCATCATATCTTCCAGCCTTAACGCCGTTATAGAGAACTTCGTTTTGTTTAGCTGTATCACTCAAACTAGAAGATTTTCTATCTGATTTAACATCTAATTTAATTAATGGTTGCCCATTTGATCCTACCCAGTCATTCTTGCCATCACTTCCAATATGTGAAGTAACTGCTAAAGCAAATGCATTTTCCCAAGAGCCAAAGATTTGTTGTTCAGTATAGTTTGAATCGGCTGAATCAACCATAACAAGAGTAAATTCAACAACTGTTGGGTTACTTTCTGTTCCTAATTGATAGTGACCTGCTTCTAATTCTTCTTGAATAGCTAATTCGAAATAGTCAGCAGCATTATTTCTCCATAAAGACAAATCATCTAATGCTGTTCCAAATTGATCTTTAAAAACTTGTTTGTGTTCATCAGTATTGTTGTAAGTTGTCTCAGCTTTTGGAGAAACTTTATTATTAGGTTCTTGGACATCGTAATAAGGTTGATAATGATAATAATCAGAAATAGATTGTCTATCAATACCAACATAAAGTCCTTTATAGAAGTTTTCGTTTGATAGGATAGGTTTAACGGTCCAATTTGCTTGACCAGGGAATCTTTGATCCCAGAAAGCCTTATCATAAGTGTTGATAAAGTATTGACCCTTTCTATCGCCTAAGACTGATTTTCTTCTTGGATCAGTTGCATATTTATCCCAATATTCATCAGGAATATTAGAGAAATCTGTTGTTCCTGCTTCAAATGCTTCAATGTAAGCATTAGTATTACTGCTTAAGGCTGAGTTAACGTTAAGGTGAACACCTTCAATTTGATATAACTTACGACCATACATATCTTGTTTAATTGGCCAATTTTCATTTCTTGCAAATGCAATTGTTTTCTTAGATTCATAATATGTTGTATAGTATGGCCCAACACTTAGCATTGTATCTAATGGTGATAAGCTTTCGTAGTTTCTTCCATATCGTTTAGCGCCCTCTAAAGCATTTCCATCACCTAATTTAGCTAAAAATTCTTCAGAGATAGGATTGCACCAAAGACCATTTAATTGATATTCGGCGTAATCAGGAGTAACTTTGCCATTAAAAGTAATGGTAATAGAGTTATCACTAGGGTCAATTTTTACGCCAAGTGCCTCTTGAATTTCTTTATCCGTTGGTAAAGTTGTCGCATCAGCAGTTTTTGCAAAAAACTCTGCAAAACCCTTAATTTGTCTATTTAAAGTAGATTCAGCTGCTTGTTCAGCACCTCTATAATAGCCAATGCTTTGAGTTGCTAATAATTTAAATGGTGTTAAATAGTCTTCGAGTTTAATTGGTGTTTTATCAAATGAGGCAAATCTATCTGATGCAGTTCGATAAGCGTAACCTGAATTTACTCCTTCACCACTACCAGTACCTACATTTAAATAAACCTTCCAAGTTGTTGAAGCACCATTGGAATCAGGATTTATAGCTTCTGGAGCTGCCTTTCTTGATAAGCCTGGTTGATAAGAGTAACCATCAGCATTTTCGTTAACAAATTGATTGAAATAATATTGTGAAACGTATCCATACAAAGTTGCAACTGCATTGGAGTTACTAGCAAGATAGTTAAAATCACCTAAATCTTGGCTAGCATCAAGTTGATCATGAAGATACATTTTAAACTTTTCTGATTGTTCAGCTGCTAAAGGTGCATCAATAGTTCCATATTCAGTAAGTCCAAAACCATATCCAGGAACATAGTTATTATCATCAAGGAATGGCGAATGAACTCTCTCATTGTATAATTGATATCCTGAATTGACCATGTAAGTTAATGGGGCTAATCCATTATCTAAGACATAATTTTCAGCAATTGCTGTTAATTTCGTTCTTTCGTCGGTTCCTAAGCTAGAATAATCAAAATAGCTGCCTTTTGCAATGCTATTATCTGGAACAACTGTATATTCAAGGGCTTTTCTAATGATTTTTGATTCATCTGAAGAAACGCCATATAAATAAATTTTATAGTCAGTACGTTCACTTACTTGTGGAGCAGTTACTGTACCATCAGAAGCAACAATGCCCTCTACTTTATTGCCGCTTTCATCATAAACGGTAACTCCTGTTGAATAACCTGTTGGTAAGCCATATGCATAAAGCTTATAGGAATCACCACTTTCAACAATTGCTTTTGATTTAGTTGAAACATATTGTGGAACACCACTATCAACACTACTAACGAGTTGCGGAGCAAAATATGTAGAATCTTTTGTCTCAGCGATATAATCGGAGCCAAGAGATATCATCATATCAGGCTTTCCAATAGTGGTAGAACCTCCAGTAGTATCATCATTAGGATTTTCAGGTGAGCCACAACCAGCTAAAGCAGTTAAAGCGACACTACTTAAAGCAAAAATAACACTAATTTTCTTTTTAAACATATCCGTCCTCCTTTGCTTGTATCGTGTTAATCTAATTAACATGCTAATAAATTAATGTAGAAAAAAATATTTAGAATTCAAAAACATATTTTCTTAATATTATCTTAATATTGATATTCTAAAATATCAATTTTTGTCGATTATTTTCGATAAAATCAGAATTTAAATTAAAGAAAATGTTCAGCCAGAAATACTAGCCATCATAGGAAAATATAAAGATAAAGAAACAATTAAGTAAATAATTCCAGAAAACAAATAAGCAAGATATGTATACTCATTTTCACTTCTTTTCTTCTTTTTCATTTCACGATATTCAAATAGTCCTGGGTATTTTTTTGTGCCTTCTTTTCTCATCACAGAAATTGTATTTTGAAATCCCAATGAAAAAACATCGAAAATACCTTTATTTGTGACAAAAGAAAGACAAGCAAAACCAATACCTATACATCCAGCCGCAAAAGAACCATTTACGGCGCCCATTAAAGCCCAATTATCTGACCAATAAACTAAGACAAAGACTATCGAAGACAATATGGTACAAATAATTAAGCTTATTAAATTTCTAACATTAAATATTTTTCTAAAATTAAATTTTCTATCGTTCATAAAAATCATTTTTCTATTTTAATACAAATATTTTTAATATCAAAAAGATTAATCAAAACTCAACTAACTTTTGTAGCGGTTACTTTATTAAAAGAATCGCTTTTATTTATTAACGCAAATTTATTAATTTAATAATTTGATCTTGCTAATAAAGGTTAATAATAAGAACTTAAAAGTCACAAAATGCCTTGACAAATTGCCAAGGCATTAATCATTACAGGTGATTGTAAAAGGAATTATTTCATGAATTTGCCTTTATTTTTACCTTTAGAAGCATGAACCAAGACTGTCCCATCTTGAGATTTTGCAAGATTGTTAGCATATTCAACTGCTTCTTTTTTGGTATCAAAGGTTTTAATAACTTTAAGACCATCTTTAAGAATGATTTCCCATTTGCCATCAACTTTCTTAACATGGTATACCTTCTTGATATCTCCTCTTCTTTGTTTTAAAAGAATTTCAGAAGGTTCTTTTTTGTCAGATTGTTTTACTTCAATTGTTTCACTGTTTTTTTCCATTTCAGTTTCATCAGTTTTCACTTCTTCAACTTCATTTTGAGCAGGTTCATGAATAGCTTCTACTCTTTCTTCATTGTTTTCATTAGAAGGAGCAGCATCCTCTTTATGTTCATTCTCTAAAGTTTGATCGATATTTTCAGAAAGTTTTTCATCAGTGAGAGTTTCTTCAACTTTTTCCTCTTCTTTTAAAATATCGCTTGTTGAAACTTCTTCACCTTTAGCAAGTTTAGCATCAATTTGAGCCATTTCTTCATTGTATTTTTCGACTTCTGCTTTATTTGCAAGTACAAAGTGGCCTGGTCTAATTTCAACAAAACTTGGTTTATCAACGCTATAATCGTGAACTTCACGTGGATTATAAACAATTCTAACTCTTTCTTTTTCAGTTAATGGGTTAGGCTTAGGAATAGCACTTAAAAGTGATTTTGTATAAGGGTGTAATGGATGTTTAAAGAGTTCATCACTTGTTGCAAGTTCAACAATTTCACCAAAATACATAACAGCAATTCGATCACAGAAATATTTAACGACTGACAAATCATGAGCGATAAACATAATTGTTAAACCCATTTCTTCTTTAAGTTCGTTAAGTAAGTTAATGATTTGTGCACGGATTGAAACGTCAAGTGCTGAAATTGGTTCATCACAAATAAGTAATTTTGGATTCATGATTAAAGCACGAGCAATACCAATTCTTTGTCTTTGACCACCAGAGAATTCATGTGGGTATCTGTTACAGTAATCAGCAATCAAACCAACTTTTTCTAAAACATTAACAACTTTTTCGTGATTTTCTGCTTTATTTGTGAAGCCTTGAATTCTTAAACCTTCTTGAATGATATCTTCAACAGTCATTCTTGGATCAAGAGAATCAATAGGATCTTGGAAAATCATTTGAATTTCGCTCATTAATTTTCTAGATACATGCTTATCATCATGTTTGATTTGTTGAATCTTTTCTTTTTGAACACGAACTACATTATCGCGATATTCTTTAGCCTTATTAAATTCTAAATTATATTCATCTTGGCTAATTTTTCCATCTTTAAGTAATTCTTTAAGTTCTTTAACCTTAGCGTTATATCTTAAATTGGTATATTTAATTTCTTTAACATTCCATCTACTACCAGCACCAATTCTTACCCCTTTATAATAAATTGAGCCGCTAGTAATATGATAAAGTCTAATAATTGAACGACCAGTTGTTGTTTTACCGCATCCTGATTCACCAACTATACCAAAGCATTCTCCTTCCTTAATTTGGAAAGAAACATCATGAACAGCTTTTAACTTATAACGATTAGGTCCTTTTCCGAAGAAGAAATATTGTTTTAAATGGTTGACGCTTAAAATAATGTTATTTTGAACATATTCATCTTTATATTTGCATTTACTACGAATATCTTTAATAGCTTCTTCTTTATTTTCTTCGTCAATTCCACTTAATTCATCCTTAGTTGGATTTATATCATTAAATTCAAGTGAATGATCTTCTTTTGAAATAACACTCTTTCCTTCTTCAGCAATACGATAAGCTTCAATGTTAGAAGAAAGCAAGGCTTGTCTAGCACTCTTTGAAGCTTCATTTTCTTGCATGACACTTTCAAGAAGATCAAAACTTTCTTTTGGCACTTCTTTTAATTGTTCTTGATTAACTGATTTACTTTCTTCGTATTGCTTAATTGAGTTAGCAATACGAGTCTTAACAATTCGAGGCATCTCAACTTGAGGTGCATCTGGGTGGAGCAACCAAGTTGCTGCATAGTGAGTATCACTAACCTTATAAAATGGTGGTTCATGTCTAAAATCAATTTCAAGAGCATATTTACTTCTTAAAGCAAAAGCATCGCCTTTTGGAGGGAAACGCATATCTGGAGGTGTTCCAGGGATTGCTTCAAGTTTTTCTTTAGAATCAATATCAGGAATTGAAGATAGTAATGCCCAGGTATATGGATGTTTAGGATTATAGAAAATCTCATAAGCAGTTCCATATTCAACGATTTTACCAGCATACATGACAGCAACTCTATCAGCCATGTTAGCAACAACACCTAAATCGTGTGTAATAAAGATACAGGAAAGACCCCTTTCTCTTTTTAAAGTATTAATAAGTTCAAGAATTTGAGCTTGAATTGTAACATCAAGTGCAGTTGTTGGCTCATCACAAATTAAAATATCTGGGTTAGCAGTCAAAGCAATTGCAATAACAATTCTTTGTCTCATACCACCTGAAAATTCAAATGGATATTGTTTGAAACGTTTTTCAGGAAGAGGAATACCAACTTCTCTCATAACCTCAAGAGCCATTTTCTTAGCTTCTTTTTTAGTTACTTTGGTAGAGTTAATATAATCTTCTTTAACCTTTTTAATTTGTTCTTCAATATCTTGCACTTTAAAGTGAGCTTTATCAAGTTCATCATCACCAGTTGAAGTGATTTTTTCTTCTTGTTTGCCGAGTTTAGAGATATTGATTTCTTCTTGCTTTTGCTTTTTAAAGAAGGAAAGAATTGATTTTTTAGGTTTTTCTTCTTTTGCAGTCATTAAAGCAAGATTATTTTTAGCTTCTTCGCTAGCATTAGCTAAAGCATTGTCAAATTCTTGTTTTGCTACTGTCAATTCTTCTTCAAGTTTAGCAAGTTTTTCATCACGTTCAGTTTTAAGTTTTAAAGCATATTCTTTATTTAAAACACTGGCATCTTTTTTCTTATTAGTAAGAGCGGTTTTTAATAAAGGTTTGAGTGTTTTATATTCTTTTAAAGTATATTCTTTTAACTTTTCTAAAAATTCTTTTCTAATTGTTAAACTATCAAGATTTTCTTTACCTTCATAACTTGATGAATCAGTTTTAAGAAGTTCAAGTTTTTCATTAATAAGTTCAATCTTTTTAGAATTAATTTCTTCTTCAAGATAACGAGAGTCGAAGTCTTTGGTATTTTTTAAAGCATCAAGTTCATGAGTTGTTTCTTCAAGAAGTTTCTTGTCATCACGAACAAAAAGCGAGCAAAATTCAGCTATTTCTTCAAGAGTATCTTGATGTTTTTTAACTTGTTCTTCATCATCTTGATTTTTTAATGGTGTATTAAGGAATTTGATATAACCATTAATTTTATTGATTTCATTCTCAAGTCGATTAATTTCATAATCAGCATTAGCTTTTGAGTTTCTTAAGTTAACAAGTTCTTTAGAAATTAATTCGTTATAATGTCTTTTTAAAATGTTTCTATTAATAAGAGTTGCTTCAGTAATTTGTTTACCAACTCTACAAATAGGGTTAAGTGAAGAAAGAGGGTCTTGGAAAATCATTCCAATTTTATGACCTCTAATACGATGGAATTCTTCTTCACTAACACGGATTAAATCTTCACCTTCATAAAGAATTTGGCCACTTTCGACAACAGCATTGTTAGCTAAAATTCCCATGACAGTTTTTGATGTAACTGATTTACCACTACCAGATTCACCAACAATACAAAGTGTTTCACCTTTATAAAGGTCAAAAGAAACGCCTCTAACTGCATAAACCATCCCTGAATCGCTTTTGAAGTTAACTCTTAAGTTTTTAACTTCAAGAACCTTAGGAGTATTTTTATAGTCTATTGAATTTAACTTATTTTGTTCCATTTTTAATCACTCCCCTTTAGCGATGGATTGAATGCATCTCTTAAACCATTACCAAATAAGTTAAAGCTAATCATAATTAAAGCCATAATTACACTTGGGAAAAGGATTAAGTAAGCGTACGTATTAAGATAGGTTTGGTTATCAGAAAGAATAACACCCAAAGATTGCATATCTTGGAAACCAAGACCTAAATAAGAAATTGTTGCTTCAGTAAAGATAACACTTGGAATCATTAAAACAGCACTTGTAATAATTGTACCCATAGCATTAGGTAAAATATGTTTAAAGATTAATCTAAAGTTACTTGCACCAAGTGTTCTACTTGCAAGAGTGTATTCTCTATCTCTAAAACGATAGAATTGAGTTCTGGTTAAACTAGCAGTACCAATCCATCCTGTCATACACATAGCAAGAATGAATGTTCCAAAGTTACTGCCTAAATTTAAGATACAGATTGTCATAATAACAATCCATGGGACACCACTTAAAAGATCACAGAATCTTTGAAGGGCAATATCAATATTTCCGCCAAAGTATCCACAAATTGCACCATAAACTAAACCAAATGAAAAACAAATGGCGAAAATAAGAATACCTAAGCCAAGAGAAGTTAATAAGCCAGTAAAGACACGTTTAAGCATGTCATAACCATAGTTATCAGTTCCAAGAAGGAAAATTGGCTGAGATGTATACCCAAGAACTTTATAGCCACTAACAACACAGTTTAATGTGTAAACGGTAATTCCGCTTGAAGTTGTACTTCTAATACTAGTTATGCTGATAATTGGAAGATAATCTTCGGATAGATCGGTGAAATATTTCTCAAGTTCAGGTTGAAGAATTTCTGAAGCATCGTTTGGACTAGCCAAAGATAAACGATACCAATCCCTTAAAACAGCATTAATATAAGTTCCTGTTTCTTCATTATATGGAAGTAAATCAGCGCTTAACCAACCATTATTAATGTATTCAACAAGATCAGCTTGAGCGATTGATTGACTACGATTTCCATAAGGTACTGCATAGGTATCAAAAGTAAAATCACAAACCCAGCTAATACCATGATAGAAATTAATTCTACCGTTTGAAGTCCAAAAATTATCAGCGCTACTTGAAACTAGAGCATTGGTATTAGCATCAGTCCAACTAACATTATTAACAGCAAGTTCGCCTTCAAAGAGTTGAATACTCTTAATGAATAAAGAACTTGTGCTATTAACATTTGGACGTAATCTAACTTCAATATTTGCAGTTATTGGTTGAGTTAAATCGATTGCTGTATTGTCATTAATTCTAGATAAGCAATTCTCAATAACTAATTTATTTGTACGAACTTCATTGCCAACTACATCAGTCTCAACATTTTCAACATATTGAGGTGCTTCTTCAAAATCTTTTAATGTAAGTTCATATTCAGCAGTTTCGCCACTTTCTAAATCAATTGCTTCATAAGTGATGAAAACACCATATTCACCAATTGGATAGTTTTCAACATCTTCATCTAGAAGAGTAATTTCGAAGCGATATTGTAACGCTTCACAGAAGTTTTGAATTGTAAAATCGCTTGAACGATAATAAATTGTTTTACTATTAAGAACACTTTCATCATCTTCTTCAGTAACGAGTTCGTTAAGATTGGTTAAATTAATAAAGCCACCGCTTGCTGAACTAGTTGCAGTGTTAACATAACCTTGTCTAGCTGGAGAAAGATTTAAAACACTATTTGTTGGATATTGTGATGAGAAAGGATAACCATAAGTATTTCCATCATCACGAACTTCAAGTGTAGAAGGATCAACTGGTACATCAGTCATTCTTTTGGTACCATCCCAAAAACCAGTTCCAGTTGGGAATAATTTTGGTTCAAGGAATGTTTCATTTGGATGTTGATTTTCAATATCATTAGTGTCTGCAATAGGAATAATAATACTTCCTAAAAGTAAGATACCTAAAATAATTGCACCAGCAACAGATGATTTGTTTTTACAAAATCTCTTAAAAGCGTCTTTTAAGAAGGTTGTTGGTTTTGCTTTAAATTTTGTATCATGAATGCTTTTGTCTTTTTGAGCGAATTCAAAAGAATTTGATCTTATATGAATTTTATGCTCTACATCACTACTATCAGTGTATACAAATTCTTTAACTTCGTTATCCATTGTTCTTCGCTCCCATTCTGATACGAGGATCAATAAATCCGTAAGATATGTCTAAGAAAACACTTGCAAGTAAACTAATAAGTGTGAAGATAGCCATATCAACCATTAAAACGTTATAGTCACGAGAATTGATAGAATTTACAAAAAGACTACCAATTCCAGGAATATTGTATAAATTCTCTAAAATCATGGAACCAGAAAGAATACCAATAAATTCAGCAAGAATAGATGGAACAATTGGAACCATAGCATTTCTTAAAGCATGACGAGTAATACATTGACTCTTTGTTAAGCCTTTAGTACGTGCAAGTAAAAGGTAATCACTACTCATAACTTCACATAATTCAGCTCTAGTAAAACGACAATAACCACAAATTGAGCCAAAGCATAAAGCTAAAACAGGAATAACATAACCTAAAGCTTTTGCTGAACCACTACTTGTTGCATCTGGCCATTGGAATGGCAAAAGATTTAAATCATAAGCTAAGAATCTAATAAGTAAGGAAATGATAATAAAGCTTGGAACAGAAATGAAAATCATAACAAGAGTTGAAATGATATGATCTGTAAGCTTATTTTTCTTTAATGCGGCCCATATACCTAAAGCAATACCAGCAGGGACACTTATTAAAACCGAAATAATATTAATTCCCATTGAGACTGGAAGTCTTGAACCAATAATTGAAATAGCGCTGGCATTAACTTGAATGGAGGTTGAGGTACCCCAGTTCCATTCTGTCACAATATTCCAAATCCAGTTTCCATATTGTTCAAGAATAGGTCTTTGATAGTAATAATATTGCAAACCGCCATCTTGAATTAATTCTTTACCTTCTGTTGACCATAAAAGACTACCATACCCTTCTACTTGCGTATTAAAGCTGACAACAAATCCTTGTTCCACTTGATCTTCGTAATAACGCCAAATATCAACTGGGAATCCAACAGGTTGTTGGAAAGGAAGGAGCCTCATCAGCATAAAAGTAACGCTAAGAATGATAAAAGCTGTAATTAAAGCCAACACAATTCTTTTAACTACATATTTACCCATCTTTAATCCCTCTAAAACAATTAATATTTTATCAAAAATATTGATTTTTAAATAGAAAGAAATTGACGCCTTTCAGCGTCAATTTCAGTCAAATTTTTCTTATTTATATTATTTAATTGTAATCGCGCTAGTTGTTAAAGTTGTAGAAACTGGTACATCATTAATTGTCATGTAGTAAGTTGCATAAACTGTAACAGTAACTCGTGAACAAGAAGATAAATCAATAACACTATTATCAGCGACTTGTCCAAATGTTGAATTTTCATTCAATACTTTTGGAACAAAGATGCTAAATCCAGCTGTCGATCTTCTAAATGTGCCATCCTCAGTTAAAGCTGTTGAGTCATATTCGAATAATTGACCTAAGTTAGCATTTAAGACAACAGTACTACTTGTTCTTGATCCAGATGGTGTATAGGTAATTGTAACAGTTGCATATTCATCTTCTTTTCTTGAAGCATCTGCAAAAGCTTTAAATGAAACACCGCTTGCTTGAACTTCTTGAGTGAATTGTAAATATACATCCCAAGCATCAAATTCACCATCTTCACCTTCGACACTAACTTCGCCAACTTGATTTGATGGTCTTCCTAATGAAATTGGGTCTTTTTCAACTTTTCCAACATCATCGATTAATGCGCCTTTTGTGGCAGCTGTCCATAAACCATCAAAACTCCAAATCTTACCATCATAGTTAATGTAATTACCTGTAGCTGTATTAATTTCAGAAGTATCTAGACCCCGGTTAAGAGTAAATCCGGATGTGTTATCGCTCTTTAAAACTTCCATAAATCCAAGTGGATCAAGTTGCATACCTGAAACAGAACCGAAAGCTAAATCAAATTGACCTCTTCCCATTCTATCGTAAACATCTTGATAGTTGGTTGTACCATTATGGTTAACAAAGTTAATTCTAAATCCACGTGAATAAGCTGTTGTTCTTTTGAATGCGTTTTCAAAGTAACCAACAAGCTCTTTTCCGTATTCTTCAGTATCAGTTGTATTCATCCAGTGGATATCAATTGTTTCACTATCACCATAACCAGAATAATTACCTTTTTTAATTTCTTCAGTAATTGCTGTGTCCATTAATTGAACAGCAAGGTCGAGGTTATAGCCGTTTGTTTCTGGAGAATATTCAGCAATTGCAGCTTTATGTTGAGCTGTTTCATCATAAGATAAACCTTGTTCTGGTTCCCAAAGGTATCCAGGAGCAAAGTAGCTTTGTGATGGGACACTTCCTCTTGTTGTTGCATAAGTTTCTCTATCAATAGCAAAGCTTAATGCATTAACAAAGTTATCGTTGCTCATTAATGGTTTACAAGTATATGGACTTTCTGCTTTACTTTCTTCAAAAAGTACATCCCACTCTGCTTGTGTAGCTGTATTTAAATTAAGTTTAAAGGTTGAATCGCCTTCAGTAATAGTTGTTCTAGGATCATTGATATATTGAGTCATGTAATCCTTAGGAATTGAAACAGCATCAAGATTTCCAGCTTTAATAAATTGTTCGAACGCATAGTTAACAGTATTAGCTGCGCCTTGGAAATAATTAATTTTAATACCTTCAATAGAATATCTTGAACTAACTGTATCATCGTATTGTTCATAATTTGTATTAAATTCAACCCATTTATCATTTCTCTTATATGCGTTATATGTAGGTTTAACATCTTCAAGAACATATGGAGCTAAAGATAAAACATTATCAACTGGAGTATAATCTTGATTATGGGTATTGACTGTACCATAAGCATCTTTCATAGCAGTTGAATACATTGTATTGCTATTTGTATCTTTACATTCACTAGCTAATTGTTTAATAAAATCTAAAGGAATTGGTGAGTTAAGGGTTGAAGTAAGGTTAGTCATTGCGGTGAATTGATTAACAGGAGTATTAAATGTAAACGTAATAGAACTTTCTTCTTCGTTTAATTGAAGGCCGACAAGTGAGTAAAAAGTACTCATGTAATGTTCTACGTCACCACCATCAGTTGCACTCTTTGTTAAATCAGAAAATGCTCTAGCACCTTTTAAAGTAGCGTTATTAGAATCAGAAGTATAGTCAGTGTTTCTAGCAAGACCGATTTTACCATTTAAAAGAAGCATAAATGGAATTGCATAGTCTTCAAGTTGAACTTCTCTACCAGCAAAATCTTTTTGTCTGTCTCCTTTTGTAGAAAGAGTATTGTAAACTAAGCCATCTTTACCAGTTTTAACATAAACTTTATATTGTGTTGCAAGGTGGGTTGCTGAGTTTTCATTTAATGCTTGAGGCATGAAATCATTGGTTTCTGGGTTAACTTTAGCAAGAACTGGGTACCAATCATAACCTGTATTATTAGAATTTAACTTTTGACCATAATAAGTAGAAGAAATATAGCCATATAAATCAGCAGATTCACTACCAGTATCATCTAAATAGTTAAAGTTTTGCTTGTTAGTTGTACCACCATAAGAGTGGTAATATCTCTTCCAAGCGGTATTAGTTTCTGCTTCCATATCAGAAGTAATTCTTCCTTCAGAAAGAATACCCATACCATAACCAGTGATATATTCATTAGTTGGACGTTCAATACGATCGCTATACATAACATAGCCACCATTTTCAAATAAAGTGATACCTGTTAAATGATTATCAACAGCATATTTTTCAAGTTTACCTAAAATATCAAGTTTTTCTTCATAAGAACTTGCAACATAGTTATATGCATTACCATTAGTTGATTCAGCTGCGCCAGTAACTGTAACACTAACTGTTTTTGTTGCTTCAGATGAAGGAACAGTGTCTTTTAAGTTTAAACATGTAACTGTAATTGTTGCTTCTCCAGCAGTTAAACCGGTAATTGTACCATTATCATTGACAGACACAACGTCTTGTCCACTTGTTACTTCGTAGGTAAAAATTCCATCAACGCCTTCTGTAGTTGATGTAGCAACAGCGTTAACTGTTTCACCAACAACGATTTCACTACTTCCGGATAATTCGAGAGTAAATCCATCTATTTGTGTATCGCCAACAGGACCAATTGGACCTGGACCTGGACCTGGATCTGGTTCAGATGGACCACAGCTTGTTAAGCCAACAACACTTACCCCACCTAAGAGTAAAAGTGCACTTAATGCATATATCGCCTTTCTTTTTCTCATAAATTACACTCCTTTCAAATTCACTTTAAAAAGTTCATAGTCGTTGGAATAATAAATGAGTATTATTTTTTGTCAACCCTATAAATTAATAAACTAATATAGATTAATGAATATTTAAGGTCATGACTTAAACAATACTCGCTAAATTCACCCTATAAATAATATAAAGAATAATTGTAACTACTAAGTAAATACCAGCTATGACAAGATAAATAATATAAAAATATTTACTGTCTAATCTTTTTATCTCTTTTGTTTTTGTATAATCATAAACCCCATAAAAAACTTGATCATCTTTTTTATTAGGTCTTAAATGAGCACCAAATCTAATCGCACTATAAGCGAAAATATCAAAAAAGCCATTTCTTGTTGCAACCGAGAAAAAGGCAACAGCAAGCGTCAAAACAAAATCAATAAAACTAGCATTTAATGAAGATACAAGATAATCACCTGCTAAATTAAGAACAACTATTGTAATTAAAAGAGCAATCGTCAAAACTAAAGCGATAAGAAATCTGCTTAGATATAATGAAAAAAATCTTTTAAAATCAATTTCTCTTCTTGTCTTTAATTTCATAAAATAGTTAATTTTTGCAGGTTTTTTATATCTAAATAGGCACAACAAGAAGGCACAAAGGCCTTCTTATTGTTTTAACAAAATTTTACTAGAATTAAGCAGCTACAAAGGTAACTTCAACAACGTTTACGCCACCACTTAAAACAAATTGATAATTGCCATTTAAGTCTCTAGCGATTTCAACGCCGTTTACTTTAACACTACTTACTCTATATCCAGCATCTGGAATTGCATAGATTGTAGAAATTTCACCACTGAATCCACTAACTTTATCAACATAAACGGTTCCACCTTCTACATCTTGAGTGAAGGAAACGCTTGCGTTGCCTGAATCAGTGATATAATCATTTGTTTTACCATTATCTTCAACAGTGAAGGTAGTATAAGTTGTAGTAAATGTAATTGTTGTATCATCAATTCTTGTATAGTTGATGCTAACTTTACTTCCACTACTTGTAACTCCATAAACTCTAGCGGCAGAATTAATTCTCTTTGGATAAGAGAGAATTACTGTATATTCTCCAAGATTTAAATCTCCACCAGTATAATCTTTAGCTTCAATAACATATCTATCAGAAATATTGTTACTTGAACCTTCAGTTGTCTTGGTATAACTGAATGTTGAACCAGGAGTTAAAGCATCACTTTCGATCATTAATCCAGTTTCAAGGTCAGATGAATTGACAAGATAGTAACTATAGTTATAAGTACCATCACTAATATTGATATAAAGCTTATCACCTTCTAATGTTTCAGGAATCTTAATATCAAGGTAATAACCATCACTAACTTTAGTTAATGTAAAATTAGTAACAGTATCGGCGTTGATATGGACATAACTACTAGAAGGAATATAAATTTCATTAAACTTAAGTCTTAATGTTTTATTTCCATTGCTATCAGTAATGATTGATTTAGAAACAATTGCAGGAGCTTTAGAATCTATAACTAAATTGAATTCCTTGGTTTGAGTTGATCCATAAACTAAATTATAAGTGAAATTAATTGTGTAATTTCCATCTTGTAATCTAGCGCCATTTTCATAGTATAAAGGAAGTTCTGCATATCCTCTATGAGCTAAAGAATAATCACTAATATAACTACTACTTACATGTGATTTATAAAGTTCGTTTTGGTTAGTAATAATATCTTTAACATTTCCAGTGACAACAGTATCACCAGTTTCGTCTTTAATTTCGACGACTTCACTTGAAAGTGAACGGTAAACAAATTCTTGAATATATAAGACATCCGTTTCATCACTTCCAACATAAAGTGTAATATCGTCACCATCCTTGGTGTAAGTTAATTCATTACCAAAGTCAGCAGGACTTGTTGAATTAGTTAAAACACCAGATTTTCTATTGTAAGCTTGGTAATCATCATAACTTGCGCCAACAATCATTGAACTTGTATTGATATAGCTTCTAGAATAGGAATTTGCACCAAGATAATTGATAAGATCTGATCCATAGACAAAACCATCAGTATTGCCGGTTGTCATATCGTATCTTTCCTCTTTTTCAAATTCAAATGGTTCAGTAGCTTCGGCTTGACCATAATCTCCATAAAAGCCCATGTATGGCATTGAAAGATCAATACCATCAGCACTTGTATCTTCAAAAATGAGATATCCTTCAAGGAAAGCACCATTTTTAAACTTAGCAAGATACTCTTTACTTTTTTCATCTTTGATTTGATAATCAACAGTTTTTGAAGTTGTAGAATTTGCTTCAACAGTTACTGTGACATTAAGATCAACTTCTTCTAAAAGTTTATCGTATGATGTTTGGAGTTCAGCACCCTCAAATGTAGTATCGTTTGCAACATAATTAGCAAGTTCATTATCGTGGTTATGATACTTATTAATTAATGGAGCAAAAATCTTTAATTTAACTTTATATGTTTTAGTTGCATCGCCTTCATTATGAAGTCTAAAGCCAAGAGAAAGGTTCCCATTAGCAATTTTTTCATTATTTCTTAATTCGATTTTTGCGAAGTTATTTCCTTCAGCAGTATTAAGATCAGTTGCATAATTACCAGTTTCTTCATCAGGAATTAAGCCTTCAAGATAAACATCTGAATTAATTGCATCACCTGCATTAACAACACCTGCACCTTGCTTTCTTGGCGAATATTGGACTTCAGTTGTTGTACCTTCAGCTTTATAGATAGTCACTGGAGTTTTATACTCATCATCAGTGGTTGTGTCTTCAGAAGTGAAATTATCATACATTATATAATCTTCTAATGTATACTGATCAGCAGTAGACATTGTTCTCATTGTAATAGTTTTAAGATATTTAAGTCTTTCTTCATCAGTTAAAAGATGGCCTGTATTTTCAACTGATTCAGCTTGTTTCTCACCTAATAATAAGGCCGAAATACCAGTATAGTTAGGTGTAGCCATTGAAGTACCACTTAAATAGCCAACTGATTTAGGATCAAGACTATCTTCTGGAACTTGTCCTTGAGAATTAGCTTCACCTAAGACAGCACCTCTAATAGATGTACCTGGAGCTGAAATATTAGGATTTAAATCAAGAGTTGATGTTGCACCTTCACTAGAGAAATCACTAAGTTGCCAAGCTTTTGGATTGACATCTTCTCTATCAGCAATAAGAGTTGTATTTTCGCCACTTGATTCGTAACAAAGTGTTGATCCGTCGCTTTTGGAAACAACTGCATCTAAAGAATCAAGAATTGTTTCTCTATCAGCATATAAAACGAAAACAACAGGAATTTCAGGAACTGAATAACTACCACTTGCGTCTCCAGTTGCCCAACTCATTCCAAAGTTAAATTCATAAGCTGTAGGGTCATTATTAATAACGATTAATCCTGCACATCCAGCATCTTCAGCGGCTTGAGCCTTGTCGACGAAGGAATTACTTCCTCTATCAACAACAGCAACCTTGTTTCTAAAGTAATCAGGACCTAATTCAGCAGTGACTTTTTGATAATCAGCACTTGTGCCATAGAAATTACCTGTAGAATCTGAATTGCCAGCTGTAATTAATTTAATAGAGTTAGAACCTGTTTCTTCAGTTATATCAGCAAGTACATGTTCAGTCTCTGGAGTAATATCATATTCATTGCCTTCTGTATAATCAACTTGATCATCATAAGCAAAAACAGCATAGTTTCCACCGCCTTGGTCAATTCTAATACCTGTTTCATAGTATTGAGTTGGATTAGTACTACTTGCAACAACATTAGCTGTTGTAGAGTTAGAGTAGCTTCCTAAAACACCAGTATCGACAAGGTCAGTTGACCAATCTTTATAAACGCTCATTGAGCTAAATAAGTCTTTTCCAGCGTTACCGGCAGCAATATTACAATTAACACCATCATTAGAAAGTTTATCTAAAACATCCATTGATGTTGATTTATTTGTAAAGTCATCAAGATCACTACCTAAAGACATATTAAGTGCATCAACACCTAAAACGACGCAGTCATTTAATGCTTCAAGAATATCATCGTCTATTGCGTAAACTCCGCCGGCACTTGTTGTGTCTGAAGGAATAGATTCATAGAAAACCTTCATCAAAGCAAGTTGAGCATTAGGAGCGATGCCATCATAAGCGCCGTTTGCTCCAGTAATAGAAGCAACGTGATTACCATGGTTACTCCAAGTAGATAAGACATCATAGTCATTAGCACTATTTTGACTACTTGCACCGTAGTCATAATAGAAAGGAATCTTTAAACTCCAATATAAAGATCCATCTGCTCTATCTCTTGCTACATCATTTGTACTGGTTCTTCCGCCTTCATAAGTTGGATCATCAGCTAATGTATGATCAAGTGTTTTGGTATGAGTTGCGGTTAATTCATCATAAACGTTTTCAAGATCCTCATAATTGAATCTTTCACGGGCCATACTAATGACTTTTTCATCATCGAAAGTGCTGTAGTAAGAGTGTTCAAGATAAAAACCCGAGTCCAAAATAGCAACAAAACTACCTGCACCACCAGCATTATCCATTGGAACGTTCATAGTATTTGCTGATTGGTTTTCATGATCTAAAGTGTCGCTATCAGTAGCATCAATAGGTGCGGTTTCAAAAGTTACATATCCTTCTTCTTTTTCAGCCTCAGTTTGCTTTCCACTTGAAACTTCGCTAAAACGATATGCTTGATTAATTTGAGCACTTTGTACTCCGCTAATTGATTGAATTAAAGGAAGATAAGCTTCATTAGTTTTAATTTTAACAACGTTAATTGCGTCGTATGTTTCGGTTAATGTATAGTTGTCTCTTCCGATAAAAGTGTTGAGTTTTGCAAGGAAATTGTTTTGAGAATCCTTTATTTCTTTTTCACTTCTACTTCTAGTTGTGCCTGGAAGAACAACTAAAATTTCGCTATTTTGATTTAATAGTTCGCTAGGAACTGAACCTGTCTCTCCACTTGTAACACAAGCAAGGAAACCAACAGCGCCAAATAGTAATGTAGATAAACCTAATTTATTTCTTTTCATAAGTTATTCCTCCTCAACTATTTTAAAGCGAGTGCTTGAGTTGCTCCAACTTGAGCAAGTCCTTCTTCAATCCAACTTACACTTGTTGATCCAAAATCACCAAATGCCATAACATAGCCGCTTAAGCTAACAGCATTGATGTCCCAAACTTCGATGGTATCGATGTTCTTTACATCAGTGTAACTTGATTCATCAACGTATTCTTTATAAGTGGTCATTAACCAGAAACGGAATTCATCAGTTGTACCACTTCCAATATAATCAACTAAATCTTGCAATGCGCGATCATCAAATGATTGATAAGTAACCGTTGTATCTGTAGAAAGTCCTGCATAGGCACTGAATGTATATAAGAGACCATTTGGATTTGCCTCATCACCAAACGTGGTGCTCATGCTACTTGCGACATAACCACGTGATGTATTTGAACTTTGTGAAGCTACGCTATCAACATATTCAACAAAAGTTTGACCATTTAAAGCAACAGGCTCACCACTTGCAGTAAAAGCATTATTTCGACCGCCAGTGAATCTTTGAACCATCTCCTGACCATTAACGGTTACAAGACCGTAACCAATTCCTCCGGCCACATCATAATAATAATTTTCATTATAATAAGCTTGAGGATTGTCCTTAGCTATGCCTTTATCACCATATTCGAATCTAGTATAATTGTTTCCTTTAAATGCAGTTGCAAGAGTTACAACTGAATCATCAGGGGTCATATCAGGAACTAAGTCTTCAGGTGTTTCAGCAAGCGCAAGTTCAACTTCGTCAACAGATGTAGTTCCAATATTGCTAATAACCAATCTTGTGTAACCATAACTTCCAAAGTCAGCAGTCATCTCAAGATTTTTATCACTATTAAAACTGATAGTGAAACGGTTCATAATAGTAATTAATGAACTAGACCAACCACAATAATCTAAGAAACTTGCAACTAATGGGTATTTTGCGACAGTTTGATCGCCCATATCATTATCGCCCGGAACTACATCAATAACTGTAGTTAAGAAGCGTCCATTTAATGTTTTGGTTGGAATATCACTTAAATTAAACAAAGTGAATAATCTAGCAACAGAGGATGCTTTATCCCACCAAGAATCGTGTCCAGTAGAAACAATAACATCAGCTTCAATCCTGCCCCTATAATCATAGGTGTACTGAACAATACCTTGTTCCGCTGTTTCACCTTCTCCAGTCGTATAAGTTGTATATCCAATATGTGATTTGACTCCAGTTGTATCAAAAACTATTTCAGTTCCGTTATTTATGTTTTGATATTCTATTTCATCATAATATTTTTCATTATATCTTCTTAAATAATGGAAACCAGTAGTATCGGAAGTTGTGCCAACATTATTAAATACTTCAGCAGTATAATTTTGCGTTGTTTGTAATGTTTGCATAATGTCATATACAGAAGTATCTTGGGTATAAACCATAATATTAAATGATGTAGATTCGACATCTGCTTCATTAGAAGTAACTGTTATAGTATGAGTACCTTCTGTTGTTAATGTCGAGCCATCAAGTAAAGATAATGTATATGCTGAAGAAGACAATGTTGTTCTTGAATCCAAATCTCCATTAATATAAGTTAATTCTTGAACTTGTAAGCCTCTAGTTGAAAAAACAGCAGTCCTACTTCCGTCAGTTTGTTCAGTTAATGTATAAGTTGTTGTGTTAGGTAAACGAGAGATATATAGTTTTCTTTCAGTTATTGTCTCTCCAACTGTAAGTGTGAACGAGACACCAGTATAACCAGATTTTGATACATTAACAGTAACGGCACCAGGAGTATTCAAAACTGATCCTTCTTCAAGAGATATATTTACATCAGATAATGTCAAAACCTCTGCAGATGTGGTATCTTTTACCCCACCAACATAGGCATAAGCCATAAGGGACATACCTTCATATGATACAGTTTCGCCTAGTTTGTATTTTGTTTTAGTTGGTAAAGAAGCAATTTCAAGTCTAAGTTCGTCTTCTCCTGAAATTACTGTGATGTGAGCAGGTGAAGATTTAATGGTTTGATCCAATGTACTTGTAGCAGTAATTTCAACACTTCCAGAATTCTTTAAAGTAACCAAACCATTGCTATCAACGGTTGCAATCGCAACATCACTTGAAGACCATGTTACAGAGTTTGTCTCATCTCCGATTACAATAGCGCTTAATTGAATTGTATCGCCTATTCTTCCATTTTTAACACCTTGAACTATTACTTTTGATACTTGTGGCGCTGCTTCCCCACAAGAAATCAAAGTACTTGTTCCAAGAGTTGTAAGAGTTAGTAAAGAAAAGGCTAATAAAACTGTCTTTCTTTTTCTCATGCACTATTCTCCTTTCATTAATCTTTAATACGCACAAAGAACCGCTTTTACACGGTTCTTAATAATTCAGTAGTAAATTAGTTTTGAGCTGTAGGGGTAATGCTATTATAGAAATCTTCTAATAAAGAGGATTGTCCATTTCCAATATTATGAATAGTCATTATATCGACTACACCAATATTTTCTAATGCACTCTCATCGGTTGAGCCATCACATAAATAAGTTGTTAATCTAATAAAGCTCATTTGCCCATTATCCCATGAATTATCAACTAATTGATACCATAAGTTAACTTTACATTGACCAAGAGTAGTTGGAAGGCCATTCACTTGAACAAATTGGCTCCAGTATTGTTCACCAAGCATTGTCACAAAGAAATTAAACAAATCTGTTTCGGAACTTCCATAGAAATTATAAGACCCTTGTTCGACAGTCATTTTAGTTGAACTATCGGTAAAAGATACTTCATAATCCATATCCCAATAAGTATTAGCGGCCTCTAAATTTGTATAATCAATAAATCCTTCTACATATGCCAAATTTAAATTAGATTCCTCTGCGCCAAAACTACTACTCTCAAAATAGCTAAAACTTGTGTAATTTGTTGGCGTTGATGTTACAAATTTCATTGGGTTAGCAAATTCTTTAGTAACATTCCCAGCTGAATCTTGGTCTATAGTAACATCATCAACATACATAAATACATAATCTCCAGCCGTTATTGTTGCTTCTTCGCCACCTACATTGCTTGTTCCGCCAGGCAAAGTTGCAATACCATTAACTCGAACTGAAGTTGTACCATTTGTATCGGTAATATAAACTTCGTTAGAAACATATCTATCATTAGCATGGATTTCACAATTCAAATTACTAAATAAGTTACTTCCATAATTTATATCGAAATTATTTCCTCTAACTTTAGATAAAGCATCATCAAATCTAGCTTTCGATGTTGTTTTGCCTTGATAATTAGAGATATTACTATCAATAAGTCCATAGAAAGAATCTGAACTTAAATCCATTGCTGTATATATTGTGGATCTTACTGCTAATACATTATTAGTATTAGAAGCTGGATAGGCATAAACATCAAACATAACACTAGTTCCATCAGCTACAGCTTGAACTTCAGCACTAACATTTTGCCCAGAAGCAAATGCGCTTTGAACTGCATCATCATATTGAATACCAGATGTATTTACAATAGTATTGAAAAGGCTTGAATTAGAATCAACAGTAAACACATAGGCACCATCACTAGAAGTCTCCACATAAGTTAATGCATCTTCAATGCTATCATCGTAAATGTCAAGATAAGTTGGAATCTGATTTAATGAAGCCATTTCAGTAACGTCTGTAATTGCTGCATAGTTATAGTACATTGGCTGATCGTACTTAAGAATGTTATAGGTGTTTTCGGCAGTTTTCTCCATAAAATACTTGCGAACTTCGCCATTTTCTTGATGATAAATTTGAGAAATTCCGTTTGTTCCAACAATATCGACTAAATAATCGCCCCAAATGCCAGTTTGAGCATCATATCCTAAGATATCAAAACCTTTATCTGTTTGGCCGTAAACGAAATTCATAAAAATACTTCCGTTTTCAGCAAAACTATCAAGAGTGGTTGTAACTATAGAAACAGCATTAAATTCTACCGAAATAACAAAAGATGTAGCTTTATATGTTTCATCAACAGGTGTTACATTAATAGTCATTAAGCCTTCTTCAGTTAAAATATCGCCATTCTTAATTGTTGAACCGTCAGCTGCGTTAGTTAACGTATACTCATCAGCTCCCAATTCATAAGAATTAACTACAGTACCATTAGCAAGTTCTGCTGCATTTACCACAAGACCTTGAGTTGAAAAAGCATCGCCTGTATCGTATGTTGTGACTGCATTAGAAGTATCAACCATTAATTCATAAGTTCTTGTAACTTCATCAACATAAACAGTAATGCTTGTTGTAACGCTTGCATCGCCTTCTAAAGTTGCAGAAACTACATAGCCGGTTGTTGAAGGTGTATTTGCGGTTGCTGTAACTTCATTACCTGTTGTGCTGCTAAATGTAAAAGCAGAAGCAGAATTTGTTGCCCATACAACTGTATCAGTTTCAGCACCACCATCTATTGTTGCTGAAAAAGTAACTGTAGAAAGTTCATTTACATGAACGCCATTTGCGCCAACGGCTGCTCCATTAACAGAAATAGTAATTGATTTTGAACTCCCACCACAAGCTGTAACACTGCCTAATCCTAAACCGAAGAGTGATAAGACAGCTAAAGCTTTTAAGCTTTTTTTCATAAGAATCCTCCTTATCAATGAAAAAAACTAGTTATCACTAGTCAATGCATTGATATATTAAATATCAAATTTAGAATATATTAATATATATTAGTATTTCTTAATAGTATCTTAATATCTTTATATTTAATGCCTATATTATCGCATTAAATCAAATAAAGCCGCTTCTTAGTGGTATGACAATAAGCTTTTAGTACGACAAAGAAATACTTTTTGCAATGTAGTGATTTTGATAAACGAGTTACTAGATGTTGTTTTTCTAATAGTTATATAATCGATCTACCAACTTAAGTTTTACAATTATGAACTCAGTTTGTAATAAATCTTTTATAGTATTAAGCCCTCTACTTAATCGACTATAGAAAAACTCCTCCCATCTAAGTGAATGCATTATAGCAAGTCAATATCATAAAAACAATAAAAATATTTAATTTTTGCAAAGTTTTTATTTCGAAGACATTGTATATATGGAATTTTAGCGGCATAAAGGCTATTTTTAAGAAAAAAATATAGTTTTTGCAGACTTTTCAAATAAATATATGTAGTTTTTAACAAATTAATATCAAAAATAGTTGGGTCAAAAAGATGAAAAAAAGTAATTACATTCTTGCAAATAATAAAAGCCAATGAGCGTAAATTGTAAACACTCATTGGCTGTCACTACCTAAAGTAACTTTTTTTAAGCTAGTTTGAACATATCAGTATTAAAAGTAACTTCGCTTCCGTCTCCAATTGAATAGGTAACAGTATATTCATATTTTGTTTTATTTCCTGAACTATTTTCCGTAAAGCTATTATAAACTTGCATACTTCCATCTTCCATTAAAGTCGGGACTTTCTCAGTTCAACTCTTGACAAATAAATAATTCACGAAAATTTTATTTATGTAATAAATAAGGCCTAGAAAATTGGGCTATTTTTTATGAATTTTTTTAAAAAATTAATGTAGCCATATGTAGCCTATTATGTTATAATGATGTTATGAAACAAGATGGGTACAAAATAAATAAATCAAAAAATAAAGCTAAAACTCGCACAAACGTTTACATAGCTACGACAATTTATGTAAAAGGAAAAAATCCTAGAACGAAAAACCTTCTGAACATTGGCATTGAAGAAGAACTTATAAAAACTCATTCAGATTTAAACAGATATTACGAGGAACAAATAAATAAGTTCAAAGAAGAACACGGAAGGCCAATTGAAGAAATTATTGTTAAATTTAAATCAAACAAAGATATTCAAAAAGATAGTCGTTATATGGAAGATTTTGGGGATATTTTTGTAAAAAGAATATTTGATGACATCGAGTTAAACGACACTTGTAAAGAAATTGAAAAGAAATACAAATTCCAATACCCTCTTTATAATGCATTGCTCTTTCATGTTGCGTCTAGAATCACAAGGCCAGGATCTAAATTAGATATGTACGAAAAGTCAAAAAAGACATCAATAATTGACTATAAACTCGGTAGAAATGATGTATATCGAGCTATGGATGTTTTATACGACAATAAAGCTGAGATATTCAAAAAATGTTTTGAGAAAACACCCAAAAATATCAAGAGAACCAATCAAGTAATGATTTATGATATGACCGATACTTATTTTGAAATCAATTATGAAGACGATTTGCGAAGAAGAGGTAAAGGTAAACGTGATGAAAAAGAACCACTAATTAAGTTAGGTTTAGTTACTGATGAAAAAGGGTATCCTATAGATTTTACTGTAATACCAGGAAGCAATAATGAATGCCCTTCTCTTATTCCTTTAGAAGAAGAAATTATTAAGAATTTTTCTCCAAAAGAATTAATCATGGTCACTGATGCTGGCCTTTGTTCGAAGGAAAACAAAGCATTTAATGACACTACATCTAGACGCTATGTTACAGTTAATCCAGTCAGAAAAATGGGTGCTGCATCTTTAAAGAAATATATTTTCGACGAAAAAAACCCTCGGAAAACGAAAGACACAAAATATAATACTCCACAAAAAATATGGGAAAAATATAACGAAAACCTTGCAATTATTGATTCTTTTGTCGAAAATTGCGAACAAAAAGACAATCTCATAAAAGAGAATGAATATTTAAAAGGGATTATACTTTCTAGAAGATATAACATCGCTGATCAAGTTAAGCCAGCAAAATATCGCTCAGCCAAAGATGATAGGTTTATATGCGAAGCTTATTTCGTTACTTTCAATTTAAGGTATGCGTTAAGAGAAAGAACCAAAAGAAACCAGAAAATTTTGAAAGCAAAAAAATTAATTGGAAGAGTAAAAGATCCATATAAGCCAACAAATTACGAAGATTTTAGATACTACATTACTCAAACGCAGATAACAAAAGAAGGCGAAATCGTAGAATACGACAATGCAATTAACTACAAACTAATAGCTGAGCAAGAAAGTCTTGACGGTTATTATTGCATCTCTTCAAATTATGGATTTAACAAAAAATTAAACCATTTGCCTGAAGATGAAATTGAAAAAATTGAGGAAAAAGAAAACGAGATAGTGCTTCAAGTAATGAAGAATAGATGGGTAATAGAAGACTGTTTTCGCCTTTTAAAGCAAGAATTTAATTTTCATCCTGTTAACCACTCATTAGAAGAAAGAATTAAAGCTCATTTTATGACTTGTGTTATGTCTTTACTCTGCTTCAAGTACATAAAAAACATCTTAAAAGAAAGCGGAGAAAGCATATTCGAAGATATTACAGATTCTAAGCTTATTGATTTGCTCCGTAGAATGAAAATTTTGCATATTGTTAACGAGAATCTTTATACTCCTTGTTCTTCTGATAACGAAATTGTAAAAGCATGTGAAATATTTAATATTCCAATTTTAAAGGAAGGTTTATCTAGCGGACAAATACAAAAAATAATAAAAATCAAATTTTAAAAATATTGGCTACATTTAAAAATGGTAAAAAGTACGATAACAGTCGTACTTTTTTCCATTTATGTGAGAAAGATGAGTCAATGTATTGTACAACTGATTTTCCGTTATTCCAAAGGCTGAAATTATTATTTTTTGGCAATTTGTTAACGCTCTTAAATCAATTCTACATGACGTTTTTCAAGAGCCTTAACAGTAAAATTTTAAGAATGCCTTCTCGCCATAATTAAAAAGCTATCTTGCTATGATTTTCACAATGTCAAAAAGAATTTATTCAATCAGCGCTTTTAAATAAAAACAATGTTAAATAATAAGGAAAATTTAAAACAGTTTGGCTTCTAGAAATATTATAAGCTGTTAATTTGATTAATGTATTACACCTTTTTCAAGGGAGTTTATAGATAGTTTTACACCTTTTTCAAGGGAAAATTACTATTTGTTTGCACCTTTTTCAAGGGAAAAAAATATTGTTTTGTAGTGGTAACCTAAAAGTAGTAAACATTGTAGGTTTTTATATTTTAGTATTATTTGGAGTTCAACTCCGATTTTTACTAAAATTATTATTTTTATGAATTTCGGATTGCACTATTACAACGGCGTAAATTTAAAAAGTGGCCATTTAAGCCTAAACTCAAAAAAACCATATGAGGGTTGAAGTTAGCAAAATTACGAACTTTTACGGACTTTGATAATTAATCTTTATGTAGAGAGCCTTAAATTATGCCCATTTATAAAAATTGACGTTTAATTTGCAGTGACATTTGGAGTGACATTTTGCTTTCTACACCAAATAAAAACACGATATTTATCGTGCATTTTTAAGATTTTGTCTAGAAAAATAACATTTGATACAATTTCGTACACTTGAACTAGTTTCGTACCATTTTGTGGTACTAGATTGTCATTTCAATCCTTTACACTATGCTTATTAATATTATCCTTTGAATAAGTCTTTTATTTTATCTTCAAGTTATTTTCTTGATGGTGCTTCTGGTGAAGTTGTTTTAGTTAAAGAAATCTTATCTCCTTCAACTTCAACGTATTTGTCACATTTAAAATTAATTAGTTTAGACATTAAAATGCATTCCTAATGTATTATATGGAACAACATATACACCAGATTTAGGATCTCTTGTAAGTCCAGATCCTATACCTACAATCACACATAGAAATTTAGGCTTTTTAGCGACATTATCATTAAATTTGGTTAATGATTTTATTGCTTCATCTATTTGATTATCTCCTAATTTAATTTCAATTGCACCATATTCACCATCACTAAATTCAACTATAGCATCAACCTCATCATTACTTAGATTATCTCTAAAAGCATAAACGTGCCCTCTATAATATTCCATATACACATTTAAATCTCTAACCACTAAAGACTCAAACAATAATCCAAATGTATTTAGATCATTAATTAGTTTTTCAGATGTTAAGCCTAAAAGAGCAGCCGCAAGTGACGGATCAGCAAATCTTCTCTTTGCCTTTTTGCCAACCCTTGAACTAGATCTATAATTAGTTGAATAAGCTTCTTGATTATTTATAATGTATAACTTTTCTAGAATGTCTAAATATCTAGATAATGTTCTTTTATTTAATGTTTGTTCTTCGCCATTACTAAAATTAAAGTAATCTCTCAAAATAGTTGCTTCTGCTGCATAACTGGACTCATTTCTTGCTAATGACTTAAGAATCATCATCATTTTTTGTGAGTCAAACAAGAATTTATCATCATTGTAATTTTCATTAACGTCATTTTCTACAACTGACTTTATATATTCACGTGCTAGTAAACCATCACTTTCTAAATTCGAAAGACCTAAATTTTCAGGCCATCCACCATTTATAATAAGTCTAGTAATTTCATAAATATCAAAAGGATCAACTAATTTATTAATTTCCTTTCCTTCATACATATCCATTAAAGAAATATAATCAAGAGATTTACCTAATTCTAATGTTGTCATAGGAAACATATTTATTTTAATAATTCTACCAGTACCAGTATGCTTAATCTTAGATTTCTCTTCCTTATCTAGTAAAGCGGTTGAGCCTGTTAAAATAAAATTCCCTTTTGATACCCTCAGATCACATTCATTTCTAATAGCATCCCACAATTCTGGCACTAGTTGCCATTCATCAATAACCTCTGGAATATTCTCATTTAAAATTAACTTCGGATTAAGTATAGCTAGTTTTCTTTTCTCTATATCAGTTAATCTAACAATAGAATTGCCATGATGCATACTAGTCCATGTTTTGCCGCACCATTTTGGACCAACAATTTGAATTGCTTTAAATGTTTTTAAATATAACTCAATAGTTTTATCAATTAATCGTTTTTTATAATTTTCAAGTTTAATTGTCATAGTTAATCATCTTTTAATATGATTCTACTATAATGATGCACTTTTTTCAATTATATAAGTGCACTTTTTTCAATTATATAAGTGCACTTTTTTCAAAAGAATAAACACATTTATAAATAAATTTTTATATGAATTAACACTATAAAATAAAAGGCTTAACACTTTATTCGTATAAAGCCTATTCATTCTATTTATCTAGAAACAAAAATTTAGCCCATTTCATAAAACATTGACGTTTATTTTGTAGTGACATTTAGAGTGACATTTGCAGTAACATTTTGCTTTCTATTGCAAATAAAAAATACGATATTTATCGTGCATTTTTAAGATTTGCCAACATACTACGCTTTTGATACATTGCACACCATTACAACGCCAACAACAGTAACTTTTAGGTTAAACTATTAATAAAAATTTTAATCTATGATTTCCCAATGACCACCTTTATCAGGGCCAACACGTTTAATTTTATTTGATTTTTTAATAATTCTAGAAATAGTGATACGCGACTTATTACATAACTTAGTTAAAGCTTCTCTTGTGATACGTATGGATTTGATTTAATTGCTGAAATAATCGTTTTTTCTGTATCATTTTCTGTATCATGTTCTGCACCAACATCAGTGACATGCATAGAGGCCATCACTTCTGCATCATATGGTATAGAAACATTTATATAATTTTCTTCAATATCAGCTACATTTTTGAGGTATTTTTAAGTATTTTAAAGAATGTTGAAATTAGCATTAAACTTACAAAAAACATTGCAAAACTAAGACTAAAAGCATCAAAAAAGAGCTCATATTTCAGAGCTCAAATATTTTTTAATAACCTAATATATCAATAGCATCATTAGAATTAGAAGTTACCAAAATGTCATTAAATATATAATGCTTTGCTCCGCTTGTGCTCGAAAGGCGATTAGTAAAAAGATCGTAAACACAATTTGCATCATTCTTGTCATCAAATTTTACAAATGTAATTGTATTTAATTCGTTATCTTCCTCATACAATCCATAAACATTTGTAATTAAAAAATCTAATCCAGAATCAATTAAATCGGTGTGAAACAAATCATTTGCTTCTTTAACTGATGCTTCTGTATCATCAAAATAAAGAACAAACCCATTTTTCTGTAATAAAGTGACATCTTCTTTTATATTATTCCATGTTATGCTAGAACTGCAACTAGTCAAAAAAGACATTGCGCATAAACAACTTATAATAATTTTATTTTTCATCTTTCTCATCTCATTTATTTAACCACAATAATCAATGATTTAAAAGATGCGAATACCTGAACTTATCATTCTTTTCGATAAATATCGTATTATTTTGTCATGTTATAGTAATATAACTTATACATAGCACCTTATCTCCTTATACTAAAAATGTGAATGAAAGAAAATCAGCGTATTTTGTAACTACTTTTCCATTATTACTAAGAACGAAAATGTTGTTTTTTGACAATTTGTTAACGCTCTTAAATTAAAATATTTTCTAGGTTTCTCAATTACAATTTGTATACAACTGAACTCTTTTAAGAAATTAGTAGTTGTATATTCATTACGTAAAACAAGTCCAACGAACATGGTTAAATTCTTCGTGAATAAAAAATATGCATTTACAAAAGAGCAAAAAGAAATTTTTCAGCAGCTATCAATTACAGAAAAAAATATTACTACCCACTTTATTAACCACTTTATCACCCACATCGTTAATTCTATTAAATGGAATAGTAACTATAATGTTGTTATCATTAACTTTAATATATTCTTTATCATATTTAACTCTTACTTAAAAATAGTCCAATGGTTCAAGTCAGTTCAATTTTGCAAACTTCTAAAAACATAAAAAACACGATAACTATCGTGCATTTTTAAGATTTTGCCTACATACTACGCTTTTGATACATTGCACACCCTTACAACCTTTCTTTACAAAGTTCGTGATACCATTAAAAGGTGTACACAATTTAATCAAAATACTCATGGAAACGTAAGCCGACAATAAAGCGGAATTTGTAGAATTCTTTTTTTTAGCAACAATTCATTTTACTTCTTTTTCTTGAATTCTTTCTGACCTCTGGTGCTACCGCCGTCACAAAGAATATCAACACCTGCAAGGTAGCCGTTACGCTCGTCAGCTACAGTTGCAATAGCATAGCCGAGTTCTTCTGGTTTTCCCATACGCTCCTCACAGGACAATTTGATAAGATATTCACCGTGTTCTTCTTCCATCTTGCCCATATCTGTCGCAATAAGACCGGGGCTAAGAGAAACAACTCTGATTCCCTTTGGACCGAGGTCAAATGCACTTTTTGCGGCATACCAGCAAACGAAATTTTTTGAAAGACCGTAGGCAAAGCCGTTCTTTTCATAAACGGTTTTAGCCATGTTTGATCTTTTAATAAGTTTTGCAAGGAAAGCCGCTTCATTTGTTTCGGCAAGCAAGTAAGCCTTTTTGGGAATAATGAATGATGGAAGCGAATAAGCGGAGTTTGATGAAATATCGCAGATAACACTACCTGCCTTCATTTTTTTCGAAAACTCCTGGTTAACATACACAGTACCGAGGGCATTAATGCGAAGAATCTTTTCCTGATCTCCTGCACCGCCCATTGCGGGTGAAATACCTGCGGCGTTGATTACATTCTTGATTTCGCCGAGCGAAGCCGCATATTCAGCAAGCTTTTTAACGCTTTCACGATCTGATGTGTCGCAAGCATAAGAATAAGCTTCGTACCCTAATGCTTTGAGTTCATTAACTGCATTTTCAAGCTTTGCAACCGTTCTTCCCGAGATAACGAGGATTTTTTCCTTAGGCATAAATTTTGCTGCAGCAAGCCCCATGCCACTGCCGCCGCCTGTGATTACACATACATTTTTCATTATCTATTCTCCTTTAAATTTTTTTGAAATACTTTCTTGAATTTACCAGGAAGAAACATTATTGTCAATAAAAGTAAAACTTTAAAAAAACGGGTTTCCGTTTTTTTACGGGGTGTTAAAAATTTAAAAAGCTTCTATTTTTTACGTGGCACAACTTAACGGTGTCACCTAAATCTTTACCTAAGGGATTAAAATCTTTATATATTAGAAAGATCCTCTTTCTCAAATGACTGAAGTTTGAGATACCGAATGAAATGTTTTTTAACACTTTTATTTTCCTATTAATTCTTTCTAAATTGCCTTATTAATCGTTTTGCCATCAATTTTTATTTTTATATATCGATCTGTAAAGCATCTGCCTAAAACAATTTGGACAAAAAATTCGCTTCAATAAATAATTCGGAAGATTATTTTGAGTATTTTATTTTTGTGCAATTTTTTACGGGGTCAGTTTTGCTATAAAAAAAGGAGAACTTATACAAAACCCCGTAAATACCCCGCAAAAAATCGGAGAGCCTAAAAAAAGGGGAATTTATGCAAAACCCCGTAAATACCCCGGAAAAAATCGGAGAACCAGAAAATAAAGAAAAAGCACGATATTTATCGTACTTTTTTATGTTTTTGAACGCATATTTTATATACTATATTGGTGTTCGATTTTAGACTTTAATTCAACGCCTTTTAGCAAATAATTTAAATCATCTTTGCTGATTTCTTTAGCTTCAATCATCGCTTCGATTTGTACCTTATAATATTTCATTTTGTTGATGAATAACCAGCCTCCATATTCATCTTCATAGTAAATTTTTACTTGTTTTCGATCTCGAGAAACGAATATAAACAATGAACCTAATATTTCGATTGGAGTAAAAGATAGCGCAAGCCTTTTTTGAATAGCGAAAATTCCAAAACGCATATCGACTTTGCTAGTATAAAGATAGCAATTTTTTACCTTATTTAAATCTATCATAGTATTGGCTCATTATTTCTAAAGCTTGTTGCAAAGAGGTTGTAATTTTTATTTTTGCAAATTCTATGACAACAACCGAATGATCGAATCTAGTAAAATGAGAATTTTTGTGATAAATTTCCTCATTTTTAAGTAATTTAAGTGTGGCATCATTATTTTCCAATATAACACCAGGCTTAGAAATTTCTTTTTTTAATCTTACAAATTCACCATCAATATTATCAAAAGCTCTTATCCAATCTCTTATTGTAGTGTAAGAAATATTTTCGTCTTTACTAAATTGTGAAATCGACTTGTTCGAACATTTAAACTTTTTGACCATTTCTAGTCTTTCATAATCAGATTTATATTTACTCATTTTAATCACCTCGATGTAATTTTAGGAAATTAAAATTTTCTCGAAAGGGTGTTATTTATTTACGTTTACGGAGAGCCCATTTTGCTTTCTATTGCAAATAAAAAACACGATATTTATCGTGCATTTTTAAGATTTCGTGGTGGCCCCTGTCGGACTCGAACCGACACGGTATCACTACCAGTAGATTTTGAGTCTACCTTGTCTACCAATTTCAACAAGGGGCCGCGAAAATTATTATATCAAAAAAGTGGTCTATCAAAGAAAGAAATTTTTTTTCAAATTAAACCACTTTCATAAAGTTCTATACAATGAGCTATCACTTCTTTTGCTTTTTCGCTGCCTTCAACTTCTTTTTCTTCAACGCTAATCCCTTCTAACTTCTTATAAATATCAAAGAAGTTACGTATTTCATCAAAAATATGACTTGGTAATTCACTAATATCGTTATATTCCTTATAAAAAGGATCATCGATACAAACTGCAATAATTTTTGAATCTTTTTTGCCATTATCCAGCATATCTAAAACGCCAATGGCTCGGCAATTGACTAATGTCATTGGTAAAAGTGATTCGCTACATAAGACTAAAACATCTAGCGGATCACCATCTTCACAATAAGTTAAAGGTATGAATCCGTAATTATGTGGATAATGAGTTGAAGTATATAAGATTCGGTCTAATTTGATTAAACCAGTTTCTTTATCAATCTCATATTTTGTCTTACTAGCTTTTGGAATCTCAATAATAACTTTAAAAAGAAAAGGTGTAACATCTTCTCTTTTAAAATTTTTATATAACCTTTTTAGTCCTTCTTTCATATCTAATTCAATTATAGATATGGTGCACGATTTGTGCACCATATCTTTTAAATTTATTTTCTAATTGCTCCTGTTTTAATCGCAGCTTTTTTGACTTCTTCAGCTACTTTTAAATGTACACTCTTATCCCAAGCATATGGGAGAATGTAATTTTTACTTAATTCATTATCACTAACACAACTTGCAATTCCTAATGCCGCCGCTTTCATCATCTCTAAATTAACAGTACTAGCTTTTGCATCTATTGCTCCTCTAAATAAACCTGGGAAAACTAAAACATTATTAATTTGATTAGGATATTCACTTGAGCCAGTACCAACAATAAAAGCACCAGCTTCATAAGACTCTTCAGGTAAAATTTCTGGAATTGGATTAGCGCAGGTAAATAAAATTGGATCTTTATTCATGCTTTTAACCATATCTTTACTTACACAATGAGCAACGCTAACTCCAATAAAGACATCACTACCTTTAATTGCATCAGCAAGATGTCCTTCAATACCTTCTAAATTAGTAATTTCAGCAAGTTCAGCTTTTGAAGAATTTAAGCGTGGGTCGCCTTTTTTGATAATACCTTTTGAATCACAACAGATTATATTTTTAGCACCATATGATAATAAAAGCTTAGCAATAGCTACACCAGCTGCTCCCGCTCCATTTATAACAATCTTAATATCTTTTATATCTTTTTTAGCAAGTTTTAAAGCGTTTATTAAAGCGGCTAAAGTAACAATTGCCGTCCCATGTTGATCGTCATGGAAAACTGGAATATTAAGGTCTTCTTTTAAACGTCTTTCAATTTCAAAGCATCTTGGAGCAGCAATATCTTCAAGGTTGATTCCACCAAAACTACCTGCTAAAAGCTCAATTGTTTTAATAATCTCTTCACTGTCTTTACTTTTTATACAAAGAGGAATTGCATCAACATCGCCATACGCTTTAAACAAAGCGCATTTTCCTTCCATTACTGGCATACCGGCTTCTGGTCCAATATCACCAAGTCCTAAAACAGCAGTTCCATCAGTAATTACTGGAACAATATTCCATCTTCTTGTTAAGTTAAACGATTCATTAACATCTTCATGAATTTTCATGCAAGCTTCAGCAACGCCTGGAGTATATGCCATTGATAAATTTTCTTTAGAAAATACATCAACTCTTGCTTTTGTTTCAATTTTGCCTTTCCATTCATAATGTTTTTTTAAGGCTTCTTTTTTTAAACTATCAATCATAATATTTCCCTTCTTTACATTGGAATGTATGATACTGATGCTGATAAAGACATCATAATGAATATCATACAAGTAAGTATTGCTCCAAAATAAACATTTCCGGTCTTTTTAAAGCAGAATCTATTTAATATTGGAAGAATAAACATCATTGGAATGAGTCCAAATACCATATTAACAAATAACCACATTTCACTAGTATCTGTTGGACTATAATAGCCATAATAGACAGTGCCTGTTAAGAAATAGACAACATAATTAACAACTAAAATACCAACAAGACCAACACTATTTGAAATTCCACCAAGTAACATGACTTTCCATTCACTCCACCCTTCATTAGCCATTGAAAGATTAACTCTAATAGAATTTGAAATATAAAATACAAAGAATGGAACAAGATAAATTAACCATGTGACGATAAAACGAGGTTCAAGAGGTGAAGCACTAATTAGCATAAAGCGGAAATCTTGATGGAAAATTTGATACATCACTTCAACAAGCGCGTAGAAAAGTAAGAATAAGAATAAAGCAAAACCAATTGATTTTAAAAGATCTTTCCAGTTTATTTTCATCGCTTTAAAACGATACCAATTCATTCTTTCTTCTTGTTTTGTTACTTTAAAGTAAAGATTTTCACAAAGTTTAACTCCAAAGATTAAAACCAAGCCGATTAAACCATTAAATACCGCCCAAAGCATAACTGCATTCATCATTCTAGCTGGGAAATAGAATGTATAAGTATTACTAGCAGCATCTGGGAACCAATCCATAGTAAGTCTAGCTAAAGGAATAAAATCTAAACAAGCAATAATAGCCGTTAAAACAAGAATTGACCAGAAAGTAACTTTGTCTAAATAAGATTTTTTGACTACTTTTATCGCACCAGCTTCTTCTCTATTTTCTAATATGATAGAAGAAGCATAACCATATTTAACTTTAATTGAATCTTCATAATTCTTAGCTTTTTTAGCATTTTCTCTAAAGCTTTTGAAAAATGGAAGAATGTCAATTAAGAAAGCAAGCAATGAGAAGATAAAGATAAAGGCACCAATTAAAGCAACGCCATTAAATCCTTCTTTAACAAACCATGTTTGACTGCTATCAGCAAGGTTTGTATCTAAATCTAAACTTCTTCTAAAGAAATTAATTGTATTTGAAATGGATAAAGGATCATACATTTCAAAACAGTGATTAATCTTTTCTTGATGGACAACACGATAAGTTCCATCTTCCATTGAACCATATTCATAATCAATAATGGCTTTATCGTGATTTAAATTTTGACCATTAACTTCATTAACAAATCTTTTTGCAATAACTTCAAAAGCACTTGTGCTTCCTTGATATCTAAAACTTCCTTCATCATAGTAAGCATAAGACATTGCCGCGTTACATCTTAAATCTTTAAATCTATTTGCAGCACTAACTTTGATATATCCAGAAATATATAAAGCTTTGATAACACTTTCTTCATATGTATCACCAGCAAAATTTTGAGCAAGTTGAGCAACGTTTCCGCCACCTGCCGAATGACCAACTGCGCCAAATCTTGTACGATCTAAATAATCATATTCTTCGGTATTGTTATATAAATATTGAACAAGATAGTTAAGACCATTAGCATCAACAGTTGCGCTAATCATTTCTTCTTCGCCATTTTCATTAGTTTCATATCCAGCATAAGTTGTTCCACCTTGAGAACCTGGATCGATTGTATAAACAATGGCATTTCTTTTAGAAAGCTCAATTGCATATTGAGCCATAGTGGCTTTAGTTCTAGTAAATCCTGGCATGACTATAACAACTGGAAGAGGATTTTCACTAGTTGCCGTTTTTGGACGATATTCAGTAACAGCATAAGTTAAGCAATCATTAGAAATAGTATAATTTTCCCCATTGATTGCATTTTCTTCGCCAGCATTAAACTCATCAGTCATTGCTTTAGTTAAGGTAAAATCTCTAACCGCTACAGAATAGCCACTTGTTTCACCAATCTGAGCAAAAAATGAACCTAATATAATTGAGATAAGACCAACACAAGTTAATATAAAATTAGATTTTTTATACCACTTTTGTGGGGTTTTCTCTTTAATTTCCTCTTTATATTCCTCGTTAACAACGGAAATATATTTGTCTTCTTTTTTCCAAAAATAAGCAATTAAATTTAAGACAAAAGAAGGAATTGAAACGATTGAAATAATTGTATTTATTAATAACTTGAGTTTAAGCTTCCCTTCAAAAGGTTCACTATCTAACTTTCCTCTTATTGTTGAAGAATATAAGGAATTATATAAAGAGATAGCACCTAAAATAAGTGTGCACCAATACCATAAATTACTAACCGAGAATAAAAAGGCATTAATATTAAGTAAAGGATAGCAACAACATATCCACAAACCGTAGAAGCTTTGATTAAAGATTTTCTTGTTTGCATATCTTACTCCTTTTTATGCTAATGAAGCATTCCCTTCTGGTGTTTGTAACCAGTTGAAAACTTTAACAGCGGTTTCTTTTTCAGTAAGTTGAGTGATATATCTTTCTTTTCCACCCATTATAATTCCACCAACATTGTTAATGTATTCAACTCCACCAGTACTACCAATGTTCTTTCCAAAGCCAATAAGAACATCAATATAACGATCTTTGTTAATTAAGCTACCAGCAGTGGCAACATCGCCTTCATATTTATTGATTACAATGTTGTTCAAATCGTCATCAGTAGCTCCTTCTGCTTTTAAGAACTCTTTTAAATCTATCGTCCAAGCATCAACTCGTGCTTGGTCAAGACCACTTGTTGAAGTTTTTCCATACCAACCAATAGCAATGTAATAATTTGGAATAGGAATATCATCTTCTAAAACAAAGACAGGATGTAATGTTACTGTACTATTAAAAGCATAATCTTTAACATCAGCTAAATGAATTACACCATCCTTTTCAAAGTATTTCTCTGCAAAATCGGGATCTTTTATTGAAACTGAATCAGGATTTAACCATGTCCATCCATAAAATTCATGGTCAACTGGTATTTGTTCTTCGCTTAAAGTTGGCATTAATACATTTCTAAATTGAGTTGTATAATCACTATAAATAATTTGGTTATTGTACTCGAAAACTACATTAATTTCTTCTTCTAAACCTTGAAGCATTTCACAACTTGATAATGTCATTAATGCAATTGGTAAAACCAAAAATTTCTTTTTAAATCTCATCAAGATTCGCCTCCATTATTTAGTTACATCTTCTGGAGTTAAAGTAAATGTTTCATCAAACATTTTCTTTCCAGCATCTGTTGTACTTATGAAATTACAAAGATTTTTGCCGATTTCATCTTCAGATAATCTGATAATATTTCTTTCACTACCACCCATTGGAATGTCTTCTATTGTTTCAAGAGCAGTTAAATCTCCGTATTTCTTGCCAACACCTACTAAGATATCAACATCGCCATCATCATTAACTAATTGTGCCATTGGATCAACATTAGTTGATGCATCTCCATATCTTCTTATACTAACAGCATTAATTTCATCATCACTTACTCCAGCAGCTTTTAGATAAACAAGTAAATTAGAGTAAAAATGTTCCATTATTTCTACAGTTACATATGACGTAGATGATTTTCCATACCAGCCAACTACCAAACTATAAGTTTTGTTAGGGTCCTTCACATCTTCAACATTTGATGTTGATTCTGCAGGGTTTTCTGGAATTTCAGATGGGTTTAAATAAAAATTGCTATCAAACATTTGCTTGCCTAAATCAGTACTAAGGAAATCAAATAGTTGTTTAGCTATTTGATTATTGGTAAGCAAACCAGTAACTCTACTATCAGCAGAATTAATAGTGTACATGTCTGAAATCTCAACACATTGTATATTCCCTTTATCTTCGATATTGTCAGTCATACCAAAAAATAAATCCACATCGCCATCAGCATTAACAAGTTCTCCGGTTTCAGCAACTTTTAAATCAGTTCCATATTCTCTAACACTTATATTTGCTAAATCATCTTCACTTGCACCATTTGCTCTTAGATAGACACGAACATTCGCATAAAAATGTTGCATTGTAGCTTTATCAATTCCAGATGTACCGCTTTTACCATACCAGCCAATTACTAAATAGTAATCTTTTGTTGGATCTTTAGTATCAGTAACATTTAGAGTTGACTCATCTTCTCCGGTCGAAGGCTTATTAATTAATTCAAAATTAGCATAGAGACTTAAAGACGAATTAACAGTGCTTGTTGCTAAATCAAAGGCAACTCCATCACTAGTTTGCCAGCCAACAAAGTTATAATCGTCTTTAGTTGGCGCTTCAATAATTTCTCCAATGGTCTCCCCTTCTTTGACTCTAGCTGTCCTATATAAATCATTATCAACATAGAAACTTACTAGATAATAATGAGCATAGTTTTGCTCATTTTCAGGTGGAAGTGTTTCCGCACAACTACCTAAAAAGAGAAGAGACATTAATGAAGTAGCAATTATTGGCAATCTTCTTTTCTTCATTTATTCTTCCTCCTAAAAAATAACATTAGAAGCAACTGCTTTTAATGTATTTGCCGTTTCTTCACTTAGTTCACCATTGAATGCGGTACTTGTAACATCACAGTTAAACATAGTTCCAATGTGAACTAAGGCTGATAAATAGCTACCTTCATAAGAAGGATGCTTATTATCATCTGCATATAAATTTATTTCTTTATGATTTTCATAAACTTGACTAAAAGCTTCACCAACATAATGAATTGGTAAATTATACTTTTTGCCTACTTCTTCATATTTAGCACAAATTTCATCTTCCATTTGTGGAACAGTCCATTGTTTAGCGTTAGCTTCTTCTTCAAATCCCCATGTTGCATATAAAGAAATTTCAGCATTTTCTTGTGTTGAATGAATTTTACTAACTAAATCACTCACCCCTTTTTCAAAACTATCAAAATGTGTATAAGATCTGGTTGATTGTTCTTGCAATATAACAAAGTTATAAACTGTTGAGCTCTTTAATTTATCATCAAGAATCTTTCCATATTCATCTGTAACATCTGCATATTGTTCTAATGTATGACTTCCAACGGTTACTGAATCGCAAGTTAAGTCATAACCTAAATCTTTTGCAATGCTCTCAGCAATTTTTGGCATATCGTTATAATAAGTAAAACTATTGCCGACAAAAAGAGCATTCATATGTTCAATAATCCAAGCAATTGGAGAATTATTGACTAAATGCCAATACTTTTTATCCTTTGAAGTAGGCATAGTTTCTGAATAATAATAAATATCAAAATTTTCTGAATTTGAAACATTATCTGCATATGAGTATAAAGTTTCTCCTTCTTTGAAAGAAGTTTCGCTGATTGTAGTTAATGAAGCTGGTAAATAATAGTAAGTTAAATCAATATTGCTAAAGATATTAGCGCCAAGTCCACTTACTCCATCTTTAATTTCAACTTCTTTGATCTTTGGAAGTATTGAATACCAAGGTACTTTGTTTTCTTCTGAAAAATCTTCACTTTTTCCAGTTCCAGATAATGTAATTTTGTATCCACCACTTACTTTATCTAATTGAGCTAGCAAAGAATTATCTTGATCACTGGAAATATCGTAACTTTTACCATCAAATCCGGTATTTGTTTCCTGATTACAACTAGTTAAAATACCGCTTACCCCTATAAAAATTATTAATGGTAAAAATTTGGATTTTTTAAAACGCATATTTAAAATCGCCTCCATTTATATAATCTATGTAAATATTAGGCTTATGAAAGCGCTTACTCAATTAAATAAAGTATTTTTTACCGAATTAAAAACTTATAGTTCCATAAATTTTATTTATGGTTTATTATCTTATTATGACAATGGATCAACTTATTTATTTTATTGCTTGTGCTGAAACAAATTCTTTTACTAAAACAAGTAAACTTTATTTTGTTTCTCAACCAGCTATTTCTACAGCAATTAAAAACTTAGAAAAAGAGCTTGGTTGTGAGCTTTTCATACGAAATAATAATGAGTTAACATTAACTGATGCTGGAAAATATCTTTATCGCATCGCGCGTCCAATCGTGTCACTTTTTAAAAACATTAATAGTCAAATGGAAGATTATCTTATGACAAATTCCACTATTAAAATTGGGATACCTCCGATGTTAGGTGGCTTTATTTTTGCGCCTATCTTTCAAGCTTTTACTCAAAAGTATCCTAATGTGTTTCTTAGAATGACTGAGTTAGCAAGCCACGCAAATCAAAAAGCTGTCATAAATGATGAAATAGACGTTGCCTTAACCGTAATAAATAATGGATTTATTGACCCAAAACTAGATTATGAAAAAATTGATGAAACATCATTGATTTTCGCAGTTAATAAATCTAATCCTTTAGCAAATCGAAAGTCGATTTCGATTAAAGAATTGTCAAATATTCCTCTTATTCTTTTAAAAGAAGATTCCCTTCAATATAAAATTGTTTATGATTACTTTTTGAAATATAAAATTACACCAAATATTCGCTTATTATCAGATCAAATCGCTACTATCAAAGAACTTCTTTTGCATAGCGACATTGGCGCCTTTTTGTTTAACCAAGTTATTAAAGAAGGCGAAGATATTATTGGAATACCGCTTGAAGAAAATGTTAAATTTGATATTGTTATCGCTTATAAAAAGAACAAAACAATCACATCAACCACTAAAAAAGTAATTGATTTTATCATTAAGACTTATAAGAAATAATAAAAAAGATGATATTAATCGTAGTCTTCAGCAATTAAATCATCATTAAGACCATCATCTTGCCAAGAAAGAAAATAACTAATTCCTTTTATCAAAACACTATTGATGTAATCATAATTGAATTCTTGAAAGAAATTGTAATCTTTTGGTAATGGTTCTCCAAAAGATCCCTTTCTTTCTTCTGATTCGTCAAGCTCTTCATTTTCCATTATGCTATATAAATCTGACATATTGTCTTCAAATATCCCATCTCCTCGAGCTTCAACTAATATGGCATTTGTTTTAAAAGGATACTCATAAAAATACTTAGAACATCTTTTAACAATGAATCTATAACCAGCACCTAAATCATAATCAAAAAGAATTTGCTTCTCTTTGTCTAAAACATCAACTAGTTTTACATTTTCATAAGGAATTTGATTTGGAAGTTCAACATACTCTTCATTTATATATGTTGTTTTTCCAGCTCTAAATAGTGATAAATGCTCAAACCTAGTTTTAAGCAAAAGACATAAAACGTCATTCAATTCTTCAAGCGTAATATTTTTCTTAACTAAGATTATTCGATATAAGTTTTCTGGATAATCTTCCCAAGTAACCTTTATTTTTATAAACTCCATAATTGTTCCTCGTATAACAACATTGTACATGCCTTACTATCTGACCAAAATAAAAAGTTTATTCTTTACAAGAAATTCTTTAAAATTTTATAAGTATGAAGAAAGAAGAAAAATATTTTAAGCGGGTAGATGAAAATGTCATTAACATCAAAAACAAAACCGTTTTATTAAACGGAGCAACCGGAGGAATTGGTTCTTCTTTAGCGACTTATCTATCTTATTTAAATAATGACTTATATCTTTTAGTTAGAAACGCTAATGAAGGCGATAAATTAAAAGAAGAATTAGAAAGAAAATTTCATAATAAAATTAGGGTAATTCATTTTGATTATTTAGATGAGAAATCAATTCAAAATACCATTGATTTAGTTAAAAACCTTGCAAATCTTGATTATTTTGTAAATGTAAGTGGTATTTATCATCAAAAATATGAGCTTGTAAGTAACACAGAAAAAACTTATTTAGTTAATTATTTTCGCCCAGCTTTTTTAATTAGCGAGATATTAAAAATTAAGCCAGAGACCAAAATAATTGTTGTAAGTAGTCTACTTTCAACTACAAAGCTTAAAAAGAAAAAGACACTTCTCTTAGATACTAATTCTTTTATTACTGCATTAAATAACATTAAAAACAAAACTAAGCGTTATGCAGTTTCAAAGCATCTTTTAAGTAGTTATCTTTTATATTTAAAAGAAACTAGCAATTCTTATATCACCTTATCTCATCCTGGAATTGCCGTAACTAAACTTTTTGACAAGAAAAATAAAGCTTATAACAAACTTTTTTATATCTTTGCTCCTTCTATAATGAAACTAATTTTTATGGATAGTGCTAAAGCTTCTTTATCAATCTTAAAGGCTTTAGATTGTGATTATACTCCTTTAAAAAGTCGGATTGGTCCACGTGGTTTATTCCATTCTTGGGGCTATCCAAAAATCTATAATTTAAAGAAAAACCTTTTAAATCTTGATGAAAATAGAGAGATTTATAATTTAACAAACGCGATTAATTCAAAATGAAAACACTTATAATTTATTTTACTGGGACATATAACACTAAATATTTAGTAGAGAAAATTAAAGAAAGATTTCAAAAAGAAGAGTTAGGAGAAATCACTACTTTTTCAATTGATGGTTTCTCTAAGCCAATTTCTTTAAGCTCATATGATTTAATTATTTTTTCTTACCCAATTTATGCTTTTAATGCACCAATTATTTTTAATCGATTTGTTAAAAAGCTTCACTTTCATAAAAGCCAAAAAGTGATTATCGCTAAACAAAGTGGAGAACCATTAAAATTAAATAACTCTTCTTCTTATTCTTTAATAAGAAAAATTAATCGTGAAAAAGCCATTCTTTTAGGTGAGTATCATTTTTTAATGCCTTATAACATTCATTTTAGATATGACGATAATTTTATTAAAGAATTGTTTAACTATAACAATAAACTTTTAGATATTTTAATTTATGAATATAAAAATAAGATTATTCGTAAAGTTAAATATAATCTATTTTATGCTTTCAATTCTTTTATTTTTAAGATTCAAAGATTAGGTGGTCCAGTAAATTCTTATTTTTACAAAGTTGATTATTCAAAATGCATCATGTGCAAAAAATGTATTAACGAATGCCCGGTTAATAACATTACCATTGATCTTAAAACAAATAAAATTAAATTTAATAATCATTGCTTAATGTGTATGCGTTGCTCCTTCTTTTGTCCAAAAGATGCCATTAGTATTGGCATGCTTGAGGGACGGAAAGTTAATGGAAAATACGATTTAGCAAAAATAGAAAACGATTCATCTTTAAATGGGGATTATCCTTCTTCACATAAAACAAAATTCTTTAAATTATTTCCTAAAGCAATTAATAATATCAATAATCTCTATAAAAAATATTTCTCAGAAAATTAGTCCTTTAATAATTCATTAATTACATATTTATAAGTAAATCTATTTAAGGCCTTATAGTCTTTATTTTTTATTAGTTCTCTTATTTTAGTAGAAGAAATATCATGAAGATCTTTTTTAAAATTAAAGAAAATAAAAGAACTTTTATTATTTAAAACTATTTCTTCTCTATTTAAATTATTTACTGATTCGCTTACTTCATTTCTTTTTAAAACCATGAACTTAAAATACTTTAAAAGTTCATTAATTTTATACCGATTATGAAGATTAATTAATTTTTCACTACCTAAAGCAAAATAAATATCGCTATTTTTGTATTTGTCTTTAAGAAACATTAATGAATCATAAGTTTTAAAAGTTGGGTTATTAATTTCAATTAACTCTATTTCAATCTTTCGATTACGTTTATTAAATTCATTTAATATTTTTAATCTTTTATTAAGTGGAATTATATCTTCTTCTTGAAAATGCTTTTTATCTTTAATAAATTCATCAGAAGAAGGTAATACAATAAAACGATCCGGTTTATAGTTATTAATCAAAAGATGAATTAAATCACCATGAGCTTTTGATAAAGGATTGAACGATCCTCCAAATACTATAATTTTCTCTTTTTTGCTTACCGTAAACCTATTCATAAATTTCTTTATTAATTATAAAAAGGTTAGACGTATTTATCTAACCTTTAATAATTAGTGTTTTTTATTTTTATACAATATCGTTATAGGTAATAACATCACCTAATTCGGCTTCCACTGTTGCATCTTCTGATAAAGTTAAAATACTATTTAAGTCTTTATCTTCAAATTTATAATCGCTACTTGATCTTTTCTCTTTTATTTTTATCCAATTACGGTCTTTATAATCTTCCGCTTCAATAAAAATTTGTACATAGTATTGATGATCTTTTGCAAATTTAAATTCTGAAAAAGTTATCTCTTCTGGAATATTATTTAAAGGGATATCGACTTGATAAAGTGAATCATAGTTATAACCATAAAATGCTTCACCATCCATATCAGAAATTGTAAATGTTGCACTTTCTGGATTATTAACATCGGCTATAATCTCATCAAGTCCACTTAAATCTAAAGTAAAATCTAAGTAATAAGTGTCAATAGCTATTGTTCCATATTCATGAACAACTGCATTAAAGCAAAGTGTTGTTAACTTTGTGACTGAAGAGCTCCCGTTTAATGGATGAACATTTAATTTAATCTTAGTCGATCCTGGGTTAATTAATTTTCTATCGATTTTAATTTTAATTTGTTCAATTTCATTACTACCGCTTGATCCTACTAAATCACTATTTTCTACAATAGAAATACTTAATGCTGAATCAGGGATTACACTTTGATTTTGACTGACTATTTTTGTTTCTTCATCCCTTAATCCAGTTACCCAGCTCCATGTGTTATCGGTGTAGGCTGTTATTTCATAAGGAGAAAGATAAGTGTCTCCTTCTTTTGCATTAGTAAATTCAAAGGTTTCTTTCTCTATAGATAAGCCATTATCTTCAGTGACGATTTCAAATTCATCAATCGCCGGTTCATCTGGATCATCTTTGTCATCATTATCATCTAAATCACCACCACCTGGATTATCACCTGGATTATCACTAGGATTATCTGGAATATCAGGTAATGGGTCAGGTTCTGCACAAGCAGTTACGCCAAAAAGAAGTAAACATGCAGCTAAACTTCTAAATAATATTTTTTTCATTGTTTGTGCCATCCTTTTATACACCTATATTAGCACAACATTTATAAATAGTATCTAGTCATTTTTAACATGCTTACTAATACGTTAATGACAATTATTCTTCCGTTTTATTTAACTCAAGTAAAATAGCACTAGAATATTTTTCTTTTCTCTTTCTTAAAAAGATACTATAAAGTGGATAATTTACACTGACAATAACAATACCTATTAAACCAATAATAATGCCTAAAGTTATCATTAAAGTTGTTCCTCCACCAATCACATTCATAGCAAGGCACATTCCAATTCCTAAAATTAAAGCACCAATAATTCCAAAAGTGTAAGTAAAAATATAAACAGGTAATTTACACTTACGGTCTAATTTTTTAGCTTCTTCTAGGTTAGTTTTCTTAGGCTTAACTTGGTATTCTTCTTTTAATTTTTCTGTATCAAATTCTTTCATTTTTAAATCCTCTTTCTCTTCTTTCTAATTTTGTAAATCCTACACGTGTCGTGTTATAATTTGGCTAGCTTTGATTTACTGACTATATTCAAAACCATTAGTTGTCCTTTTAAAACGACAACAATCTTTAAATGTGTAGGATTTTTAAAATGAATGCTAAGGAAAAAATGATCAATGCTCTTTATGAGCTACTTTCTATTAAAGACTTTATTGAAATCAATGTTAGTGAAGTTTGCATGATTGCAAAAATTCATCGTACAACTTTTTATGCCTATTATTCTAATTTATTTGAATTATTAGAAGATGCTAAAAATCAAGCTATTGAAGAGTTTAAAAAAGAAAATAATAATGGGCCGTTACATTTAGATGATTTCAAAAATCAAATTTTTCTAAATTATCTTCTTTTTGTAAAAAATCATGCGCCATTATTTAAAGCTTACTTTAAAAACTCTTCTGCTTTTAAAGCGGATGAAGATTTTAACACTTTGTTCAATCAAGAATTATTACCAAAAGCTAAAGATAAATATAATAACGATTATACAATGATTTATTATACAACTAGATTTTTCATTGATGGTTTCTTCTCAGTTATAAAGGAATGGATGAAAAATAACTTTAAAGAATCGCCTGAGGAAATCGCAAAAATCATTTCAAGAATCCATGTCGTATACTAAAAAACTTTACAAAACTCAATTATTTTAAGTAAATTTCTAATATGTTAACAAAAAATCAACTAAGAATTAAAATTCTTCCTGAAGAAGAAAAAGACTTCGAAGATATAAACAAACTTTTAATCGAGGCATTTAAAAGCGAAAAACACTGTAATCATGATGAACATCTATTAGTGCAAAAACTAAGAACAAGTTCTTCATATCTACCAAGATTAACTCTAACCGCAAAAATAAGCGATGAATTAGTTGGTTTCATCATGTTTACTAAAGCATATATAGGAGATTATGAAGTATTAGCCCTGGGCACCACTAGCTGTTTCTCCTAAATACCAAAATCCAAAAATTTGTACTTTTCTTGTTAACTATGGCCATGATATTGCTGAAAAGCATGGTTATACTCATTCAATCGTTTTAGGTAATTCAAAATACTATTCTCGTTTTGATTATAAAAACGCAGATACACTTGGTATAAAAAATCCTTTTGATGTGTCAAATGATTATTTCATGGTTAAAGTTCTTAATAATTCCAATAAACATTTTAACAATACAATAACTTACGATAATTCTTTTTATGAGTTATAAAAAAGTAAGCCGTTTGACTTACCTTTTTAATAATTAGAATAAATTAATTAATATTTATAGAATCCTTCACCTGCTGAAAGACCTAACTTTCCTTCATCAATATATTTTTTAAGAAGTTTAGCCATTCCTTTAAAATTATACGGAGCAAGGAATGATGGAATCTTTAAATACATTTCAACAATATTGTAAGCAGTTTTTAAACCAATCTTATCTAAGATTCTAAAAGGACCAAGTGGAGCGCCAGTTCCATGAGTCCATGCTATATCAATACTTTCTGGATCACTTACGCCATTAACATATAAATCTAATGCACTAAATAAGAATGGAATAAGCATTGAATTAAGCAAATAACCTGCTTTCTCTTTCTTTACAGGAAGAGGTAGCATTCTAATACTTTTAGCAAAATTCATAATTATATCGAAATACTTAGGATTGGTTTTAGCTTGAACCATAACTTCAGTAACATTATGTAACCAAATAGAATTTGCAAAATGTAATGATAAATATTTATCACTTCTTCCAGTATATTTAGCAAATTTTGAAGGTAATAAACTAGAAGAATTTGTAACTAAGATTGTTTTTTCTGGCATTAAAGGTGCAGCCTTTTTATAAAATTCAATTTTTTCTTCAACGTTTTCAGCCATTGATTCGATAACCAAATCTGCATCTTTTAACGCGTCTTTTAAAGAAGTTGTTAGCTTAATGCTAGAATAAGCTTTTTCAACTTTTTCTAAACATTCTTTTTTGTTAAATGTTTCTAAATCAGCAATGCCAACTGCCCAAACACCTTTTACTTTTCCTTCAGGTGTATCCATTTTTTCGATTGTTTCTTCATAAACTTTTTTTAGATTATCAAGCTTTGGCTTACATCTACCGATGCTTCCTTCACTTCTTAACCAAATAGTGACATCGTAACCACAATAAGCACTTTGGAAAGCAATTTGACTTCCTAAAACGCCACCGCCTATTACAACAACATTTTTAATTTCCATTTTAAAATCCTTTCATAATAATCTTTAATTAGATTATAAAATCAACAAATGTTAAAGACAATGAAATAATTTAACTTTCACTATTAAAAAGTTCAATTAATGTACATTATTTTACCTAAAGTAAAGAAATTATGGATCTAAGATAAATTTATTGAGAAAGAATGCTCAAAAAAGAATCAGGAATTTAAGTTTGTATATATGATGTTTTAAAAGCAAAACAATTAAGATTAATTTGGCAGGAGCTAGCAGAATCGAACTGCTATAACCAACTTCGGAGATTGGCAGTTTACCATTAACTTAAGCTCCTAAATATATTTTACCTAATAAAATAGTTGAGATTTGCAAGGTTTTTTCTTAATTGTCATCGTTTTCGTCGTATCGATGATGTTTAATATAACTCTCTTTAATTTTTTCTTTCACTTCCTCGGATTCTTTATTTTGCTTTTGACTAATTTTAATAAAGTTAGCCTTTTTAACAAGATAAACTCCAAATATGATTCCTACAAAAGAAACCATGCAAATAACAATTGCGACCCGCCCTAAATACTCTGGAAAATCTTTAATGGCTAAAGGTAAAGTAACAAATAAAGCAAAAAGAAATAGGAAAATAAAGGTAAGAATAATCCCTAAAACATAATAAAATTTATAACTTAATTTTTTCTTTTTCATTACTTGTATTCGTTTTCTAATAATTTCTTTCTTAATTTTTCGTATTCTTCTTCGTTAATGACGCCGCTTTCCCTCATATTTTTTATACGTTTGAGGTTTCTTTCTAAAGATGTGAGTTCAACATCTTCTTGCATCTTACTAGTATCAGCACCAGAACTAGATACAAAATCCTTATCATCAGATGATAATAAAACTATACCACCAATAATACTAGAGAAGATTAAGCAAACTACACTGATTCCAATAATATCGTCCTTCTTAGTAGCAACTTTAAGTGATTTTAAAGTAAAATGAGCAACTAATAAAGAAGCGATTGGAATTATTAAAGCAAGTAGCATCATAACAGCAAAAACAGTAATTTCAAAAATTACATATTCGCTATAATAAGAGACATTAAGCAAACCAATTAATAAAAATGATTCGATAATCGCAAATAATAAAATTCTTAATGCAACGCCTATATAAATAAAAATCTTAGCTGTGTTCTTCATTGTGTTACCTTATAAAATTTGTTTTTGAAAAAGCCTCATACTTAGGTTTTTCAATGCCTTTTTCTTTTCCTGCTTCAATACATTTTAAAAGCCAAGCAACGTTTTGACCAAGTGTACGCATTGTTTGTAAGCCTTCTAAATCTTGTTCGACTTCTTCAGGAGTATTTCCATGAACCATGTTCCAATATTGAGATGAGGCTTGTACCATATTTGAAATTGTAAAATATTTGTTTAAACGATCAAAAGATGCTGTAGCTCCACCTCTTCTGCAAGAAACAACGGCTGCTCCAACTTTGCCTGAAAAATCTCCGCCAGCAAAGAAAAGACGATCTAAAAAAGCACAAATTTGTCCACTTGGGCCACTATAATAAACGGGAGAGCCAACAATAATTCCATCAAATTCATCAAGTCTTTCTATTAATTTATTAACTAAATCATTATTAAAAACACATCTATTGGTTTTCTTGCAGGTTCTGCAAGCAATACAACCAGCGATTGGTTGATTGCCAATCCAAACAAGTTCGGTCTCAACTCCTTCTTTATTTAAAGTTGTTTTAACTTCTTCTAGCGCTCTATTTGTGCATCCTTGTTGGTTAGGACTTCCGTTGATTAATAAAACTTTCATAAAAACATCTCCGCAACTAGATTATAATTTAGCAATATTTCTCATTCAATTTATTTCTTACTTATAAAGTAAGATAAATTACACTTTGTCAGTAATTGCAAAGATTAATCGAAAATTCCTCTATGGCCAATTCTTCATGCTTTTTAATAAATGCATCCTTGCCATCACAATATGAATCGATATCATAAGGAAATTTTTTAGCTAGATTCTCCTTTAATTCACCATAAGAATCTCTTATATCAGGATGTTTAATTAAATAGTTTTTAAATGCAATATGGCGAATAAGATTATTCTTATCAGATTTATGAAAAATATGAATTTGATGTGTTCTTTCGTTTCCGCCTTTTCTTAAATAGCGACGACCCTCAATACCAAATTCACCCATATATTCATAGCCTATTGCTTCAAATTCTTTTTGTTTTAAATCAACTTCTTCAAGTGAATTGACGCTTACTAAAATATCAATAATCGGTTTTGATTTTAAATTTGGCACCGAAGTTGAACCAATATGTTCTATATGGACAAGATTTTTGCCAAGTATCTTTTTAATTAACTTTTCCTCTTCATTATAAAGTTTTGGATAAAGAGGATTATATTCTTTTACAATTACATGTTGAGCCATATAAACTTATTACCTAAAAAATGTATTTAACACCGTTAGTTATATTAATTATTTAAGTTAGATTTGCAAGGTTTTTGAATGTAATTAACCGTTTTTAAGATTTGTTTTACTAATTATCAGCAACTACTTTAGTTATATGCTTTACCGAGAAGATATTTAAAATCATAAAGAGAACAACAAAACCAACATTAATTAAAGCTTGGTAACCAACGTTAATATTTGTTCCAAAAAGATTGATTTCATATCCAAAACTATTGAATAAATTGTTAATTAATTCTTCTCCGTTAGCAAGATTTAAATTACTAACAAGTCCACTTAAACCATCTAAAGGAGTTGCCATAAATGCAAAACGCATTAAATCGGTAGAATATGTCCCAGGAACAAAGCCACAAATATTTCTAAACCAATCTGGGAACATTGATAAAGGCATATAAGCTCCAATTACAAAACCAGCGACCGTTGAAAAAACAGCAATAATACTAGCTAAAGTTGATTCATGTTTAATGAATGAGCAAATAAAAATTGTTAAAAGTGTTGAGGTTGCTGTAGATAAAGTTAAAACTCCAAAAGCGATTAAAAAATCAATAAAAGTTAAGAAAAATTCGCCCATTATAGCAAGATAGACAAAGCAAATTAGCATGACAATCAAGCAAAGGAACATTGTAACTATAAAATTAAATAAAAAATAACTACCAATTAAATAAGTATTTTTAATTGGTGAAGAGGCAAAATCACGATTAACTCCGTTTTCTTTGTCATTAATGATTATATTATTAGTTTGAATAGAGATCGTTATTGTACTTAAAATGATAATTCCTGATAACATCCAAGAATCAACTAATGTATTAATATAAGTTGTTAATTCAGGTGTCGCTTCAACATCTAATTCATATAAAATATTTTGAACTGTTGATAGTTCTAAGTTTCTTAAAAAGAGAATGTATACAAGTAAAATAATAATAGGGACTAAAAGTGTATATAAAACTCTAATCTTATTTTTAAAGAAGACTAAAAAATGTCTTTTAGTAAGATTTAAAAATACGTTAAGATTGTTCATTAAACTGTTAATCATTACTATCGTCTCCTATTAAAATGTCTCTTCCGGTTACGTTTAAAAATACATCATCCATATTCCCTTTTAAGACTTCGATATCGTTTAAGTATTTTGCATACTTTGTTATAAAATCAGTAGCTGATGCTCCTTTTTCGATGACAATTTTATAAGTTTCATTTTCTTCATCAAAGCAAAATTTTATACCATTCTCATGTAAAATCCCTTCTAATTCAGGGTTTTTCTTTGAATAATTGTATAAATAATCGTTACTATATTTGTTTTTTAATTCAACCGGGGTACCTTCTGCAATAATAAGACCTTTGTCCATGATAACAACATGACTTGCTTGTTCTGCTTCTTCTAAATAGTGGGTTGTTAAAAAAACAGTCATCCCAGTCTCATTCTTGATATTATTTATTAAAGACCAAACAGTTTTTCTTGTTTTTGGATCAAGACCAGTTGTAGGTTCATCTAATATCAAGAGCTTTGGTAAATGAATCATCGCTCGAGCAATATCAACTCTTCTTTTTTGTCCACCACTTAGTTTTTTTATAGGTCTTTTTAAAATTGGTTCAAGATCTAATAAATCAATTATCTTTTTAAGGTTGTCTTCTCTTTGCTGTTTATTTAAGTCATAAAAAGAAGACCTTATCTCAAGATTTTCTTTAACAGTTAATTCTTGATCTAAAACACTATTTTGAAAAACAATGCCAATTTCTTTTTTGATTTGTTCTCTATCTTTATCAATATCTAAGCCATCAACAAAAATTCTTCCTTGGTCTTTAGATAAGATTGAGCAAATGATATTAATTGTTGTTGATTTACCAGCTCCATTAATTCCTAAAAACGCAAAAAGACTGCCTTTTTCTACTTTAAAGGAAATATCATTGACTGCTTTTACTTCTCCCTTATTATAAGTTTTGACTAAGTGCTCAACTATAACTGCATAATTATTTTCGCTCATGTTTGACATTCCTTTTGATTTTATCCCATCCGCCTTTTTTAGCAAAAGCACCATAACATAAAGTAACTACATAAACTGCTAAAAAGGCTGGAAATAAAATTGCACCACTTATCATTTCTTTTGGTGATTTTGCTCCCATTTTTTTGTAATCTGAGAAAACTAAGATAAACCCTTGAAGAACACCAAATAATAAGAATAAAGCAACTAAAATGCTGCCGCCAACAATAAGAGTATTCCACATAAGACTGGTATAGTAAGACACGTTCATCATTGTTGTTGTTATCACTCCATTGCTAATTAACGCTAAATAAACAAAATGGTATATGTAATAAGCCGGAAACCAAGTACAAACAACAACAGTTATAAAAATAAAAATATAAGACATAAACATCTCAATATAAGAAATTCTGCCAGTTACAAAGAATTTTCCTAACATTTTTACAAGTTTGTCTTTTAAAAGCTTAACACCACCATTAAAGATTCTTTTGTTTCTATTAACAGTGTCTTTAAAGCTGCTTGGAGCATCTTCATAAACAACTGCATCTTCTATATAGTGTCCTTTATAACCTTCAAGCATTCTATTGAAATTGAATTCAGCATCATCTGAAATTGTTTTAGCATCATATCCACCGCATTTATTGAGCATTCTAGTCGACATCATTGCCCCACTTCCGTTAATATGAGCCGCAATATTTAATCTTTCCCTAACTCTACTTCCATATCTAGAATCAAAACTATAAAAAAGCGTACAAGCCTTTGTATAGAAATTTTGTGTTGCGTTAAGACTGCCTTCATATGGTCTAGCAAAATCAATTCCAGTTTGATAAGCGTCATTCATCAAACTTGAATATTCTGAATTAAGATGATTATCAGCATCTAAATGAATAATCATGTCATAATTATTAGTTTTTAAAATATAATCAACCCCATATTTTAAAGGATATAGAGCCATACGATGAGTTGGATCTGGATCATTCAATATCAAAACTTTTGCCCCAGCTTTTTCTGCAAGCTCAGCTGTTTTATCGGTGCAGTTATTTGCAACAACAAATACGTCAAACAATTCTTTTGGATAATCTTGCTTATCAAGACATTCTTTTACAGTATTGTAAATGACACTTTCTTCATTAAAGGCAGGAATTAAATAGGCAATTTTAGCCTTTTTATCACTTTTAGGGAAAGTTTTCTTTTTTATCCATGCAAAAAGCACATACAAAACTTGAATTAAAAGTGGAATAGCGATAATGATTAAAATAATGTAATTAATAATACTTAAAACTCTAAATAAAATTTCGTGCCACATGGCAAAATTATATCATGTAAAGTATTTGATAACACTACAATAAAGTTTACATTATGAAAGAATAGTTAAATTTTACTAATTCTATAAGCAAAATTATTGGCTAAAATGTTTCGTCTTTTTTGAAAATAACTTTATTTGTCATTATTTTAAAATCTTCCAATACTTGATTTATCTTAACTCTTTCTTCTGATATATCCTTTATTTTCCGAAGTATCTAAAATTCGTTAGGTATGATCAGAAGACCTACCTATCTTAGACTACAAACCATCTCATGCAACTTTAAAATTATTAATAATTTCCTCTAATATAACTCGTTCCAATTCAGTTAAACCATTTATTGAGAGGTTTAAATTTTTTAAAGTAAGTTATTTTACTATTTTCCATACTCCTGTCTTATCAGGACCGCTTCTTTCTAAATATCCTTTTTCTTGCAAAGCTTTTAAATAACGTTCAATTGTTCTTCTACTCTTTTTTACTATTAAAGATAGCTTATCAGCAGTTAAAATTGGATTCTTTAAAAGCTCCTCAATAATCTTTTTTCTACATCATTTACACCGACATTTACACCGACATTTTATGAATTCCTAGCAATGATTTCTGTAGCCGACAGCAAGTATCACATCAAGATTATATAATTTTGCTGGTCTATGATTAGTTATGTCGGAATTACCGACGGAAGTCGTTTCATAGAGTTCTCCTTCACTTTTCATTGAGTCTCATTTCAATGTTTCCCATCCCTCTTTTATTACTTGAAATGAACCATCCAATAAGTTCAATCGGTTAATCATTTTAGTACCTTGTATTTTAAGGAGAAAAACGCAAAGTGCCGCAAATCTCAATTATCTCCTACCAATTTCTTTAGAACTTATAAGTCATCCTTTTTTAATTTTTCTTATAAAACCCACACCGGATTACTCCAGTAGGGAGTGTATGATTTTACTTATTAAATATTAGTCTTTCTTTTTTGACTCTAGAATTCTCCAATAACCAATTTTTCTAGAACCATCTCTAATCAATACATTCTTTCCTTTTAATGAATTGATTATTGTTTGAACGGCTCTTCTAGAGATGTTTAGTCTTTCAGATAGCTCACTAGTTGTTATTCTATTATTTGCCTTAATTAAAGATATGACTTTCTTTTCACTTTTAGTGAAGTTTATTGTGAAGTTTATTGTGAAGTCATTGTTCACATTAAAACCTTTTCTATCAAAAGGAATAGTTACCATTATTCCAACACTAAGGAATTCAAACACTTCTCTGCCATATGTTTTAACTACTTTTGGGACTCCATGTCCAGAACGATCAACAATGCCACATTGAACAAATATATCCATGAGTTCTTTGTTGACTGGGTCGCTTACTCCATCGAAGAAATCTTCTTTTGATAAACCCTTTTTTAAACCACCATAAGACATAATTTCCATCCTATCATCATACCAATAGATAGAAGGTGGATTTCCATGTATCCAGTCATTATGAACTAATGCATTGACCCAAGCTTCCTCAAAAGCTTCATTATCAAACATTTTCTTTGTTTTTCTAGGAAGAGCACTATCATCAATGTATGTATCATTTAAAGCTTCACAATAATGTTTTACATCTTCATAAACTTGTAATACTGATTGTTGACCAAAATTATTTCTTTTAGAGTAGGAAAGTTTATCTGTTCCATTGAATACGCAAACCTGAATTGAATAGAAATTTTTATCAGCTAAAAGTTCAGCCAAAAGATTATATTTTCCTTCTTTTGTAAGTAGTCTAAAACTACGTTCAAACGTCTTTTCATTAATCTCAATATTGTTACTTCTTAACTTTATCTTTAATATATCAAAAGTATAATCGTTACCATAACTTTGAATATCTGGCAAAGAAAGTTTATCTTCATGGAGACTAGCAATCAGTCTTCTTTCTATTTCCGCTTCACTCATCGAAATAGAAGAAGTACCATCTCTAAAGAAACAACCAGTCGCACTTCTTCCCTCTTTCTTAATATAGTAAAGTTTAGAACCTTTACGTACCTTAACTACGATGATAGTTTTATCATCCTCAAGCAAGGAGCCTATCTCACATAAGCCTTCATTTGATGGAAGAATTTGATCTCTAATAACATCTCTAATCTCTCTCATTGTCTTATCAACATTATCTACACCAATAATATTGCCTTCATCATCAACTCCGACGTAAATAGTACCATTTCGAGTATTAAGAAAAGCCACAACTTCTTTAGCGAAGTCTTTATTCAAATTTCTTTTTAATTCGATAGACTCTGTTTCTTGAAATTTCACTGTAAAACACCAACTTTCTTAAAGATTTTAGTTATACTTAAAACAGGCATTTTATCTATGCTTTTAAATAAAATAGTCCCATCAGATTTATCTAGTGGAGCGTTAAATTACATAAAATATGTAAATTTGTGTAATAAGAACCACTTACATTGCCGTAAAAGGTTATAAATTGTTTAACTTATTTTTCTAATATATAGATAGAATTTAATTCTTCAATAAATCCAATTGATACTTTTTTCGAATCTAAATTATTACTATCATAAATCCAGTATGTCATCAATTCATAATTACGATTATTAAAATTGAAAGAAATTAAATACCTTGATTGAAAATACTTATGTTCTATTGGAAAATTTAAGGTATATTCAAATATATACATTTCAGAGAGATGCTCAAAAATAAGGTTTATTTTTCTTACTAACGAAAAGATATAAACAATAAATGGCGAAGTAACAAATAAGGAGATGAAAATTATAGAAACAAGTACAATAGTTGCTATATTAATGTCTAATTCTCTTAAGCTAAAAAAAGAGATGAGTCCAACACAGTCAAAAGTTAAATTTATTATAATAGTTACTCCGGCAATTAACTTAATGAGTTTAAACCTTTCTTTATATTCTATTGTATTTCTAAATTCAGCTTTATTCATGAATGTCTAACCACAAAATCAGATAATACAACTCTTCCTTTATTTTTTATAATTAACTTGATTAGTTGTAACTTTAATTCTGATTCAGTAAATCTCCTATTCAAACAAATTTAATAATCTAAAATACCCTTACTTTACATCAAAATGTTAGTTAAAATGGTGGCGCAAAGAAGATTTGAACTTCCACGAACCTTTCGGTTCATCGGCTTCTGAGACCGATACGGCTACCAATTACGTCATTGCGCCATTGCTAAAATTATGCCACTATTCACTTCTTTTGAAAATATTTATAATTTTGTTATGGAAGATAATAGTTTAGACAAAATTAAAGAATTACAAGCCTTAATAGATAATGCTAAAAATATCGTTTTCTTTGGTGGAGCCGGAGTTTCAACTGAAAGTGGCATACCTGATTTTCGAAGTGAAAATGGTTTATATAAGCTTAAAAGCAAATATGATAAACCATATGAAGAAATGCTTTCTCACACTTATTTTATAAATCACACCAAAACGTTTTTTGAGTTCTATCGTGAATTTCTGATAAATCAATATGCTTTACCTAATATAACTCACAAATATTTAGCAGATAAAGAAAAGAATGGCAAACATATCACGATAGTAACTCAAAATATTGATGGTCTTCATCAACAAGCTGGAAGTAAAAATGTCGTTGAACTCCATGGCTCTATTCATAGAAACTATTGCACAAAATGTGGTCGTTTCTATGATCTTAAAGATTTTTTAGCACTGGCTCCAGAAGAACATTGTCTTAAATGTGGAGGGATTATTAAGCCTGATGTTGTCCTTTATGAAGAACCTTTAAATGAAATGGTCCTAACAAAATCAATCATTGCTATTCAAGAAGCTGACCTACTAATTATTGCTGGCACTTCTTTAAATGTCTATCCAGCAAATGGTTTAATACGATATTTCTTTGGTGATAATATCGTCATCATTAACAAAAGTGAATTACATGTAAATAGAAATGTAAAACTTATTATTAACGATAGTATTGGTAGCGTATTTTCAAAGTTAAAATAAATTTAGTAATATCTATGTTTAGAGGGATAAACATAGAATAGAGTTTTAAATAATTAAATTACTTTTCATAATTTCCTATCACCTCCTTAAAGACAAAATAGGTGCCTTCACTAATAAGATGGAGTTTATAAGGAAAAATTTTAAAAAAGTTTTAAAATGGTTGATTTTTTTATGTGAAAATAAAAAATGAATTTACTAAAAGAAGTAAAAATAAGCTGTTTTTGCAGGCTTATTTAAAAAAGTGCTATGATTTTTCCTCACACTTTTTTTAAAAAAAATTATTTTAATTATTTGTCCAATTTAAGAAATTCTCTTAGCCTTTCTGTTTTTGGATTATCGAAAATGTCTTTTGGATTACCACTTTCTACAACATAGCCATTTTCCATAAAGACAACTTTATTAGAAACGTTTTTAGCAAAGTTCATTTCATGAGTCACTACAATCATCGTCATTCCTTTTTCAGCTAGTCGTTTCATAACTGATAAAACTTCATCAACCATTTCAGGATCAAGAGCACTCGTTGGTTCATCAAATAAAATAATTGAAGGATTCATTGATAAAGTTCTAGCAATAGCTACTCTTTGTTTTTGCCCACCACTTAATTCTGAAATTTTATAGTTCATACGATCTTGCATATTAACTCTAGTTAAGTTTTTAATAGCAATATCTTTTGCTTCATCATATTTTCTTTTTAATACTTTTGTCTGTGCAAGAATACAATTATCTAAAACATTGTAGTTATTAAAAAGATTAAATGATTGGAAAACCATCCCTATATGAGTTCTAATCTCATTTATTTCTTTTTGATTGATGCTAAAAGAAGGAGAATTTTTAATTGCTTCTTCATAGCCTTCTTTATTAAAATAATCTTTCTTTAAAATAGGATGTTTTCTAACTTCATTAAATTCCTTTTTTGCTTCTTTTGCTTTTAGCTTATATTCTTTATTATTTTTATCTTCAATTAACTTATTTTTATATATAGCGTAGTTGTCTTCAGTTTCAACTAATCTATCTTCATATTTTTTTAAATCTTCTTGATATCTAGCATAATCAACAAAATCATCTTTGCATTTACTAACACTAAAATAAACTTTATCCAGGTAAGTTAATTTTCCTCTTGTTGGTTCTTCAAGAAGATTCAAACATCTTAAAAAGGTTGATTTCCCACTACCACTAGGACCAATAATTGAAATAACATCGCCCTTATTAACAGTTAAAGAAATATCTTTTAAAACCTGGGTTGCTCCAAAAAATTTAGCTAAGTTATCTACTTTTAATAAAGTTTCCATAATTTAGAAAACCTCCTTTTTTCTAGCCCATCTAAATGGATTAAGTGAGAATTTTACGCCATCTAATTTCTTTTCAATAAGTTTTAAAATAGCACTAGCAATCAAAGTTAAAACAAGGTAAACAAGAGCAAGAATAATATAAGCTTCTAAGAAAGCAAAGGTTGTACTTGCAATATTCATCATTCGATAATAAAGTTCGGTAACTGCAATAACATTTAAAACTGAAGAATCTTTAATATTTACAATAAGTTCGTTTCCAATTGTAGGAAGAGCGTTTTTTAATGCTTGAGGCAAAATAATTGTGATAGAAGTTCTAGTTGAAGACATACCTAAACTTCTTGCCCCTTCAACTTGTCCAATATCAACTCCATTTAAACCACTTCTTACAATTTCACCCATATAAGCTGCAGTATTTAAAGTAATAACGATTAAACCAGCAATAAACCAACCATTAAAGTAATTTGCAATTTCACCTTGGAAATAAATATTCCCCCAGTTTAAACCTATCGCCTGGCATCCATATTTAAAGATTAAAGCTTGGACCATCATAGGCGTTCCTCTTAATATAGTTGAATATAAATTAGCTAGTCCAACAACGCCTCTTTTAAGCCACTTTAACCATTCTTTATCACTGTCTTTAGCTTTCCAGTTTTTACCATAAGCGATGAAGATACCTAAGATTAATCCGACTCCTGTACCAAAAACAGCAAGAATTATGGTATCTACTATACCTGCTCCAATTAAAGCAAAGTTTTCTGTAAAAAGGGTCCAGATATTTTGTGATGAGGTAGTCGTTTCACCTGAATCATCAGTTGTTGCGCTTCTTTGAGCGGCTTCTCCCATCATTTGCCCACGCTTTTCATCACTCAATTTTGCTAATGATGCATTAATCTCTTCTCTTAATTCATCATTTCCTTTTTTGATACCAATTGAAACAGATAAGCCTTCCTTATCAACATCACTTATAAAGCTTTGCTCAACATATAAAATACCTAAATTATCAGGAGAAATGTTTACCATAGCCTCGCAAACAGGAAGTTCTGCTGGCATAGCAAAAGAAACTCCTTGATCAACATCCATAGCAGCTAAAGGATAGGTATTAGCTGGATCATTATGTTGAATTGATTCATCTACTGAAGAAAAATATGTTTCAATTAAATCATCACCAACAACACCTCTTTGACAAATTAAACTTTCACCAGAAAATAAAGCTAATAAATCATCGTAAGATAATGGATTTTCTTCAGAATTTCCTTCTGGAATATTTTCTTTTTGAATTAAGAAAGCTAAATCACTAGTTAAATATGGGTCAGTGAAATCGATTTGTTCTCTTCTTTCTGCTGTTGAACTCATTCCTGCTAGAACCATATTAATATTTCCAGCATTTAAATCAGTGATTAAACTGTCCCAAACTGTTCTTTTAATAACAACTTCTTTGCCTAAATCTTCGCTTAAATATTTAGCAATTTGAATGTCATAACCATCAGCATATTCATTTGTACCATCAATTGGTAAAGTATATTCACTTGCACTACTTACAGTCCAGTTGAAAGGTTGATAACCACATTCCATTCCAATAACTAATCGAGAGTTATCAACTGTAGCTTCTCCACAACTTGATAAAAAAGACAAACTAAACAAGCTAATAATTAAAGCGAAAAAACCTAAAAATTTGCTTTTCATATACGCGTGCTCCTTGAAAATAAAAGATTGCATCGCTCGATGCAATCTTAATAAACAAGTTACACCGATAGCGCCTCTAGAAAAATTTCTAGGAGTCTATAGGAATATTCTTCCATAGCCCAATCAACTTCTATGCCTAGAAAGTTGTTTCGGCAGTTATACCTTTCACTTGTTTCTTAGAATGCCTTCTCCGCAAGTTACTCTTTTAAACTGCGCCTCTATCAATCTTCGCGTATAAGTGTAAACTATAATCGATTTCTGTCAATAGTAAATTTCTGAAAAATTTCTGAAAATTAGTTCCAAATAATCAAATTAAGTTAAAGTTATTAATTACTCTAAATTGTTAATTCGATTAATAAATTATCAAATATGTTCAATTTTCACAATTTTTAATAGTTAGCCTTCGTTTTATAAGAACATTATAAAATATTTAATATTTCGATAAATATCTGTTTTTGCCATCGTAGTCGTCATTTTTTGATGTTTTTGGAGCCAAAAAGCCTATAAATGATATTAAAATTTTCAAAAATAAGGCTTTTTTTGTTGACGAAAATTAATTTGCTCCTACAATAAAATTGTTTTAAAACTTGTTTTTTCATTCGTCGTGAAGAAGAAACAATATAATTTTGGGAAGTATTTTAACCATGAAAAAAAGATGGCTCATGGGAGCAAGCTTACTTACAATTTCATTACTAGTAGGCTGTGGGGAAACACCTACAATTGATGATGATGACCCTGTTACTCCTGTAGAAGAAACCTATGATATTACTATTGCAGAAGATAATGAAGTTGAGCTTGATTTAAACAAAAACTCTGCAAAACCTGGGGAAACTGTTGAAATTACTGTTAAATCAGTCCCCGATGGAAGAACCATTAAAGAGATTACAACTAATATTGATGGGGTCACAGTAATGTCAAGATCCTCTACACAATATTACTTCGTTATGCCAAAAGGTGATGTTGAATTAACAGTTGTTTTAACTGATATTCCACAAGACACATATACACTTACAGTAGTTAATGAAGTTGGTGCCGAAATTGTTACACTTATGAATTCTCAACAAGATGAGATGTTCCCTGATGAAAATGGAGTATATAATCTTGCTCCATCCGAATCTTATTTATTAAGACTTAATGCGGCTACTTATGTTTCGGTTCGTTTAAATGATAAAGTTGTTTCTTCACAAGAAGGTTATTACATGTTTACTATGCCTTCAAGGGATTCAGTTTTAACCATTACAGAACTTCAAGCTTATTCTTTGACTTTAGATTATGATAAAGTTGCTTTTAAAGGTCTCTATGTAATGAATGGTGATAATTATAGCGATATTAATTTAAATGCCGTCGAAGAAGGAACTTCAATTCATGTTGAATATGTTTTAAATCTTGGTTATGAAATTTCTAACATTTATCTCGATGGTGAAGCGTTAGATTTTAGAGGCACTTCAGTTGATTTTACTTCTGCTGCTCATGATTCTGTTTTAAAAATAGAAACAATCGAAGTTGAAGTTGATGGTGGTTTAGTTACTTATGAAGCTGGGGAAGGCGCTAGAGTTGAAATAGGCTCCGCTAAAAATGCTGATGGCTCATTAGTTAGTATTCCTGAATACAATCCAAATTCAACAGTCTTTAAATCAGGTACAAAACTTTATTTAAGAGCTTACATTATGAATAACTGGTTAAATATTTATACTATTGATCAAGTTACTGTTAATGGAGAACCAGTTACCCTTGATGAAGATGGCGCATATCAATTTACTGTAGAAGATGGCGGAGTTCAAATTGTAGTTACAACTAAAGCTGTCGAATATAACTTGTCATACACTCCAAGTGGCAATGAAACTTGTGCTTTCTATGATGAAGAAGGCAATCCAATTACAAAGGCAGTTAGAAATCAAACCGTTACTGCTGAGTTTACTCAACCAAATGATAATTTAGCCTTATATAATATTAAAGAAAATGGTGAAGATGGTAATGGAACTATTGAAGGAAATACTTATACTTTTGTTTTCACCCATACTTCCGACTTAACTTTAACTGCTGAATGGGTTGATACAACTGCTAGTTTTGCTCTTTCTTACACTACTGATCCAGTAGCACTTCAAGATAGTGTTGAAGTTAGCTTCTATTCTAGTGAAGATACATCAACTCCAATTACTCAAGCTCATCCATTAGACACTGTTTATATGGAAGTTGCTGACCTAGAAGGTTATGTCTTAGATGAAGCAATATTAAATGGAGAAACACTTGAAGAAGTTACAGTTGGCGGCAAAGATTATTACACGTTTGTTATGCCAAATAGTGCTGTTAACTTAGAACTAGCATTTAGGATCGATACTGGTGAACATAGTATTGAAATTGATCGTTCAAGTTTTGGAGACCATAGCGTTTCCATCTCCTTATTTGATTCAACATTTACTCAAGTTCCACTTTCAGACTATTTTGGAACTGCAGGTGAAAAATTCTATTTAGATATTTATGTACAAGATGGAGCTTCATTTAAGGCTTATGCAAACGGAGAAGAAATGGCTACAGAAGATGTACAAGATTATGGAATGACATTTACTTATTACGTTTTAATTATGCCAGATGAAGACGTCACAATTACATTAGAATTTTAAAAATAATTGAGATTTGCGATGTTTTTAAATAGAAAGGAAGTATTATGAAAAGAAAATATATTTCATTATTAGCACTTAGTTTAGTCGCCACAGCCACAAGTTGTGGCGGCACAACGCCTGATACACCAGACAATCCAGAAACTCCTGTTACACCTATTTCTATAAATGGTGTTTTAGATGATTTAAGAAAAGGATTTAAAACAACAGGTACATTTGAAATCACCGAAAGTTATTTTAATGATTCAAACTATCAAATTCCTGACACCGATCTTGAAACCAAAGTCACTACTTATAAATTTGATTTAACCTATCAAGACAACAATGACTATACAGGTTTAGATAGAAGATATTATGAAGTTTTAACCGATACAAACGGAAAAGAATATGATGGCTATGTTATGGGTGAAAACGCCTTTAACTATAATGGCTATGCTGCTTTAAAATATCTTGATTATGATAACACTGTTGTTACTGGTTTAGCTGTTGATACAAATGGGGAATTAATTCCTTATGGCTCAAATAGTTTAATTAATCCATTTAGACTCATTCAAAGAAATGATTTAACTCAAACTAGTGATGGTTTTGAATTAACCAATGAAAAAACCAACATCGTTTTTGAAGGAATGTTCTCACTTCTTGAAGGCTATCAAGACAACATTACTTACGCTACTCGTTTATTCGATTTCACGGATAAAACATTAAATAGTGCAAGTTTTGTTTCAAAGAATATGGATTCAAAACTCCCTACTACAGTTCCAACCGAAGAAGAGCCATATCATCAAACATACATTCGTTATAACTACAAAATTGATATGGATTTTAGTGAAATTGGAACAGCTAATGCTTCTGATTTAATTAAAGTCGAAGATGATAAAGCCGAAAACGAACCACTTAAAAACGCTCTTGCTAGTATGAATGCAAGCGATAAGATTACAATGACCCGTCGTATCGTTCCTTATATTGATGGAGAATATGTTGGTGAAGATACATATTTAACAATTTATCAACTTGGTGGTCAAGTAGGAGGTGGGATTTATTCTCAAGCCTATACATTACCACCAGATCAAGCTTATGAAACTCCAACTCAAGCTACCGCAAGTGATTTCTTCTTAAGAATTAATGACACCAGTAAGAGAATGAGAATTTATACCGTTAATGAAACAACTGGTAAATTCACCCAAGGTGGATATGCTAATCTTGATAATATGTTTTACTACAAAGATGGTTGCTTTGACTTCTCTTTTTTAAATGCAAATATCTTCAATATGAATGATGATGGTTCATATTCTCCAACTGATGATAACTTACCATATATTATTAGAGATATTTTCATGTCTACATTTGATACATTTACTCCAATCGATAGCGGTTATGTTACAAGTGTGAAAATTTACGTCAATGATGATGAAACTTGTATTGACCGAATCGAAGTAAATTATGAAGACCACGTTGGCTATTCTGGTTTATTTGAAATTACCTTCTCAGACTTAGGTAGTTCAAAGACCCCATTTGATATTGTTATTGCTGAATAAGGAGAAAACGGTTTATGAAAAAAAGTTTATTATTAGTTTCACTTTTAGCTCTTAGTGGTTTAGCAAGTTGTGCTTCTACTCCTGATGTTAACGATGACGAACAAAATGGAGATACAACAACCGAAACCGAAGTCGAAAATTATAAAGATGAAGTTTTAAAAGAAAACATGGAAGACCTCTTAACTGGTTTTTCTATGCATGGTAACATCACCCAAGAACGTTATGAATATAATGTTGATAACGAAGGCAATTATGTTATTGAAGGTGATCCAATCGATACAAACCTTTATCAAACTGACGTTGCCTATAATGGCGGGGATGAAAAAGCCTTCTATAAATATTCCTATAGAGAAATCAGTGGAATGACAATTGCTGCTGAAGGTCCATATACTTATTTTGAAGACGAAGATGGGTATGCTTATGAAGAAGTAATTGATTACACAAATGTTGTCCAAAGAGACTATGATTCATCAATGACCTCTACTAAAGGTGGTTTAACTTTTGGAGATAACGGCTTTAATAATATCTTTGGTTTACTCATTGAAGATGATTTTACTCTTGATGAATCAGTAACCGCTTTTACAAGATATGATCTTAATATTGATAAAGCTGGTTTAATGGCTTCAACCCTTCTTTATTCATTAAATTCAGGAGCAACCGCTTTACCAACTGAGGCTTATATTCGTGCAGATAATGGCGTTTTTACGCAGTTTAATTTTAAATTAAGCCCTATTGTTTCTCTTGATAGTACCACTGGTGATTACTCTTTAATCACTAACTCAGCAACATTTACATTTTCTGATTTAGGTACAAAACCTATTAAGCATTTGACCGCTTATGAAGAAACTGAAGATTCTAAAAAAATTGATACAGCTTTTGATAAATTTATAGACACTTCTTACACATTAAAAATAAGCGATTCTTATACCACATTAAGTTCAATTGATGGTTCAACAGGTAAAGGTTCAAGTGAAAGTCACTATTATTTCACAGGAGATGAACTTTATTACCATGAAGTTCAAGAAGGTGAAACCACTGACATTAATAGAGAACGTGATTACTATTTAGCTCCAGCAACTGATAGTGAAACAACTGGTGATATGCATCTTTATCCATATGCTTATGATGAAGAAAGCCAAACTTATACAATGAGAGAAAACGGCTTCACTTTGGATGATGGTTCAATCGCTTATGCTTCAGGTTTCTGTGGCGACTATTTATATGAAGATTATCTTCCAATTTTAAGTAAAGTTTCTGGAACATTCTTTGAATACAATAGTGAGGATGATGTCTATATTTCAAAAGAAGATCAAGTCAGTTCATTAACAGATTGTTTCCTTTTAAGATATGCTCCATATTTTAATGAAAAGCAAGATTCTATCTATGAATATCAAGTTAAACTTGATGCTGATGGTAATTTAGAAAGTATTACTGCTTACTACGATTTTAACGATTCACTAGATGGACTTATGTACACAGGTAGCTACACACTTACTTATAGTGATGTCGGAACAACCACTCTTGAAGGAATTATTGCTTAATTATGAAAAAAAGGTTTCTTTTAATAGCCCTTCTTTCTTCAACATTCATCCTTTCTTCTTGTAGTAATCCAGTTAACCCAAATCCACCTATTGATGATCCAAACGGCAACCAAACCGAACTATCTTTTGAAATAAAGATAGTCGGTGAAGGTAGCGTGAAAGCTTATCTTAATGGTCTTGAAATTACTCCTGAAAATTTTTCTGAAAATGTTGAAACAGGAGATGTCATTACACTTGTGATTCAGCCTAAAAGTGGCTATATTCTTTCTAATGTCTTGTTAAACGATACAGTATTAGCAAGAAATGAAACTACATACACTTTCACTGTTCAAGAAGGCAAAAATGTTCTAACAGTCAACTTTACAGAAGTCACAACTAATGAAACTGATTTTTCTTATGAAATTTTAAATGATAATGAAGTTGCAATTACTGGTTTTAAAAATTCATTATCAACTATGCCTAATCCAGTTATTATTCCAGATGAAGCAACTATCAATGGTAAGACTTATAAAGTAACCACTTTAAATAGTTCAGTATTTTCTAATCAAGATATTGTCGGCTTAAAAATAGGTAAAAATGTCACAACAATCAATTCACAAGCTTTTAATGGAATGCGATCATTAAAAGAGTTCATTGTTGATGAAGAAAATCTTTCTTTTAAAAGCCTTGATGGTATTTTATATGACTACGATAAAACTAGTTTAGTTAAAATGCCTATCGCTTATAAAGATAAATCCGTTAATATCCAAGAAGGTACTGCCGATATTCTTGATTATGCATTTAATGATTGTTTAAATACAACAAGCGTTACTCTTCCTGAGGGATTAAAAAGTATTGGTGATTATGCATTTACCGATGCAACAAACTTATCAACAATCAACTTTCCTTCTACTTTAGAATCAATTGGAGATTATGCATTTCGAAATATTCATGCTATTAAAAATGTAGTTTTAGATGAATCTTTAACTCATTTAGGCGTTGGAGCATTTTATCAAAGTTCAATTGAATCAATCACTTTTCCTTCTAGTTTAAAAGAAATCCCTTTATATTCCTTTTATTTTTGCAGAAGTTTAGAAACTGTAATATTTAATGAAGGCTTAGAAATTATTGGCGAGCAATCTTTTATTTCTACTTCTGTTAATAGTTTAGATTTTCCTAATAGTTTAAAGACGATTGATAAAAGTGCTTTTGAACTTTGTTCATATCTTACAAATGTTCAATTTAATGAAGGTCTAGAAACCATAGGAAATTTTGCTTTCTCTAGAGCTAATAACATTACATCAATCTCTTTACCAGCAAGTTTAACTACTATTGGCTATAATCCTTTTTCTGGTATAACTAGACTAGGATATGAAGATAACTTCAAAGTTGATTCTAATAACCCTAATTTTGAAGTCATAGATGGTGTTTTATATACAAAAGGTGCTGAACAAAGATTGCTTTGTTATCCATTTGGTAAAATAGGCACGGAATATCATATAATTGATGGCACAACATATATTGACGTAGATTCTTTTGCTTACCAAAATAATGTTTTAGAAATTTACTTACCAACTTCAATTACAGATATTAATTCTGCATTCAGAGTCATGTATTCTGAAATGGACGAGAAGCCTTCTTTAACTTTATATTATGCTGGCACAATAGAAGAATTTAAGAAAATTGATCTTCATGGAGAATTAGGAAGTTGGCACGAAGACACTACTTTAACAAATAATGAAGTCATCTGTTCAGATGGTACACTTAGTGTTAATTAAATAATTACTAAACAATATTTCAGATTAAATTCATTTTTGCTACTTGTTGTTTTAAATGCTTTCGGTAATACCAATCAGCAAGTAGTTTTTTTAACTTAAAAAGATTATATTATTAGAATTAAATCTAAGTTATCACAATTTATTAATGCATATTTTTACGATGAAGAAGCCATTTTCCATCCTTCTATCTTTATAGATAAAACTTTTAATTAAACTACCAATTCTTATCGATTTAGGAAGTGGCGTAGCTTACTTTATAAGTACAATTATTTCTTATTTATTAATATTTATGATTCTTATTTTTAGTTAGACAGTTTAAAGTAAGGAATTAAATTTCTTGCTTTAAAACAAAAATCCCTGTGTTTTGCAGGGATTTTTGTTTATTTTTCGCTTTTTTTATTGTTTAGTCTCTTCTTTAATCGGTGTAATTTCATATTCAACAACAAAGTAACTACTATAGCCACCAAGAGAAATTGATACTTTGCAGTCTTCACCTAAAACTTGCATTTTTTTAATAAAATAATAAGCATCAGTTTGAGTTGTATCATATTCAAAACCAGCCTTAACTAGTCCATCAGTAAATAAGACTAAAAGGTCATCGTATTGGAGATCAACATAACCACCATAATCATCTAAGGCACAAATGATTTGCATTGTGCGATATCCGGTTTCACTATCAACTTCCATATAAGAAGGTGTTACATTAGCAACATTACCTCCGTAACTAACTCTTGGAACTGGGACCAAATTCATAACTTCACTAGGAATGGTTTCAGTAGCTTCTGCTACAATATCATCGGATTTAAAATAGTCTTCCCATTTTGTTAAGTCCTCAGTAGATGTATTTACGGTATGTTCTGGGACTGTTGTAGTTCCAATATCAGTATAAGTAATGGTTGTAATAGTTCCGTAAGTATCATCAGTAACGAAAGTAACTGAATCGTCTGTGATAGTAACTTTTAAATTTCTGAGTGTTAGTGTTGTAAATGGAGAGAAAACATCTTCTGAGCCAAAAACAGTATAATAAGGAAGTTCATCAGAAGTCTTGAGAGTATATGTATCGCCCTCTTTATCAAAGAATACAGAACTTAATTCAAAAGAAGGAAGCATGTTATCAAGAATTTGAACGTCTTCTCTATCACTACTAAAGGTATAGAACTTATCTTTGATTTTTACTGCCTGTTGAACAGAATATTCGTATGCATCTAACCAGTCATCATAAACAGCCTGTTGCACATAATAATATGTTTCAAGCGGTTCATCAGTAGCTACATTTGCATTGTCATCATAAATTTCTTGTAAGAAAGTATCTCCGCCATCACTTTGGCCCTTTGTTAAATAGGTAGTTACCGAATCGTCCCAGCTACTTGTATAAACTTCTTCAACATTTACTTTATAGTTTCCTTCTTTTAATTTAGCCATCGCTTCATCAAAAGTTGCATCACCTTCTCCTTCAACTGGCGCTGGAACTTCAAAAACTTCACTTCCAAATCCAGTAAACGTTCCAGAGAAATAAACTTCTGATCTATACCATTCAAAACTTGGATCAGCAAATCTTCCTGAATAACTTTCAAATTCTCCATCAACAACCTTTACACTAAATTCACTTACAGTATAAGCTTGTTGAATATCACCAAAAACAATAAGAGCTAAAGCATCACAAACTACCCTATTTTTAATAGTAGTCGTGTCAAGATGATAAACTGTTGCATCGGTTTCATCGACTGTAAAATCAGCTGCAGTTAATAAATTAAATGGATTATTAAAAGTTTCATACCAATCTAAATTTACTTCAGTAGCACTATCTAAAACTTCTTCATAGTGAACGACATTATCTAAACCAAGAAAAGCTGTTCCAAGGTTTGTGGTACCTGGAATTTTTGAAAACATGTAAATTGTATCAGCTTCACTTTCGCTAACATCGATTGGAGTATCGTTATCAAAATTGTCTTCATCATAATCATAAACAGATGAATAACGAGTAATTAAATTGTATTCACTTGTCGCCAAGGAAGTAACTTTACGAGAGTATCTACTCCTACTTGAAACCTCACCACTATTATTAACATAGGTTTGTTTTTCAACAAAAACGGTTTCAAAAGCAGCTCCTCCACTTGCTTTTTCTAAAGCTAATGCAAAGTCGTCTTCTTCAACAACCTGGTCTGCTAAAGTAACTCCAATAATTACTTCTGTCTCAGGCATGGTAAACGAATAAGTATTCTCAGCTTCATGAATAACTGTTTCATTTCCAGCAGTAACTTCATCAATAACTTTGCCTGGAGTTTTTACAACAACTGTGAAGGTTACTTTATCGCCAACCGAGTAACCAGACGTATCAAGGCCGACGATATCATAATCTTCACTTTGAGTCTCAATTACTTCAAATTTAGACAAAGTATCACATGATGTTAAACCACCGAATAACAAAAACGAGCATGCGCTTAGCACAAAAATTGATTTCTTCTTCATATTTTTCCCCTTTTCTAACTAATAAAGCAAGAATAAAGGATGAAATATTTATGCATAATTAAAAGTGAAAAAATCTTAATATTATCTTAATGAAATGTAGAATGATGTAGCAAGCCGCTTTGCTACATCAAAAATATGGTATAATAAATTGC
>OHQT01000037.1_pt1 | contig 78243 bp, 76 predicted proteins | sample 1578221 | NCBI WGS metagenome assembly OHQT01 (sample SAMEA3879547, study PRJEB24766) | human gut metagenome | biome: human-associated habitat; feature: feces | place: USA | collected 1985/1987
CATTAAATCTTCCTTACTATATTCCATTGTTACCCTCCATAACTTCTGATTGTTGCCGTCTTGACGATTATGTATCTTTACATTACCTTCTGAAACATATGGCGCACCTTGTCCAGGCGGCTGTTTGGACGGCGGGGCTGGATGACCGGCTGACCGACAGCGGCCTGATATCCTTTCAGCTCTGTAAGGCATACGCTCCGCCCGTTGGTGTAAAAGGCCAGATCAGTACGGTATGCCTGTATACAGCGGGCGGGAATCTCGCCAGTAAAGACAACTTCATCCTTTTTTACCTGGGCCGTTTCGATGGTGGCACAGTATTTCGGTGCATCATGATAAGCCCTGGAAAGGTATTCCTGGGGCGCATAGAGGATGAAGGAGAGATAAGGTTCCAGCAGCTGCGTCCCCGATTCCTTCAATGCCTGTTCCAATACAATCGGGGCCAATGAGCGGAAGTCCGCCGGCGTGCTGACCGGACTGTAATAAAGCCCGTATTCAAAGCAAATCTTACAGTCCGTTACGTTCCAGCCGAACAAGCCCTGCTCCAGCCCGTAACGGATACCATCCCTGACAGCGTTTTGAAAACTCTGGTTCAAGTATCCCAGCGAAACCCGGCTCTCGTATTGTACACCGGAGCCAAGCGAGAGTGGTGTAACAGACAGTCCTATGGATGCCCAAAACGGGTTGGGCGGCACCTCGATATGGATGGTGTGGCTGGCTGCTTTGAGCGGCCGCTCCATATAAATGACGGAGGGTTCCTTTACCACTGTTTCAAGCTTGTATTTTTCCGACAGCAAAGCGGAAACAACCTCCAACTGCACCCGGCCCAAAAAAGAAAGAATGATCTCATGGGTGATGGAATCCACTTCGCAACGCAAAAGCGGGTCAGTATCCGCAAGTTGCGTAAGAGCGTCCAGCAGCCGTTCTCTTTGCGCTGCCGTTTTCGGCGCAATCGTCGTCCGCAGCATGGGGAGGGGGTCCTCGCGCCACCTTTTACGAGGGAGCCGGGTTTGGTCCCCTAATACATCGTTTAACCTCACGCTGTCGCTGGGAAGGATAACAATTTCACCCTGATAAGCGGTGTCTGTCCGAACAATTTCCCCTTTGGATGGAATACGCATCTCTGTGATTTTCAGCTTTTCTCTCCCGGCCAGGGCCACCGTATCCCGCAGGCGCAGCGTTCCGCTGTATAACCGTAGATAGACACGCCGCTGGCCGCAATCGGTGTACTCAACCTTGAAAACGCTGCCGCATAGGGCGGCGCCCCCCTGTTCCCCAATCGGTTGGAACAGCCCTGTCACCGCATCCATCAACGGTTGAATGCCAAGGCCATTTTTGGCGCTGCCATGATAGACTGGGAACAGGGAGGCGTCTTGAACCCGCTGCTGTTCCTCCCGCGCAAGTTTTTCCCGGCTGATTGGTTCTCCTGCGATATACTTTTCCAATAATTCATCGTTATTTTCGATGACCGCATCCCATGCTTCTATGTCGGTATTTTCCTCCAGGACTATTTCCGGGGACAGCGACACCGTCTGCTTGATGATAATATCGGCGGAGAGCTTATCCCGAACAGACTGAACCACGCTCTGCAAATCAACGCCAGCCTGGTCGATCTTGTTGATAAAGATAACGGTGGGAATGTTCATTTTCCGCAGGGCATGGAACAGAATACGGGTCTGGGCCTGCACGCCATCTTTAGCGGAGATCACCAAGATGGCCCCATCTAAAACAGCCAAAGAGCGGTACACCTCCGCCAAAAAATCCATGTGGCCGGGCGTATCCACAATGTTAACTTTACATCTGTGCCACTGGAAGGAAGTGACTGCCGCTTGAATGGTAATCCCACGCTGCCGCTCCAAAAACATGGTGTCCGTCCTCGTTGTCCCTTTTTCGACGCTCCCCGGTTCTGAAATGGCTCCGCTGGCATATAGCAGGCTCTCCGTCAAGGTCGTCTTTCCAGCGTCTACATGGGCAAGAATTCCAATATTGATTATTTTCATGTGATTGTCCTCCCTTTACAGCCCCAAAGGGCATAAAAATCCCCAGCAGTAAAATACTTTTACCACTGGGGATTATAAGTTGCGGACATACACATATACAGCATACACCTGTTTGTGATTGCTGTTTTTGGGGATATGTCAAAATTGATAAGGCAAAAGTATTCTTAAATTGGGTACAAAAAACTAAGCCCCTACAAAAGGAGCTATCATAATCCTTTGTTCCCACTATTTGATTATAGTTTTATTTAAGAATACCTTGCCGCATATTTTTTACTCCTTTTCTGGATTAAATCATTGTATCACATCAGTTTTAGGAAAGCAAGTACCTAAAAGAAATTTTTCTTCCCCTTATATGTAACAATCATACCGGCTTCCTAGCGTTCAGAATGTTTTCTGCTGTCTGCTGTGGTGTTTGGTTGGAATTGTCCAACCAAAAGCCGATCCGTGGTGTTGTCTGCATTTTACTAAATACAAATTCAATGTATACAGAAAGATATAAGGAGTGGGAGGGATTCCGCCGTAGTTGGCATTGTAGGAAAATCCAAAAGTTTAGATTTTCCCACAATGCTTATCTTTTGGTCTTTGGTTCGGAATAGTGTAGTGCTGGCGGTCTATCTCTTGTTTTCGGTTGCTTGCTTCCTTACCGTACATGAGCATTTGCTCAGGGCTTTCATTATGTCGGTATAATTACTTAACCATTGAAGCAACTTCTGCTGCGAAGTCGTCTTCCTTCTTCTGAATTCCTTCGCCCTTTTCGAAACGAACAAATTCAACAACCTTGATGTTCTTGCCAACAGATGCGATGAACTTAGCAACTGTGAGGTTAGGATCCTTAACATAGGGCTGATCGAGTAAGCAGATTTCTTCTGCGAACTTTCTCATTCTGCCGTCAACAATCTTCTCAAGAACGTTCTGGGGCTTGGGCTTAGCAGACTGCTCATTTTCGTTCTGAACGAGCTTGAGCTGTACTTCCTTTTCAGCTTCGATAACAGAAGCGGGAACGTCAGACTGTGCAACAAACTGAGGAGCGCTTGCTGTGATCTGGAGAAGAAGATCCTTAGCGCAAGCCTTAACAGCGTCGCTGTCAACATCGTCAGCTTCGATCTTGATCATAGAGCCGATGATAGAGCCGCCGCCGTTGTGTGTGTAAGCAAAGAGATTGCCTGTCATTCTCTTGAAACGACGAATCTGAATGTTTTCACCGATTGTAGCGATTCTCTCTGTGAGAATATCAGCAATCTTTTCTGTCTGACCTGCGGGAACAACTTCCTTAAGTGCGTCTACATCTGCAACATCATTATCAATGATTGTGTTTGCTACGAGCTCAACGAACTCGATGAATCTGTCTGTCTTAGCGGCAAAGTCTGTTTCAACGTTGATTTCTACTACAACGCCGACCTTCTTAGCCTCGTCAATCTTTGTATATACAAGACCTTCTGCAGCAATTCTGCCTGACTTCTTAGCAGCCTTTGCAAGGCCCTTTTCACGAAGATTCTTGATAGCGGCATCTACATCGCCGTTTGTTTCTTCAAGTGCTCTCTTGCAGTCCATCATACCGCAGTTTGTAAGTTCTTTTAACTGCTTTACTGCCTGTGCTGAAATAGCCATGGTAATTCTCCTTTATATTTATATTCGTTACTTATTATTCTTCTGTAGCTTCTGCTTCAGCCTCAGCAACCTCTTCAGTTACGTCAGCCTGACCCTGTCTTGCTTCGATGATAGCGTCAGCCATAGCGCCTGCAATCAGCTTAACTGCACGGATAGCGTCATCGTTACCGGGGATAACATAGTCGATCTCATCGGGGTCGCAGTTTGTATCTACGATAGCTACTACGGGGATACCGAGCTTCTTTGCTTCTGATACTGCAATCTTTTCCTTGCGGGGATCTACAACGAACAGAGCGCTGGGGAGCTTCTTCATGTTCTTGATACCGCCGAGGAACTTCTCAAGCTTTTCAATCTCAAGGTTAAGCTTAACAACTTCCTTCTTGGGAAGAAGATCGAATGTACCGTCGTTCTCCATTGTGTGAAGCTGTTCAAGTCTCTTGATTCTCTTCTCGATGGTCTTGAAGTTTGTCATCATACCGCCGAGCCATCTTGCGTTTACATAGTGAGCGTTTGCTCTGAGTGCTTCTTCCTTGATTGAATCAGCAGCCTGCTTCTTTGTACCTACGAACAGAACCTCGCCGCCTTCAGCTGCAACTTCGTGAATGAAGTTATAAGCCTCGTCAAGCTTCTTTACTGTCTTCTGGAGATCGATAATATAGATACCGTTTCTCTCTGTGAAAATGTAGGGTGCCATTTTGGGGTTCCATCTTCTTGTCTGGTGACCGAAGTGAACGCCTGCTTCTAAGAGCTGCTTCATTGATACTACTGCCATGGTAGTGTCCTCCTTGATTTTTGGTTTTTTTCCTCCGCTACGCTGATACGTTCAAGCTCGTGAGCACCGCAGAACGCTATACATAACGTGTGGATTTGCTGTTCAACAGCCTTATTATTATAACATAAAAATAAGTCGGTGTCAAGACCGACACGGCGGAACGCCGTCTTTTGCCTGTTGGCAAAAGTTTTTATGTTAAAATGTTCTCGGACAGGCGGTGTGCCGCCGACCGTGCTTTTGCACGGTAAAATCCGCTATCGGCGGATTTTTTGTCCGAGGTTATTATATCATAATAGAAGCTTCAAATCAATATTCGTACTGAAAATTTTCATTGTGCTATTTAAACAAATTTTTGAGAAATCCGCCTTTTCGTTTTGGTTGATACGGAAAATCGCATCCTACAAGTATCGTATCCTCTCCGATTATCTCAATATCCGACCAGTTGATGAATATATCTTCCTCCCTGCCGAAAATGCCGAAGCAACGGCTTTTCCCGTAAACGATGATACGGCATATCTTCGCAGTGCAGGAATCTATTTCAATATCATCGACAAAGCCGATCCTGCAGCCCGATTTTATGCTGATTACCTCTTTGCATCTTATGTCGCTGAAATGGCACATCATAACACACCACCGCCTTGTTTCCGGTTTGTTTTATGATATGCCGCAAAACGTATCCATATACCATTAATAAACGGATAAACGCAAATCGACACGCATAAATATAACGCCGACAATGCGGCGCTGTATTTATTCTGATTTTGCGGGAATATGCTTTTTGATAGCCTCGAAGCTCTCCTCGCTTATAACGTGCTCAATACGGCAGGCATCCTCGACTGCAATCTTCTCGTCTACTCCGAGCGCCGTGAGCCATTTTGTAAGGAGCGTATGACGCTCGTACATTTTATTTGCTATTTCACTGCCCTTTTCGGTAAGCTCAATGTAGCCCTTTGAGTCAACGGTAACATATCCGTTCATTCTCAGATTCTTCATAGCCACGCTTATGCTGGGCTTTGAATAATCAAAATAATTTACTATATCTATTGACCTTACATTGCCAAGCTGTTTACTTAATATAAGTACGGATTCGAGGTAGTCCTCTGCCGATTCGTGTATCTGCATAACGAATTCCTTTCCTGCCTTTTGCAAGCATTAACATATTTTTATAAGTATAACACGTTTTCTGGGGATTTTCAAGTATCAACGTTCAACTTTTACAGCAAATATTTCAGCCGGAATTTGCCGTAACGATGAACTTATTCAAGACAATCCGATGAAAAACGGCTGAAAATGCACTTAAAACAGCCTGTACTTTACTAATTGACAACAATAAAGTGAAAATGCAAGTTTATTTTTGTGAATTTTCACCTTGACAAACTTGCAAAACCGTGTTAATATAAGCGAGTAAAGATAAATGTGTATGTTCAAAAGCATACAAATCAGTACAAGGAGAGATTCAAAATGAAGAATTTTAAAAGAGTTCTTGCAATGACAACTGCCGCAGTTATGGCAGTAACAGCATTTGCAGGTTGTTCATCCAACAGCGCAAACAGCGGTAATGTTGGCGGCTCAACAAACGTAGCCGAAGGCGAAAAGACAATCGTTATCGGCGGAAGCGGCCCTCTTACAGGCGATGCCGCTCAGTACGGTGTAGGCGTTAAGAACGCTATCCAGCTTGCAGTAAATGAAGTAAACGCTGCAGGCGGCGTAAACGGCAACAAGCTGAAGCTTGTATTCGAAGACGATGAGGCTGACTCAGGCGATAAGGCAGTTAATGCTTACAACACACTGAAGGATCAGGGTATGCAGATATTCCTCGGCACAGTTACAACAGCTTCATGCCTTGCTGTAGTCGACAAGTCAAAGCAGGACAACATATTCCAGTTCACACCCTCTGCATCTGCACAGGACGTTATCGCTAACGACAACTGCTTCCAGATCTGCTTCACAGATCCTAACCAGGGTAAAGTATCTGCTGACTATATAGCAGACAACAAGGTTGCTACAAAGATCGGCGTTATCTACGACAGCTCAGACGCTTATTCTTCGGGTATCTACAACGCATTCAAGACAGAGGCCGCTGCAAAGGGTCTTGAGCTTGTTTCCGAACAGTCATTCACAAAGGACAGCAAGACAGACTTCTCTGCTCAGATAGCTGACTGCAAGAACAAGGGCGCAGAGCTTGTGTTCCTTCCGATCTACTATCAGCAGGCTTCACTTATCCTCACACAGAGCAAGAACGCAGGCTTCGCACCCAAGTTCTTCGGTTGCGACGGTCTTGACGGTCTTACATCTATCAAGAACTTCGATACTTCACTCGCAGAAGGCGTTATGTTCTTAACACCTTTCGCAGCAGATTCAAAGGATCAGGCTACACAGGACTTTGTTAAGGCTTATAAGGCAGCTTACAACGATGAAACTCCTAACCAGTTCGCAGCAGACGCTTATGACGGCGTAAAGATTCTTGCAAAGCTCATCGAAAGCCAGAAAATCACAGGCGATATGAGCGCATCTGACATCTGCGAAAAGCTCAAGGCAGGTATCACAGCAGCTGATTTCAGCTATGACGGTCTTACAGGTACAGGCATGAAGTGGAATGCCAACGGCGAAGTTTCAAAGTCACCTAAGGCTGTTGTTATCAAGGACGGCAACTACGCTGCTCTTGACAACTGATAACCGGTATACAATATAAATCATTTTAAGACCCGACAGGCTCCGGCCTGTCGGGTTTTGAATTTTATGCAAAAAAATGTTGCAAACGGTTATGCCGTGTGATATAATAAATAGTATTAGAACTTCACTAAGGAAGGATGTTATAAATGGGTTTTCTCAATAACCTCATAAACGGCATAAGCCTTGGCAGCATATATGCCGTAATCGCACTCGGCTATACGCTGGTATACGGTATAGCCAAAATGCTTAACTTTGCTCACGGCGATGTAATCATGGTCGGCGGATATGTAATTTTCTATTCGATGACCTCTTTCAGTATCAATCCGTACCTTTCCGTACTTATTGCGGTTATCGTATGTACCGTACTCGGTATCGTGATTGAAAAGGTTGCGTACAAGCCCTTAAGACAGGCGACCTCGCTGTCTGTACTTATCACTGCAATAGGCGTAAGCTATTTCCTTCAGAATTCAGCGCTGCTCCTGTTCGGTGAAAAGCCCGTTAACTTCACCTCGGTAGTAAATGTCCCGAGTATATCGCTCTTTGACGGACAGGTGGTCATCACAGGTGAAGCGATAGTTGCTATCGTCGTTTCGATACTTATCGTTATCGGCCTTTCGCTCTTCATAAACAAGACGAAAAGCGGCCGTGCGATGCTTGCGGTATCGGAAGATAAAGATGCGGCACAGCTTATGGGCATAAACATAAACAGAACCATCTCACTTACTTTTGCCATCGGTTCAGGACTTGCGGCGATTGCCGGCGCACTTCTCTGCTCGGCTTATCCGACGCTTCAGAACACAACAGGCGCAATGCCCGGTATCAAGGCTTTCGTTGCGGCGGTATTCGGCGGTATCGGTTCGGTACCCGGCGCTATGATTGGCGGTATCCTGATCGGTGTTATCGAAATACTCGGCAGAGCATACATTTCACCTCAGCTCTCCGACGCTATCGTTTTTGCAGTGCTTATTCTCGTTCTTATCATAAAGCCTACGGGAATACTTGGCAAGAAGGTAAGAGAAAAAGTATAATTACAGAAGGGATTGGTTTTTGTGAATAATAAAACAGCCTTGGCAAAAACGAAAATGCTGAAGCCGCAGACAAAAAAGAGCTTCACGACATATATAATGGTTACGCTTGCCTTTGTTATCATGATGATTCTTTCATCGACAGGCAACGTTTCAAGTCAGATAGACGGACTTTTAGTTCCGCTTTGCGTATACTCGATACTCGCAGTATCGCTCAACCTCACTGTAGGTATACTCGGTGAGCTTAGCTTAGGACAGGCAGGCTTTATGTGCGTAGGTGCCTATGCCAGCGCACTGTTCTCGATAGCTACAAAAGAAACAATACTTGTCGAATGGGTGCGTTTTCCGCTCGCTATACTTGTCGGCGGTATCTTCGCCGCTATATTCGGCATACTGATAGGAATCCCCGTATTAAGACTCAACGGCGACTATCTTGCTATCGTAACGCTTGCATTCGGTGAAATAATCAAGAACGTATTTGCGGCGCTCTATGTCGGTATCGACAGCAAGGGTCTTCATATTGCGCTCAATCAGGCAGATATGAATCTTGAAGCAGACGGCACCGAAATAATAAGAGGAGCGCTCGGTGTAAAGGGCGTACCGAATGATTCTTCATTCGTTGTAGGCTTCATCCTGCTTCTGATAACGCTTATCATCTCTTATAACTACATCAACTCAAGAACAGGCAGAGCGGTAAAGGCTATACGTGACAACTCAATAGCCGCAGAATCCGTAGGCCTTAACATAACGAAGTACAAGCTGATAACATTTGCACTCACTGCTTTCCTTGCAGGTATAGCAGGCGCTCTGTACTCACACAACTACGCTACATTACAGGCCTCAAAGTTCGACTACAACCTGTCTATACTGATTCTTGTATTCGTTGTTCTCGGCGGTATCGGTAATATCAGAGGCAGTGTTATTGCGGCTGTTGTACTTACTCTTATCCCCGAGCTTCTCAGAAGCATCAACAGCTACAGAATGCTCATCTACTCAATCGTTCTTATCGTTATGATGATACTCACATCAAACGAAAAGGCAAGAACATTTATCGTAACGAATTTCGGAAAGCTCAAAGGTATGGTGCTGAAGATTTTCAAACGTAAAGACACGGCTGAAAAGGAGGTCAAGTAATTATGGCACTTCTTGAAGTAAAGAATTTAGGAATATCATTCGGCGGTCTGAGAGCTGTTGACGAATTCAATGTTTCAATCGAAAAGGGCGAGCTTTACGGACTTATCGGTCCTAACGGCGCAGGCAAGACTACCGTGTTCAATATGCTGACAGGAGTATACAAGCCCTCTAAGGGTGTTATCACTCTTGACGGTGAAAACATAACAGGAAAATCTACAAGAGATATAAACCGTGCAGGTATCGCCCGTACATTCCAGAATATAAGACTGTTCAAGGAAATGAGCGTACTTGATAACGTTAAGGTCGGACTTCACAACCACTACAAGTACAGCACTGCAGAGGGTGTGTTCAGACTTCCCCGTTTCTTCTCGACAGAAAAGGAAATGGATAAGAAGGCAATGGAGCTGCTCCACGTTTTCGAGCTTGACGATAAAGCTGATTTCTTAGCGTCAAACCTGCCCTACGGCGACCAGAGAAAGCTTGAAATAGCAAGAGCGCTTGCCACAGAGCCTAAGCTGTTACTGCTTGACGAGCCTGCCGCAGGTATGAACCCTAATGAAACGGTAGAGCTTATGAATACGATTCGTTTTGTAAGAGATAACTTTGATATGACCGTTCTTCTTATCGAGCATGATATGACGCTTGTATCGGGTATATGCGAAAAGCTGTCTGTACTTAACTTCGGTCAGCTTTTATGTCAGGGTAACACTTCCGACGTTCTTAACAATCCGGAAGTTATCACGGCATATCTCGGAGAATAAGGGGGACTGCAAAATGGCAATGCTTGAGATCAAGGATCTTTATGTAAATTACGGAATGATAGCCGCCCTCAAGGGCATATCATTTGAAGTAAACGAGGGCGAGGTTATCGCTCTTATCGGCGCAAACGGTGCAGGTAAGACCACCACGCTCCACACAATAACGGGACTTCTTCACGCTAAGAGCGGCTCTATTACATTCAACGGTGTTGAACTTACCAAAACACCCGCTCACAAGATAGTTGAAATGGGTATAGCTCACGTTCCGGAGGGCAGACGTATATTCCAGAACCTCACTGTTCTTGATAACCTTAAGCTCGGCGCTTTCACACGAAAGGATAAGGAAAATATAAGCAAGGATATTGAGATGGTATATGAGCGTTTCCCTCGTCTTGCAGAAAGAAAAACTCAGATAGCAGGTACTCTTTCGGGCGGCGAACAGCAGATGCTGGCTATGGGCAGAGCTCTGATGTCGAAGCCGAAGATTATCGTAATGGACGAGCCCTCAATGGGTCTTTCGCCTATCTTTGTAAGCAATATTTTCGATATAATCCAGACTATAAGAGAAACAGGAACCACTGTTCTGCTGGTTGAACAGAATGCGAAAAAAGCGCTTTCGATCGCTGACAGGGCTTATGTTCTTGAAACAGGTAAGATTTCACTTTCGGGCAAGGCGTCCGATCTTATCAATGACGCTTCGGTAAAGAAGGCTTATCTCGGAGAATAAGGAGGAGCTTATGGGACGTATTATTACAATCGCAAGAGGAATGGGAAGCGGCGGCAAGACTATAGGAAAAATGCTTGCCAAGGAGCTTGACATTCCGTACTATGATAAAGAGATAATCAGAATGGCAAGTGATGAAAGCGGCATCAACGAGAAGCTTTTCGGCAGAGTTGACGAGAAGATAAAGAATACTATCTTCAACCGTGAGGAAATCTATGACGGCGAGCTTTTAGAGCCTGACCATAAGGATTTCACCTCCGACCGCAACCTGTTCAACTACACCGCAAAGATAATAACCGATATTGCCGACAGCGGAAAATCTGCAGTGATAGTAGGCAGATGTGCGGACTTTGTGTTAAAGGGTCGCAAGGATGTTGTAAAGCTGTTCATCTATTCCGATACCGAAACCGCTATCAAGAATGTATACGACAGATACGGACTTGACGGCAAGGACGCTATGAGGCTTATTGAAAAAAAAGACAAGGAACGCAGCGAGTATTACCGCCACTACACAGGCCGTGACTGGACGGACGCAAGAAATTATAACCTCTGCCTTGATACAAGCAGTATGAGCTATGATAAGTGCGTTGAGATCGTCAAGGCTTATATGGCAGTGCTTGACAAGTAAGCATGGATAATGTACTGCAACTTTTACAGACGGTTATAGTTATCTGCATTGTACTTTCAGCTTTGTTGCTTATTTCTCTCGATATATTCTATAAAGGCAGAAAAAAACATATACGGGTGATATTCAAACGGATAACAAAGCACGGAGGACTTAATTCCAACCGTTCAAAATGGACATACAGCAACAATTATACTGTTGACTGCAAATATCCCGACAGTGAAAAGCTGCACACATTCAGATGCGAAAAAACTGTCTTTGATTTATTGAATGAAGGCAAAAGCTACTGCGTGAGAGTAAAGCTGAGACAGATAATAAAAATCTATAAGAAGTAAAGCAGGCTGTTGCGTTTTCGCAACAGCCTTTTGTATTCGACATATCACTGCTTATTATCATTCCTTACGCATAAGAATACGGCAAGTCCCCATGTTTCGCCGCCCGACAGGATCTTTCCTATCATTGCGTTTCCTGCAACTGTTGTGATAATTACTTTCAGAATATTGAATATTACATACAGCACCAGAGGGTCGCAGATAAGCCGGAGCTTTGATAGAGGGATTACTTTCTTGAACACGAAATTACGTATGCGCTATCTACTATAAAATTGGCTATCGTTTGACATGAAATTGCAACCGCAAACGGTATCATCATCGAAGTGCAAAATATTCGTTTATAAGCTCCGGAGATAAACCTGCCTCGGCGGCACATCTCAAAGTGATCAGTGCCATTGAGCAAACACTGTGTATTCAGAAGGGTGATGTTCATACTCATCATTCCGCTTGCTGCGGTAGGTTCGCCCTCTCCTCTGAACGAAAACAGGGTATCTCCGATTCTGCAAAAAACATTCCGATAAATCCGATAAGAAGATAAAGAGGTCTACTGCTCTTTTCTGCATATAGAATAATATAATTCCTCTGAGTTAGGTTTGCACAACCTTATTTCAGAGCTTAACATTATCAGTGTCAAAACGGATGCTGTTGACAGGAAAAACAGTATCGTTTATAATTAAATCAGGAGATGATAAATTTGATTATTGCAGACGGGAAGCCTTATATAGATCAGGTTAAGGAACTTATAAAAGAATATGTTGCCGCGCTTGGCAGAGATCTTTCTTTTCAGAACATAGACGATGAACTGAAAGATCCATCGGTCAAATATACAGCACCTGAGGGAGAACTGCTGGTTGCCGTTGATAATGATACGGTTTACGGAATGGTGGCATACCACAGGCACAGCGATACACGGTGTGAGATGAAAAGGCTTTATGTAAAGCCGTCCTGCCGAGGTGAAAAACTCGGCGAGAAGCTAATTTGCGAAATAATGAAGCACGCCAAAGAAGCCGGTTACAAGGAAATGGTGCTTGACACAATAGAGCCGCTTAAAGCCGCCATTCATTTGTATGAGAAATGTGGATTCCGGCACTGTGAGCCGTATTATAATAATCCGATGAGCGATGTAATTTATTTCAGAGCAATATTATAAGTTTTTTCCTATCACTACGGCAGGATTTATTTTTATACGGTTATTGCATATCCCCTTTCGCTGTGATACAATAATCATAGGACGAAAGGAAAAGGACTATGAGCAATATTACATACGAATATATAAGGCGCAACAAGGACATAAGGACATATATAAGCAGTGCGGACGATGCACTGAGCAGTATCGGATATACCGAACATTCGCTCGCCCACGTTGAGCGTGCGGCAGACACGGCATATATGATACTAAGCACTCTCGGCTACCCCGAAAGAGATTGTGAGCTGGCACAGATAGCGGCGTATATGCACGATATAGGCAATGTGGTAAACCGCAACGACCACGCACACAGCGGTGCGATAATGGCATTTCGACTGCTCGACAAGCTCGGAATGCCTGCAAGTGAAATCGCACTTATAATCTCCGCTATCGGAAATCACGATGAAAGCACGGCAAGCCCCGTCAATGCGGTAGCGGCGGCGCTTATAATAGCGGACAAGTCCGATGTAAGACGTTCAAGAGTACGTCCTGCAGAGCAGGAAAAGCAAAGTCACGGAGAAGCGTTATCCGATATTCACGACAGAGTAAATTATGCCGTTGAAAAGTCTGAAGTATATTTTTCAAAAGACAAGAAAAATCTTATTCTTGACCTTACAATCGACCTTTCGATAAGCTCGGTGATGGAATATTTCGAGATTTTTCTGACACGAATGGCTCTGTGCCGAAAAGCCGCAGAAGCGCTTGGTGTCAAATTCAGCGTAGTTATAAACAAAAACAGGATTCTTTAAGGAGTAGATATGGCATACGATAACTCAAATGTAAAACCGCCGATAATCGATCTGCTTTATCCGAGCGAGGAACAGCGGAGAGCCTGCCTTAAGCGAAAGGCGCAGATAGAACAGCTGCCGACCGAATTCGAAAAAGATTTAATGTTATCGCAACTGTCGGAACAGCTGACCCCGCATAATCAGTATAAGATGACAGCGATACTCGGTGAGCTGTGCGACGATATTTCGGTAGCTGAATACAGGCTCGATATAATAGACGATCTGCTTGCGGATTCCGCACTTACAACCACTTTGCGTAAGGTCGTTGACAAAATGCTTGTAAACGACAGGACAAATATATATAAGCTGACAACACCCGACAGCTTTACTGTGCTTGACACTGCCCTTACAGCCTTTGAATCATATTGCGAATGTATGGAGATACTGCATAAGCTGTATGAAGAAAAATCATCCGGTATCAGATCCGCCGGTCTTAAAAAGCTGTTTGATTTCTTTGAGGGTCATTACAACAGCAAGCATTATAAGAAGCTGAAAGCCGAGTCGGAGGAACTGCGAAGTGCTATGACCGGCAAGATCCGCAGTGCTACTATCGGCATAAACTTTGATGAAAACCTCGTTCCGATCTCAATGGGTCTTGTCGGCTTTTCCGATAAGATGTACGAGGACAGCGGAACTGTGATAGACAGAATTTTAAGCTTCGGCTCAAAAAACAACGATCATAAAGTTATGCGTGACCTGCACGAGCGTTTTGACGATCCGCAATCGGCAAAGCGTGAGGAGATAGTGAACAATCTTGACAGGGCATTGTTTGCCGAGCTTGATAAGGTAACAAAGAAATACGTTAATTCGATTGACGATATACTTAATGAATACCGTGCGATAGGCTTTGAGGATATGTACGCCATAGAGTATCAGCTTGACTTTTACAGCGGTGCGGTCATGATGATTGAAAATGTACGCTCAAAGGGTCTTGAAATGTGCCGCCCGACGCTTCTCCCCGAAAGCCAGAGGAAAGCGGATATAAAAGGTCTTTTCGACCCGATATATTTCAAGGAGGCTAACGTCTGGAATTTATCCAACAAGCCGCAAAAGCAGGTCGTAACAAACGATATAACATTTGACGAAAACGCAGGCTTCTATCTGCTTACAGGAGCAAACAACGGCGGTAAGACCACATTTGTCCGTGCGGTCGGAATATGTCAGGTAATGGCTCAGGCAGGACTATATGTTCCTGCAAGCAGCTGTGAAATATCGCTTGTAGACTGTGTATACACACATTTCCCCAAGGAAGAACAGGTAGGTATAGACGCCAGCCGTTTCACTACCGAGGTAAAGGAATTCAAGGCGATAAGCGACTGTATAACAAATCACAGCCTGCTTTTAATGAACGAATCGATACAAAGCACCACTCCGCAGGAATGTACCGACATAGCCGCTCAGCTTATGCGTATTTTCTGCATTATCGGTGTAAGGGGCATATTTGCGACCCACCTAACCCCGCTTGCAAAGGCGGCGCTTGAACTTAATTCCGACCCTAAGCTAAACACAAGAGCCGAAAGCATAACGGTAACCGTTGACGAAGCCACAGGCGAACGCAGATATAAAATAAAGAAAGGTCTGCCGGGAGCTAACAGCTACGCTTCAACGATATTTGAAAAATACGGTCTTGATATAAAAGCACTTGAAAAGAAAGCCGAAAAAATGAATCATTGACGCAAAAAGCGTGTGTGGCTTGCCACACACGCTTTTGTTATTATATAGGGAAAATTAAAGTGTAGAACCGAAGTCGCTAACCAGTATCTGACCATTGATAGGCTTTGCCTCGTCAGAAGCCATAAACAGGATAATGCCTGCAACCTGCTCTGCCGTGCATGAGCCAACTCTTAAATCATTGTGCTTTGACATTGCAGTGATCATATCAACGTCGAGGTCATTTGAAGCGTTTGCTGTCATAGGTGTGAGAATATTTCCCGGGCAAACAGCATTGCAACGGATATGTTTGTCTGCATAGCGCATTGCTGTGTGCTTTGTGATGCCGACAATAGCCGCCTTTGACGCAACATAAGCCGCACCGCCGCAGCCCATTACACCCGCAACTGACGCAACATTTACGATAGATGCCCATTCTTTCATGTATTTCAGAGCGGCACGCATACAATACATAGTGCCCTTTTCATTTGTATTTATGATTCTGTCAAGATCATCGTCATTGAAACGGTCGATAGGCTTCAGTCCGCTCTCAAGAACGCCTGCGTTATTTACAAGAATATCAATCTTGCCGAACGCTTCTACAGCCTTATCCATAAGGTTTTCACAAGCCGCCTTGTCGGAAATGTCAGTGGGAACTGCAAGAACTGTGCCGCCCTCAGCCTTTATCTTGTCGGCAACCGCATTAAGAGGTTCAATACGACGTGCAGATATAACTACCGTTGCACCCTCTTTTGCAAATGCAAGCGCTGTTGCCTCGCCGACACCGGAGTTTGCACCTGTGATTACAGCTACTTTTCCTTTTAAACGATCCATATTCTTATCCTCCTGAAATTTATGTATTTGCTTATTGCAGTAAGCAATTATACTACTATTTTAACAAAAAATCAAGAGTTTTGTTATAAATTTCAGAAAATTTGCACAGCAACATTTAAAATTGTTTCTATCCACAAATATTATTTCAGAAAAATAAGCGTCTGTCCGTCATTTGCAAGAACAGGCTGTATATAGTCTATTCTCGGCGATTTAAACTCCCTGCGCACCATCTGCTGAAGTACATTTCCGTTATTGCACCCATGCGTCACACGAAGCTCCACACTGCCCTGCGGTGCATTTCTTATTGTCATGACCAGCTTGTTTCGAGCCTCGTCCTTTGTCATCCGGTGCAGGTCAACTGTTATTATCCGCATATTTATCCCTTTCAAAAAGGCAATGATAAAATCACTGCCTTTTTAACGTATTTATTCGGCACTGCTGTTTTTTGACTGAGCAATGTCCTTTTTCAGTTCATCAAGGATAGCTGTATCGGATTTAAGACCGTCTACCGTATATTCACCGTTTGATGCGGAAATGAGAGCGTCCTTTACAAGCGGGTATCTCCATTCAAGATTACGTCTGTCAAACAGCCCGAACAACTCGCCGCTGCCGGTAAATCCACCGTTGTCCCACCATACGCACGGAACACCTATCGTTTTCATCTTTGTAACATAATACTTAGCCCACTCTGCACGATATTTTTCATTATCCTTGCTTCTGGCACCGAATTCGCCTATAATGACAGCCTGACCTTTGTCTGTAAACAGTGTTTTCAACATATCGGCAAGTCCGTCTATATCATTGGTAAAGCCACCCTTGCAAGCTACCCACTTGTTTGCCTGCTTGGTATCGGAAAGCGCAAAATTATAAGGAATATATGCATGTACCGAAACAATCAGTTTATCATCGTTTTCGGGGATTTTAAGAGCTTTCAGCGCAACCTCGCTTGACGATGCGGCATAACCCGGTATCATAAGATGACGCAGTTTATTATTGCCGCCGAGGTTTCTTATTGTAGATACGAAATCAGCATCCAGCTTGTTTACGACCTCTCTTGTCGCATCACTGCCGCCGGTCCATTCCTCGCTTGTACCGATTACTCTGGGTTCGTTAAGTCCCTCAAATATAAGATGCTCGTCATAGTTTTGAAAATAGTTACCTATCTGAGTCCATACCTTTTTAAGCCTGTCGCTTGCCGCCTCGTAATTGTCCTCGGTAGGATAGTGCCATGTTTCGTGATGTATGTTGAGAATAACGTACATATCGTTTTCCATGCCGTAATCAACTATCTCTTTTACACGGGCAAACCATTCGTCACTTATCTTATACTCCGGAGCTTCGCCTGTGCTCCAGTCCCACGTTGTGGGAACACGCAAAACATTGAAGCCAGCTTTCTTGATCTCGTCGATCATTTCCTTTGTAGTATCGGGGTTGCCCCACGATTTTTCAATTGATCCCGGATCCTGTCCCCTGTTGCTTTCGTTTCCTGCGTCAAGCGTGTTGCCGAGGCTCCAGCCTATCTTCATATCCTTTACAAGCTCAACCGAGCTTATATCCTTGATTTCTCCCTGATGAGCCGTTGACGAGCCGTTGCTCGTATTGTCTGCGGATTGCGTTCCTGATGTATTACTGTCACTGCATCCGCTTATTACAAGTGAACCAAGCAGCATTGTACACGATAACACTCCTGCTGCCGCCTTTTTTAATGAAAACATAATAACACTCCTTATGATAACTTGTCAGTTGTATGGAACTGCTTTAAATTGCCTATCTTTTCGTTGCGCTCGTTCAGCACTTCTTCGACCTCAGACCATTCAAGTCCTCTGTCAGCGCAAAGCACCATAACGTGATATAAAAGATCGTTTATTTCGTTTTTAAGCTCGTCATTGTCTGCGTTCTTTGCGGCGATGATTGTTTCTGCGGCTTCCTCGCCTACCTTCTTGCATATCTTGTCTACGCCCTTGTCAAAGAGATAGCAGGTGTATGACTTTTCAGGTGCGTTTCCTGCGTCATACTGCGCCTTTCTTGCCTTAATTACTTCAAAAATTTCTTCATAAACTGTCATTTTCATACCTCATCATTTTTGTATATTTCTTTAAAGAAGCAGGTGTAGCTTCCTGTGTGGCAGGCAGGACCTGCAGGTTTTACTCTCACAAGCAGTGTATCATCGTCGCAATCTGCGTGAATGTCGATTACCTTCTGCAAATTGCCCGATGTAGCGCCCTTGTTCCAGAGTTCTTTTCTTGAACGGCTCCAGAACCATGTATAGCCGGTTTCAAGCGTCAGCTTAAGGCTCTCCTTGTTCATATATGCGAGCATAAGCACTGCCCCCGTGTCAATGTCGGTGACAATTGCAGGTATAAGCTCGGCTTTCTTGAAGTATTTATCAAGATCCATCTGATTTCTCCTTTGATAGTAATAATTTTATTATAATACCGATTGCGGTAAAAAGCAATAGTAACCAGAAAAAACGGGAGGTTATAAGCCTCCCGGAATTGCTTTTAATCTACACGGCGGACAGGTATATTGTTTTCTTCAAGATGCTCCTTTACCTGCGATACCGTAAGTTCTTTATAATGGAACAGCGATGCCGCCAGTGCCGCAGATGCTTTTGTCTTTTGGAACACCTCCGAGAAATGCTCAAGCGTACCACAGCCGCCGCTTGCAATAACAGGTATCTTTACCACATCGCATACGGCGTTCAGAAGTTCTATATCAAAGCCTGTTTTCATACCGTCTGTATCCATAGACGTGAGCAGTATTTCGCCTGCACCGAGTTCTTCGGCTTTCTTTGCCCACTCGATAGCGTCTATATTCATATCTATCCTGCCGCCGTTTACAACTACCGTCCAGCTGTCGCCCTTTTTCTTTGCGTCAATTGCCACTACCACGCACTGACTGCCGAATATCTCGGCGGAATCGTGGATAAGCTGAGGATTTCTTACAGCCGCAGAGTTTACAGATACCTTGTCCGCACCGCTTCTGAGCAACTCTCTGAAATCATCAACGCTTGAAATTCCTCCGCCGACCGTCAGCGGAACGAATACACGCTGTGCCGTGCGGCGCACCACGTCAACCATAGTGCCTCTGCCCTCGTGGGTCGCAGTTATGTCAAGGAAGCATATTTCATCTGCACCCTGTGCATTGTACTCCTCGGCACATTCAACAGGGTCGCCGACTTCCTTTATTCCTACAAAGTTGATTCCCTTTACCACCTTGCCGTCACGAACATCAAGACAAGGTATAATTCTTTTTGCGAGCATATATTCTCCTTATTTTTGAGCTTCCTCTAAAGCCTGCTTTAAATCAAGCGTTCCCTGATACAGCGACTTTCCGCATATCGTACCGTAAAGTCCGAGCTTTCTACAGGTGATAATGTCATCTATCGTATGCACGCCGCCGCTTGCTATGATATTCGCACTGCAAGCCTTATTTATCTCGTCAAGCTGAACGGCATTCACACCGGAAAGCGTTCCGTCCTTTGAAATATCGGTAAAGATAATGTACTTTACGCCCTCGTCCGACATACGCTTTGCAAGCTCGGTGAAGTAAACGTCCGAGGTTTCAAGCCAGCCCTCAGTCGCAACATAACCGTTCTTAGCGTCTATTCCTACCGCTATCCTGTCGCCGTATTCCTTTACAGCGTCCTTTACAAGCTGAGGATTCTTGACAGCCGCAGAGCCGATTATAACTCTTGACACACCGCCCGAAAGGTACATTTCAACGGTATCAAGGTTTCTTATGCCTCCGCCGACCTCTACTTTAAGCCTTGTATTTTTCGCTACATCAAGGAATATCTCCTTGTTTGCGGTGCTTGCGTCCTTTGCTCCGTCAAGGTCAACCATATGTATCCACTGTGAGCCTGCCTGTTCAAAGCTCCTCGCTGTATCCATATAGCTTTCCGCTACCTTGTGTGCAGTGCCGTAATCGCCTTTTACAAGACGCACACAATTGCCGTCCTTTATATCAATTGCAGGTAGAATTATCATTCGCCTTCGTTTTCCTTTCCTTGCTCTGCGGGGTCGCAGACAACAGTTTTATCTGCGTACAGTTCAACCTTTCCGCACCTTGTGCAGACATAAGCCGTAACCGGACTTACAGCTACTCCGTAGCCCTCAAATTCGACCGACACCTGAGCCTGCAGCGGAAGTAATCCGCCCGAGAAAAATCCCTGCTTCAGCTTGCCTCCGCATGAACATATCAGCTTATCCATAAGTAGCTCCTTTCTCACTTGCCGCTTAAAGCGACGCAAAAGTTTTAAGTATTCCGAGTCCCGTCTTACCGCTCTTTTCCGGATGGAACTGACAGCCGTATACATTGCCGCTCATAACAAGCGCAGGCACTTTCATACCGTAGTCGCAGTATGCCGCAACATTCTTGCTGTCGGTCACAGCCGCATAAGAGTGTACAAAATATACATAATCACCGTCGTTTACGCTTTCGAGCAGCTTGCACGGCTCGTTCTTTTCAAGCGAGTTCCAGCCTATGTGCGGTATTACAAGGTCATTTGCAGGGTGCATAAGCTCCACCGTACCCGGTATAAGCCCAAGCCCCTCGGTTTCACCGAACTCATAGCTCTTGTCAAACAGCATCTGCATTCCAAGGCAGATACCCATAAGCGCTTTTTTCTTTGCCTGCTCTTTTATCACTTCGGTAAGCCCTGCCTCGTCAAGCATCTTCATAGCATCGGGGAACGCTCCCACACCGGGCAGTATCAGCTTATCCGCCGAAATAATATCCTCGACCTTACTCGATATATTGTTTTCCACACCGAGAAAATTCAGTGCGTTCTGCACGCTGAACAGATTTCCTGCGCCATAGTCGATTATCGTTATCATTATAATGTTCCTTTCGTGGAAACTACAGAGCCGTCCGAATTTTTCCTTACGGCTGTTTTAAGTGCATAAGCCACCGCCTTGAACATCGACTCTATCTTGTGGTGGTCGTTCCTGCCGTAAACATTTTTAACGTGAAGCGTAATTCCCGCATTGAAAGCAAACGCACGGAAAAATTCTTCCGTAAGGCAGTTATCGAACGTACCCGTTCTGTCATCGGTAAATTCTGCGTCAAACACCAGATAGGGTCTGCCGCTTATATCGACCGCACAGAATGAAAGTGCCTCGTCCATAGGAACGTATGCGCTTCCGAAACGCACGATACCGCTCTTGTCGCCGAGTGCCTCAGCCAGTGCCTTGCCAAGCACTATTCCGCAGTCCTCTACCGTGTGGTGTCCGTCAACGTATAAATCTCCGTCACACTTGAGTTTTAAATCAAATCCGCCGTGAACGGTAAGTGCCGTCAGCATATGGTCGAAAAAGCCTATACCGCTGTCAATCTCGGCTTTTGAACTGCCGTAAACGTTAAGCTCCGCCTTTATATCGGTTTCCTTTGTCTTTCTTTCGATAACGCTCATATTCTTATCCTTTCGGTATTCAGCCGACTATATCGGCGAGCTTTTCAAACACCTTGTCCATATTTTCCTTAGTGCCGATAGTTATCCTGAGGTGATTGTTGATTCTGGGCTTATCCCAGTAGCGTACATATATTCCCTGCTCTTTAAGCTTTGTGAAGATCTCCTTTGCAGGTACCTTCTTATGAGAAGCAAAGATAAAGTTACTCATCGAATCCGGGAAAGTAAAGCCAAGCTCAGTAAGCCTTTTCTTGCTGTATTCTCTTGTATTTATAATTTCCTGCGTTGTCTTTTGGAAATACTCCTCGTCCTCTACAGCCGCCGCACCGCCGATAATTGACAGCGGATTCATCGTGTAGCTGTTTACCGAGAACTTTACATCGCTGAGATACTTTATCAGCTTCTTACTGCCGATGGCAAAGCCTATTCTCATACCCGCCATAGAGCGTGACTTTGAGAATGTCTGCACTACGAGCAGATTTTCGTACTTGTCTATAAGCGGCAGACAGCTTGTTCCGCCGAAGTCTATATACGCTTCATCTATTACAACTACCGATGTGGGATTTGCTTTCAGTATCTCCTCTATCGTATCAAGGCTTTCAAGTACGCCTGTCGGTGCGTTGGGGTTGGGGATAATTATACCGCCGTTGTCACACTTGTAGTCATCGGGATCAATTGTAAAATCGTCCTTTAAAGGCACTGTACGGTACGGTATTCTGTAAAGATCCGCCCATACGTCATAGAACGAATATGTAATATCGGGGAAAAAAATTTCCTTGTCGGAATTGAAGAATGTAAGGAACGTCTGCGATATTACATCGTCAGAGCCTACCCCCACAAACACCTGATCGCTGTCAACGCCGTAACGCTTAGCCAGTGCGTCAACGAGCAGTCCCGCTCTTGTATCGGGGTATAATCTCAGAGCGTCCTCGTTATATTCCTTAATTACCTTTTCCACCATAGGTGACGGCGGAAAAGGGTTTTCGTTAGTGTTCAGCTTTATTACATTGTCCGTCTTGGGCTGTTCGCCGGGTGTATACGGCTCGACCTTGCGGACACGCTGTTCCCATGTTGTATAGTTCATCTGTCAGTCCTCGAATCTTACCGTGATAGCGTTTGCGTGTGCTGTAAGTCTTTCACGATTTGCTATTCTTACAATATCCTCTTTAGCGCCATACAGCTTATCTCTTGTATAGTAGATATAGCTTGACTTCTTGATAAAGCTGTCCACTGAAAGCGGTGAGAAGAATCTTGCCGTACCGCTTGTGGGAAGAACGTGGTTAGGTCCTGCGTAATAGTCGCCAAGAGGCTCCGGAGCATATTCTCCGAGGAACAGCGAACCGCAGTTTGTCAGCTTTCCTATATATTCGAGAGGATTTGCGGCAAGCACCTCAAGGTGTTCGGGAGCAATTTCGTTTGCTATCTCGCAAGCCTTGTCCATATCGTCACATATGATTATTGCACCGCAGTTATCAAGAGATGTGTTGATAATATCCTTTCTTGAAAGGTCTGCAACCTGTCTTTCGATTTCCTTTACTGTTTCATCGGCAACACGCTGACTTGTCGTTATAAGCACGGAGCTTGCCAGCTTGTCGTGTTCCGCCTGCGACATAAGGTCTGCGGCGGCATATTTCGGGTTAGCGGTATCGTCTGCAACTATAAGAATTTCGCTCGGACCTGCTATCATATCAATATCGACCGTTCCGTAAAGGAGCTTCTTTGCGGTCGCTACGAAGATATTACCCGGTCCTACTATCTTTGATACCTTGGGTATCTCCTCTGTGCCGAATGCCAGAGCCGCAACAGCCTGAGCGCCGCCGCACATGAATATCTTGTCAACGCCGCACAGAGCCGCCGCCACAAGTATATCGCTATTCGGCGTACCGTCCTTCATAGGAGGAGTTACCATAATGATTTCGCCTACGCCTGCAATCTTTGCAGGGATAGCGTTCATAAGAACAGACGAAGGATAAGCCGCCGTGCCGCCCGGAACATATAAGCCTACTCTGTCAAGACCTCTTACACGCTGACCTAAGATACATCCGCTCTCGTCTGTCATCATATATCCGTTCTGCTTCTGACGGGTGTGGAACGCCGTAATGTTCTCCTGAGCGTTAAGCATTGAGTTCACAAAGTCGGGGTCAGCATTTGTGAGTGCGTCCTGTATGACTTCATCGGGTACTCTGTAATACTGCATATCGGGGCAGTCGAACCTTGCCGTATATTCCTTTACAGCCTCGTCGCCTCTTGCGGCAACATCGTCTATAATTGCTCTTACGGTCTTTTCAACCTCTGCGTTTACTTCACTGCTGCGCTTTTTCATACCTGCGAGGAATTCTTTTTCACTGCCGTCTGCTTTGATAGTCTTTATCATCTTATTCTGCGTCCTTTCTTATATGTTGCTTTCCATCTTGTCTATAAGATCTTCAATACTGTTCTTCTTGAGCTTCATACTTACCGGATTTACTATAACACGGGCTGATATAGGTGAAACATATTCGTATACCTCAAGTCCGTTTTCCTTAAGAGTTGTACCGGTTTCGACTATATCAACGATACCGTCCGACAATTCAAGTAAGGGAGCAAGCTCTACAGAGCCTTCTATCTTTACTATATCAACGTCCATAGCCTTTGACTCGAAGAATCTTCTTGTGATATTCGGATACTTTGTGGCAATAGTCTTTACTCCACAGCCCTCGTAGAAATTGTTGCCGACTTTGCCCGCAAGAGCAAATCTGCAACGACCGAATCCCAGATCGCACACCTCGAAAAATCTTCCGCCATGCTCATCTATAGTATCCTTGCCGACAACGCCTAAGTCGCATACGCCGTGTTCAACATAAGTCAGTACATCTGCGGCTTTTGCAAGGACTACCTCGATATTGCTTCCCGGTATATCAAGTATAAGCCGTCTGCCCTTGTCACGAAGCTGTGAAACATCATATCCTATCTTATCGAAAAGGTTTACCGTGTCCTTTTCAAGTCTGCCCTTAGTAAGAGCGATTCTGATTGTTTTCTTGTCCATTTATGTATATCCCTTCTTACAGCGTCATTGTAACGGGCTGTTCGTTCTTATCTTTATCTATTATATCTATTCTGCCTATCTTGTTAGCCTTAGCATATTCCATAGCCGCATCAAGCGTGGGGCAGGTGCTGAACTCTGCACTGATACCCTTTGAAATAAGCTTTGTGCAGTGGCTGATACCGTCTATCAGATCCTCGTCTGCGGCAAATACCAGAACCTCTGCGTGACGTGCCTTTGTGCTTCTGTTGCTTCTGAGATTAGCCGCCGCAATAGCGTTTACGTTTACCGCAAAGCCTACAGCCGGCATATCGTCCGCTCCGAAACTGCCGATAAGCGTATCATATCTTCCGCCCGAAAGCACAGCCTGACCGTATTCCTCTATATATCCCCTGAACACGATTCCCGTATAATACTCAGCCTTGTTTACAAGTCCTAAGTCGACTGTTATCTTATCTTCTGCTTCAAGCTTTCTCAGTGCGTCAAACGTTTCCTTAAGCTCCGTCAGCCTGTCGGAAAGTGCTGTGCCTGCGAACAGCTTTTCAGCCTTATCAAATACCTCCGCACCGCCGAACAGATCGGGGAGCTGTAAAAGTATCTCGGAATATCTGCGTTTTTCGGGATTGCTGTCAACGTTTTCCTTGATAAACTGTGTAAGGTCGGGAGTGTTCTTTGACTCAATAAGGCTTCTTACCGTTTCTTCATCGTCTATATCAAGCTTTTCAAGAAGCAGTTTATAGAACGTGTTATCGCCTATCTCAAGACGTACATCATCGCTTGAGCAGGAGTTCAGCACCTGTGCCGCAAGGCTGAGCGCCTCAAGGTCGGAACGCTTCTCATCACCGCCTATTATCTCAACGCCGCTCTGCATGAATTCATCGTCCCTGCCTGCCATTTTAGGATTACAGCGGTAGATATTCTGCGAGCAGAACAGCTTTAACGGGAACACACCGTCACGCAGTCTTGTTGCAACTATTCGAGCGATAGGCATTGTACTGTCCGGACGCATTACCATAAGTCTGCCCTTGCCGTCTGTCAGCTTGTACATATCTTCCTGTCGGAAGCTCCTTGTCTTGTTGTTGAACACATCGTAAAATTCAAGCGCAGGAGTAATCACTTCGCTGTATCCGTGTGCGGTGAACACCGCTCTTAATTTGTCCTCTGCTTCTTTACGGGCTACACACTCGTCAAACAGCAGATCTCTTGTACCCTCAGGTGTAATAAGATCGTAGCTTTTCATCTATGGTTATTTCCTTTCATGCCTGTCGGCTTTGTTTCTTTATTTATATCACAGCACTTTAGCGTGCTAATGTGCTATCACGATAATATGATAACACATAAAACCGATTTTGTCAATCCCCACAGTTATATCGGGGAAATTTCGTCATTTGTTACAAAAAGTTTTTGGGATAGTATCAATTATTTGATACTAGCTAATTATAGTAAAGTTCAATTCTATAAAAATAGCACAAATTCTCTAACCCTATCCCATTTAGGACACTCTAATAGCTTTGCATCGTGCAAAGCTTTGTGTGTCCTTATTTCGGCATCCTTGCCGAAAATCCCTTTCCCCGGAAAGGGGCTATATTGCTGGGGCTACCGCCCCTAGTCCCTGTTGGGGGTTACGCCTAAAAGCAAGGATGCTTTTTTTGCTTGCCATAAGTTTTGCACGATGCAAAACCATCAGAGCAAGCAATTTTCAACACCCCATTTTATAGTTGATCATATCAATTATTTGATGTCACAAGCTCCTTGAAGTGCTTTCCTCTCTCTTCAAAGTTCTTGTAAAAGCCGTAGCTTGCGGCGGCAGGCGATAAGATGCAACGTGTTTTCGTTACCTGCTTCGCATATTTCACAGCCTGCTCCATATCATCGGCATAGATCAGCTTTACAAGCGGATTTGTCACCTTCTCGGCTACTCTCTTGCCGCTGTCGGGGAGGATTATCAGATTTCTGACCGAAGTATCACCGCTAAGCCATTCGGACAATTCATCATAAGGTATACCCCTGTCCATTCCGCCTATTATCAGCGTATCGGTATCGGGATACGCTTTAAGTGCGGCTATAGCCGTCTGCGGCGCTGTGCTTATGCTGTCGTTGATATACTCTGCACCGTTCAGCGTGCAGACATATTCAAGACGATGTTCAAGTCCGCTAAACTGCGGAAGCACATCAAGGCACTGCTTTACAGTACAGCCTGCCTTTGTTGCGGCATAAATCGCTATAGCTATATTATATAGGTTATGCTCGCCTTTGAGCTTTGTATCTATCATTTCGGCAGGGTAAAATTCATCACCGATAAAGATACCGCCGTTTCTCGTTCCTATATCACCGCAGGAAAAACCGGCTGTTATGACCCTTGCCTTCGTATCGGCATACTGCTTTACCTCTTCACCGATTATCAGCGTATCGTTTTCATTCTGATAGCGGAAAATGTTCAGCTTTGCGTTTCGGTAAGCCGCAAAATCGGTATAGTGGTCAAGGTGTTCGGGGTAAACATTCAGCAGTACCGCCACATCGGGAGATGCCTCGACATATTCAAGCTGATGACAGGACATTTCACATACGATAACACAATCCTTTGTAAACTCCTCACGTCTTTCAAGCGGAGGTACGCCTATATTGCCTATAAGCATCGTATTCTTGCCGCTTTTTTCGATAAAGAATTTTATCAGGCTTGACGTGGTCGATTTTCCCTTAGTTCCCGTGATTCCTATTATCATATTGTCGCAAAAACGTAAAAACAAATCGGTCTGTGAGGTAATCTTAGCTTTTATTTCATCGCTCACAATATTTTTCAGAATAACACCCGGAGCTTTCATTATAACATCGCAGTCGTCAAGGCAGGTAAGATAATCCTCTCCACAGCAAAGCGTACAGCCCTCCGCTTCCGATTCCGGCACAAGATTCATATCGGCTACCGTAATGCTTTTGCAATTACAGTTTCCGAGCAGCTTCAATGTAGAACGTCCCTCTCTGCCAAAGCCTAAAATAACAACTTTCTTTCCCTCAAAAAACGCTTTCAGCTTTTCATCTATAGTCATATATCGTCACTTTCTTACTTCAGCAGTCCTATAAGGTGCTGAGGTACAAAATTATCATTGTCAAAATAATTATCCATGCTCTGCGGAACGGGCGGATCGGTTTTTGCGTAACGGCTGAGCAGATAAGGGAGCTTCTCTCCCCTGCGCTTTATCGCCATATACAGCGACAGCCTTACCTCGCTCTTTGTGCCTACGCATTCAAACGGCTTATCCTTGCCGTCAAGCACAAGCCCGTCAAACATATCCTCGTACTTTTCGCAGTCAAGCATATTCTTTCCGAAGATTTTCACCAGCGTTTCATCGTCAAGAAATGCCGACAGCAGTATATATACATAAAGGCACTTTGCGCAATCCGCACACCATGTATCCGTCTTTGAGCCAAGATTACAGCTCTGGAACACAGGAAAATACTGCGGATAGGTAACGAATTTCTTTGCTATCTGCCACTCGCTCCACGGACGCAGAAGGCTGAAATACTGTATACCGTCATCAAGATAATCGGTAACGTAGCTTCTGAAATCACTCTCGAACTCAGTGCTTTTACTGTACTGGTGATTTACCTGCCTGCCGCTGACATAAGTTTCATTCGCACTGCTTTCATTTGACAGCACTATATACTTCTTGCCGTAAAGATAAGCAAACAGATAAGCCGAGAATGCGACCACCGCCGAGAACGGCGTATGACCGTTCAGGTATCCGTCCGCATTGCGTTCAAGAAGCGCCCTGTCTATCGTTCTGCGAGGTCCGACAATTTTGCTTTCGTCAAAACCGGCAACCTTGGCACACTCTACCGTAGCGCCTCTCGGATTTATTATATAGCACAGCGTTTCATCGTGATATTTTCTGAGCAGTTCAAGAGAAACAACGCTGTCCTTTCCGCCGCCTACCGCAACGAGATAACCGCCGACTTCCCTTTCACAGCTGTATTTATGTTTGCCGTTATCATCAGGTACTATCTGCATAAAGCTGTCAAAATCAGCGTCTATATTATTTCTGTAGAAGAACTCTCCCAGTCCGTTGAAGTAGAGCTTTTTCCACCACAGGCACTGCTTTTCGTCAAGAGAACCGCACTTTACCTTTACAACAGGCGGACAGGCGCATTTCCAGTAGCTGACAAGCTCAGCCATACCGAGATTGAATATTATGTATTCGAGAAACGGAGTTACGTTTTTGAGAAGTCCGCTTTCGGTTTTCCACGAGGGATAAAAATGATAATCATCTATCGAAAAATGAAAGAATATTCCGTCATCGGCAATGTCGTAGCCGTGATATATAAATTCCTTGTGCATTTCACGAAGCTCTCTGTATTTTCCTGCGTTGTCCATACTGTTTCCTCCTGTTTATATTATAACCGGCTTTGAAGTAAATTCGGCGCCGCACGGCTGTTTTTTATCAAGTGCCAGTGCGTACAGATTTCCCGCTCTTTCTTCAAGTCTTGCAAAACGCTCCGCTTCCGCACTTGTTTTTGCCAGTGCCGAAAGCGATGTGTCCACAGGCAGCTTATGCTCCCCTGCGGCAAGTATTTCCCTGCCCTTTGAATTCATTCCCAGTATCCTCGCATAAGCGGGAGGATTTTTAAGTTCGTTTCCCGTTATGCTGAGGAATGCACACAGCACAAGTCTGCGTATTCTTGCCATAGTAAAATTCTTTGATTTTATCATAAGCAGTAACTGCGGAAGTGAAACCGCCGTGCGTACCGCCTTATATATCCTGCTGTCCATTCCGCCCGTGCCGTTGGGAAGCCGTTCAAATTCCGACTTTGACATAGTGCGTAGCTTTGCAAGGATTGCCGTTTCGATATTTTCAATATGTGCGAAATTCTCATAATCGGCAAAATCGGTATATGCGCTTACATCTTCGCCTGCACTCAGCATTTTTCTGAGCCTTGATGCACTGATTACCGTATCACTGCCCTCGTCACTGTCGTGTGCCGCACCGCTTCTCATTACCGTGACCGGCTTTATCATACCGCCCAGCTTGTCAAGCGCACGGATATATTCGACAGCCAGCGTGTTGTTAGGCTCTGTAAGCGTTTGCACGACATCTGACGTATAATTCTTCTCGACCGTCTGCTTCAGTGCCGCAGGATACGAAGCACCTTTACGCATAAGGCTGAAAAACTCATCGGTCTGCACTGCATATTCAACAGCTCCTGCCGCCTCCTCAAGCACAGAAACATCACCGCATTCACTGCCGAAGCTCAGCATATCGACACAACCGAGCGAATCGGCAATACGGCAAGCCCCCATAGCAAAATGCTCCGCACTCGACAGTGCAAACGGAGTAGGCAGTTCGACCACCAGATCCGCACCTCCCATAAGTGCGGCTCTCGCTCTCGCATATTTATCCGCAAGCGCAACATCGCCCCTCTGGGTGAAATTTCCGCTCATAACGCATACGATATGAGTTGCGCCGTGCTGTAAACGGGTTTGCTCTATGTGATATTTATGTCCGTTGTGGAACGGATTGTATTCGCATATAATTGCCGCTGTTTTCATTGTGTATCGTTATCCTTTAAGTCAAATTTACTTTCTGCTGTATCTGAAGTCGCACATATCAGCGCCCTCAGCTATAGTTTTTGTTCTTGTGAGCTTCATATCCATAATGTCCGCAAGAACATAGTCCATACGGCACATATACTGTGCGAGTTCGGGACAGCCCTCGTCCTTGCACAGCTTGCATACACCGCATTCGTGATAGTCATAACCAAGCTCATATTCATCGTTTGCAGGTAATATATCAACTACCCAGTCGTTCTCATATTTTCTCTTGTGGCTTTCTTCCGACCACGCAAGACGTCCGGGCATCTTCTTTTCGTCAAGATAACTGTCTACATTCCCTACAACTTTGTGAAACAGCTTTGAAGCACATAATCCGTCTTTTAATATTTCGTAATTCTCTTCCGCCGTCTTTCCTGTACTGCGGTTCATAGCGATAAAATACGCACCCATCATATAAGAGCTCATCAGCTTTGACTTGCCGATGTCTTTTGCACGGGTAACTATCGCCTTATGCTCGGCAAAAATCTTCTTCTCCATACCCTTCGGAAAATTCCGTCTTACAAGTTCAGCCTTTACTGCGCTGTGATAAAAATGACTGAGAATTCTCACGCTGAACGAATAGTTCATTTGGTTTTTACCTTGCCTTTCTTAAAGTAACCTTTACTTTCAATTGTCGTTATCAGAAGAATGAGATCTGTGCGGATTGAGGGAGATCCCCGAATACATTCATATCATACAGCTTGCTGAGAACGGTGCTGTTTATACCTGATTGTGCCTGAATATCCTCAAGGCAGATGAAATCTCCCTTGTCGATAACTTCCTTGAGCTTGATTGCGGCGTTTTCACCACAGCCCTCTACCGCAAGGAACGGCAGACGGAGGTTTCCGTCCTCTATCGCATAAGTTGTCGCCCTCGACTTCTTATAATCAACAGGCAGGAAGGTGATACCTCTGAGCATCATCTCATATATCAGCAACAGTGCGTCAAGCATACCCTTGTCTTTGGCAGTAGCCTCCGGGTTTGACTGGATAAGCTGTATCTTGTTTCTTACGCTCTCCTTACCGCCGAGAACCGTCTTTACATCAATATTTTCTGTGTGCTTTGTAAGTACCGCAGAATAGAATTCCGACGGATAATAGACCTTGAACCAGCACAGCTTTACAGCACCGGTTACATAAGCGGCGGCGTGTGCCTTAGGGAACATGTACTTTATCTTCTTACAGCTTTCAATATACCACTGCGGTACATTGTTTTCTTCAAATGCCTTGTATATATCCTCGTTGAACAGCTTCTTGGCATTACCCTTACGGGTTATCTCCATTATCTTGAATGCGAGCTTTGGCTCAAGACCCTGATGCATAAGGTAAACCATAATATCATCACGGCATCCGATAACCTCTGAAATCGTGCAGGTTCCGTCAGAGATAAGATCCTGTGCGTTTCCGAGCCATACGTCAGTACCGTGCGACAAACCTGAAATTTGTAAAAGGTCGGAGAATTTCTTCGGCTGTGCGTCCTTAAGCATCTGCAGTGTAAACGGCGTGCCGAATTCGGGGATACCGTATGTACCGCTTGAAACGCCGAGATCCTCCTCCTTTATGCCGAGTGGCTCTGTCGAGGTGAACAGTTCCATGACCTTAGGATCGCTTGTCGGAACATCCGCTATCTTTATGCCCGTCATATCCTCAAGGTGCTTATACAGCGTCGGCACATCGTGTCCGAGTTCGTCGAGTTTAAGTATAGTATCGTGCAGTGCGTGGAAGTCGAAGTGCGTTGTTATCATATCGCTCTCCGTCTTATCCGCCGGGTGCTGAACCGCCGTGAAGTCATAAACCTCATAATCGCTCGGTACAACGACCATTCCGCCGGGATGCTGTGACGTTGTTCTCTTAACGCCTGTACAGCCTGCCGCAAGACGTGATATTTCGGCGGAATTTGCCGTCATACCCTTCTTTTCAAGCCACTTGCGTACAAAGCCCTCCGCAGTCTTTTCCTGCACGGCGGAGATAGTACCAGCCTTGAAAACGTGATCCTTACCGAACAGTTCTTCTGTGTATCTGTGTACCTTTCCCTGTACCTCGCCCGAGAAGTTAAGGTCAATATCAGGCGACTTATCGCCGTCAAATCCGAGGAACGTTTCAAACGGTATATCGTGACCGTCACGGATCATATCTATATCGCAGTTCGGACACTTTTTCGGCGGCAGGTCAAAGCCCGAGCCGTAAGAGCCGTCAAGGATAAATTCGTTGTGTCGGCACTTGGGGCATCTGTAGTGCGGAGGCAAAGGGTTTACCTCGGAGATACCAGCCATTATGGCAACTACCGATGAACCTACCGAGCCTCGTGAGCCGACAAGATAACCGTTCTTTTCCGAGAACGCAACCAGCTTCTGCGCTATCATATACAGTACGGCAAATCCGTGCTTTATGATAGAGTCAAGCTCTTTTTTCAGTCGCTTTTCAACTGTTTCTGGCAGATCATCACCGTACCATGCGTGCGCCCTGTCCCAGCAAAGCTGCTGTAATTCTTCGTCTGCACCGTCAATATGGGGAGTATATGTGCCTGTGGGGATAGGCCGTACCACCTCAATCATATCGGCGATTCTGTTCGTGTTTGTAATAACGACTTCCTTCGCCTTTTCTTCACCGAGATAAGCGAATTCCTCAAGCATTTCATCGGTAGTCCTGAAATAAAGCGGCGGCTGATTTGCGAAGTCCTCATAGCCCTGTCCTGCCTGCAGTACCTCACGGAATACAGCGTCCTCAGGGTCTTTGAAATGCACGTCACAGGTAGCTACTACCGGTTTTCCGAGCCTGTCACCAAGCTCAACTATAGCACGGTTGAGATCTCTCAGATCTTCTTCACTGCTTACCTTGCCGTTTCTAAGCAGGAACATATTATTGCCGATAGGCTGTATCTCAAGATAATCATAGAACGATGCGATTTCCTCTATCTTCTCCTGCGATTCCTTTTCAAGTATCGCCCTGAAAAGCTCGCCTGCCTCGCACGCACTTCCTATGATAAGTCCCTCTCTGTACTGCGACAGCAGGGATTTCGGTATTCTCGGCTTTTTATAGAAATAATCAAGGTTCGATGCGGAAATAAGTCTGTACAGATTTTTCAGACCGACCTTGTTCTTTACAAGAATTATCTGGTGATAAGTAGGTAGCTTCTTTATATCCACGCTTCCGAATGCCGTGTTGAAGTCGCCTATATATTCAAGCTTTGTGGTCTTTCTTGTATCGTTTACTATGTGCATATATATCATGCACAGCATTTCTGCGTCCGCAACCGCTCTGTGATGGTCAAAGTCGCCCAGCTTGAAATACTTTGCTATAGTATCAAGCTTATAGTTCTTGATACCCTTGAGCGCCGCCTTTGCAATACTCAGCGTATCGACTACAGGATTATCAAAGCTCTTTTCCATTCTTGCGGCGGCACTTCTGATAAACGACACGTCAAACTTTGCGTTATGTGCGCAGACGGGAGAATTGCCGCAGAAAGCCATAAAGTCGCTGACCGCAACATCTTCTGTCGGAGCGTCCGCTACCATATCGTCCGTGATACCCGTAAGTTCCGTGATATTTGACGGTATCGGCATCATCGGATTTACAAATGTCGAGAATCGTTCAACTATCTCCATATTACGCAGCTTTACCGCACCTATTTCGGTTATACGCTCGTTTGCAGGGTGAAGTCCCGTTGTTTCTATGTCAAATACGATTATATCGTCCTCGATTTTTACATTGTCACATCCGTCAACAACTGCGTTTCCGTCATTTACAAAGTATGCCTCAAGACCATAAATCACCTTGAAGTCGGGATCGTCCTTGTTTATCTTCTCAACGGTATTCATAGCCTCAGGATATGCCTGTGCGTTGCCGTGGTCGGTTATAGCTACCGCCTTGTGACCCCATGCGTGAGCCTGCTTTACAAGCACTGACGGAGCTGTAACTGCGTCCATATCCGACATATTGGTATGCATATGAAGTTCTACTCTCTTTTCGGGAGCATTGTCCTGCTTCGGCTTTACCTCGACAAGCATTACCGACTGCGGATTAAAGCAGTTGCAGTGCAGAAAATCGTCAGCCTTATAACTGCCGTTCGCAAGTATCTTTGCGCCATTCTGAATAAAGCTGTAGCTGTCAAGCTTTGTATTATAAACGAACAGCTTCATTATCATAGATGAAGTCCTGTCGCTGAATGCGGCTGTGATTATCGTTGACTTTCCGCTCTTGGTTTCCTTCTTCTCGACATTGAAGATTTCACCCCATACGGTAACATTGTCACGCTCCGTCATTATGCTTGCCATCTCAACGGGAGCGTCATTTATCGGCTTGCCCATTACGAGCTTCGCCTTACTGCCGAAATGCGTGGTTTCAAACATCAGATCCATTTCCTCAGGCTCTGCAAACACGTTTGCCTTTGTCATTGCAGGAGCGGCAGGCGCATTTCCTCCCTGCGAGGAAGCCTTTGGCGCAGGGGTTTTCATAGTGTAATCATCACGCAGTGAAACCTGCATTATATCCGTAGGATTGAACTGCATCTCATTTGCGAATGTGTCAAGCTTATAACTGCCGTGCATAACAAAAACCGCACCGTCTTCAAGAAAATCGTAATCGTCGATAATCTCGGCCTTAGCGAACAGCTTTACAGGTATCCTGCCCGTATCGTCACAAAGCGATGCCGTAATTATTGTGTAAACGCCGTTTCTTGTATCCTTATGCTCGACATCGGTAAGCTCGCCCCATACCGTGACGCTGTCGCTTTCTTCGCCCAGTGACTTCAGCGACTGCGGTGCTTCGGTTATCTCGTTTCCGAGATATAAAAGTCCGTCCGTGTTCAGCTTATCCTCAAGATATGTAAGCGTTATCTTGCCCGGACGCTTTCTCGGCTCGGGTCTTGATTTCTTACCTCTGGAGCTTTTGCTCTCGCTTGCACGCTCTGCCGCTTTCCTGTCGATCTCGTCAAAATCCGGAAGCGGCTGTGCCGACAATTCCTCATAATATCTTTCGTCAAGGTCTGCATAACCTACTGTCGCATTTTCGCTGAATTTTACCGTTACGCTCTTTGAGAAAACACCCTTTGTGAACTTCTCAATTTCCTTGTCTATCTTCTCGCTGTATAAAAGGTCAATTCCGCCGTGCATAAGCGTAAACTCAAATGTATCTCCGTCGTCGCTTATCTCGGAATCGTCCATATATCCGTTTATAACGCCGTGTGACGGCTTCAATATCTGAATAATGTCATAAAGATATGACGGGCTGAACAGTTCAGGTGCATATTTCGGATAAATCTTTACCGACGGCACACCGAGATATTTCTTTATTGCATTGCCCGTTTCGGCAAGCACGCTGTACGGTATCAGTTCATCCGCTTCAAGCTGAAGTATCATGCTCTTATCCGCTTCGTCACACAGTATCGACAGCAGTCGTGCGTCCGCTGTCTGCTGAGGCATTTCGACCCTGTCAAGAATTTCTTTTAAAATCGCAGCCATTTATTTCACGTTCCTCATAATTTTTCTTTGTTGCCTAGCATCAAGCCGACCTCGTCCATAAGTTCGTCAACCAGCTTTTCCTCGGGTACTCTGCGTATAACCTCGCCCTTTTTGAAGATTATACCCTCGCCCTTTGCTCCGGCGATGCCTATATCGGCCTCTCTCGCTTCTCCGGGACCGTTTACGACACAGCCCATTACGGCTATCTTTATATCGGCTGTTATATCTCTTGTACGCTGTTCGACCTGCTTTGCTATAGTAATAAGGTCGATTCCCGTTCTGCCGCAGGTGGGGCAGGAAACTATCCTCACACCGCCGCCTATGCCTACTGCTTTAAGTATATCCTTTGCGGCATAGATTTCTTCTACAGGGTCGGCTGTCAGCGATACTCTTATCGTATCCCCGATACCGTCAAGGAGCAGTGAGCCTATTCCCGCCGCCGACTTGATTATACCCATACGGGCTGTGCCTGCCTCGGTCACTCCGAGGTGCAGAGGATAATCATACATTTCATGTATCAGACGATAGCTCTCCGTCATCAGCTTGACATCCGACGATTTGACCGAAAGCACTATATCGTCAAAATCAAATTCACGGAGCATTTCCACATGGCGTGAAGCGCTTTCGGCCAGTGCCTGTGCGGTAGGCCCGCCGTACTTAGCAAGAAGCTCACGCTCGACCGAGCCGCTGTTCACGCCTATTCTTATAGGAATATTGCGGTTGCGGCAAGCGTCCGCCACAGCCTTTACCCTGTCCTTATCCCCGATATTTCCGGGATTTATCCTTATCTTGTCAACACCTGCCGCCGCACATTCGAGCGCTATCCTGTAATCAAAATGTATGTCTGCGACAACAGGTATATTGACCGCATTTTTAAGTGCGTATATAAGTTCCGAGTTTCTCACCGCAGGCACTGCCGTGCGTATTATCTCACAGCCTGCCTTTTCAAGCTCGATTGCCTGCCTTACATTGCCCTCAACATCATCCGCAGGGATATTCAGCATCGACTGTATATATATATGCTCTCCTCCGAGAGTGAGATTTCCGACTTTAACTTTCTTCTTACTCATTTTAACCGCCTGTAATTATTCTTACAATATCATTGAATGTTACTATGACCATAAGCACCATAAGCGCAACGATACCGATAAAATGCACCATTCCCTCATGCTCCGCCTTGACAGGCTTTCCTCTGATAAGCTCTATGAAAAGGAACACAAGTCTGCCGCCGTCCATAGCGGGTATCGGCAGGAGATTTACTATGCCTATGTTTATTGCAATCAGCGCCGCCAGCGTCATAAGCGAGCCCCAGCCGAAAGAAGCAACGGTGCTTACACTCTGCACAACGCCGATAGGACCCGACATTTCGTTAAGACCGTATGTGCCATTGAGCAGATTGCCGAACGAGATCCATATCAGTCTGCCGTATGAAACAAAGTTAGCACACGCCGCCTGTATAACGTTCACAAAATTATGTCTCTCGCCGTAAACGATAAAGTCGAGATACAGGTTGTTTTCCTCAGACGTATATCCGCTTTTATATTCATCTGCAATTGCCGTAAACGACTTTGCAAATTCTGCATCGTTCTTTTCAAGTTTCTTGAAAGCCTCTGTATAGCTGTTAGTATCTATATCGAAATATTCGGTGGGAAGTGCCGCATAGCCCTCTTTTTCACCCACCAGCTTTTTATATTCCGAAATCATTTTTGCGTAGGAACGTGACGCAAATTTAACATTGTTCAGTTCAACTGTCTGACCGTTTCTCTCAACTACAAAGTCATAGCTGTAATACTGTGAGCCTATGCCCCTCGACTGTGAATTTGAAAGCTGGAACGAAATATCCATCGTTGTATAGATATTCATACCGTTGATTTTCAGTATCTTATCGTTTGCCTGAAGCACGGACGAGCTTATCGCACCCTCCTGAAATCCCGCAACGACATTGGTCGAAACGCTGTTTGAACATAAAACGGAAATAATGCAGAAGATAAATCCGAGAACGAAGTTCATAAACGCACCTGCGGCGATTACAAGTATCCTCATCCATACAGGCCTGTTTCTGAAGCTCCTCGGGTCGTCATTTTCAACGTCCTCGTCAAGCATGACCGAGCCGCCTATCGGCAGTGCCTTGAAAGCAAACACAGTTTCCCCGATACGCTTTTTGAACAGCTTCGGACCCATTCCTATCGCAAATTCCTTGACCTTCATCTTGCACAGCTTTGCAACCGTGAAATGTCCGAATTCATGCACAAGTATAATCAAAAAAAACAGAAGTATTCCCAGTAAAATGTTGAGTATGTTCAAAAGTGCCTCCTTATTCTAAGCGTGGGCGATTACATATTCCCTTGCCGTGTTTTCACTGTCCAGTATATTGCCGAGCGTTACCTCTTTATGCTCCCTCACATTTTCACAAGCGTCGGCAACAAGCTCTCCTATGCGGTAAAACGGTATCTTATCCTCAAGGAAAAGTCCGACAGCCGCCTCGTTTGCGCTGTTAAGCACAGTGCAGGCTGTACCGCCCCTTGCTATCATCTTCTTTGCGTATTTAAGACACAGGAACGTTTCCTCGTCCGCTTTTTCAAACGTCATAGTGCCGACATCAAAAAGAGAAAGCCTTTTTGCCGGTGACGGTAACCTTTCGGGATAGGTCAAAGCAAACTGTATCGGTATTCTCATATCGGGTACGCCCATCTGACCTATGACCGAGCCGTCCTCAAACTCGACGGCAGAGTGCAAAATGCTCTGTCTGTGAACATTTACCTCCACTTTTTCAGGAGTAACTCCGAACAGCCACACCGCCTCTATAAGCTCAAGCCCCTTGTTCATAAGCGTTGCGCTGTCTGTTGTTATCTTCTGTCCCATGTTCCAGTTAGGGTGCTTCAGCGCCTGTGCCTTTGTTACTGTTTTCAGCTTTTCATAGCTATATCCGAAAAACGGACCGCCCGATGCCGTAAGCAGTATACGCTCGATACCGCTTCCTCCGCTTGCCATAAGCGACTGGAATATAGCGGAATGCTCGCTGTCTATCGGCAGTATCGGCAGGTTTTTCTCCTTCGCCTTTTTCATAACAAGCTCACCGCCCGTAACAAGCGTTTCCTTGTTAGCAAGCGCCACCTTGTTGCCTGCGTCAAGTGCCGCAAGAGTAGGACGAAGTCCAACCATACCTACGACCGAATTTACAACAGCGTCCGTTTTCAGTGATGACACCTCACACAGCCCATCCATTCCGCACAGCACCTTTATATCGGTATCGGAAAGCCGCTGCTTCATATCGCTGTAACGGTTTTCGTCATATATGCAGACAGCTTCGGGCATAAATTCACGAGCCTGCTTTTCAAGAAGTGCGGTGTTTTTTGCGGCACAAAGTGCAATCGGTTTAATACCGTGCATACGGCATACGTCAAGCGTCTGTGTACCTATCGAGCCTGTACTGCCGAGCAGGGCTATATTCTTTATAATACTCAATTGTTACCTCTTTATGACAAATAATGCCGAAGAGTATTCCGCTTCGGCATTGTAATATGATTATACGATTATGCTATTGGGGTTACGGGGAAGTATATCTGGAACATCATATATGCAAACGGTGCGGCAAGCAGAACACTGTCGAAACGGTCAAGAATACCGCCGTGTCCGGGTAATATATTGCCGAAATCCTTTACAGAACATTCACGCTTTACAAGTGACGCAGAGAGATCTCCGACTACACCGAGTCCCGATATAACAAGCGCCATAACAGTGAGATACACCCAGTTCACGCTGAATGTATGCACTCCGCCGTTTATTATGCTGTCGATAAGCTCATACGCAAAGCTCATTATAACCGCAAAAACGCCCGATGTTATTATACCTCCGACAAAGCCCTCCCACGTTTTCTTGGGGCTTATCGCAGGACACATCTTATGCTTGCCGAAAAACGTTCCGACAAAATACGCACCGGCATCTCCCACCCATGCGCTCACCATAGTATAAACTATAAGGAACATAGCGTGATCCGGGAATCTTGAGCGTATAAATGCTATCGAGCAGAGCGCAAGAGGTATCGTAATCGATACAAACGCAACAAGTGCGACCTGCTCAAATCTTGCCTTCTCGTGATTGAACAGCATTCCGAGAAGCATTATTACAACAAAACCGAAATAAATCAGCTTTACGTTGTTCCTGAGCGGTTCTATCCAGAAAATAATAGGTGTTACAGCCGCAAAGATAAGGCTTACGGCTGATGTGAACTTATTCTTCAGATATTTGGTCGTAACTAACATTTCATATACCGCTATGACAGAAAAAGCCGTCATAGCAACATAGTAAAGTATCTCGTTGTTAAGCGCTACTATTAAAATACCGATCGGTATCGCTACCAGTGCGGTCACTATTCTGGTTACCATCTTGTAGTTCTTTTCCTTTCAGAAACGCATTACAGTCCGCCGAATCTTCTGTTTCTCCTTGCGTACTCGTCACAAGCCGCAATAAGATCCTTCTTTGAAAAATCCGGCCACAGAACATCCATAAACAAAAGCTCCGCATAAGCTCCCTGCCAGATAAGGAAGTTTGAGGTTCTCTGCTCTCCGCTCGGCCTTATAATAAGGTCGACAGGAGGAATGCCCTTAGTATAAAGATAATTGTCAAAATCGTCTTCCGTAAAGCCGTCAAGATCGACCTTACCCTCTTTATAATCCCTTGCAAGACGTTTTGCCGCAGTCAGTATCTCATCCTTACCGCCGTAATTGAGCGCTACAAGAACATACAGACCGTCATTATTCTTTGATATTTCTTCGATCTCGACAAGCCTTGCCTGTATGTCATCATCAAACGCAGACTTATCCCCGAGAAAGATTATCCTTGTATTCTTCTGAGCCATACTGCGTATATCGTCAAGATATTTTACAAGCAGCTTCATTATGGCGTCAACTTCATCCTTCGGACGTTTCCAGTTTTCCGTTGAAAACGCATAGAATGTGCAATATTTTATTCCGATGTCACGGCAATCCTCAACAGTGCGCCTGAATACCTTCGCACCCTGTGAATGACCCGCCTTTCTCGGAAGCCCTCTTTTTTTCGCCCACCTGCCGTTTCCGTCCATGATAAATCCGACATGGAGCGGAACACAGGGCAAAGCATCCTTATTCAAATCAGCCAATTTGATTACCGGCAATTAAACTGTCATGATTTCTTTTTCTTTTGCACTGCAGGCAGCGTCCATTTCATCACAGTATTTATCTGTGAGCTTCTGAACGTCCTTCTCGCAGTTCTTGAGATCGTCCTCTGTGATTTCGTTGTTCTTCTTCATAGCCTTGAACTTTTCCATAGCGTCACGGCGAACGTTGCGGACAGCTACCTTACCTTCCTCGGCGATCTTCTTTACCTGCTTGCAAAGCTCTTTTCTTCTCTCCTCTGTAAGCTGAGGGAAGGTTATGCGTATAGCCTTACCGTCGTTTGTGGGAGTGATTCCGATGTCGCTTGCAAGTATAGCCTTTTCGATAGACTTCAGTGTTGAAGCGTCCCAGGGAGTGATAACAAGCACTCTTGCCTCTGAAACGGCAACAGCCGCCATAGCGTTTATCTGCGTGGGAACACCGTAGTAGTCAACGGTCACCTTATCCAGCACTGCGGGATTTGCTCTGCCTGCACGGATTGAAGCGTATTCTGTTTCAACAGCGGCTACGCACTTGCCCATCTTGTCCTTAGCGGTATTGATTACGTCTTTCATTGGTTAATTTCCTTTCGGGTATATATTATCGTTTTTATTTACCTTCAGCTTACTTGTCGCTGACTACAGTACCTATCTTCTTGCCCATTACAGCATCGAAAATATTATCCGGTCTGCTCAAATCGAATACAAGGATAGGTGTCTTGTTCTCACGGCACATAGCCGCAGCGGCACTGTCCATAACCTTGAGGCTCTGCACGAGTATCTGCTGATGTGTGAGCGAATCGTACTTAACAGCATCGTCATACTTATGCGGATCCTTGTCATAGATACCGTCAACCATAGTCGCCTTGAGAAGTATATCCGCATTTATCTCTGCGGCTCTCAGTGCGGCGGCACTGTCTGTCGAGAAGAACGGGCTGCCCGTACCGCAACCGAATATCACTATTCTTCCCTTTTCAAAATGCCTTACAGCCTTCTGTCTTATATACGGCTCAGCTATCTGCTTCATGTCAATGGCAGTCTGCACACGAACCTGACAGCCGAGGCTCTCAAGTACATCGGCAACTGCAAGTGCGTTCATTGCTGTAGCAAGCATACCGATATGGTCGGCTCTTACTCTGTCCATATTCTCGCTTGAACGGCCTCTCCAGTAGTTGCCTCCGCCGACAACGATACCTATCTCGGTACCGACGTCATAGCACTTCTTTATGCTCTTGCATATTTCAGTGACCGTGGGCATATCAAGACCCATCTTCTTGTCCCCTGCAAGCGCCTCACCGCTGAGCTTTAAAAGTATTCTCTTATACTTCGGTTGATTTTCGGACATATTATTGTTTTTCCTTTCAGTAGGGTATTAAATTTTCATCAATAATCAAGAACTCTTATGCGGCCGAGCAGCTTATCTCCAAGCTTTGCAACAGCCTCGTTGCAGTCCTTTTCGCTGATAGCGGGAGTAATAAACGCAAGCTCGCCGTCCGGAGCGCCTTTTCTTGTAAGATAGCTTACCTTGCCGAACAGAGCCTCAGCCTCGTCCTTTGAAATGCCGTTTACACGGATGTAATTTTCAAGAACGATCTTGTCTGTATCCTCGATGAAGTCCTGATCGCTGTCCTCCCAGTAAAGTGACTTACTCGATGAGTTCATCTTCACAGCGATAACAACGTCTGCTACAACGGCGCTTGCTGTCGGGAGCTTGCCCGCACCCTTGCCGTAGAATACAACGTCACCCGTAGAGTCGCCTCTTACGAGTATTGCATTGAACACATCGTTAACGCCTGCAAGCTGGCTGTCCTCGTGGATAAACGCAGGGCAAACCATAACAGCTACCTTGCCGTCCTCCTGTCTTGAAGCCCAGCCGATAAGCTTTATCGAACCGCCGAAATTCTCGCAGTATGCAACATCCTCAGGTGTAATCTTCGTAATACCTTCGGTATGGATATTATCGGGATAAACGTGCTTGCCGAACGAAAGAGATGCAAGTATGCAGATCTTTCTGCAAGCGTCGATACCGTCAACATCGGCAGAGGGGTTACGCTCGGCATAGCCAAGCTCCTGAGCCGTCTTTAATGCATCGTCAAACGCCATGTTGTCACGGATCATCTTTGTAAGTATAAAGTTTGTAGTACCGTTTAAGATACCTGCGATTTCATCTATGCGGTTAGCCGAAAGGCACTGGTGGAGCGGTCTTATAATCGGGATACCTCCGCCTACGCTCGCCTCGAAGAAGAAGTTTACACCTTTCTCGTGTGCGATTTTCAGAAGCTCTGCGCCCTTCTTGGCAACAAGCTCCTTGTTAGATGTTACAACGCTCTTTCCTGCAAGAAGCGATGACTTTACAAAATCGTATGAAGGCTTGATACCGCCTATAACCTCAACCACTACCGAAATTTCGGGGTCATTCAGTATAACGTTGAAGTCCTTTACAAACTTGTCTTTATAAGGACTGTCGGGAAAATCACGCAGATCAAGAATATACTTTATCTCTATCTCCTGACCGGCTTTCTTTAAAAGACCTTCCTTATTCTTCTCAATAACCTCGACTGTGCCTGAGCCTACGACGCCGTAGCCGAGAACTGCTATTTTTGCCATTGAAAACTATCCTCCGTTTTCTTTTGTTCGATTTATACAGTTCTAAGTATATCATGATTTTTTATGCCTGTCAAGGTAAAAACACAACTGCCGCTCCTGCAAAATTTTCATTGCAAAAAAGAAATTTCACACAGCTGTAAAAAACGGCTGTGTGAAAGCATTTTTGCCTACAGCGTCAACCGCTCCTCAACGTACCTTTGTCCGCCTGTCGGAGCAGTTTCCTTGTCTGCGTGTGTTTCTCATCGTCTGCGGCATCATTGCCAAGTTTTATTGCATTCTTCCGAATGAAGATATTCAATGTTTTTGCAAGTGAATCTATACGCCTTTTCTTGCTCCCCTTTGTTCTTTTCCTTTTACTCTTGAATGATATTGAGCTCGGTGTATTCGGAGAAACGAACATAAGACTTCCGTAGTCACAGCTGAGATGTTGACAGAAGTGTCGAAACTTATTTCAACTAACGTTTATCTACCGCTGACAACATAAGTTAATCCATACATCAATATTTATAACGGCGGAACTTGATGCGACACATTGCCGCCCGCCGCACCGCTATCACTCCTTGACTACTTCGTAGTCCTTGCCGCTTGTTGCACGCTTCAATGCCTCAAGATACTGCGGAGTTCTCCACTTGTATGTCTTCCTGTTTACCTGTCTGCCGTTATCCCATATAAACGTTGCTATACCGTAATCACTGCACAGCTTGTTCAGCTTTTCTATAAAGAATATACAGGAAGAAAGATCGCTTCCGCTTGCCGCATATTCACCGATTATTACGGGTATTCCCTTGTCAACGAAATTCTTTTTCATCTTGCCGATAAGCGTTTCCATTTGTCTGACTTCCGACTTTGTACCCCATGTGTGCTTTATATCGCAGGTGCAGAAATCCCACGGTGTGTAGTAATGTACCGACAGGATACATCTTTCTGCTTTGTCGTCAGGCATTTTATAAAGCGAATCGCAGGTGCGCTCTATATCCGTATAATATCCCGCAATAAGCAGATGACGCTTTGCATTGTTTCCGCCTGTCGCACGGATTATGTCAACAAAATCCTGATTAATCTTATTTATCAGATTATATGCGTCCGCCTTATTTTTATTGTAAAGCGTATCAAATCCGACCTCGTTCATCGACTCGAAAATCAGATAGTCCGAATAGTTTTTGAATCTCTCTGCTATCTGCTTCCATACATTTTTGTATTTCTTCAGGAATGTATTATAATCCTTCTGCGACTCCTCGATTATCCATGCACCGAACTTAGGATCACCGCCGCCGTCGTGATGTACATTTATAATAACATACATTCCCTGCGAGTATGCATAATCGACTACCTGCTGTACCCTGTCCATCCATTCCCTATCTATGTTGCCCTTGGAATCCATGTGATCTCTCCACGTCACAGGTATACGCACTGCATTTACGCCGTTCTTTTTCAGCGATGTGAACAGCTCTTTTGTGGCTTTAGGATTGCCCCACAGCGTTTCATCAACCTTTTCTCCCGCTTCAACATGCTCGTTTACCTTACCGTCGCCGTCACGGTCAGCCTGACAAACATCAAGCGTATTACCGAGGTTCCAGCCGAACGTCATATCTTCAACCAGTTGCTGTGAAGTTATATTTCTCATCTTTCCTGCGGTCTGTGACGGCTTATTCTCACTTGCTTTCTTTGCGGTTGTTGTCGCAGGCTTTTTTGTTGTTTGCGAAGCAGTAGTTGAAGATGCAGGTTTCTTTGTCGTCTGTGAAACCGTAGTTACAGTTACCGTCGTTGTCTGCGGTGCAGGTGTATCTGCCGCCGAAGTATCCGCTTTCGTTGTATCGGTACTGCTTTCGGTTGACTTAGGTGTATGCTCTGCCGCAGTTGTCGAAGACGTGCTTGTCACAGAGCTTTCAGCTTTGATATCTGCATAACTGCTCACATTCTGCGACTGCGATGTAGCAGATGTTCCTCCGGAAGCATTTTCACCGCTTGTTACCGCACTGTGCGCACAGCCTGCAAGCATTGATACAGTCAATGCGAGTGCAATTAATGACTTCAACACTTTTCTTTTCATAGTAAACTCCATTACCGTAAATCGTTTATTCTTGTAAGACGTCTGTTTTTCGTTTTATAAAGCATCGCTTTTCTCGACAATTTTATCTTACCATAAAGTAAATCTTTTTGATATTAAAAACGTTGCTTTTTTTGCACAATTGTTGTATAATGTTAACAACGCACAATTTTTTTTGCCAAGGAGGTGCAATATGTCAGCTAATTCACCAAAAAAACATTCCACTCCCGATAGTCCGACAAAAAAGAACAATTATACCGCAAAAAGAGCAATTGATGCTTCAGCAGGTGCAAATGAAAATAACGAACCCGAAAAATTGCTTTATGTACAGCAGGCACAGGAATTCTTCCACGAGCCTGTTGAAAACGAAAATACTGTTTTTGCGATGATAGCGGCAGGTGATGTTGACGCAATCCTTGAAAACAAGCTGAAATACAGTGCTGATCCCGACAGCGGCAAAGGTCAGCTCTCCGATGATCCGCTCCGCAACCAGATATATCACCTCGTTGTCTGTGCCGCCGTTGTCGCCCGCACCTGCCTTACCGCAGGTATGTCAGAGGAAACCGCCTACACCCTCAGCGACTTCTATATACGCCGTGCAGACAAATGCACAACAGTAAAGCAAGTAATGGAACTCAACGATGATATGATAATGGATTATGCCGGACGTATGCGTGGCTTAAGACGTGCAAAACGGCTCTCTGTGCCTGTTCGCAAAGCTATAAAGATGATCTCCGAGAACACGGGAAAACGCCTTACGGCACAGCAGATCGCTGACAACGCAGGCTATGACCGTTCCCACCTCCACCGCCTTTTTAAAGCGGAAATAGGCATGGGAATCCATGAATATATAAGTGCGGTCCGCATAAATGCCGCCAAAAGTATGCTCAAAGACGGAGAGCACACCATAGCCGACATTGCATCTCTGCTCGGTTTCTCATCACAGAGCCATTTCTGCCGTGCTTTCAGTAAAGCGGTCGGAGTCACTCCCAAAGAGTACAAAGACGGCAAACTGCCCTGATAATGTTTATACATTATTTACACATTCCGCCTGTTATGCAGGTACATTCTGCTTGACAGCGGAAATTTATCGGTGTATAATTAAAATATATTGTTCAAGGAGCGTAAGAGTATGAAGCAGAAAAATCGTGAAAGGCTCGGAATAGGTATGAAGATAGGTGCGGGGGTGCTTGCGCTTATTATGATCATAGGTGTTGTGATACAGGGATTTATGTATCTGAACTGAGTTATTTATATATGGATAAAGTGAACCGCCGACTGTAAGGTCGGCGGTTCAGTGTGTCGAAAAAGCATTTTTCGACACACTGAAGACAAAGAGAAACACACGCAGACAAGGAAACCGCTCCGACAGGCGTACAAAGGTGCGTTGAGGAGCGGTTGACGCAGTAAGCAAAAATGCTTTCACACAGCCGTTTTTTTACGGCTGTGTGAAATTCTTTTTATTTATCCGATTTTATATTTTGTGTCAGATGATTTATCTGCATTTTTGCGGTGCGTGGGTTTATCGACAGTCTTAACCGCCGGCTGTGAGGTCGGCGGTTGTTTTTATTCCTGCCTTGTTCTGTCTGTTCTGTTGAAAATCAGCGATACCGCAAGAGCGAAAATCATTGCGGCGGTAACTCCTGCCGAGCAAGCGGTAAATCCGCCCGTGAAGATTCCGAGTAAGCCGTCATCTTCCACAGCTTTTTTCATACCCTTTGCAAGCAGATTGCCAAAGCCTGTGAGAGGTACTGATGCACCTGCGCCTGCAAAATCGACAAGCGGCTGATAAAGACCTACCGCTCCGAGAATCACGCCCGAAACAACGTAGGCTACAAGTATTCTTGCGGGGGTGAGCTTTGTAAGGTCGATAAGTAACTGACCTATAGCACAAAGCGCACCGCCGACTAAAAATGCCCATAAATACTGCATAAATTTTCTCCTGTTATAAAGCGTCTGAAATTTCTACAAGGTGGGATATGCCGGGGATGCTTTCGCCCTGCTGTACTTTAGTTGTTGACATAAGCGCACCGGTAGCGGCAAACAGCACTCTGTGGAGCTTTCCCTCGGCTATCTGCGGCAGGATATGTCCGCACAGCACCGAGGCACTGCATCCGCATCCTGAGCCGCCTGCGTGTACGTCCTGCTTTTCACGGTCGTACAGCATAAGTCCGCAGTCCTTGTGCTTATGGCTGATTTCTGTTCCGTCACGGCGGAAAAGCTCGCACATAAGCTCCGAGCCGACCTGTCCGAGATCTCCCGTGTAGATTACGTCATAATCGGCAGGAGATGTTCCGGTGGCGAGCAGGTGTCGGTTTATCGTATCGTATGCCGCACCTGCCATAGCCGCACCCATATTGTTTGCATCCTTTATGCCCATGTCGGTTATCTTGCCTATCGTGACACTCTTTACATAAGGCGGTTTTTCAGCTACCGAGGTTATACAACAGCCTGCACCGGTAGCTGTCCACTGAGCAGTAGGGGGACGAACGCCGCCGTAGTTTATGGGAAATCTGAACTGCCTTTCGGCAGAGCAGAAGTGTGACGAGGTAACGGCGGCGAAATATTCTCCGAGCCTCATATCCGCAAAAAGCGAAGCCATAGCAAGACTTTCAGCCATTGTCGAGCAGGCACCGTAAAGTCCGATGAACGATATATCGGTGTCACGCAGGCCGTATGCCGAGCCTGTGCATTGGTTAAGCAGATCGCCTGCAAAAATGAACGAAATATCTTCTTTTATGAGCTTGCCTTTTCTAAGGGCAATATCAAAGGCATATTGCTGAAAGGTGCTTTCGGCTTTTTCCCAAGTGGTAAGTCCAAGTTCTGCTCCCTCTGCGGCATAGTCAAAGCAGTTGCCGAGAGGTCCGTCGCTCTCCATTTTTCCGACTGCGGCGGCGCAGGAATAAACCGACACACCACGGTCAAGCTCTATTGTACCCTCTGAAATCAGTTTAGCCATATCAACCTCCGAAAAGACTTATAACGAACAGAATTATGCCGTAGACAAATGCCGCCGTTATGCCGTAGACTATGACAGGTCCTGCAATGATGAACATCTTTGCGCCCGTACCGAGAATGAGTCCCTCGGTCTTGAATTCAAGGGCAGGGGAAACAACGGCATTCGCAAAGCCTGTTATAGGAACGAGAGTGCCTGCGCCTGCGTGCTTTGCTATCCGCTCATACTGACCGAAGCCCGTCAGTAAGGCACTTATCAGCACAAGCGTTATTGAGGTGTACGCCGACGCAGTATCCCCATCGTTTCCTATCATAATATATAAATCGGTAAAGAACTGCCCTGTACAGCAGATAAGTCCGCCGATTACAAACGCTTTCGGCACTGTTATATTTAGCTTGCTCGGTGCGGAATAACGGTCGGCAAGCTGTGCGTATTCTTTTTTGGAAATATTCAAAATATCACCGTCCTTGATGATATTTTTGATTTTATGTCGGAAAATATCCGTGTAAAATTCTGCTTACCGATACGGCAAGATAAAGCAAAAACAAGTCGCTTTGCAATTTTTATATTGATTTATTGCAGACATTGTGCTATACTTTAATAGATAAGACAGGAAAAAGCGGTTTTTTCAGCCGTATTTTCGGTCGGATTTTTTATGCAAGAAAGGGATAACAAAAAAATGAAATACGCAGTTTTACTTTGCGACGGTATGGCCGATCTTCCCCGTGAGGATATAGGCGGAACACCTATGAGTGTTGCTCACAAGCCTAATATGGACAAGCTCGCAAAGGTATCAAGAGTAGGTCTTGTAAAGACGGTCGAAGATAACCTTAAGCCCGGCAGTGACGTTGCGAATCTTTCCGTACTCGGTTATGATCCTGCAATATATTATTCGGGCAGAAGTCCTTTAGAGGCAGGCAGTATAGGCATTGATATGAAGCCTACGGACGTTTCTTTCAGAACGAATCTTGTAACGCTGTCGGACGAGCCGGTTTACGAGGACAAGACAATACTCGACTACTGTGCCGATGATATATCTACAGAAGAAGCCGCAGAGCTTATAAAGTTCATTGACGAAAAGCTCGGTACAGATGAATTCAGATTCTACAGCGGTGTAAGCTACCGTCATTGTCTGATATGGGATCACGGTACGACCGATATAGGCACGCTGACTCCTCCCCACGATATAACAGGCAAGCCGATAAAGACGCATCTTGGTGTGAACGAAAACGGCAAGGTGCTTATCGAGATGATGAAGAAGAGCTATGATCTGCTGAAGGATCATCCCGTAAACTTAAAGAGAATCGAAAGAGGTCTTCGTCCTGCAAACAGCATATGGTTCTGGGGCGAGGGTGTTCGCAAGGATCTTACTCCTTTTGCCGAAAAGTACGGAAAGAGCGCCGCTATGATTTCTGCGGTCGATCTGCTCAGAGGTATCGGCAAGTTCACAGGAATGGATGTTATCAAGGTTGACGGTGCGACAGGCTACATAGATACAAACTTTGACGGTAAGGCTCAGGCGGCTGTTGACGCACTTAAGGGCGGCAAGGACTTTGTTTATATCCATGTTGAAGCTCCCGATGAATGCGGTCATCGTAATGAGGTTGACAATAAGGTAAAGGCAATAAGCCTTATTGACGAAAAGATACTCGGCAAGCTGCTTGACGAATTCAAGGACGAGGATATAAAAATCCTTATCTGTCCCGACCATCCCACGCCGCTTGAACTGAGAACACATACAAACGCTCCTGTGCCGTTCATGATATATGACAGCAGAAAGAAGATGGACGGTGTTGATTGCTTCTGCGAGGAGAGTGCGGCTAAGACGGGTGATTATATCGCTGAGGGTCATACCCTTATGAGCAGTTTTTTGGCTGACTGATAGATAACACTAAATGAATATTTTACCGCCCTGTGTTTTTCACGGGGCGGTTTGTTATAAAGAAAAGCACCGTAAATCAGCATTGGTTTACGGTGCTTTATCGGTTTATTCAATTATGAGTTTATAATCGGTGCAGAAGTCGGAATATTCGGTAAATGTTTTTTTGAGAGAAGAGAGGAGTGGTTCTTCTCCGTGTTTTTCGTAATATTTCTTTATATCACTCGATATTGTCAGTTCAAGAGTTGCTTTGTCGCCGACAATGTAGCCGACAGTGCTTTCGTTGATTTCTTCCTTGCCGTTGCTGTTGATAAAGCACTTGATAAAACGTACATCATCGCCGATGCTATTGAGCTTTTTCCACTCGGAAAAAATAACTTTAGGGTCGCAGGGAAGATATTTAGTTGTTTTTTCCGTGCTTGAGCCGTTCAGATAATAAATATTAATATTGCTGTATGCCAAAGCTGTTGTTTCGTTTGTTGATTCGTTTGTGATTGCTGATGATGAATTGTTGAAATCATTATCGGCATTTTTGAGTAAACCGTTTCCGGTTGCGAATACTGCCACAAACACTGCCGCTGTAGCAGCCACCGAGCCGATAACAGCGTACAGCTTTTTTCTGTTGTTCTTTACTTTCGGCTTTGCCTGTTCGACAAATTCATCATTTACATTGCCCAGTTCATTCAGTAAGCGTTTTTCTTTCATAGCGTTATACCCTCCTTTATAAGATGTTCCTTAAGTTCGCTTCGGGTTCTGAGAAGTATCATTTTTATGCGGCTTTCGGTAGATGAATGTTCGGCGGCTATCGCCTTTATCGGCATCATATACCAGTATCTTTGCATAAAGATAATACGTTTTTCGGGTTCAAGGCAGATGAGAAAATCGTTGAGGGTGTGCCTTAGCGTGTTGTTGTCGGAAATATCTTCTGTAGTAACACCGGACGACACACATTCAGCCAGCTCATCAAGAACGGCGGCTGTCTGTCCCGAACCTCTTTTATCTGCTGTTTTCTCAAAGAATCTGTTCAGCGAAAGGTTGCGTGTTATCCTGCCGAGAAATGCCGACAGCTTTTTCGGCTTCTGCGGCGGAATTGCATTCCACGCCTTCATCAGCGTATCGTTTACGCACTCCTCGCAGTCCTCATTCACGGCAAGTATGTTGTAGGCGATAGAGTAACAGTATCTGCCGTATTTGCCGTGGGTTTCGGATATTGCTTTTTCATCTCTTGCAAAGAATAATTCTATAATCCTGCTGTCTTCCATATTTCTCACTCCCTTTTATTTTTTCAAACAGCCTGTTCACCTATAAAGACAGAATATTTTTATAAAGGTCACGCTTTTTAAGAAAAATTTTTTGCGGATACAGTTACAGGCTTCTGCATAATACAGAAGCCTGTGCTGTAAACCTTGCGTGGTTTAAACGCCGTTAGTCTTCGATATAAACTCTCTTCATAACCTGAGGAGTTGTGGGCTTGTCGTTCCAGTCAACCTCGGTATCTGCGATTTCATCAACTGCGTCCATACCGTCAACTACCTTGCCGAAAGCGGCATAACCGCCGTCGAGATGAGGAGCGTCCTTGTGCATTATAAAGAACTGTGAGCTTGCGCTGTCGGGCATCATCGAACGAGCCATAGAAATAACGCCTCTTGTGTGCTTTAAATCGTTCTTTACGCCGTTCTGAGCAAATTCGCCCTTGATGTTTTCCTTTGCGCCGCCCATTCCTGTGCCTTCGGGGTCGCCGCCCTGAATCATAAAGCCGCTGATTACACGGTGGAAGATAAGCCCGTCATAAAAGCCCTCTTTAACGAGCTTTTCAAAGTTTGCACAGGTGATAGGTGCAATTTCGGGATAAAGCTCTATCTTTATCTTTTTGCCGTTTTCCATTTCAATAACTACCATTGGTCTGAATTCCTTTCGTATTTTGTGTTTTCTGTATGTCAATAAGGCTGAAGCCTTACCGATGTTGTTATCCTGCGATAAGCTCAGAATAAATATTTGTATCTGTTCCGCTTATCTCTATTCCTTTAAGCTCGAATAATTCGCTTACAGTTGCAAACTGGAAGCCCTTTTCAAGAAGTATCGGGATCGCTTTATCAAGCGCTTCGACAGTCTTTGAGTTGCCCTCAGCGTCGTGGAGCAGGAAAATTACGCCGTCAGCGGCTTTCTTTTCAAGATATTTTGCTCTGTATTCTGCTGTTACTTTGTCATCCCAGTCGTTACAGCCGTTACCGCTTATAAATGTCATATCAATGTTCTCAAACATTGTATCGTTTACGGCTATGTAGGGCGGACGGAAGAACTTTGGAGTCGTACCTGTGATTTCTTTTACCTTGTCGTTTACATAAGCGACCTCATCCTTTATTTCATCGGCAGTCATTTTATCCATATAGCTGTGTGTTTTAGAGTGGTTTTCAATGTCACAGCCGAGGTCGAATGCACGTTTTACCGACTTTGCAGATTCATCGTTTATATTTGTTCCGATAAGGAAGAAAGAAGCTCTGACCTGATATTTTTCAAGTATGTCAAGCACTTCCATAGTTGTGGTGGCATTAGGTCCGTCGTCGAATGTTATCGCTATTGTCGGCTTTGACGGGTCAAGCTCATAATCTATACGTTTAACATCTGAGCTTTCGCTGTCCGATGAAGAAACGGCTTCTGAGCTGTCGGCTGCGGATGTATCCTGTCCGGTTTGCCCGGCGGAAGATCTGCTTTCATCGGAAGCAGATGCGGTTACCGATGTTGAACTTTCATCCGGCTGTGACGCTAAAGATGATGTGTTTGCCGAAGAACAGCCCGCAAGGCAGAGTGTGGCAATAAGAGAAGCGATTGTGAGTCTTACTTTCATGGTGTTTTCCTTTCGGTTACTTTTTGTTTTTTCTTATTTGTCTTATATTGATAACATTTATAACAATTCCTGCAGTCACAAACAGCGACAGAACTGTTATCAATATTAGGCTGTTTGTGTTATCCGGGCTGTCTTCCTGTGCGTGTACATCGCTCGTAACGGGCGAATAATTTTCGGGAGCGGTATAGATCTGAGGCTTGGTTGCAGCTGCGGAGGTTTCTGCCGATACGGAGGTATCTGCCGAGGGGGTGCTTTCATTTCTGCTGTCGGGGGTGGTTGTGTCCTGTTGGCTGAAATATTCGCCGGCACGGAAATAATAACGCTTTTCGGCAAGATACGCGCAATGGTCAAAGGACAGGGCAAGCGGTGAAATATCAAAATACATTTCGGTGTTTGCTCCTAAGGAAATAAACTCGTTGTTCTGGAACTTCAGGTTGCTGTTCCATACACAGTCTACCCATATCCATCTGTCGTCAATCAGTGCGGCGCACCATTCGTGGTTTACAGGTCCGTCGGCAAGGTCGGAGTAATCTACCGTGTCTGATGTTACCGTACCTTTTACGTTTACGACATAAAGCCCCTGCGCTTCACACAGTGCGCTGAAAAGTGCGGAATAGCCGACGCATACTGTTTTGCGGCTTTTAAGAACATTCTTTATACATATCTCGGACTGAGTTACCGAATTTTCTCTTGCGTCACGGTCGTAATAGATATTGTCGGATACCCATTTTGCTATCGCTTCGAGCTTTTTGTAATCGTCCTTTATGTCGCCTGCGATGTAATCGGCAAGATAGGCGACCTCGTCAAGCGTCTGTTTTACACCTTCCTCTGTAAGCTCATCGGTGACATAGCCCGCCCACGATTTTGCTGAGGTAGGTACTGCTTTTTCAAGCACCGACTGATTCTGCTTGCTGAGCTTGTTGTCGGGGAAGTAGCGGTTATCATCATACATTATAAGGTAACTCAGCCTTGCTCCCGATTTCAGCGTGATAACGATGCGGTCGGAGCTTCCTATAGGCTCGGAAGGGTTAAGGACGGAGGAGAATGTGCCGTCCGGGTTTACCTTAAGAGTTGATGAAACAGTACCGCAGTTTTGCAAGGTGACGTCGGCGACCGGGTCGTTTTTATAGCATCCGCTTATCAGCACGGAACGGCTGTTGATGGTTATTTTGCTGTAGTATTCTTCGTTTCCGCCTGTCACAAGCTCGTAACACTTTTCGGGCTTTTTAACGGCATCGGTCGAAGAATCGCCGCTTTCGGCGGCACTTGCGTTTACGCTGACGAGAGCAAGCGTTATAACGGCAAGAAATAATGCCGTGAATTTTTCTGTTATAACGTTTCTTGCTTTATTCATAATTTATTATCAAAGTTCGGTTTCGCTCAGATAATCCCCGTGAATATATTCGCCGTCATTGAGCTTATAATAACCTGTGTCGGTTTTTGCGACAACGTTTACCGCTTCGCCGTATGTATATTGTTTAACGGCTTCTGAACCCATTAGTGCCTTTATTCTGCTGTAGCAGGACTGATTTACATACATTGTGGCGCTGAAGGCTTCTTCTCCCCACTCAAGAGGTTCTGTAGCGACTGTCGTTGTTTCGGGAGCCTTTGTGGTAACAGGAGTTGTCGTCTGCGGCTTTGTGGTGACGGGAGTGGTTTCGGGGGCTTTGGTGGTCGTAGCGGCGGTTGCTGCTGTAGTGCTGTTCGTACTACTGTTGTTACCCGAAGAGCCGGGAGTATCACTGAGCATAAGTGCCGCTACGACTGCAAAAATCAATAATAATACACTGCCGATTCCGATAAGTGTCAATTTGAAATTTTCCAATTTTTATCTCCTTTTATTTGTCTATCGGTTAAATATCGTTTGTTGTTTTTATTCTTTTGCTAATAAAAAACTGTATATTATTATAACAAGATTAAGTGAAATAGTCAACTGTTGCTTACAGTTTAGTAATTGTGTATATGTACCTGCATAACCGGCAGAATGTCCGGAATAAACTGTATCATTATCTTTCCGGAGTGTGATATTATGTTTATATCGGTACTGCAAACAGCTCTGCAAAGCCTTATCTTCTTTGCTCTGCATTTTAAAAGCAACGGCTCATTTCCCCGACAGCTTTCCGCAAAGGAAGAACGTGAATGCCTTGAAAAAGCGGCACAGGGTGATCTTGCCGCCCGTGACAAGCTGATAAACCACAACCTTCGCCTTGTGGCATATATCGTAAAAAAGCACTACCCCGACAGCAAGGAAGCGGACGATCTTATCTCAATCGGCATAATCGGGCTTATCCGTGCCGCAGAAACCTTTGATTACAGAAAGAACATCAGCTTTTCTACCTATGCCGGAAAATGCATCAATAATCAGATAAGAATGTACTTCCGTAAAACGAAGCATCAGCAGACAGAGATTTATATGAACGACCCGATGGACTGCGACAAGGACGGAAACACCGTCACCCTTGCCGATATTTTCAAGGACGGAACGGACGTTGCCGAGGAGGCCGCTCTTAACATCGAGCTTGATAAAATGTACAGATATATAGACGAGGAGCTTGACGAGCGTGAAAAAGAAATACTTACAAAGCGTTACGGCCTGTCTAAAACATCCTACCGCACCGACAGGATAATGACCCAGCGTGAAGTTGCAGACGAGCTTGGCATAAGCAGGAGCTATATTTCAAGAATAGAAAAGAAAGCCCTTGAAAAGCTCCGCTCACGCTTTGAAAACGGAGATTGATAACCAAAACTCATGTACTTTATACAGGTCTGCGGCGGTAACGGCATACGTCCGCTCAGAACATTAAAGCAGGTTATGTACTCGGCTCTTGACGACTGAGTAATTTACCGAAATACAGCACTGCCCCGTGAGGAAGCTCACGGGGCAGTCAGTTTGTAGAAAAAGTCTTGCATTTGATGTACTTCTATTATATCTTTCAGTATTTATCTACTATAACAAGCTACCGATAGTTCTGTTTGTCGGATAGCACTTCTCGGGTTCGCTATTCAAATTAATACACTTGTCAATATGAAAGAGGGAGACAACCAAAGGGATCAGGACAAGGGACTTGACAGTCCCTCTCCCTGTCCCTTAGGTTTTCTCCCTCTTGCTCCCTCTTGCTCCCTCTTTCCTTACTCATACCCACACCCCGTCGGGGTGTTGGCTAAACTCGAATAACCACCTGAACATTGAATATCCTGCCAATGCAGGGACGCTTAACGCTACACGTCCGCAGATTAGTACATATATCTCAGGTTAGTGGCGTTTTTTTGAAGAGTCAATGTTAGAGCAGTTGCACCGATAAACTCACGAAAATATTAATACCTTGTCGGTAAGGAAAGTGTTTCCGGCAGTGTTTGCGATATATTTCACTGTGTGGCTTAAATAATAATCAGTTTATCGACCGTCTAACTGCCCCGTGAGAAAGCTCACGGGGCAGTTTCATATTAGTTTTTTCTTTACCGTTTTACAGCTTGTCAAAATACTTCTGCACAGGGCTGTACTGCACGATATAATCCACATACTCTGCCGTTGCCGAGTAAAAATCCGCCTCGAACCTTGCTATACCCGCACCGCCCGATGCAAAATTCTCATCAGAAACATAATTCTTTGAGTTATCAAGTATGTAGCAATCCGTATTTTCTGCAAATCTCTCCTCGCACAGCTTTAGCAATGCCTTTGCATTTGCGAATTTCTTCTTGTCTGTCACAAGCGGCTTTATTTTTCCGTCATAATCTCTTACCTTGTCATTGAGCGACACCTTGCACAGAATTATATTACTGCCGTATTTCTGCTTCACAAACTGCGACAGCTTATCACAGGCGGCAAGAATACGCTCCTTGTCCTTTTGAGCGTCAAGCGTGAACGGCTGTCCTGCCTTTCCGAGAATAACAGCAAGGTCAGAATTTACGTACTGCTTGTCCACAGTAAATCCCTCGCCGTTATATTTTGCGTTATCCGCAATAACGTCCGCCATATCTATCGCTATCCACCGTGACTGACTTACCGTGAGCCTTTGCACAGTTGTCCTCATAAGCTGTTCCAAAGCCTTAGCGCCTGACTTATCTGCAGTGGCAAACCTCTTTTCCTCTACGGAATGAGGCTTGTCAAACGCCCATACAAACGACTCTCCGCTCACCGCTACATTCATTCTGATAGTTGTAGCCTTTGCAAGCGCTCTCTTTATGACACCCGTACCCCACATATCTATCAATGTGAAGTTGTGTATCTTTTCATATTCATCTATCTTCTGAGGCACTGCCTTAGGATCGCCGCCGTTCCACAGCTCGTATGCGACCCTTGTCATAAACCGCAGGTTCTGCTCGTTTACATCAACCTCTTTTCCCAGCGCACCGCCAAGCGTAGCCCTTACAAAGTTTGCAATAGGACGCTTTATCCTGTACTGCCTGTCAAGAAGTCTTATAAGTTCGCCGTGAGTCACATTCTGCAGAGTATTGCTTTCCAGTGCCGCAATAACCTTCACCGCATTCTTCATCTCGATATTGTCACCGAAATCGTAATATCTGTAAATATCGGTTATGCTTGAGTAATGCTGTTCGATTATATCCTTTATTTCAGCCCTGTTCTCCGCAATAAATTCTCTTGAAGTATGGAACATAAGTGCGTCTGCAGGCTCTTTTCTGTCAAGCAGAACGGTAAGCAGTCCCCTTGCACACGCATTGTCATAATAGCACAGAATCTGTTCAAGCCTTGAATCAATATCCTGCTCCTTGTACACTCTGCCGGGATCCCCCGATGTGATCTCATCAAGTGCCTTTTCGCAGTCCGCAAAATAGAAACGGTTGAACACTGCCTCTTTTCCGTCACCGGTCAACGACAAATCACCGAAATATCTTCCCGAAAGGTCTATTATAACAGGGTGTACCTTTTTGATAAAATAATTCTCAATATCCTCAAGGAATGCGTTCAGCTTGTTCTTCGGCGTGCTTTTTCTGACCTGTCTGCCTATTGCGTAGAATTCGGGAGAAATCGTCCTTACAAGAATGATCCTGTCCGCAGGATACAGCTTTAATATCTCTTTTGCAAAAATATCGACAAGCGGCTTATAAACGTCTTCGGGCAATATGTTCGGCAGTTTTTCGCCGTGCTTTTCATTTCCGTCAATACCGCCCGTCAGAAATGAATTTTCGGTCTTGACAAGTCCGTGTACCGCAGTACCATAAAAGTCAAAAATAAAATAGTCCGAGCGGTTTTCTTTTATATATTCAAATGTCCTGCTCTCCACCTGAGCATCGCTGTTATCGGTTTTTTCAGGGAAGAAAGCCGCAAGCGGAGATATTTTTCTTACAGTGTTATCGGCTGTGAACTTAGGGCTTCTTTCGACTATCTTCTGTACATTGTAAGAGCCCATAGTAATAAAGCCGGTACGCTTCATAAGTGAAGAAGTATCCACAGTACCGATATTCACCGTTCTTCCGCCGCTTGTCTGTCCTGTTATCCTGAAATAGCACAGCCCTTCGACAGCGTTCACTCTGACAGCCGTTTTTTCAGTGGTTATAAGAAATTTGAATCTGCCGTTCTCACGTCTGAAATAAACCGTATACTTTTCGCAGTCCTCACGCTTTTCAAAACGCAGTATAACAGCGCCGTTCTCGTCTTTGGTTATGCGGATTTTATCCATATTAACACCTCGCTATAGGCTATATAGCATTATTTTATCATATTTAAATGGAAATTTCAAGATTCTTTGCGTTGCCGCTTGACATTCACGGCTCAGGAGTGTATAATATCAAAGGATTTGAAAATGAATTTCATTTTCATTTTAACATTTGTAATTACTGCGGAGGGATAAATATGTCATACAATACACGTCAGCGTGAACTGATACTCGATTATATTAAAAAGAACGCAAAAAAGCATCTTACCGCAGACGATATAGCCGATGCGCTGAAAGCGGAGCAGGTCGGCAAAACCACCGTATACCGTTATCTTGAAAAGCTATGCGAACAGAATATCGTCAGGAAATTCATTCTCAGCGAGGGGAAAAGCGCCTGCTATCAATATAACGATGAACAGCAATGTCACGATCACTTTCATATGAAATGTCTTAAATGCGGAAAGCTGTTTCATCTAGAATGCGACCACCTGAAAGATATTGCGGCGCATATTTCGAAAATGCACGATTTTACAATAGACAGCTCACGCACCGTTTTTTACGGTATTTGCGGAGAATGTGCCAAAAAGACCCCGACAGCAAAAGAAAAGAGTGATATATAATGAAGTTAAAAAGAAAACTGCTTGCCGTGATTACTGCGGCGGCAACGGTTCTCAGCCTGTGCGCCTGCTCGTCGGAAAGCGGTTATTCAAACAGCGACAGCGGCAAGCTGAAAATCATCTCGACCGTATTTCCGCCGTATGACCTTGCAAGGCAGATAGCCGGCGACAATGCCGAAATCAGCATACTTCTCCCTCCGGGAAGCGAGATTCATAATTATGAGCCGTCCGCCAAGGATATGATTGCAATACGCAACTGCGACATATTTCTCTACATCGGCGGCGAAAACGAACAGTGGGCAGAAAAGCTGATAAATTCAAACGATACTGAAAATGTCACAGCAGTAAAGCTGATTGATTATGTTCCTACCCTTTCGGAAGACGAGGACGAGCATGACCATGATCACGACCATGACCATGACCACGAGCATGAACACGAACACGAAACCGATGAGCATATATGGACATCGCCCAAAAACGCTCAGCTTATGCTTTCGGCGGTATATGACGCAATCTGCAAGGTTGACCCGTCGGATAAACAGACCTACACAAAAAACAAGGACGCCTACGCAAAACAGCTTTCCGACCTTGATAATGCTTACAGGTCGGCGGTTGACAACGCAAAGAACAAGACGATAGTTTTAGCTGACAAATTCCCGTTCAGGTATCTTGCGCACGAATACGGTCTTGAATTCAGTGCCGCATTCGCCGCCTGCTCCGATGAATCCGAGCCGGGCGTTTCTACGATGATAAAGCTGACAAAAACGATAAAGGAAAACAACATTCCCGCAGTTTACTATCTCGAATTCAGCAGTACCAAAATAGCGGATACTCTGTGCGATGAAACAGGAGCGACAAAGCTGATGCTTCACTCCTGCCACAACGTTTCAAAGCAGGATATTGAAAACAACGTAAGCTATGTCGATCTTATGAAACAGAATCTTGAAAATCTTAAATTGACCCTTAACGGCTGACAGGAGGATTAATAATGTCATATCTTATAGAATGTAAAAATCTTACCGCAGGCTACGAGGGAATGCCTGTTGTAAAGGATCTCAGCTTCAATGTTTCCGCAGGCGATTATCTGTGCATAGTCGGCGAGAACGGAAGCGGAAAATCCACCCTTATGAAAACCATTCTCGGACTGCGTTCCCCGCTCTCTGGTGAGATAATCTTCGGTGACGGTCTTAAACAGACCGAGATAGGCTATCTTCCCCAGCAGACCGCCGCACAGAAGGACTTCCCCGCTACCGTGCGTGAGGTAGTGCTTTCGGGCTGTCTTGGCAGAAAAGGGCTTTCTCCCTTTTATTCAAAAGCCGACAAGAAGCTCTGCGATGACAACATAGAGCTTCTCGGCATAACCGGCATCACCCACCGCAGCTACCGCAATCTGTCGGGCGGTCAGCAACAGCGTGTACTTCTTGCCCGTGCGCTTTGTGCGACAGGAAAACTTCTTCTCCTCGATGAGCCCGTTTCCGGACTTGACCCTATGGTTACTGCCGAAATGTATGAGATAATAAGCAGGCTGAATCGTGAGCAGGGCATAACGATAATAATGATCTCCCACGATCTGCAGGGCGCACTGAAATACGGTACAAAGATACTTCACATGGAGAGCGGCGCATACTTCTTCGGAACTACCGCCGAGTACCGCAGTACCGATATATTCCACGCAATGAGTACCTGTGACTGTCATTGCACCTGCGACCATCACACAGGCTCAAAGGAGGCTCGTTAAAATGCTTGAGATTTTTCAATACGGATTTCTTCTGCGTGCGCTTGTAGTCGGACTTCTTGTTTCGCTGTGCGCCGCACTTCTTGGTGTAAGCCTTGTATTAAAACGTTTTTCTATGATAGGCGACGGATTATCACACGTCGGCTTCGGTGCGCTCGCAATAGCCTCCGCACTGAATTTAGCGCCTTTGCAGGTATCTATCCCTGTTGTAATCGTAGCCGCATTTATCCTGCTCAGAATAAGCTCTGACGGCAAGATAAAAGGAGATGCCGCAATAGCACTTCTTTCAAGCAGTGCGCTTGCGATAGGCGCTATCGTCATTTCGCAGACTAACAGCGCAACCGATATGAACAGCTATATGTTCGGCAGTATTATGGCGATAAGCAACGACGATCTTGTGCTCAGCATAATCTGCTCGGTTATTGTCATCGTAATGTTCGTCTTATTCTACAACAAGATTTTCGCTGTGACCTTTGACGAGAATTTTTCCAAGGCGACAGGCGTAAAGTCGGGTGTATACAACACGATAATTGCGCTCCTCACTGCTCTTACTATTGTAGTTGGAATGAGAATTATGGGTGCGCTCCTTATTTCAAGCCTTATAATTTTCCCTGCGCTGACCTCAATGAGAGTATTCAGGAGCTTCCGCAGCGTAACGATCTGCTCTGCGGTCGTTTCCTGCGTCAGCTACATTATCGGCATAGCGATAACCTACTATGCCGACAATTTCCCTGCAGGCGCAAGCGTAGTAGTTGCAAACCTCGGAATGTTCCTCATCTTCTCGCTTCTCGGTTTCCTCCTCCGCAAAAAGCAACAATAAGCGGCTGTGCGGCTGTGAGCCGCATCAATTTCGCCGTTCTGACTGTTTGCGATTTGCGGAAGTTACGTTATCGGCGGTAACGACTTGTTAGTGCGGATTCATTTATTAATTGATGAATTATTCACTACCGGCGGTAGCAACTTGTTAGTGCAGATTCATTTATTAATTGATGAATTATCTGCATTACCGATAAATGACCGCCGTTCAATGATAACTATTCAGACTGACAAGGCAACAGTTGCGGCTGTGACCCACCTCAAATTCGCCGTGTGGCGAGTCGCCGCTCCCAATTCGCCGTTGCGGCTGTGAGCCGCCTCAATTTCGCCGTTCTAACTGTTGGCGATTTGCGGAAGTTACGTTATCGGCGGTAGCAACTTGTTAGTGCAGATTCATTTATTAATTGATGAATTATTCACTACCGGCGGTAATAACTTGTTAGTGCGGATTCATTTATTAATTGATGAATTATCTGCATTACCGATAAATGACCGCCGTTCAATGATACTATTCAGACTGACAAGGTAGCAGTTTTTTCATATTCTCAATGCCTTTTTGCTGAGATTCTATCATTTTATGCAACATAGGCTTAAGCTGCGGACAGATATTAAACCTGAGTGCGTTCTTGCACATCGCTGCACCGCCCTCATGGTGCGGTATCATCTGCCTTATGTAACTTATATTTATATCGTTATCCGGGCAAGCCGATCTCATACGGCTGAACATATTCGTAATAATAATGCCGTACTGCCGCCTGTATCCGCACAGCGATTGACCGTCATTACGGTATCCTGCGCATCCGCAGAGCATTTTTCTCATTTCTTCCGTTTCCTTTGTCTGCGTCACAACAATTTCCGTTGCGATATTCTGAAGCGCAATGCAGGTCGTGTATCTCAGCAGTTCCTCCGAGATTTGTATTGCCGCCTGATGATGCGGTATCATCTTAACGATAAAGTCATACGAAACACTGTCCGAGCCCCTTACACAATTCATCGAACTCATCATAGTTGTCAGGATATTTTCATAACACTCAAGATAATTCTGTGTCACCGTACTGAATGCACATTTGTCCATAGTTTACCTCCAAAATATGTTTTATTATATTCTATGACAAATGCTCCTGTTTGGTAACAAAGCGACAGATAAATGAAAATTCTTTCACAATCGCCTTTTATAAAGTTTAGAATTGACTTTTTAATGTCAGTGTGCTAAAATATCATTTATAAAGCCAATCGGCGCAATAATTCTGAAAGGATTTTCAATATGAAATCAATTTATATAAAGCTAATTGCCGTATCTCTGATACTCTCCTGCACAGCGGCGCTCACCGCCTGCAGTTCGACCCCGACTTCATCTGATGCATCAACGGGTAATGTCGGCGACACAACGTCCGTTTCGGAATCCTCAGCCACATCATCGGAAGCTTTCAACAGCGAAAGCAAAACCGACAGCAGTTCAGAGGATACCAAGAGCAGTGACGAGAATAAAAGCGGCGAAAACAGCACCGAATCGACCGTCACTTACGAATATGTAAAGGACGGCAAATTCTCCCTTGCAAATGGCAACCTTTCATTCAAAATGCCTGAGGACTGGAAGCTCGCAAGTGCCTCTATAGCATATCAGTTTGCATCAACAGACGAATACAACGAGAATAAATTCAATCTTGTAGTCAGCAAGACCAACAGCCCTATCGAAGAGGTGACATCCGAGCAGATGACCGCCACATATAAGGCTACTATGGAGGACTTCAAGCTGGTTGATTTTCAGCACACCGAAATAGCAGGCAAGAAGGCTATCTATATGCAGCTGACTGGTATGGTGTCACAGGTAACAAAGCAGACCACCATAACACAGTATATGATCCAGTCGGGCGAAGATGCTTATTGTTTCTCCTTCACCCAGTCAACTGAAGATGAAACTTTCCCCGACCTTATAACAGGCGTTATAGATTCGCTTGAAATCAAGTAAACTAATCTGAAAACTTATACAAATAACCCCGGTCTGATCACTGATCAAACCGGGGTTTTACTGTATTGCTTCTTATCAATGGTTTTACTGTCACCTTACCGTTGCCGTGATATCTTTAAAATCAAATTCAATCGTCTTATCACCGTCAATCAGCTTGTTACCATCTGCTTTGCAATTGCCGGAAAGATTCGGATAATTGATAATACCGCCATCCGTAAAGCTCACACCTTTATCATCTGACACGGTAAAAAATCTTGAAAGCGTTTCAGCTTTCGGAGTATAGTCATCCGAACATTTATAAGTAACAACCGCCAAAGGATATTCCTTACCGTCATATATCATCATATACGTCTTAAGAATGCTATTCGGGTCGTCATTCTTATAAAGCTTTGTTCCATATTGGCTCCCGTCGCTATGTGCCGACACAAAATCGTCACTAAGGGTTTTACCATCTTTTCTGACGCTGAGCTTCATTTTTACCGTATATGCATCCTCGCTGTTGTTCAGAGCGTCTGCGGTAAGCACAAATTCAAAATCTCCGCATTTTTCCGATGAAAGCTGCACCGTCTTATACAGTGCATTATCCTCGGCGTTTGCATCGGGTGTGTATTCAATATCTCCGAGCGTTAATGCTTTTGTTTCTCCCGATACTGAAGAAACAACAGCCTCGCTTACATACTGATTTTCTTTTGCACACGATGTAAAAGCTATCATAATTGCCATTGCTGTAGTAATAGTGAGCGCACAGATTTTTTTCATACATTTACTCCTCAATTATATATATACGGATCATCGGATGTGTTTTTAGTCATAACAAGTAACCAGCCATCATCAGAAACACTTTCTTCAAATTCATCCAAAGTTACTGTATGTGTTCCTCTATACTGCTTATTGTTATTAGGATCAACAAAATTCATCAAGTTTTGTGCGCCGTTATAATATGATATTGTCACATAATGAGTATAGTGTTTGTTATTGTAGTAATCAAAATAACCGGTGTCACTAATTCTATAAATCGGGCAAGCATCCATATATAAACTGTTTCTAACATATGCAGCTGCTTTATCATATGTGTATATCGTAAACGCTTTTACTTTGTATTTATATCTACTGCTTGAATAAAAATTGTTATTAATATAATTACATAATACAGTTATATTTGTACCATCTTTTTTATCTGGTTTTATCTCATTAATCATATCAGATAATTCTTTTTTAGTATTTAATCCATTACCTTTAATAGCCTGCATTAATGCGGTTGGACCACATGAATAACTATTTGGCTGAACAAGTACAGGAACAGTTTTAGGGGAATAAAATTCACCTGTTGATGTGTTGCCTGCTCTTGTTGAATATAATTGAAATTCATCGACACAGTCTTCCATAGCATCTCGTATTGAATCTTCAAGTATATTCAGTGCTTCACTTTCATCTTGATCATAAATTGATACAAATTGCTCGCTACCGGTAACAATATTGATGATATTTCTAATCACATTGTCTTTGCCTGGATACTTATTTGTATATACTTGGAAAATAAGATCCTTTTGATCCTGTAGATCTGTTTTCGGATTGGTTGCAAAACAGTTGATTTGAATAAAAGATGCTAACAGAATAACAAAAAAAACACAAGAAATAACTTTTTTAATTTTCATAAATAACATACCTTTCATGTTTTTAGAAGCTTCTATAACAATATTATATATATTCATTACGATTAATTCAATATACAAATTAAACAAATCAATTAGATTATTTTGTTCATTTTGACATTATAATAAAATATTCTTTTTACAAATTCTACTTTTAATCCTTTCTTCATCTGTGTTTTTTCACTTTTTCATTGCATTTCCGCATCGGATATGCTACAATAAATCAGAAAATAACAGCCGTAAGGCAAACAGGAGTTACTATGAACAAGAATAAATTAAACCGCCTTGATGAAATGATGCAGTCGCAGGTCGACAGCGGAATGATTCCCGGCGGACATTTAAGGATAATCAAGGACGGAGAGCGAGTATACGATAAATGCTTCGGAATGGCTGACGTTGCCCGTAAGCTTAAGGTATCCGACAATACGATATACCGTCTTTACAGTATGACAAAGCCCGTTACCGCAGTTGCGACAATGATACTCTACGACAGAGGGCTTATAGACCTTTCCGACAACGTAAGCTGGTTTCTTGAGGGCTTTAAGGATCAGAAGGTCGAAACCGCAGACGGCATTGTTCCGGCAAACCGTGAGGTGAAAATCATCGACCTGCTTACAATGACCGCAGGACTTATGTACCCCGACAGAAACGTAAATCCCTCCGGCGATAAAATGGCTGATTTATTTGATAAATTCTACGAAAGAGCGTTTTCCGGAAACGGTACATATTCAACCGTTGAGATGTGCAACGAAATGGGTAAAATACCGCTGTTCGCACAGCCCGGCACCTGCTGGAACTACAGCGTCTGCGCAGATGTTCTCGGTGCTATAGTTGAAGTTGTAAGCAAAAAGCGTTTCGGCGACTTCCTGAAAGACGAGATATTTACACCTCTCGGTATGAACGATACCGATTTCTATGTGCCTGCCGAAAAGCGTGACCGCTTTGCAGAAATCTATATCAGAGGCGAGGACGGAAAACTCGCTCCGTGCGACTGGCAGCACTTAGGTCTTGTTTACAAGTACACAAAGCGTCCCGAATTCGAGATAGGCGGTGCAGGACTTGTTTCCACCGTAAACGACTATGAAAAATTTGCTCAGATGCTGTTAAACGGCGGTAAATACGGCGATGCCCGCATACTCAGCCGCAAGGCAGTTGACCTTATATCGCACAATATCATCACCGCCGAGCAGGCAAAGACATTCAACTGGGATTCGTGTATCGGTTACGGATACGGCGGACTTATGAGAACGCTCATAAGCCCCGAAATAACTACTGTCGGCAGTACAGGCGAATACGGCTGGGACGGCTGGACGGGAAACTACTTCTGCAACGATCCCGAAAACAATCTTACATTCATGTACTTTATCCAGGTCTGCGGCGGTAACGGCATACGTCCGCTCAGAACATTAAAGCAGGTTATGTACTCGGCACTTGACGAATAAAAGAGTATGATAATGCCCCGCTCAAATTTTGCTGTTTTATTTGAATAAGATTTGTGCAACTTTCATTACCGGCAAGTTCCTTACGGACCGCTATTTTAACGGTAAAACGGATAATTAAAATCTTCCCTTAACTGTTTTGTATTGCTTATTTGAAAAGTCAACTTCTCTGCGAATACAGACAAACAATTATAAATTAATATTAAAAACGCACAACTGTAAAAAGTCGTGCGTTCAGACTGTCGATAAACCCACGCACCGCAAAAATGCGGATAAATCATCTGACACAAAATTAAAATAGGAGAAGTAAAAAGAATTTCGCACAGCCGTAAAAAACGGCTGTGCGAAAGCATTTTTGCTTACTGCGTCAACCGCCCCTCAACGTACCTTTGTACGCCTGTCGGGGCGGTTTCCTTGTCTGCGTGTGTTTCTCAACGTCTGCAGCGTGTTGAAAAAAACTTTTTCAACACGCTGAACGCACAACTGTAAAAGTCGTGCGTTTTTTGCCTTTAATATCAATTGTCATCAACATAACTCAGTACAGCATCGCTTTTCTTGCGGCCGCTTTACTTCACACTGTCAATAAACTTTAAAAATGCGGCTTTACCCTCGTCATTGCGTTTATAAACGCCTGCGTCAAGCAACACCTGCTCAAATACTGCGCCAATCTCACGCTTAATGATATTTTCCGCATCATCGGCATTCACAGCAGGGTACTTTGCGTACAGCTCGTTCATCCACTGTGCGTGACCTGACAGCTTTTCATCGCCCGAAAGATCGGTCTTGTTTACAAGCGCATCACCGAGTGCCTTTATCTCGTTTGCCAGCCTTGCAGGAAGTACCGCAAGACCCATGACCTCGATAAGACCGATATTTTCTTTCTTTATGTGATGGAGCGAAGGATTCGGGTGGAATATACCAAGCGGCCGTTCCTCGCTCGTTATATTGTTTCTAAGTACAAGGTCGCATTCATATTCATCGCCGTGCCGCCTTGCGATAGGAGTGATAGTATTATGCGGAACGCCGTCGGTAAATGCGTATATACCTACGCTTTCATCGCTGTATGCCCTCCATGCAACAAGTATCTTGTCGCAAGCCCTTTCAAGCTCTGCCCTGTTCTTGCCGCTGAGCCTAATAACTGACATCGGCCACTTTACAATACCTGCCTTTACACTGTCAAATCCGCTCATAGCAAACTCATATTCTATCGGTGCGTTCTCCATTGCAAACGTATAATGACCGCCCTGAAAATGCTCGTGCGAAAGAATAGAGCCTCCGACGATGGGCAGATCGGCATTCGAGCCGACAAAATAGTGCGGTAAAATATCCGTTATATCAAACAGCTTGCCGAAAACCTCTGCGTCAATCTTCATCGGTATATGCTCACTGTTAAAGACTATGCAATGCTCGTTGTAATATCCGTAAGGCGAATACTGGAATCCCCATTTATCACCGTGTATCGTCATAGGTATCGGTCGCAGATTCTGCCTTGCGGGATGTGTAAGCGTACCTGCAAATCCCGTATTTTCCATGCAAAGCTGGCACGCAGGATATGAAACCTTTACAGCATTTCTTGCCGCCGCAATATCTCTCGGATCTTTTTCGGGCTTTGAGCGGTTTATCGTAATATCAAGCTGGCCGTATTCACTGTCGTACTTCCAGCGTATATCCTTTGCTATTCTTCCTTTTCTTACATAATTGGTATCCTCGCTGTAAGCATAATACCAATCGGTAGCCGCCTTCGGACTCTTTGCATACTTCTCCCTGAACTTTGCGTTCACCTCGTGAGGCATTCCTGTGAACACGCCCATTATGCGTGTGTCAAAAAGATCCCTCCACGCATTCGATTGCGGAATAATCTCCTTTTCCACAGCAAAATCCACTATCTCGTCAAGTATCTCGTCAACCGAGCCGTACTCCTTCACAGACGGTTTTTCCCATTTTTCCAGCTTCAGCATATCCATCAGATAATTTCTGACGCATATCTCATCGTCTTCCGTAATGAGCGACTTTGCCACAGCATAATCAATAAGTGCCTGAACCGCCGTTTCTATCGTAGTTTCCGCCATATTTTCTTCTCCGTTCTCCACATTCTGAATATCAGAATTTAATACAGATTAAGTATACCACAAACAGCACGGAATTTCAACAAACGTTTTATCACAAAAAACGACTGACCTTCCGAACCTGTCAGCCGTTTTGATACATTACCGTAATCGTGACCTGTTGCCTCATCTTTAAAACCCTGTCCGATTATTAAGTTAATTGTTGCTGAATAAAACTCATTTTTCATATATTTTTCCTTTATTTAAAAACGAATAAATCTTTATTTTTACAGCCTGTATTCAGTTTTGTATTTGCACCATACTTGCGGGAAAAGCCGAATTCACAACCACGCACATCAGGGATACCAAACAAAAAACACACCGTACCATCAAAACCGCTAAAAACACAGCGGAGTTTTGAATGCAGCTAACTGTTACAAACAAATCTCTTAAGCACGCTTACAATCTTGCGATATTCCTTGTCAGCAATCGGCATAAGCTTTGCCGCCTTTTCATAATCATCTTTGCGCAGACTGTCGGTAATATCAAAAAATACTGTGTACATTGCCCGGAAACCGAGATTTGCAGAAATGCCCTTCATTGTATGAGCGGCTCTGAAAGCTCTTTTCGTATCACGATTGCCCATAGCTGTAAGAAATCCAATATAATGCTTATCAAGCATAAACTCATGTATTACCTCTCCGATACCGTCTTCTCCGCATCCCAAACGCTTTATAAGAGCGTCATAATCCTCGCCTATCGCCTCATAACATTCTCTCAGCGTAAGATTTTTCTCACCTGTATATCTGAGCACCGTATTTCTAAGCTTTACCGATTCAATAGGCTTTGCAAGATGCTCATTCATTCCTGCCTGCCTTGTTTTTTCTTTATCATCTGTAAACGCATTGGCTGTAAGTGCGATTATCGGTACGGTAACGGCGTCTGCACGCTGCAGAGAGCGTATCGCTTTTGCCGCTGTAAGTCCATCCATAACAGGCATCATTATGTCCATAAGCACAACATCTATGCCGTAATCATCAGAGCTTTCAAAAGCATCAACAGCCTCTTTTCCGTTCCACGCTTTGATTATTTCGGCACCGTCATTTCTAAGTACAAACTCGGTGATTTCCATATTAAGCTCGTTGTCCTCGGCAAGCAGAATCGTCACTCCTTTGAGCGTTCTGTTGCCTAATGTCAGCGCTTCCTTATCACTGCTTTGCTTTGATAAATCAATTTCAAACGGTATCGTCACAGTAAATGAAGTGCCGACACCTTTTTCACTCTCACAGACGATCTCACCGTTCATCTTATCGGTAAGACGTTTTGCAATTGCAAGGCCTAAGCCTGTACCCTGATATGAAGTTCTTGCACAGTCATTTTCCTGTCTGAAGGACTCAAACATCACCTTTCTGAATTCTTCCCCGATGCCTATACCGTTATCCTCACATTTGATTTTAATAACAGATACCTTATTATCGCTTGACACCTCATTCAGCGAAACTTTTACATTTCCTCCGTCTTTGCTGTACTTTACTGCATTGCTGACAATATTCATAAGTATACGCTTTATATGAACCGGACTGCCTATCAATCTGTTGTGCAGATTTTCACAATGCTCAAACGTCAAAGATATATTACGCTTTAATGCATTCTGCTCGTTCAATGTCGCTATTTCATCTATAATTTCGTAAATATCAAAAGGAACGCTTTCAAGCACTGTTTCCCCGGACTCAAGCTTGCTCATATCAAGTACATCATTCACAAGTTCAAGAAGATATCCGGATGCCGTCCATATCTTACTGCGACATTCGCTTTGCTTTTCGGGATTGTCGGCATTTTTTTCCGCTACTTCTATCATACCTCTGATACCGTTTATAGGGGTTCTTATATCGTGGCTCATTCTCCGCAAGAAATCACTCTTTGCGGAATTCGCCCGTCTTGCTTCTTCAGCGGAATCCAGAAGTTTCTTCCTATATTCTTCTTCGGCAATACGGCTTTCCCTTTCATGCTTTATGTTTATTGCTCTGTAGATTATCACGGCAGTTGCGCAGAGTATAATATATAACGCAACAAAAATTGATGTTGCAGACCAGCGATTAAGATAAATGATGTTGGTAGGATAATAAACGTAAATGTAGTAGTTCCTGCACTTATCCATGCCGCCGTAATACATACCGTACAAATCTGTCACACGAACGTAATCCTTACTCTGTGAGTTATCTGCCGTAAAGCTCTTTATAACAGCACAATCCGAAACGGACTTTCCTCTGTATTTATCACTGTTTGTAGCTATTACCCTGCTTCCGTCCGTAATTATTATATTACCGTTCATAGTAAGTCTGAAACCGGAAAACAGAGAATCAAGCGTCAGCTGACCGTTATCAATGACCTCTTCGGTCTGCCTTAAATACGCAAATACGATACCTTTCTTATCAGCTCTTGATACTGCCGCAAAATCATAATAGTAATCGTTTGTACCGTCTGCTCCGGAATGAAAAGAGTGCAATCTGTCCGAATATATCTTCGCCATATCATCGGCTATGCTCATTACCTTATTCTGTTTTATAAAGCTCTGCCACTTTTGGTATCCCGTGTCGTCGGTATAGTATTCATTTTCAAGTTTGCCGTTTTCATCAAGCACCATAATTCCGGTGATACTGTGGTTTGTGATAAACTTTGTAAGAATTGCGTCTGAGGAATCGTCAGAATCAGCTATATAACAGCTTATATCCTGCGTCTTATCAATTATACGGAACAGACTCTTTGTAAGATCCGATGCCGATATCTCATCATATCTGACACACTGATTTTTAATATAGTCAATCGTTTCTGACGTTACTTTTTTTGCCGTATCGGTATTGAGATACGAAAAAACAGAAAAAACACCCGATGTCAGAATCACTCCGATAACAGTCATAATCAATAATTGCCTTAGCAAAGTCATCTTATGCTCTTTGTTATTCAAGCGTTATACCTCCAAGTGCGTTTTTAGCATCAAGTCCGTATTTTTCGGCAATCTTCGCCACAGTACCGTCGTTTATCATATCGTTCAGTACCGCTTTAAGCTGCTTCGGAAGTTCAGAATCGTTATCTTTGTTAAACGCAACACCGAGCTTTGACAACAGCAGGCTTTCGGAAAGAAGTCTGTATTCTCCCTCCTCCTCGTTCAGAAGCTGAAGAAGCATATACTCGTGTCCTGCTATTGCATCTACATAATTTTTACGCAATGCCGCAAATACATAGTCCTTATGTGAAAAGCAGTAAATTTCCCTCACCTGAGGGATATTGCTGCTTTTTTCCGAAAACAGCTGTTCCGGCTTTGTGCTTGACTGCACGGCAATACTCTTATCTTTGAGTTCGGATATTTTTGATATATTGCTTTTCTGTCTTACCGCTACCGCTTGTCTGCTGTTCATGTAAGGTCCGACCCACAAGTATTTATCTTCCCTGCCATTCATTGAAAAACAGCTCCAGACACAGTCTATATCCCCATCAGCAAGATTCTTGTCCTTATCGTCCCATATCAGATATCTGAATACAGGTTCATAACCCATACGGCTACAGGCTTCTTTTGCAAGATCAACGTCAATACCGGACGGCATACCATCAATATCATTGAAACTGTATGGTTGAAATTCGTCTATTCCTATAACGAGCTTGGGAATAACAGTCATGGATATTTCTTTAACTTTATCCGTACAACCCACGGTCATAAGCAACATTATGCCAATGCACACCGTACTGATTATTCCGGAAACTATTTTTGTTCTTTTCTTACTCATAAATGTCAACATCATTTCTTTCAGTTTACGGCTATACAAACTAATATATATAATTAATCAAAATAAATTTTATCAGAAAACAGCAAAAAAGTCAAGAAAAACTAAATAGATCATAACTAAAACAGCCGGGTTATGATACCATATTTTAACTGTAGAAAATACTCTTAAACAGAGAAAGCGCACCGATTTTATAAAAAGTAAAAAGCAGTTTTTCGCAAAGTCGGAGTATTGTGTCAAAGTCCGTCTTGCTTTCATATATTTTTCCTTATTTCAGCTATTATCATATCAATACCTCTTTTATCTGAGCGTCGCTATAATCCTTGCAATTTCCACCGTAAGAATCTTAAGCGTTATTCCGCCCGACATAACATAAAACCATACCTCACGGGCTGCCTGCGTTTTAGCTATCGGCGTTGCGATTATTCCGACAATTACAGCAAGCGCACCGATACAGCCGACTATGTTCGGTATGCTGATAAGCTGAAACAATCCGGGATCACAGCTTCCGTCAATCGCATTCTGAATAGTCTTGTCAAGTCCGTCACGGGTAGCGGCGAAACAGCATACAACAAGGCCGTACACAAGCAGTATAAGGCTTCTCAGCCCCCAGTGCTGTGTCTGTTTTCGTGTCAGAATACAGAATGCTATGTAGCCGATAAGGATAAGTATCATTACGGTTGTCGCAATTGTGACCCCGTCCTTGAAATATAATTTCATATCAAAAACCTCTTTTCAAAAAATAGCGCAGTGCCGCCCCGATAAATAGGTCAGCACTGCGTCTTTGCGTCTGTCTGAATCAACGTAATTATGTAATTTTCAACGTTTATAACGCTCTCCTGTTTGCATTTCGGACAAAACAGCGGAAAATTCTTCAGCACCGTGTCCTGTGTAATTTTTACCCTTGTTTTCGCCTTGCAGTGAGGACACAGTATAAAACGACTTTCATCCGTCACGCTTACCGCCTCTTTTCTCTGCCGTTTTCACCATATGCGGCGAATATGTGCGGTAGAAATTTCTGACGTGTGCTTCAAGCCGTTTCAGGCACTCCGCTTCCCTTTCGGGCTGTCTGTCGCAAATTTCAATCATAAGCACAACAGGCGCAACATACTCAAGCGCCAGCGTATCGGGATCTTCTCCGATTATCGTTCCCGACTTGATAAGCGCTCTGAAAAGTCCTGCGTGATAACGCACCAATCTTTCCAGATACCGTTCGGAATACATAGCCGCAAACTCGGCGTTTCTGAACTGCTCTATTGTCATCATTCGTCTGAATCGGCTGACATACTCATCGTGCAGTGAATATTCTATAAGCTGTCTTACCTTTTTTGCAAGCATTTCCTCGGAAATACCGTCAAACACCTTTTCGTCTGCTTTGCTTTCGGAAACGTGCACATCAATGCCGTCCGTGAATGTATCATAACGGCGGTACGTTTCCGCAACGATAGCGTCAAATATCTCCTGCTTGCTTTTGAAATGCTTGTACAGTGAAGGCGCTTTTATCCCCACCGCCGAAGCTATTCTCTCAACACTTACAGCATCATAACCGCTCTGTGAAAAGAGCCGTAACGCTTCGTCAAGTATGCGTTGTTTTGTGTCTTCCTTTTTGGAGGCTTGTTTCATATATTCACCTCGATATAAAAAAGCTAACGATCGTTAGCTATATTATAAGCTAATAATCGTTAGCTGTCAAGAGGGTAGGGGAAAAATTTTTTGAATCTTTACATCTTAAGCGCTTCTACCGGCTTCATTCTTGCCGCTTTATAAACTTGGCTCCCTTGCCAAAGGGAGCTGGATTGCGACAAGGCACGCACCAATTTTATCCGATATTTTTGCTTTTACGATACCCGCAACATCAGAATTCATTGAACTTTTTCTGTCGCAAGACTGAGGGATCGTTACTGCTACTTAAGATATCGAACAGACACTGCCTATCTGCTCTGCCGCTCTCCTACAGATTATTCGTACTTGGCACAATAGCTTTTTACATCTTCAGCGCATCCACCGGCTTCATCCTTGCCGCTTTATATGCAGGATAGCTCCCCGAAATCATACCTATCACCGCCGACACTGCAACTGCAATAAGCATTATATCCGTCTGCATAACAAAGCTCTCACCGACCGCAAGACCTATGACAAATGCCACCGCACAGCCTGCCGCAATGCCTACGATACTGCCGATAATACATATCATCGTGCTTTCGGCTAAGAACTCGCCGACTATTCTTATATTCCTTGCTCCGAGGGATTTTTTTATGCCTATCTCACGTTTTCGTTCGCCGACGCTTACAAGCATTGCGGTCATAACCGATACGGACGCAACCGCAAGCGAAATTCCTGCCGTGAACGACAGTGCAGAGGTTGCGGCAGCCAGTATTCCGTCAAGCTGTTTCTTCTGGCTCTGAAGCTCGCTTATTTTTATACTTCCCTCACCCTTGACATTTGCCATACAGGTTTTTATTCTGTCTATCGCAGTTTCGCCGTCACCACTCTTGTCAAGAAGAACGGCTATCTTGTCATATTCACTTTTGCCGCTTATATTCTGCGCTGTGGTGTAGGGAATGTACACAAAATACGGCACAGCATCGTTCATCATATTCTGTATAGGGCTGAGGCCCGACTCGGCAACACCGATTACCGTAAAATCAGTGTATTTACCGCCGAAATTCACGCTCACCGTCTTTCCGACTATATTCGTCCTTCCGTATGTTTCGAGTGCTATCTCATCATCAATAACACAGATATTTTCGGCTTTTTTAAGATCCGATCTGTCAATAAGTCTGCCGTGTATCGCCTTCATCGAAATAATCTCGTCCGCTTTCTCGTTTACTCCCCACACCATACACGAAACATTGCTTTCGATAAGCTCGCACTTGGTGACCTGCGCCATAAGCGGCATCGCACCGTTGACACCGCTCAATCTGCCCAAAGCATCTATATCGCTGTCGCTCAGAGCGACTCCTGCCTCCTGTGCCTCTACAAGCACAGAGTTTACTCCCATATCGTCAAGGCTGTCGTTTATCTTGGCTGTGCCTATCTGCCCTGCCGCCGATATTACCGTCACCGAAAAAATACCTATCGCAACTGCACTCATAGTCAGCGCACTTCTGCTCCTGCTTCTCCATATATCAGCCATAACCGACATCAGTCCCATAACCTACCTCCGCTTTATGTTTCATATCCGACTGTTATATAATTACCGTTTTGTGCCTGTGTATTCCTTTATTCCGTCTTATTTCTGATAATAATCGAGTTCGCCGCTACTCCCTGTGTGCTTTTCACAACTTCCTCCTCAACGCTTACTCCGAAAACCTGCGTCCTTTTTGCAAGCTCCAGCCCTGTTATAACATCACGCCTTGTTGTTCTGCCGTTCTCGATAACGTAGATATATTCGCTTTTTTCATCCTGCATAACCGCACTGTAAGGCAAGGTAACTATATCACGCTTAAGACCTGTCTGTATTTCCGCATATCCGCTGTCACCGCTTTTGAGCTTGTCCGACGGGCTTTCTATGCTTATCATAACATCGGCTACGGTTTCCTCTACAGCACCGAGATATTGTTTCCTCATACTTTTGCCGATGCTTTTCACCTGTCCTGCAAATTTTCCGTCAACAGACGACAGAGTAAGCAATGCGGTCTGCCCTTTTCTGATTTTCGACAGATTGCGTTCAGGCACAGCAACATTCAGCACAAGTGCGCCCTTGCCTCCTACCCTTGCAATATCCGCTCCGGCATCTATAAGCTCTCCGCTTTTTGCAAGATAGCATACCGTTCCGGATACCTGAGCCGGTATCTCCTCAGGTATCCTGTCGGAAAGCTCCGCCGCAGTCAGCACATCGGATACCGAACCGCTGTATATATTGCTCAGCTTATCACACACCGCCTGCTTATCAACAACAGCGATCGTCTGTCCCTGATCTACCCTGTCGCCGACATTCACAAGATATTCCTTTATAATAAGCGGTATTTCTTCTTTTATGCTCCTGACCTGTGAATAACCTACCGTACCGCTGCAGGTTACGGACGGGATATATTCTGTCCTTTCGGGGAAGATCACGTCCACACAAGGAACGTTATCCCTTATAACACCGGGAAGCATCATATTGAAATAAAGCCCTGCAATAACCGAAATTGCGATAATCGTAATATGAAACGCCTTTCTTTTTTTGTATGTTTTGCGGTAATTCATACTCATTCTCCTTTTCGTTTTTACCTACTTAGTTTATCTGCCGTTACGGAAAATATTACTGAAATGCTGTGAATATTACAGTCGTTGCGGCTAAAAATAGCTTTATAATATCACAAAAAGAGGGTGGAAAAATGAATATGATAATATGCGGCGAGCCTTGCATACATCAGCATGACGGCTGTTGCGGACTTCACGGTGCAGGCGTAATAACCAACACGACTGCCTCGCCTTGCCGTTATTTCTCACCGAAGGAGGTCGGCTCTTATGAAAGAAAGCAGGAATATCAATCAAGCAAACGGGAATGCTCTGATAAACGCCGCTGACATATCACGGCATTACACAATGGCTGACGGTACGGTACAGGCACTGAGCAACGTCAGCCTTACGGTAAACGTGGGCGAGTTCATAGCAATTACAGGTCCGAGCGGCTCGGGGAAATCCACGCTGATGAATATTCTCGGTCTGCTCGACACCTGCGACAGCGGAACATATATGTTTTCCGGACTTGACACCAAAACGCTTGCCGATAATGAGCTGAGCCGTATAAGAAACGAAAGGATAGGTTTTATTTTTCAGTCTTTCAATCTTATACCGACGCTGTCGGTGGTTGAAAATGTAGCGCTGCCTCTTACTTACAGAGGTATCCCGACAGCGAAACGCCTCGAACGCTCACTTTCTGCGCTTGAAGCTGTAGGACTTTCGGCAAGGCTGTCGCACAAGCCGTATGAGCTTTCGGGAGGACAGCAGCAACGTGTCGCTATCGCAAGAGCAATCGCCGCAGACCCTGACCTTATCCTTGCGGACGAGCCGTGCGGAAATCTTGACAGCCGCTCCGGAAAGGAAGTAATGGAATTGCTTCTCTCCCGCCACAAATGCGGTAAAACCGTCATTCTTATCACACACAGCCTTTCCGATGCCAAATATGCCGACAGGATACTGACCGTCTGTGACGGAAAACTGCATAAATAATTTTCGCAAAGTGCTTGCAAATCCTAAGCGGATAGTGTATAATATTATCTGTCAATTTAATATGCAAGCACGCCTCCTTAGTTAAATGGATATAATAAACCCCTCCTAAGGGTTAGTTGTGAGTTCGATTCTCGCAGGGGGTGCCAAAAAATAAAAGCCGCTCATCGTTAAATATGATGTGCGGCTTTATTCTTTTACAGTTTGTTGCTTCCCCTATTTGATAAGTTAAATGGCTATAAGAACCTCTCGCCGTTACCAAAATCACAGATTTTGACGGCTGTGAGAACCTTTTTGCTCCGCAATAAGAACCTCTCGCCGTTACCAAAATCACAGATTTTGACGGCTGTGAGAACCTTTTTGCTCCGCAATAA